>Ga0310811_10000585_pt1 | contig 46764 bp, 36 predicted proteins | sample YCmetagenome_FD_207642 | JGI IMG/M metagenome (GOLD analysis project Ga0310811, IMG submission 207642) | Soil microbial communities from experimental microcosm in Duke University, North Carolina, United States - YC | ecosystem: Engineered > Artificial ecosystem > Soil microcosm > Unclassified ...
GGGCCCGCTTTTCTCGATGCCGAGGCGGACAAGATCGACAGGCGCAAGGCGGCGCGCTGGCCGCAGCCTTACGGCGAAGGTGACACGATCTGGATGGGCGCGGCCGACGCCTCCGGGCTCGTCGTCTCTTATATCCAGTCGATCTATTGGGAGTTCGGCTCCGGCTGCGTGCTGCCGGCAACCGGCGTGCTGATGCAGAACCGCGGCGCCAGCTTCTCGCTCGATTCCAAGGCGCTCAACGCGCTGGAGCCGGGACGGCGTCCGTTCCACACGCTCAACCCTGCGCTTGCTGCGCTCAAGGACGGCCGCGTCATGGCCTACGGCACGATGGGCGGCGATGGCCAGCCGCAGACTCAGGCGGCGGTGTTTACGCGGCATATATTGTATCGCCAGCCGCTCGATAAAGCGCTCGATGCGCCGCGCTGGTTGCTTGGCCGCACCTGGGGCTCGACACATACGAATTTGCGCATGGAAGGCCGCTTCGACGGCAACCTCATCGACCGGCTGATGTCGGCCGGTCATGATGTCGCAGTGCTGGATGACGGTTACTCGGACACCATGGGCCATGCCGGCGCGGTGCTGTTACATCCCGACGGCACGCTCGAAGGCGGCCACGATCCGCGCGCCGATGGCGGGGCGGCGGGGGTGTGACGAAAACCTGTATAGGACCAAAGCGAAGCCTCTCTCCGTCATCCTGAGGTGCGAGCCGCGTAACGGCGAGCCTCGAAGGATGAACGGCCCGGGCCCCCGAGCCTGTAGCGCCGCCTCGGCCGTCGCCCTTCAAGGCTCGGCAGCTTCGCTGCCTCGCACCTCAGGGTGACGGGACAAGCGCGGAGCCATCTCTCGCCGCGCCACCTTTAAGCCGCACTCCGTGATATTGTCCCCGCGCATGGGCGCGTTGGTCCGCATCATCCTTTTGGCGCTGTTGAGCCTCGCCTTCTCCGGCGCGGCGCTGGCGCACCCGCATGTCTGGGTCACCATGCATACGACTCTGGTCTATGGTCCGGACGGAAGCATTACCGGCATCCGTCATGCCTGGGCCTTCGACGACATGTTCTCGACCTTCGCCACGCAAGGCCTGGAGAGCAAGGAGAAGGGCAAGTTCACCCGCGATGAACTCGCGCCGCTGGCCAAGGTGAACATCGATTCGCTGAAGGAATACGACTACTTCACGTATGTCACCGCGGACGGCAAGAAGACGCCGTTGGGCGAGCCGCAGCCGGGTTACTGGCTCGACTTCAAGGATTCGATCCTGACGCTGAATTTCACGCTGCCGTTCAAGACTCCCATCAAGGCGAAGCTCTTGAAGATCGAGATCTACGATCCCACCATTTTCGTCGACTTCGAATTCGCCAAGGACAAGCCGGTGGAGACCGCTGGGCTTCCCCCCGGCTGCAAGATGGATGTGGTGCTGCCGAAGGACATCACGGTGCAGCAGTCGCAGACGTTGGGAGAGGCCTTCTTCAACCAGCTCAGCGCTTCGAGCGATTTCGGCGAGCAATTCGCGAATCGCATTCTCGTGAATTGCCCCTGAGGGCACAGGCCGATGATGCGCGCCATTCGCGTCGGACTTCTCGCGCTTGCCGGACTTCTCGCCGCCGCGGGCGCCGATGCGCATCCGCATGTCTGGATCACGATGACGACGGAGCTGATCTATGCAGCGGACGGCAGCGTGACCGGCATCGGCCATCACTGGGTCTTCGACGACATGTACTCGGCCTTCGCCGTCCAAGGCATCGAAGGCAAGGAAAAGGGCAAGTTCACCCGCGAGGAGCTGGCCGACCTTGCCAAGATCAACATCGAGCAGCTCAAGGAGTTTGACTACTTCACTGTCGTGCATGCGGACGGCGTAAAATTGCCGTTAAACCCGCCGGTGTCGGACTATTGGCTGGATTACAAGGACGAGGTGCTGACGCTGAATTTCACCTTGCCGTTCAAAGCTCCGGTGAAGGCGCACGCGCTGAAAGTCGATGTCTACGATCCCACTTTCTTCATCAGCTTCGAACTGGCAAAGGACACGCCGGTGCGGCTGGTCAACGCGCCGGCGCAGTGTAAGCTCGATGTGCAGCCGCCACAGAAGCTCACCTTCTGGGAAGAAAAGAAGCTGGCCGAAGAGGCCGCGGACAATCCGAGTAATTGGGGTGCGGCGTTCGCAAACAAGATTCAGGTGACGTGTCTTTGAGCGTGGGCAGACCACTCGGCGGGACGCGCGTCGACTGAAGGGGTAGTTTGATGAGGGTACCGGTCCGGCGCTCGGACGTGGCGCAGTGCATTCTTTTCGCCGCATGCATTCTTCTCGCGTTCACCGCTGTGGATGCCGCGCTGGCGCAGCCGTTCGGCATGTCGCGCAACGCCGCGCCGCCCGATGTCGGCGGGCTCGCCGGCTGGATCCTGGCGAAGCAGGCTCAGTTCTATCTGCTGCTGTCCGGCACCATCCGCGCCGCCAAATCCGACGGCAGCGCCGCCTATACGCTGATGGGCATCTCCTTCATCTACGGCATCTTCCACGCCGCCGGCCCCGGCCACGGCAAGGCGGTGATCTCGTCCTACATGGTGGCGAACGACGAAACCTGGCGGCGTGGCGTCGGGCTCTCTTTTGCCGCCGCGGTGCTGCAATCCTTGACGGCCATCGCCATCGTCGGAATTGCCGCGGTGCTGCTGAATGCCACGGCCAAGACGATGGGCGACGCCGTCAAGGTGATCGAGATGGTCAGCTACGCATTGATCGTGTTGATCGGGTTGCGCCTGTTCTGGGTGAAGGGCCGCGCCTTCCTGCGCCTTCTGCGCAAGAAGCCGGAGACGCACGCGCATCATCACGGGCACGATCACGCGCACCATCATCACGGCCATGATCACGCGCACCACGATCATGGTCACGCAGATGCTCACGCGCACGGGCATTCGCACGGCCATGGCCATCATCACCATGATCACGATCACGGCGACGAGGCGCATGCCTGGGGCCACGCGCATGGGCCGGAGCCGCAGGACCTGACCGGCAAGCACTGGCTGCGCCGCGGGCTCGCCGCCATTGTTGCCGTTGGCCTGCGGCCCTGCTCGGGCGCAATCATCGTGCTCGTCTTCGCGTTGGCGCAGGGCCTATTCTGGATCGGCGTCGCCTCGACCTTCGTCATGGGGATCGGCACGGCGATCACCGTGACCGCAATCGCCACGATCGCGGTGGCCGCGCGGCGCTTCGCCGGCCGCATCGCCAACGCCAAGCCCGGCGCCGGCATGCTCATCCTGCGCGGCGTCGAAACCGGTGCGGCGGCGCTGATCATCCTGTTCGGCGTGGCGCTGCTGACCGGCTACATGGTGAGCGAGCGGCTGATGGGGGTGTGAGACCTCTCGCTTGTCATGGCCGGGCTTGTCCCGGCCATCCCGCCTATCAAGGCACTGGGCCCGCCTAAGCGAGATCGCCGGGACAAGCCCGGCGATGACAGCTACGCAAAATCCTCGTCCCTTAACTCGATCGGCTTGCCATGCGGCGTGCGATCGCAGGCATGGTCCCAGGCGTCGCGATAGCGGTGCAGCGTCTCCTGCGAGGCGACGCCTTTCTCGGCGACCAGCCGCTCCAGCGCTGCTAGCCAATGCAGGTAATAGGTCTCGCCGGTGTCGGGATCGCCCGCGGCTTGCGCGCGCTTGATCTCGGCCGCGAGCGTCGCCGCCCATTCCGGCCAGGTGAACACGCCGCGGTCATGCAGCGCCAGCGCCATGGCGAAGGCCTGCGCTTCCCAAGGCTCGCGGAACACCGGCCCTTCCACATCGCGCGGGATGCTGGGGACTTGCTCGGTGGCGACGCGCGCGGCGGTGGGGTCAATGATGGTCATGGTCTCGCACACATCTCGTTGTTGTCATGGCCGGGCTTGTCCTGGCCATCCCGTTTAGGTGAGCACGGTGCCTTCCTAAGCGGGGTGCCCGGGACAAGCCCGGGCACGACAAATCAGAGCTTCTCCAAATACGGCTCGAACGCCTCGATCGACACCTTCAGCGTCGGATCGGAGTCCGGTCCCCACAGTTCGCGTCCATCGAACACGACGGTGTAGAGCCATTGCGGATCGTCGCCGCGGTTGGACGCGACCGAATCCGGATACATGTGGCAGCCCTGGCAGCGCTCGATGACGCCGACCTTGTCGCGCGCGTATCGCGGCAGCCGCGTGTGCGTCATCGGATGCATGTTCTTCGTGCGCACGCGCTCGCCCACCTTGAAACGGGCCGGCCCCTGCGGTTCGCGGTAATACGAGCCGCGCGAGAGCTTGGTCGCGGCCTCGGGCGTGAGCTTGCGCGGCAATTCCTTACCTGCGCGCAAGGCGTGGCCGGCGTCGAGTTCATCCTGGCCGGCGAGCCCGCGCTCGACGATGTTGCGCTCCATCGCCAGCGCCCATTTCTGATAATAGGACGCGGCGAGATAGATATGCGGCGGGATGCGCTCCTGCGCGTAGCGCGAATGGTCGATATGCCACGCGCCGGCATAGCCCATGGCGCGCGACATCGCCATCACGCGGCCTTCCCATTTTTCGTGGAACGGCGGCTCGTTCTGCTCGACCTCGACTTTGCCGAAGCCGTCCATGCCGCCCATGTCGTGAATGCCGTCCATATTCTCACTCCGTCATTCCGGGCCGCGGGCGACACCCGCGAACCCGGAATCCAGAACCACCGTTCGCGCCTGCTGCTGGAGTCCGGATCGCCGCTTCGCGGCGTCCCGAATGACAGACGCTACAGCGCTTTCGTCAACCCGGTGCCGATCATCGAATCGCGTGTGACAAGTTCAGCGAGCTTCTCCTCGCTCCAGCCCTCGGTGCCCGCCGGGCGCATCGGCAGCACGATGAAGCGGGTCTCCGCGGTCGAATCCCAGACCCTGATCTCGGTGTCTTTCGGCAGCGTCACGCCGAAATCGGCAAGCACGCCGCGCGGGTCCTTCACCACGCGCGAGCGGTAGGGCGCCGACTTGTACCAGATCGGCGGCAGGCCGAGCATTTCCCACGGATAGCAGGAGCACAACGTGCAGACGATCATGTTGTGCATCGACGGTGTGTTCTCGACGGCGACGAGATGATCGCCGACGCGGCTGACATGGCCGAGCGTCGCTACGGCTTTTGAGGCGTCCTCGAGCAGCGCCGCCTTGAAGGCCGGATCGACCCAGGCTTTGGCGACGACGGCGGCACCGTTGCGCGGGCCGATGCGCGTCTCGTAAGTCTCGACGACGGCGTCGAGCGCAGCCGGATCGACATAGCCCTTCTCTGTGAGCACGGTCTCCAGGGCGCGTACGCGCAATTGCGTTTCCGACAGTTCCGAATGGTCGTGGTCGTGATGATGGTCGTGGGTCATGCGCAATTTAAGCGCAAGTCACCGCCCGCTGTCATCAGCGATGATGCGAGAAACTCTTGTGCAGTTCCGCCGCCTCGTCCTCGATCAGCGGCCCGACCACTTCGACCTTACGCTGGCCGGCCGCGAACACCGTGTGGCAGGGCAGGTCGAGCGTCTGCATCTCGGCCTGGTTGCCGATGATCTGCTTCAGCCGCTTCTCGGAGAGGCCATAGACCACACGGCCGATGCCGGCCCAATAGACCGCGCCCGCGCACATCGCGCAGGGCTCCGTGGTCGCATACATCGTGCACTGCGCGAGCTGGCGCGGCCGGTACTTCTTCGATGCCGCAGTCGCCAGCAGACGTTGCGCATGCGCGGTCATGTCCTGGCTCGGCAGATATCCGTTCTCCTGCTCGATCAGCACGTCGCCGTCCGGACCGACTAGGATGGCGCCGAACGGATGGTTGCCGTGTTCCTGCGCGCGGCGCGCCACCGTGAAGGCGCGGCGCAGGTGCGTCACGTCGTTGCGCAGATCGTCCATGCCGGCAGCTTAGCGAAAGTTTTTCCGGCGTGGCATGATGGCTGCCGCGATCCCGCTATGCGCGGGAGAGGGCGCTGACTGTCATGCCCGCGAAAGCGGGGCATCGGGCAAGCACGACGCCTTCGTTAAGCGGTTGTGCATCGATGCAACTATCGTGGATACTGGATCGTCCGCTCGCGCGGACGGTGACATCCAGTGGCCGGGGCATTCATGAAAGCATCAGAGCTGTTCGATCTCAGCGGCCGCGTCGCGCTGGTGACCGGCGCATCCAGCGGTCTCGGCGCGCAATTCGCGCGTGCGCTCGCGGACAACGGCGCCTCCGTCGCGCTGATCGCCCGGCGCGCCGACCGTCTCGTGGCCCTGCGCGATGAGATCGAGGCCAAAGGCGGCCGCGCCATCGCCGTCGAAGCCGACGTTACCGAGCGCGCGGCCATGGCGCGCGCCTTCGACACCGCGGTAGCCGCCTTCGGCACCGTCACCATCCTCGTCAACAATGCCGGCATTTCGCACGGCGGCCGCGCCACCGACATGCCGGCCGAGGAGTGGCGCCGGATCCTGAGCGTCGATCTCGACGCCGTGTTCTTCAACGCGCAAGAGGCGGCGCGCCGCATGCTCGCGGCGAAGGCGCAAGGCGCGATCATCAATATCGCATCTGTGCTGGGTCTCGACGTCGCCAAGGGTGTCGCGGCTTACGCCACCGCCAAGGCCGGCGTGGTGCAGCTCACCAAAGCGCTGGCGGTCGAACTTGCCTTCAAGGGCGTGCGCGTGAATGCCATCGCGCCCGGCTGGTTCGTCACCGAGATGAACGACGCTTATCTTAACAGCGAGAAGGGCGTCGCCCTCAAGCGCGACATCCCGATGGGACGCTTCGGCACGGCCGGCGAACTCGACGGCGCGCTGCTGCTGCTCGCCTCGCACGCGGGCGCCTACATCACCGGCACGACCATCGTCGTCGACGGCGGGCAGGTGGTGCAGATTAAGGGATAGCCTCAATCCGTCATCCTGAGGTGGCCGAGCGAAGCGAGGCCCTCGAAGGATGACGGGCACCGAGTAACCAACCGTCAGCCTTCGAGGCTCGCGCTTCGCGCTCGCACCTCAGGGTGACGGAGAGAGCAACGAGCAAGGATTTGGATGATGGACTTCACGCTTTCCCCTGAGATCGAAGACATCCGCCTGCGCGTGCGCGCCTTCATCGAAGAGCACGTGCTGCCGCTCGAGAGCGATCCGGAAAATTTCACCGATTATGAGAACATCCCGCCGGAGCGGCTCGAACCGGTGCGCGCCAAGGCGAAAGCCGCCGGCCTCTGGGCGCCGCAGTCGCCGAAAGAGTTCGGCGGCATGGGGCTTTCCGTCGGCGCCTGGCCGGCGATCTACGAGGAGGCCGCGCGCTCGATCTTCGGTCCGCTCGCCATCAACTGCATGGCGCCGGATGACGGCAACATGAATCTCATCGCCACGGTCGGTACGCCGGAGCAGAAGGAAAAGTGGCTGCGCCCCATCGTCGAGGGCAAGGTGCGCTCGTCCTTCGTGATGACGGAGCCCGCGCCCGGCTCTGGCTCGGATCCCGGCATGATGCTCACGCGCGCGGAAAAGAAGAACGACCGTTACGTCGTGCGCGGCCGCAAGTGGTTCATCACCGGCGCCGAGGGCGCGGCGCATTTCATTTTGATGGCGCGCACCTCGGACGATCCGCGCCGCGGTCTCACGGCGTTCCTCTATCACAAGGACCAGCCCGGCTGGCGCATCGTGCGCCGCATTCCGATCATGGGGCCGGAGGAGCATGGCGGCCATTGTGAACTGGAATTCGACGGCTTGGAGATTCCATTCGAGAACGTGCTGATGGGCGAGGGCGACGGCCTGCGCGCGACGCAGATCCGGCTCGGCCCGGCGCGGCTGACGCATTGCATGCGCTGGCTCGGCTTCGCCAAGCGCTGCATGGAGATCGCGCAGGATTACGTCGGCAAGCGCGAAGGCTTCGGCATTAAGCTCGCCGACCGCGAGAGCGTGCAGATCAAGCTCGGCGAGGTGGCGCACCAGATTCAGATCGGGCGGCTCTTGACCATGCACGCCGCGTGGAAACTCGCGCAGGGCTCGCGCGCGCGCAAGGAAGTGTCGATGGCGAAAGTCCAGGTTGCGGACACCTTGCACAACGCGGCGGATGTCGCGATCCAGCTCAACGGCGCGCGCGGCTATTCCAAGGACACGATCCTGGAATGGATCTACCGCTATGCGCGCTCGGCGCGGCTGGTCGACGGCGCGTCGGAGGTGCACAAGATGGTGCTGGCGCGCTTCATGCGCGAGGAGGGGCGGGACTTCTGGCGCTGGGGATAAAGCCTGCCTTCTCGGATGCACGAGGGCCGCGGTCGGTTGCCCGACGCGGCCCTCGCACTACGGATTCGCTGTTACGGCCGGGCCGTCACAACAATCAATGGCAGGTGCGCACCTTCCTCACCACGCGGTGACCGTGCTCATGCGTCACGACTGTGCGGACGACGCAGTGGCGAGCCACAGTCTCGACGATCGGCTTGGCAGCGTTCGAGAGGCCGTTGACGGTGAAGGCCGAAGCCGGCGCGGCGGAAAAGGCGCTGGCGAGCGCGAGAGCACCGAAGGCGGCGAGGAATTTCAATTTCATTTCATAGTTCCCTTATTGTGACGGGTCTTGTACGCGGGCCGGATACTCTGTCGCCCGCCCTGAACGCGCGATGAATGCAATGTGTCCATGAACGGAATGTGTCAGAGGCCGCGATGACGGACGCATGCGGAAGCGAGATCGTGCCGCGCTGTTGACAGTATTCCTAAATAGGTGCATATTCCTCTCCGTCCTGCTCGACCGAGGGCGCTCTCATGAGGCGTGGTGAGGCGGAGCGGGATGCGGCGCCCGCGGGCGGGAGACGAACGCTCCTCCCAAGCCCCCGGGCGGTGACGGACCCCGCCTGGAGGCACTAAGACCTCCCGCCAGGAGCTGGCTGAAAGCGGGCCACGCCACCGTTGCGTGGTTGCTGAAAGCGCGGCCCGTTGCATCGTCAGACGCCGCGATGGCGCGCCGAGAGGCGCCGCATCGTCTCCAAAAGAGAGGATGCGCTGACTACCCCCTGACGCGCTTCATCGGCGCGCCATCCCCTCTCTGTTTCGGAGGGAGCGAAAGACAGGCCTGCCCCGGGCCGTGACAAAGAACAGGGGCGATGACCCGTGCCTGCTCGTCATTCCGGAACGCGCCGAACAACACACGCCGTCATGCCCGGGCTTGACCCGGGCATCCACGATGACTCGCAACGCACGAAAAACTTACCTGCCGCTTGGCGCGTGGCACGGCCTCATAGATTGCCGGGTCAAGCCCGGCAATGACATCGCCATCGTTCCGGGTTCGCTTGCTGACGCGCGCGCCGCGGAATGGCAAACACTCAATTCCGGTAGCTCGTGTCCACCTTGTCGAGCATGCGCAGATAGGCCGCCCAATCGTGGCTGCCGCGGCCGGAGTCATGCGTCTCGTATTGCGCGGCGGTCTTGGCGCAGACATTGTCCGGAATCTCGATCGCCTCGCTGCCGGTCGCCTCGATGCGGAGCTGGATGTCGGCCGCCTCGATCAGATGATGCATCAGCACGAAAGCCTCACGCGCGCTCTTGCCGACCGTCAGCAGCCCGTGATTGTTCATGATCATCGCGCGGTTCTGCCCGAGATCGCGCGCGATGCGCTCGCGCTCGCCGAAATCCTCGGTGATGCCTTCATAGGCGTGATAGCCGATGCGCTGATAAAAGCGGATGGCCTGCTGTGACACCATGCGCAAGCCGTGCTTGAGGCCGCCGATGGCCATGCCGATGGGTGTGTGTACATGCATCGCGCAGTTCACGTCCGGCCGCGCGATCAACACGCCGCCATGCAGCGTGAAGCCAGGGCGGTTGATGCCGGACTTTTCATCGAGGTCCTCGTCCATGCACACCTTCACGAGATTGGAGGCGGTGACCTCGGTGTAAAGCAGGTCGTGCTGTTTCATGAGGAAGTAGCGCGGCTCGCCCGGCACGCGCATCGACGAGTGATTGTAGATCACGTCGTCCCAGCCGTAATGCGCGGTGAGGCGATACACGGCGGCGAGATCGACCCGCGCCTGCCATTCGGCCGGCGAAATTCCATCCTGTGAAACTTTCGCAGCGGAAACGGGTGCCACTTTGGCATGCGTATTCATCGTGCTTCCTCCGTTTTCATTTTGCGTATTTTGCAGGAAGCCTAGCTTGCGCCGCCGTGCTTGGCCAGAGCGCGAAGCGCCGATATAGATGGCGCGCGCAACAAGGGCGGGAAACGGGCGGTAAATTGCAATGAACAAACCGATCGACATTCGCATGGGCGGCTACGGGCCGGCCACCACGGGCTTTTCCAAGTCGTTGAAGTTCATCGGCGATAAACTGCAGGCCGAGTTCGGCGACCGCGTCGCCATCAAATATGTCTGGAACATCATGGATCTCGGCTTCAAGGCCGAGGACATCCTGTGGCTGGTGGAGCACGGGCTGCTCACGCTCGGTTACCAGTCCTCGAGCTATTTGACCGACCGCGTGCCGGAACTGGGCTTTGTCGATCTGCCGTTTCTCTTCGCCAACAACGCGCAGGCGCGCGCGGCGATGGATGGCGCACTCGGGCAATACCTCGTGCGGAAGATCGAGGAGCGCATCGACTATCGCATCCTCGGCTGGTTCGAGAACGGCTTCCGCCACATCTCGAATCTGCGTCAGCCGATTCACGTGCCGGCCGACATGAAGGACATGAAGATCCGCGTGCTGCCTAGCGAGATCCAGAGGCGCACCTTTGAACTGCTCGGCGCGCAGGCGATGCGCATGGACCTCACCGAAGCCATTGCCATGATCAAGGCCGGCACGCTCGATGCGCAGGAGAATCCGCTCGCCAACACGGTGACCTATGGCGTGCATAACTTCCACAAGTTCCACACGCTCACGTCACACTTCTATATCTCGCGGCCGATCTTCCTGCACCGCGCCTCGTTCAATGGCTGGCCGGACGATCTGCAACGCGCCATGCAGACGGCGGTGACCGAGGCGGTCGCCTATCAGCGCAAGCTTGCGGTTGAGGAACACGAGGCGTCGCGCAAGGCGATCGAAGCCGCCGGCTGCGAGATCGTCGAATTGACGCCGCAGGAGCACGCGGCCTTTGTCGACGCCGTGCAGCCGTTGCTCGCCGAAGCGCGCAAGGTCTATGGCGACGAGATGTTCAAGCTGCTGCCGAAGGCTTGAGCAGTCCGCGTGGTTAATGCATCGGCAAGCTTAACGGCTTGCCGATGCTGTCCGGATTTACGCACCTGCAACACCTCTCATCTAGAGAGCGTGCATTGGCCAATCGGTGCGGTCCGTCATGCAGCAACTCACGCGTCCCGTCGCTCTCGCGCTGCGCGGCTTGCGAAAAACCTTCGACCGTCCCGCGGTCGATGGCCTCGATCTCACGGTCTATGGCGGCGAGTTCTATGCGCTGGTCGGCCCGAATGGGGCCGGCAAGACGACCACCTTGCGCATGGTGACCGGCCTGTTGCGGCCCGATGCGGGAACCATCGCGATCGAAGGCATTGATGCGCTCGCCGATCCGATCGCCGCCAAGCAGGTGACGGCCTGGGTGGCGGACGAGGCGATGATCTACGACAAGCTCACGCCGCTCGAATACCTTGAATTCGTCGCCGGTCTGTGGCGCATGGATGCGGGCGAGGCCGAACGGCGCGCGCACGATCTCCTCGGCTGGCTCGGGCTTGCGCCGCACGCCCACGAGCGCTGTGAAGGCTTCTCCAAGGGCATGCGGCAGAAGGTGGCGCTTGCCGGCGCGCTGGTGCACGACCCCAAGCTCATCATTCTCGATGAGCCGCTGACCGGGCTCGATGCCGCGTCCGCGCGGCAGGTGAAGACCGTGCTGCATGAGCGCGTGCGCGCGGGCGGCACGGTGATCATGACCACCCACATCCTCGACGTCGCCGAGCGCATGGCGGACCGGATCGGCATCATCGTCGGCGGCCGCCTCATCGCTGAAGGCACGCTCGACGAATTGCACCGGCAGAGCGGGCAATCCGGCACGCTGGAGGATACGTTCCTCACGCTCGTCGCCGGTCAGGCGGAGGCCGCGTGAGCCAGGCCGGCACGCTGTCCTGGCTCGCGGGGCACGAACTGCGCCTGTCTTTCCGCGACTGGGTGTCGCTGATGACGGCGGGCCGTCGCCGGCGCGCGTACAAGGTCGTCATCGCGCTCGGCGTCTTCGTGACGGCGATGCATGTCTTCGCTTATTGGCTGGTCGCCGGATACGCCGACATCAATCTCACTGCCGACGTGCCGACCTTGATTGCCCTCACGGGAACGATCGGTGTCGCGATGTCGCTGTTGCTGTCGCAAGCGATGGAATCGGTCACGCGCGCGTTCTACACCCGCGCCGATCTCGAACTGATCCTCACCTCGCCGGTGTCGACGCGCAAAGTCTTCGCGGTGCGGATGCTGAGCATCGCCGCGTCGACCATGCTCCTGGCGATGCTCTTGGCGGCGCCATTTATTGACGTATTGGTGCTGCGCGGCGGGGTGCGATGGCTGTCGGCCTATGGCGTCGTCGCCAGCATCGGCGCGTTGGCGACGGCAATCTCGCTGGCGCTGACGGTTGCGCTTTTCCGTGTCTGCGGCGCCAAGCGCACTCGGCTGATCGCGCAGATCGTTGCCGCGGTGGTCGGCGCTGCCTTCGTGATTGCGCTGCAACTCGTCGCGATCTTCTCGTCGGGCAGCCTGTCGCGCTTTTCCGCGCTGCAGTCGCACTGGGTGCTGACGCATGCGCCGGCGCTCGATGCTTTCTTCTGGTGGCCGGCGCGGGCGGTGCTCGGCGATCCCGTCGCGCTCGCCGCGGTCATGGCACTGAGCGCCGCGGTGCTCGCCGCAGCGATCGTGACATTCTCGCGCCGCTTCGGCGATCATGCGCTGGCCGCGGCCGGCGTCTCGAGCACGATCGTGCGCCAGCGCCGCGCGTCGGCACACTTCCGGCATAGGTCGCCGCGGCAGGCGCTGCGCGTGAAAGAATGGACGCTGCTGCGCCGCGATCCCTGGCTGATCTCGCAGACCTTGATGCAGATTCTCTATCTGCTGCCGCCGGCGCTCTTGCTGTGGATCACCTTCCGCGCCGGCAACGAAGCCTATGTCGTGCTGATCCCCGTCATCGTGATGGCAGCCGGACAGCTTGCGGGCGGGCTCGCCTGGCTCACGATCTCCGCCGAGGACGCGCCCGATTTTGTTGCCTCGGCGCCGATCGCGCCGTCGAGCGTTCTGCTGGCCAAGGTTGAAGCCGTCATCGGCATGATCGCGCTCGTCTTTGCGCCGATGGTGGGCGTGCTCGTTTTCGACTCTCTGCGCGCGGGCGTCATCCTGGCGCTCGGCATCCTGCTCTCGGCGGCCGGCGCGACACTGATCCAGCTTGCATTCCGCGTACAGGCCAAGCGCAGCCATTTCCGCCGTCGGCAGACCTCGTCGCGCATCGCCACCTTCGCGGAGGCGTTCTCATCGATCAGTTGGGCAGCGACCGCGGCGATGGCCGCGGACGGGACCTGGTTTGCGCTGGTGCCGGGCGTGGCGGCGCTTTGCATCCTTGGCGGCGTGCGGGTCATCAGCCCGCCGCGCGACTGAGCGTCACGTCTTGTAGCTCGGATCGACCCGATCGAGACGGCGCAGCATGGCGGGCCATTCCACTTCGCCGAACGGCGCGCCCTCGCTGCCGAAACCTTGCGCCGCGGTCTTGCGGCTCACGGCTTCGTCCGGGACGTTGAGCGCCGCGCCGGTCGCCTGCGCCGCAAGCTGCGCCTGGCAGGCCTTTTCGAGGTGATGCAGGATGCTGAAGGCCTCGGGCACGTCATGGCCGACCACCAGCAGGCCATGATTGCGCAGGATCATGGCTGGATGCGGCCCGAGATCGCGCACCAGCCGCTGCCGCTCATCGAGTTCGAGTGCGAGTCCTTCATAGTCGTGATAGCCGAGGCGGCCGTAGAAAAACTGCGCGTGCTGCGACAACGGCAGCAATCCGTCCTTCAGCATCGACACGGCTATGCCGGCGATCGAATGCGTGTGGATCACGCAGCCGGCGTCGGCGCGCGCGCCGTGCACCGCGCTATGGATGACGAAGCCGGCCTTGTGGATGCGCGCATTGCTGCCGTCGACGACATTGCCGTCGAGATCGATGCGCACCAGGTTGGAGGCGGTCACCTCGTCGAAGGCATAGCCGAACGGGTTGAGCAGGAAGTGCTCCTCCGCGCCCGGCACGCGCGCCGAAATGTGGGTGAAGACGAGATCGGTCCAGCCGGACAGGTGAACGAGGCGGTAGCACGCCGCAAGCGCGACGCGGACGTCCCATTCCTCCGGGCTGATGTTCGACGAATGCTGCGGCTTGATGGCTTGCACACTCATGATGCGTCAGTCCACTTTGATACTGGCGGCATTGATGACCTTCGCCCACTTCTCGGTCTCGCTCTTCATGTAGGCGGCCATCTCCTGCGGCGTCGACTGCAAGGGATCGATGCCGGCGCCGATCAGCTTCTCTTTGATCGCGCTGTCGCTGACGGCCTTCACGTAGGCATCATGCAGCTTGCCGACGATGTCGGCGGGTGCCTTCGCCGGCAGCACGAAGCCTTGCCACGCCCAGGCTTCGTAGCCGGGCACGTCCTTGGCGACGGGAGGAACGCCCGGCATGCCGTAGAACTCGGCCGGCGAGGCGACCGCGATCGCCTTGATCTGCTTGTTGTTGAGCTGGCCGCGCGCGGTGGCGTAATCGACGAACATCATGCCGATCTGCCCGCCGAGAAGGTCCTGGATCGCCGGCGCTGCGCCGCGATAGGGCACATGATTGAGCTTGATGCCGGCCTGCTGCGCGAACAATTCCGAGGCGAGGTGGAACGGATTGCCGACGCCGCCCGAGGCGTAATCGATCTTGCCGGGCGCCTTCTTGGCCTCAGCAATCAACTCCTTCACCGACGTTACCTTCAGCTTGTCGGTGTTGATCAGAAGCACGATGGCGAAGCGCCCGGTCAGCGTCACTGGCGCGAAGTCTTTTTCCGAGTCGTAGTTGAGTTTGGAATAGAGGCTGCGGTTGGCGGCGAAGGTCGCGGTGTCGCCGAGCAGGACCATGTAGCCATCGGGCTGCGCGCGGGCGACTGTTTCCGCGCCGATATTGGTGCCCGCGCCCGGCCTGTTCTCGACGATGATCTGCTGGCCGAGCGTGTCGCCCATCGGCGCCGCGACCACGCGCGCGAAGAAATCCGTTCCGCCGCCGGCGGGATAAGGCACGATCAGATGGATGGGACGGTTCGGATAGGTCTGTGCAAACGCGGCAGGCGCGGCGAGCGCGGCGGCGCTGCCCGCGAGGAACGTGCGGCGGTGAATGAGCATGGGCTGTTCCTTCCCTCGCGGCGGCCTCTTTGCGGGCCGCCTTTTGGAAGGATGTTCGCACGCGAAACGGAAGCCCGCCAGGGCCTCGTCAGGCCGTGCGGAGGCGCAGTCTTTGCCGGCCGACCAGCACGCCGACGACCAGCAGATTGAGAATGTTGGTGCCGATGCCGGTCGCGAAGGCCGGCGCGTAATAACCGAAGTGATCGTAGAGCGCTCCGGCGAGCCAGCCGCCTGTCGCCATGCCTCCGCCGCTGAACAGGAGCAAAGCGGGGATGCGCCAGGAGGCCTCGCGCGCGGGAAACAGTTCACGCACGGCAAGCACATAGGCGGGAATGATGCCCGAGAAACCGAGCCCGAAGGCGCCGGCGACCATGAAGAGCCCGGCTTCATTCTGCGTCAGCAGGAAACCGATCATCGACGTCACCTGCCAGGCCGAACCGATCAAGACCGTCGACAGCCCGCCGATGCGGTCGGCGATGGCGCCCCAGATCTGCCGGCTCAAGAACGCGGTGCCCAGCAAGGCCGACAGCATGAAGGCGCCGACCGTACGCGTGATGCCGAGGTCGCTGCAGAAGGCGACGAGATGCTGTTGCGGCATTGACATCGGGATGCAGCAGAGAACCGCCGCGGCGCACATCATCGCGAACACGACGTTCGGCGGCCAGCCGAGCACGCGGGCGTCACGCCGTTCCGTTCCGCCAACAGGCGCAGGCTGGATCACCTCCGGCGGGTCGCGGAAGTAGATGAGCGCGAGCGGCACGATCACAACGATTTGGACGAGGCCGTAGATGAGCATCGTCTCGCGCCAGCCGAAGGCCGCGATCGCGGGCTCGAAAACCGGCGGCCAGACGGCGCCGGCGAGATAGCTGCCGCTCGAGATCAGCGCCAGCGCCGATCCGCGGCGGCGGTCGAACCAGCGGCTCACGTAAATATAAAGCGGGGCATTGATGCCGCCGAGGCCGATCAGGCCGATGAACAGGCCGTGGCCGATCCACAGCGGCCATGGCGGGCCGAGCGTGGAGAGGGCAAGGCCGATCGTGATCATCACCGTGCCGATGAGCACGGTCCACCGCGTCCCGATGCGGTCGCCGAGATATCCGAGGCCTATTCCGCCGATGCCGGAGCCAAGCCAGGCCAGCGAACTCGCAAGGGCCGGGACCGAGCGTGCACCGTCGACTTCGCTGGCGATGTCCTTCAGCGCGACCGGCGCGATCCACGCCGCACCGAAGGCCATCAACATCGCAATCAGCGCGACGGAGGCGACAACCCACGACTCTTTCGTCTCGATCGACGGCGCGCGCGCTTGGTGCATTGAGGGAATCCCGGCTGGCCTGCCTTTTGTACCGGCTGCACGGGATTTGACCACTGCGCTCGGCCGCAGGGCGCCCTGCGCCCAGCACTCTGCTGCATTGCGCCAAAATGCGCGGCGCGGTTCTCCGCCGAAATTTCCTTCTAGCCGCCGCGCACAGAACGAAATTGACCACAGGTTCTTGAAGTGTCAGCCTTTATTCGGGTTGGCCCATTTTGCGCCGGCGCGTCCGAAACTATATGTCTTTAGTGAGCGGGCACCCGTGCTAGGAGTTCCCGCGGCATCCGCCAAGGCCATCAATGACGCTCCGACCAGTCAGCCTCGACGACAAATACGACCTCTCGCAGCCGCAGGTGCTGGTCACCGGCTATCATGCCTTGGTGCGCGCCTGCCTCATGCAGAAAGAGCGCGACCGGCGGGCGGGCCTCAATACGGGCGGCTTCCTCACCGGCTACCGGGGCTCGCCGCTCGGCGGTCTCGACCAGCAATTCATGCGCGCCGGGCGGCAACTCGCCGCGGCCGACATCAAATTCCAGGCTGGCCTCAACGAAGAGCTCGCCGCCACGGCCCTGTGGGGCAGCCAGCAGGCGGAATTGCGCGGCGAGGGCAAGTTCGATGGCGTCTTCGGCCTCTGGTACGGCAAGGGACCGGGCGTCGACCGTTCGGGCGACGTCTTTCGTCATGCCAACATGGCCGGCACCTCCAAGCACGGCGGCGTCATCGCCCTGATGGGCGACGACCACACCGCCGAATCCTCCACCACCGCGCATCAGTCCGAATTCCATTTCGTCGACGTGATGATGCCGATCCTCAATCCGGCCGGGGTGCAGGAGATCATCGACTACGCGCTCTATGGCTGGGCCATGTCGCGTTTCACCGGCACATGGACCGCGCTCAAGTGCATGCACGAGACGGTCGAGTCGACCGGCGTGGTGGATGGTCGCGTCGATCGCATCGACCTCGTCACCCCTGCCGATTTCGTGATGCCCGAGGGCGGGCTCAACATCCGGCTCGTCGACACCGTCCTGGGCCAGGAAGCGCGCCTGCACGATTTCAAGCGCGACGCCATGCTCGCCTTCGTGCGCGCCAACAAGCTCAACAAGACCATCACCTCGGGCGGCCGTAATCCGAAGATCGGCATTGTCACCACCGGCAAGGCCTATCTCGATGTGCGCCAGGCGCTCGATGAGCTCGGCATCGACGAGCTCAAGTGCAACGACCTCGGCATCCGCCTGTTCAAGGTCGGCTGCGTCTGGCCGATCGGCCGTCAGGAGCTGGCCGAGTTCGCGCAAGGCCTCGACCTCATCATCGTGGTCGAGGAGAAGCGCTCGCTGATCGAAGTGCAGGTGCGCGAGGAGCTCTACGGTTCGGCCAATCAGCCGGTCTGCATCGGCAAGAAGGACGAGCAGGGCAACTGGCTGTTCCCGGTGAAGGGCGCGCTCGATCCCAACGACGTCGCCATCTGCATCGGCGAGCGTCTGCTGCGCTACGGCGGCAATGACGAGATCGCCGCGCATGTCGCGCGGCTCAAGTCAGCCCAGCACGCCCTCGTCGAGGCGGCCGAGATCGCGCAGCGCGTTCCCTATTTCTGCTCTGGCTGTCCGCACAACACGTCGACGCGCGTGCCGGACGGCAGCCGCGCTTATGCCGGCATCGGCTGCCACTACATGGCGCAGTGGATGGACCGCAAGACGCTCGGCTTCACGCAGATGGGCGGCGAGGGCGCGAACTGGATCGGCGAAGCGCCGTTCTCCAACCGCGACCATGTGTTCCAGAACCTGGGCGACGGCACCTACAATCACTCCGGCTATCTCGCCATTCGCGCCGCCATCGCGTCCGGCGTGAACATGACCTACAAGATCCTCTACAACGACGCCGTCGCCATGACCGGCGGCCAGCACCACGACGGCACGCTGACCGTGCCACAGATCGCCGCGCAGGTTGCCGCGGAAGGCGCCAAGCGCGTGGTCGTCGTCACCGATGAGCCGTGGAAATACGCGAAGGACACGGAATGGCCGCGCGGCCTGACTGTGCATCACCGCGACGAACTCGACGCCGTGCAGCAGGACCTCTCGACCGTGCCGGGCGTCAGCGTCCTCATCTACGACCAGACCTGCGCCGCCGAGAAGCGCCGCCGCCGCAAGCGCGGGACGTTCCCCGATCCCGACAAGCGCGTCGTCATCAACGATCTCGTCTGCGAGGGCTGCGGCGACTGCGGCGTGAAGTCCAATTGCGTCTCGGTGCAGCCGCTGACGACCGAATGGGGCCGCAAGCGCACTATCGACCAGTCGAGCTGCAACAAGGACTTTTCCTGCGTCAACGGCTTCTGCCCGTCCTTCGTCACGGTGCACGGCGCCAAGCTGAAAAAGGGCGAGGGTGTCACTGAGCCGTCCGGCTGGCCGGCGCTGCCGGCGCCGAGCGCGCCGCTGCTCAATCATCCCTACGGCATCATCGTCACCGGCATCGGCGGCACCGGTATCGTCACGATCGGCGCCATCGTCGGAATGGCCGCGCATCTCGAGGGCAAGGGCGTCGGCATTATCGACATGGCCGGCCTCGCGCAGAAGGGTGGCGCGGTTTACAGCCACATCCGCATCGCCAACACGCCGGACGACATCCACGCCATCCGCATCGCGGCCGGCGGCGCCGATCTGGTGCTGGGCGGCGACATCGTCGTCGCCGGCAACAAGAAAGTCCTGGGCGCGATCAAGCAGGGCAATACGCGCGTCATCGCGAACACGGCCGAATTCCTGCCGGGCGATTTCACCCGCAATGCCGACTTCTCGCTGCCGACTGAGCGGCTCAAGCGCGCCATCGCCGGCGCCGCGGGGAACGGCAACAGCCATTTCATCGATGCCAGCCGGCTGGCGACGGCGCTGCTCGGCAATTCGATCGGCGCCAACATGTTCATGCTGGGCTACGCCTATCAGCTCGGTGCGCTGCCCTTGTCGGGGGAAGCGATCGAGAAGGCGATCGAGATGAACGGCGAGGCGGTGGCGATGAACCTCGCCGCCTTCCAGTACGGCCGCCGCGCGGCGGTCGATCCGGCGGCCGTGCAAAGCCTCGTCACGCCGAAGCCGCAGGAAGAGAACGACTCGCTCAGGCTGTCGCAGTCCTTCGACGAGATCGTGGAGCGGCGCGTGGCCTTCCTCACCGCCTATCAGAGCCGCCGCTATGCGCGCCGCTACCGTCGGCTGGTGGACAAGGTGCGCGCGGTGGAAACGGAGAAGGCGCCGGGACATTCGGAGCTTGCCGAAGCCGTGGCGCGCTATCTGTTCAAGCTGATGGCCTACAAGGACGAGTACGAAGTCGCGCGGCTCTACACCGACACCAATTTCATTGAGCGCGTGAAGTCCCAGTTCGACGGCGACAATCTCCGCTTCGAATTCCATCTGGCGCCGCCGCTCTTGGCGAAGCCCGATCCGCGCACCGGCGAGCCGAAGAAGCGCTCTTATGGTCCCTCGATGCTGAAGGCGTTCGCGGTGCTCGCGAAATTCAAATTCCTGCGCGGCACGCCGCTCGATCCTTTCGCGTACAGCCAGGATCGCCGCACCGAGCGCAAGCTCATCGCCGATTACGAAGCGCTGCTGAAAACGATCATGAGCGAGCTGACCATCTACAACCTCCAGACAGCGGTAGCGCTTGCCTCCATCCCGGAGAAGATTCGTGGCTACGGCCCGGTGAAGCAGCGGCATCTCGTCGCTGCCAAGGCGGAGGAAGCGACCCTGCGCGAGCAATTCCGCGCCGGCGCTGCACCGCTTCTCAAGGCTGCCGAATAATTTAGCGGCCTTTCCCCCGAATAGCCCGTCCGGCGAGGCTTGACCCGCCGCGGGCGGTGTTTTCATATCGAACAAACGAGCCTGCCCGAAAGAGGCAGCGGAGGGGAAACAGTCCGGCGCGATACCAGCGAGGCCGGAGGAGAGGGACGGGCTGTGGCGTCACGCGCCGCACGTGCGGAGACATTCCCTAAGCTTCTCGTCGATAACGCACGCCTGTACGGCGCGCGGCCGTCCATGCGGCACAAAGATCTCGGCATCTGGCAGAGTTGGACCTGGAGCGAGGTGCTGGAGATCGTGCGCGCCTATGCCGCCGGTCTGCACCGGCTCGGGCTGAAGCGCGGCGACACCATCGCCATCGTCGGCGCCAATCGGCCAAAACTCTATTGGTCGGTGATGGCCGCGCAGATGATCGGCGCGATCCCCGTGCCGGTTTATGCCGACGCGGTCGCCGACGAGCTTGCCTTCGTCCTCAACCATGCCGGCGCGCGTTTTGCCGCGGTCGAAGATCAGGAGCAGGTCGACAAGATCACGTCGGTCCTCGACCGCGTGCCGGCGCTCGAGCGCATGTTCTATGACGAGCCGCGCGGCTTGCGCGATTACGACCACACGCGTCTGCAAGCGATCGATGACGTGATCGGCGAGGGACGCAAGGCCCTGGCGATGGAGCCTGGGTTGTCTACCTGGCTCAATGCGGAGATCGAAAGCGGGAAGGGGTCTGACCCGTCGATCATTCTGTACACGTCCGGCACGACCGGGACATCGAAAGGCGTGGTGCTCACCAATGCGGGGTCGATCAATGCCGCATCCGATACCGTCGCCTTCGACCATCTGACCGAGAAGGACGTCGCGCTCGCCTACCTGCCGATTGCCTGGGTCGGCGACCACTACCTCAATTATGCGCAAGGCCTGGTGGCCGGCTTCTGTATGGCCTGTCCGGAAAGCAGCGATACGGCGGCGGCGGATTTACGCGAGATCGGTCCGAGCTTTTATTTCGCGCCGCCGCGCACGCTCGAGCTTCTCCTCACGCGCATGATGATCCGCATGGAGGACGCGGGCTTCCTCAAACGGAAGATGTTTCACTACTTCATCGGCGTCGCGCGGCGCTACGGCGAGCGCATCCTCAATGGCGAACGCGTGCCGCTGACGGGACGTCTGCTGTACGGGCTGGGCAATATCCTCGTCTACGGCCCGCTGAAGAACGTGCTCGGCTTCTCGCGCGTGCGCACCGCCTATACGGCGGGTGAGGCGATCGGCCCGGATCTCTTCGCCTTCTACCGCTCGATCGGGCTCAACCTGAAACAGCTTTACGGCCAGACCGAAGCCTTCCTCTACATCACGGCGCAGCCGGACGGTTCGATCTATTCCGACACCGTGGGGCCCGCCTGCCCGAACGTCGATATCCGCATCGCCGAGAACGGCGAGGTGCTGTTCAAATCGCCGGGCATGTTTACCGGCTACTTCAAGGACGCGGACAAGACCGCCGAGGCGTTGACGCCGGACGGCTTCATCAAGACAGGCGATGCCGGTTATTTCGATGAAAAGACCGGGCACCTGAAGATCATCGATCGCGCCAAGGATGTCGGCCGGCTCAACGACGGGACTTTGTTTGCGCCGAAATATATCGAGAACAAGCTCAAGTTCTTCCCCAATATCCGCGAGGCGGTGGCCTACGGCGACAAACGCGACTTTGTCGCCGTCATGATCAACATCGATCTGACCGCGGTCGGAAGCTGGGCCGAGCGGCACAATGTCGTCTATGCCTCCTACCAGGAGCTGGCCGGGCATCCGCTCGTCTACGACATGATCGAGCGCCACGTCGCCGAGGTGAACCGCGCTTTGGCGCAGGACAAGGTGATGGCGGGTGCGCAGATCAAGCGGTTTCTGATCTTGCACAAGGAACTCGATGCCGACGACGGCGAGCTCACGCGCACGCAGAAGGTCCGCCGCAGTTTCATCGCAGAGCGTTACGCGCCGCTCATCACCGCGCTCTATGACGGCTCCAAGGAAGCCGACATCTCAACCGAGGTCACCTTCGAGGACGGCCGCAAGGGGACGATCCGCGCGCGCGTCAAAATCCGCGACATGCAGCCGGCGCCGGCCGCCGCGATGGAGAAGGCGGCATGATTGCTTTCTTTCTTATACCTCCCCCTGAAAGGGCGAGGTCGGTTCGCGGAGCGAACCAGGTGGGGGTCCTCAAAGAGGCGACCCCACCTCGCTTTGCATTGCGAGTGCAATGCAAAGCGACCCTCCCCTTTCAGGGGAGGGATAAGAAAGCAGGAGTTCTCGCATGAGAGCCCCAAGCGGCCCCGATGTCGCGGCGGGCGATGTGCTCCTGGCGGTGGAGGACGTCTCGCTCGCCTTCGGCGGCGTCAAGGCCGTGAGCGGCGTGTCCTTCGACATCCGCAAGGGGGAAATCCGCGCCATCATCGGGCCGAACGGCGCCGGCAAGACGTCGATGCTCAACGTCATCAACGGCTTCTACCAGCCGCAGCAGGGCCGCATCGCCTTCAAAGGCAAGACCCGCGCGAAAATGCGCCCGCACGAAGCCGCCGCCGGCGGCATCGCACGCACGTTCCAGAACGTGGCGCTGTTTCGCGGCATGAGCGTGCTCGACAACATCATGGCCGGCCGCACGCTGAAAATGCATCGCTCATTCTTCTGGCAGCTGCTGCGGCATGGACCGGCGATGCGCGAGGAGGTCGAGCACCGCCTGTTCGTGGAAGAGATCATCGACTTCCTCAAGATACAGGACATCCGCCGCACGCCGGTCGGCCGCCTTCCTTATGGCTTGCAGAAGCGGGTCGAGCTCGGCCGCGCGCTCGCCATGGAGCCCGACCTGCTGCTGCTCGATGAGCCGATGGCGGGCATGAACATCGAGGAGAAGGAGGACATGTCGCGCTTCATCCTCGATGTGAACGACCATTACGGCACGACCATCGCGCTGATCGAACACGACATGGGCGTGGTGATGGATTTGTCGGATCGCGTGGTGGTGCTCGACCACGGCATCAAGATCGCCGATGGCACACCGGCCGACGTGATGCGAGACCAGGCTGTGATCGACGCCTATCTCGGCGTGGCGCACTGAGGGCGCACGATGGACATCTTGTACAAAGTCTTCATCGATCCCTTCGTGCAGATGGGGACCGCGCCCGATCTTCTGGTGCAGACGCTCTGGGATGGCCTTGTCGCCGGCGTGCTCTATTCGCTGATCGCGCTCGGCTTCGTGCTGATCTTCAAAGCCTCCGGCGTGTTCAACTTCGCGCAGGGCATCATGGTCGTGTTCGCGGCCCTGGCGCTCGTCGGCCTCTACGACACCTTGCGGCGCTGGGGCGTGCCCGCGGGCGCGCTCGCCGCCTATCTGGCCCTGGCGGTGACCATCACGGTGATGCTGGCGCTCGCCTTCATCATCGAACGGGTGATGCTGCGGCCGCTGGTCAACCAGCCCGACATCATCCTCTTCATGGCGACGTTCGGGCTCACTTATTTCCTCATCGGCTTCGGCGAATTGGTGTTCGGCGGCGATCCCAAGGTGATGATTGCGGAACAGCTCGGCCTGCCACGGGGCGCCATCGACATCAAAATGGCGGGCGGCTTCGTCACCATGCAGAAGATCGATATTGCCGCCGTCATCATCGTATCGCTGATGGTCGCCGCCTTGAGCTTCTTGTTCCAGCGCACGCGCATCGGCCGCGCGCTGCGCGCGGTCGCCGACAGCCACAAGGCCGCGCTGTCCGTCGGCATCTCGCTCGAGCATATCTGGGTCGTCGTGTGGTTCGCCGCGGGCATCGTCGCTCTCGCCACCGGCATCATGTGGGGCGCGCGCTCGGAGGTGTCGTTCTCGCTGCAGATTATCGCCTTGAAGGCGCTGCCGGTGCTGATCCTCGGGGGGTTCACCTCGATCCCCGGCGCGATCGTCGGCGGCTTGATCATCGGTATCGGCGAAAAGTTGGGCGAATTCTATTGGGGGCCGCTGCTTGGCTCCGGCATCGAAAGCTGGCTCGCTTACGTCATCGCACTGGTCTTCCTGCTGTTCCGGCCGCAGGGCCTGTTCGGCGAAAAGATCATCGAGCGGATTTGAGGCACAGGGATGTTCTATCGCGAGGCGGGTCAGTTCAAGACAAGCTACCTGGCTGACCAATCGGTCTTTCCGATCCTGCAGGATCGGATCGGGCTGGCCCTTATTCTGGCCGTTGCCTTCGTCTTGATCCCGTTTGGCGCGTCCGACTTCTTCCTGAGCGTCGTGATGGTGCCCTTCCTGATCTTCGCGCTGGCGGCGATCGGGCTCAACATCCTCACGGGCTATACGGGGCTCCTGTCGCTCGGCACCGGCGGCTTCATGGGAGTCGGCGCTTTCGCCTGCTACAAGCTGACCACGCTCTTCCCCGGCGTGAACATCGTCGTCTGGATCTTGGTGGCCGGGCTGTTTTCGAGCGGCGTGGGCCTGCTGTTCGGCCTGCCGTCGCTGCGTATCAAGGGCTTCTATCTGGCGGTGGCGACTTTGGCGGCGCAGTTCTTCCTCGACTGGTGCTTCGTGCGCGTACCGTGGCTCGTCAATTACAACGTCTCGGGCGCGATCGAGGTGCCGACGCGCACGTTGCTCGGCATCCCCGTCACGGGCCCGAACGCGACGCCGCAATTCCGGTACCTCGTGATTCTCTCCATCGTGGCGCTGTTGACCTGGTTCGCATCCAACCTGGTGCATGGCCGCATCGGCCGGAGCTGGATGGCAGTGCGCGACATGGACCTCGCGGCTGAGCTCATCGGCATCAAGCTCTATCGCACCAAGCTCCTGGCCTTTGCCGTATCGTCATACTATTGCGGCGTCGCCGGCGCCTTGATGGTCTTCCTGTGGTACGGCAGCGCCGAACCGGCGGTGTTCGGCATCGACCAGTCGTTCCTGATCCTGTTCATGGTCATCATCGGCGGGCTGGGCAGCCTGATCGGCTCGTTTTTCGGCGCCGCATTGATCTACGGCCTGCCGATCTTCATGCGCAGCGCCGTGACTGCGCTCGGCTGGGATATCGTGCCGTCCACCGTCGAGCATCTCACCTTCATGACGGTTGGTGGGTTGATCATCTTCTTCCTGATCATCGAGCCGAACGGCCTCGCGCGGCTGTGGCAGATCGGCAAGCAGAAAATGAGGGTCTGGCCATACCCGTATTGAGAGTGCAGACTGAGCGACAAAAGTCCCGGGTCTTAAAGCGGGACGGCGTAACAAAACCCGAGGGAGGCGAAGATCATGAGACTTCAAGCATCCATATTCGCGGGCATCCTGGCGGCGGCCACGGTCGCTGCGTCGGCCTTGCCGGCGGCCGCGCAGGACTCGATCTACGTGCCGCTGTTCACCTACCGCACCGGCCCGTTCTCCGGCTCAGGCATTTTTATCGCCGAAGGCATGCACGACTATCTCGAGATGCTGAACCAGCGCGATGGCGGCATTGGCGGTGTGAAGCTGGCGATCGAGGAGTGCGAGACCGGCTACGACACCAAGAAAGGTCTCGAGTGCTACGAGCAGGTGAAGAACAAGAAGCCTGTGATGGTGAACCCGTGGTCGACCGGCATCACGCTGCCGCTGATCCCGCGCGCTTCGGTCGACAAGATCCCGGTGCTGTCGATGGCTTACGGCCTGTCGGCCTCCGCGATCGGCGATACCTTCCCTTGGATATTCAATCCGCCGGCCACCTATTGGGACGGCCTGTCGATGATCCTGACCTATATCGGTAACAAGGAAGGCGGCCTCGACAAACTCAAGGGCAAGACCCTCGGCTACATCTATCTCGACGCCGGCTTCGGCAAGGAGCCGATCCCGCTGTTCGAGCAATTCGCCAAGGATTACGGCTTCACCTTGAAACTGTATCCGGTCGCTGCAACCGAGATGCAGAATCAGACCTCGCAATGGCTCAATGTCCGCCGCGACCGCCCGAACTACATGGTCCTGTATGGCTGGGGCGCGCTCAATCCGACGGCGATCAAGGAAGCTGCGAAGATCAACTATCCGATGGACAAGTTCATCTCCATCTGGTGGCCGAGCGAGGACGATGCCCGCTCGGCGGGGGCGGCGGCCAAGGGCTTCAAGGAGCTCAACTGGCACGCGGTCGGCGCCAATTTCCCGGTCATGCAGGACATCAAGAAATACGTCGTCGACAAGAGCCTGACGCAAACCGACAAGGCGCATCTCGGCGAGGTGCTCTACAATCGCGGCGTCTATAACTCGATGCTGATCGCCGAAGCGATCCGCAACGCCCAGAAGATCACCGGCAAGAAGGTGGTCACGGGCGAAGATGTCCGCCGCGGGCTGGAGACGCTCGATGTCGACAAAGCGCGGCTGAAGGAGATCGGCATGGACGGCTTCACCGATCCCGTGAAGCTGACCTGCGCCGACCATAACGGCCACTTCCCCGCCTTCATGCAGGAGTGGGACGGCACCAAGTGGGTCAAGATCTCCGAGCCCATCAAGCCGATGGAAGACAAGGTCGGCCCGCTGCTGACAGCGGCCGCCAAGGAGTATGTCGAGAAGAACTCCGGCTGGCCGAAACGCACCGAGGCCTGCGACAAGTCCTCCTAGTGCGATGACCTGCCTCTTCCCGCGTGCCGCGGGAAGAGGCAGTTGCCAAATCGGGGAGCGGGGATGTCGATCGCGGGCCAGCCTCAGCCGTCAACAGCGGGCACGATCCTCTCGGTCAACAACATCGAGGTGATCTACGATCACGTCATCCTGGTGCTGAAGGGCGTCTCGCTTGACGTGCCGAAGGGCGGCATCGTCGCGTTGCTCGGGGCTAACGGCGCCGGCAAGACCACCACGTTGAAAGCCATCTCGAACCTGCTGCATGCCGAGCGCGGCGAGGTCACGAAGGGCTCGATCACCTTCGCGGGCGACGAAGTGCAGACTTTATCGCCAAATGAATTGGTGCGGCGGGGCTGCATCCAGGTGATGGAAGGCCGCCACTGCTTCGGCCATCTCACGATCGAGGAGAACCTGCTCACCGGCGCGTTCACGCGGCGCGACGGCCGCGCCGCGATCAAACGCGACCTCGATATGGTCTATGGCTACTTCCGCCGGCTCGCCGAGCGCAAGACGTCGCTCGCCGGCTATACCTCGGGCGGCGAGCAGCAGATGTGCGCCATCGGCCGCGCGCTGATGTCGCGCCCGAAGATGATCCTGCTCGACGAGCCGTCCATGGGATTGGCGCCACAGATCGTCGAGGAGATTTTCGAGATCGTGAAGGACCTGAACGAGAAGGAGGGGGTGTCGTTCCTGCTTGCCGAGCAGAATACGCATATCGCGCTGCGCTATGCGCGCTACGGCTACATTCTCGAGAATGGCCGCGTGGTGATGGACGGTGACGCCAAATCGCTCACCGAGAACGAGGACGTGAAGGAGTTCTACCTCGGCATTTCCGAAGGCCGCCGCAAGAGCTTCCGCGAAGGCAAGCATTACCGGCGCCGCAAGCGGTGGCTGGCGTGAAATTCCGTCATTCCGGGGCGCGCCGAAGGCGCGAACCCGGAATCCAGAGCAGATTGGCACGCGCGTCGTTTGGTTCTGGATTCCGGGTTCGCTCGCTGCGCTCGCGCCCCGGAATGACTCAGGAGCTTTGAATGCCCGACCACTACGACACGCTGGAAACCCGCGATCCCGCCGTGCGCGAGCGCGAGCAATGCGCGCGGCTGCCGGAGATCGTCGCGCGCGCGATGACCGCACCGGGCTGGGCCAGGCATCTCGCCGGCGTCGATCCGAAGGCGATCACGTCCCGCGAGGCGCTCGCCGCCCTGCCGGTGTTGCGCAAGTCCGACCTCGCGACGTTGCAGAAAGAATACCCGCCGTTCGGCGGCCTCAACGTCACGCCGCCGGGCAAGGTCAAACGCCTGTTGATGTCGCCCGGGCCGATCTTCGAACCGCAAGGGGAGGGCGACGATCCTTACGGCGCGGCGCGTGCCTTCTTTGCTGCGGGATTCCGCGCCGGCGATATCGTGCACAACTCCTTTGCCTACCACCTCACGCCGGGTGGCTTCATCATTGAATCCGGCGCGCATGCCTTGGGCTGCGCGGTCATTCCCGGTGGCGTCGGCAATACCGAGCAGCAGCTGGAGGCGATCGCGCATTACAGGCCGGTGGGCTATGGCGGCACGCCGGACTTCCTCAAAATCCTGCTCGACACCGCGGCAAAGACCGGCAAGGACGCTTCCTCGATCCGGCGCGCGGTGGTGTCCGGCGCGGCACTTCCCGCATCGCTGCGCGAAGACCTGAAGGGGCGCGGCGTCGCTGTCCTGCAATGCTACGCCACAGCAGAACTCGGCGTGATCGCCTACGAGTCCTCCGCGCAAAGCGGCATGATCGTCAACGAGACGCTGATTGTGGAGATCGTGCGGCCGGGCACCGGCGATCCCGTCGCCGACGGCGAGGTCGGTGAAGTGGTGGTGACATCGTTCAATCCGGATTATCCGATGATCCGGCTGGCTACGGGCGACCTCTCGGCGCTGATGAGCGGCGTGTCGGCCTGTGGCCGCACCAACCTCCGCATCAAGGGCTGGATGGGCCGGGCCGACCAGACAGCGAAAGTGAAGGGGATGTTCGTGCATCCCCGGCAGATCGCCGAGGTCGCGGCGCGCCATCCGCAGCTCAATCGCCTCAGGCTGGTCGTCGGCCGCGCCAACGAGCAGGACACGATGACGCTGATGGCCGAGTGCGCCACGCCGAACGGCGCGCTGGAGAGCGCCGTGGCCGCCTGCCTGCACGCGGTCACCAAGCTGAAGGGCCTCGTTCGTCTCGTCCCGCCCGGCTCGCTGCCGAATGACGGCAAGGTGATCGCCGATGACAGGCCGTTGAATTAGCCGCGCCTTGTCATCCGCGCGGTGCCGCCCGAAATCGGGCGCACCATGCTTGACCGCGTCCGCCGTTTGCCCCTGATTACGCTCATGAGCGATACATCACACCGTCCGCCCGGCCATCCGGCCCTGCCGGCGCGCCGCATCGGCGTGCTGCTGGTCAATCTCGGAACGCCCGATGCGACCGACTATTGGTCGATGCGCCGCTATTTGAAGGAGTTTCTCTCCGACCGCCGCGTGATCGAGGAGAACCGCGTCAAGTGGTGGCTGATCCTCAACCTGATCATCCTGACGGTGCGTCCGGGCCGCAAAGGACGCGATTACGAGAAGATCTGGAACAAGGAGCGCGACGAGTCCTTCCTCAAGACCATCACGCGCTCACAGTCCGACAAGCTTGCCGCCAGCTTCGCGGACGATCCGCGCCTGCTGGTCGACTGGGCGATGCGCTACGGCAATCCCTCGATCGCCTCGCGGCTCGAGGCGATGCAGAAAGCCGGCTGCGACCGCATCCTCGTGGTGCCGCTCTATCCGCAATATGCCGCGGCAACGACGGCGACCGTGGCTGACAAGGCTTTCGACGCATTGGCGACGATGCGCTGGCAGCCCGCGCTGCGCGTCGCCCCCGCGTATTTCGATCTGCCGTCTTACATCGAAGCCCTTGCCGGGTCGCTGGAGGAGGGGCTCAAGTCGCTCGGCTTTACGCCGGATGTCGTCATCGCCTCGTTCCACGGCATGCCGGAAGAATACCTGCACAAAGGCGACCCGTATTATTGCCAATGCGCCGCCACCGCACGGCTGCTGCGCGAGCGCCTCGGCCTCGATGACCACGAACTGATGATGACCTTTCAGTCGCGTTTCGGCACGGCGGAATGGCTCAAGCCCTATACCGACGCCACCGTGAAGGCGCTCGGTGAGAAGGGGGTGAAGAATCTGGCGGTCATCACGCCGGGCTTTGCCGCGGACTGCCTGGAGACGCTGGAAGAGATCGCCATGGAGAATGCCGAGATCTTCAAGCATGCAGGGGGCGTGAACTTCGCACACATTCCCTGTCTCAACGACAGCGATCGCGGCATGGCCGTGATCCGCGATGTGGTCACGCGCGAACTCCAGGGGTGGGTTTAGCCGAGCCGTCATTCCGGGGCGGCCCGAAGGGCCGAACCCGGAATCCAGACAAAGGCCCGGTACTCGATGCTGGATTCCGGGTTCGCACGCTGGCGTGTGCGCCCCGGAATGACGAAGGGGCATCTCGCACTCCATACCGAGGCACCAAAATCAACGCCTCATTAACCATCCCCTTTTAACGTCCGTTAACCACTTCCCGCCCGTTCGGCGGGCGTGCCGCTTTCGGCACGTCCGCGAGCGGCACCAGGAGGCATCAGGACCCGGACGTGCAGCGCCTCCGCCTTCCATTCTTGCCAGTGCCGAACGGTCCGCGGCTGCTCGCCGCGGCCTGCGTCGCGCTGAGCTGTGGGAGCGTATGGGCGCAGACACCGCCGCCGGTCTATCCCGATCCGCTGGCGCCGGACCTGCAAACCGATCCGCGCAACCCGCCGCGTTTCCAGCGCGCGAACCGTGCGCCCTTCTCGCAGGCGCCGGCTTCCTCAGTATTTACGCCGCCGGCGTGGGGGGCCGGCAGGACGGGCTATGATTCGAGCAATACGCGGAAGTACGCGCCGCGCCGGACAACGCGCGCCGGCGACAGCACGGATGCGGACGCCATCGCGCCCGGCACGCCGGCGCCACTCACGCCCTCGCCGTATCAGAAGCCGGCGCCGGAAAGCGGCGCCTACGCGCAGGCGCCGGGTACACCGCCCGTCCAGTTGCTGACGCCTATCCGCCGCCCGCCGCCGAAACGGCTGGCGCATGTCGAGCCCGACGATCCTTATGCGCCGGTCGGCGTCCGCGCCGGTTCGTTCGACCTCTTTCCCGCCGTCGAACTGATCGGCGGCTACAACTCGAATCCCGGCCAGGAACCGAACGGCAAAGGCGCCGCGCTTTACACGGTCGCACCGGAATTCCGCGCGCAGTCGAACTGGTCGCGGCACGAATTGAAGGCGGAGCTGCGCGGCAGCTACACGGGTTTCAGTCCCGACGAGACGCCGACGCTCAGCCGGCCCAATCTGAACGGCCGCGTCGACGGCCGCATCGATGTGACGCGCGATACACGCATCGATCTCGGCGGCCGCCTGCTGGTCTCGACCGATAATCCGTCCAGTCCGAACCTGCAGGCCGGTCTGGCGAAGCTTCCGGTTTACACGACGTTCGGCGGCAGCGCCGGTCTCGGCCAGCGCTTCAACCGTGTCGATGTCTCGCTCAAAGGCGATGTCGAACGCACCGTGTATCAGGACTCGGAGCTCACCGACGGCTCGACCGCCAGCAACGAAGATCGCAACTACAATCAGTACGGCGCGCGGCTGCGCGGCGGCTACGACCTCATGCCCGGCGTGACGCCCTTCGTCGAGGTCGGCGCCGATACGCGCGTGCATGATCTCGAGACCGACTTCTTCGGCTATCAGCGCAATTCGAAGGGCATCCAGGGTAGTGTGGGCACGACGTTCGAGATGACCCGCGTGCTCACGGGCGATGTCTCGATCGGCTATGTCAAGCGAACCTATGACGACCCGCGGCTGTCCGACTTGAGCGGAATGATCGGCAATGCGTCGCTTGTCTGGAACGCGACAGGATTGACGACCGTGACACTGTCGGCGTCTTCATCCATCGGTGAGTCGACCATTCCGGGCGTGCCGGGGGTATTCTATCGCGATGTCGGCTTGCAGGTCGATCACGCCTTCCGCCGGTGGCTGATTGGCACGCTCAAGGTCGGCTTCGGCCTGGACACCTACAAGAACGCGGCCGTCGAATCGTCAAGCAGTGGTGGCGAAACGACGACCGTATGTAACTGTGTGACGACGAGCGCCGCGCCGACCACCAGCGAAACGATCACCGATCGCCAGGACCAGCGCTATTCGATCGGAGCGGGGATCACATACAAAGTCGACCGCTCGATCCAGATCAAGGGAGAGTTCCGCCAGGACTGGCTGCGCTCGAACGTCGTCGGCGTCGATTACACAGCCAGTACATTCCTGGTGGGCCTGCGCCTGCAGAGGTAGCCGCCCGCGCGGCTACTTCTTCTCCGCGAGAATGCGGGCGATCTCGGCGCGGAATTCCGGCGCGAGATCGGACCGCTCTAAACCGTAGGCGACATTGGCGGTGAGGAAGCCGATCTTTGAGCCGCAGTCGTAGCTGCGTCCCTCGAAGGCGAGGCCATAGAACGGCTGCGTGCCTGCCAAGGCGACCATCGCGTCGGTGAGCTGGATTTCTCCGCCCGCGCCCGCCGCCTGCTTTTCGAGGATGCCGAAGATCTCGGGCTGAAGGATGTAGCGGCCGGTGATGGACAGATTGGACGGCGCTTCGCTCGCCTTCGGCTTCTCGACCATCTTGGTGATCGAGAACGCCTTGCCCTTGCTCTCGCCGACACCGACGACGCCATACATGTGCACGCGGTCCGCGGGCACTTCCTCGACAGCAATGATGTTCGCATTATCATCGAGCGCTTCGGCGGCGTCGATCATCTGCGCGAGGCAGCCGCGCGGGTGCTGCACCAGCACGTCGGGCAGCAACAGCGCGAACGGCTCATGGCCGATCAATTCGCGGGCGCACCACACCGCATGGCCGAGACCGAGTGGCGATTGCTGGCGCGTGAAACTCACGGTTCCAGCCGGAGGCAGATGCTCTTCGAGCAGCTTGAGCTCGGCTTTCTTGCCGCGCTCGATGAGGGTCACTTCAAGCTCGAACTGGCGGTCGAAGTGATCCTCGATGACGCTCTTGTTGCGGCCGGTGACGAAGACGAGGTGCTCGATTCCGGCTTGGCGGGCTTCATCGACCACATGTTGGATGAGCGGCCGGTCGACGACCGGCAGCATTTCTTTGGGCATGGCCTTGGTGGCGGGCAGGAAGCGGGTTCCAAGCCCGGCGACAGGGAAAATAGCTTTGCGGATGCGGCTCATAAGGGATGACAGTTATTGAGGGAAATGAGTGATGGCGTGCAAGTGAGGAGAAAGCATGGTGGCGCCGGGTCCGTCCAGCCGGACATTAGGCGCGTCATTAACGTGCCAGAAACGATATGTGGGCACCCATAGGGTATTAGGGTGACGTTGGGGTGCTGGAACCCATCACGAATGCGACAGGCGCGATCCATTGTTCTTGCCGCGGTCATCGGCGTGGCGCTGATCGGCGCCGCTGTCGCGCAGGACGGCCGCTTCGCCGATGCGTACTCTGACACCACCGGCTCCATCTCGCCGCCGAAGGCAATCGCCCGCCCCAACACAACGATGTGGAGCGGAGAGTCAGGGGCGTCGGGCAGCCCTGAGATGAGCGCCCAGGCTATCCGCATGGCGGCTGCGGACTTTCCCGCCTGCATCGCGGGACTCTGGCCGATGGTGGCCCGGCACGGCATCACGCGTCAGACATTCCGCGCCTACACGGCGACCCTGACGCCCGACCTGCGGATTATGGATCTGCTCGACAGTCAGCCGGAATTCACCAAGTCATTCTGGGACTACCTCGACGTCCTGGTGACCGACGAGCGCATCGCCAAAGGGCGCGCGCTGCTCGACAAATATCGCGCGACCTTCGACGCGGTCGAGCGCGCCTATGGCGTCGACCGCCACGTCATCACGGCGATCTGGGGCGTCGAGACCAATTACGGCACCATCGCCGGTAACCGTCCGGTGCTGCGCTCGACCGCGACGCTCGCCTGCATCGGCAGACGGCAGCGTTACTTCCGCGATGAATTCCTCGCGACGCTGGAGATACTGCAGCACGGTGACGTCCCGGCGAACAGGCTCGTCGGTTCGTGGGCTGGCGCTTTCGGGCCGACGCAGTTCATGCCCACCGCCTTCAAGCGCTATGCTGTCGACTTCGACGGTGACGGCCGGCGCGACGTCATCGACTCGATGCCCGATCTCATCGCCTCCACCGCCAATAATCTGAAGAAGGACGGTTGGACCCCGGGCGAAACCTGGGGCTACGAGGTCGTGGTGCCGGCGACGTTCAATTTTATGCTGGCTGATCGCCGGCAGGTCATGAGCATCCGCGATTGGGAGCGCAACGGCATCACGCGGCCGGATGGGAAGCCGTTTCCGCGGCCCGATGACCGCGCCTTCCTCCTGGTCCCGGCCGGCGTGCAGGGACCTGGCTTTCTGATGCTGCCCAACTTCCGCGTCATCATGAGATACAATCCGGCGGAGGCTTATGCGCTGGCCATCGGCCATCTCGCCGATCGCCTGCGCGGCGGGGGACCTTTCGTGCAGCATTGGCCGCGCTACGAGCGAGTCCTGTCGCGCGCCGAGCGGCTGGAGCTGCAGGAATTGTTGCAGCGCCGTGGCTACGACGTCGGCGATCCCGACGGCCGGCTTGGCGCGCAGACCCGCTCGGCGATCCGCGAATTTCAGACCCGTATTGGCCGCGTGCCCGATGGCTTCGCCTCGGCCGGGATCCTCAATCAACTGCGTGCGCAGTGAGGCAATCGCGCCGCGAGGGCGCCCCTCGAGCGCCGGACAGGGTAACCACCCGGCGTCCTTCGAGTTGACATTTTTGGCGTGCTATTGGCCCATACGAGCGGGCGACGGCGGCTTCGGGCTGCTCGCCGCCTATTGCGCTAAGGGCTTGGGCAATCGGCATGTTTCGTAAAATCCGGCTCTCGCGGTGGCTCGTCGGGGCGGCCCTTCTGGCTGCCGCCGAATGCGCCGGGCTGGCCGCGATCGCGGTGGCCGTCAGCGGGCCGGCCCAGGCGCAATGGTTCGGCGGCTTCGGCGGCGGCAACGACCACCAGCAGCAGCAGCGGCGGCCGAAGCCACAGCGGCAGAATGGCGGCTTCTTCCAGAATCTGTTCGGACCGTTCGAGCAGCAGCAGCCGCAGACGCGGCAGCAGCCGTACGAGCGCGAGCGCGACTATCCGACCTACCAGCCGCAGCAGCACGCGCCGCAGCCGTTCGAGAGTTCGCGCGCGCCGGCGCCGCGCAAGCCCGACAAAGATGCCCCGGCTCCGACGACATCGGTCGTGGTGCTCGGCGACGGCATGGCCGACTGGCTCGCCTACGGCCTCGAGGACGCATTCTCCGACACGCCGGAAGTCGGCGTCACCCGCAAGAACAAGCAGTTCTCGGGCCTGTTGCGCTATGACGCCAAGAACGATCTCGACTGGTGGCACGAGGCACGCGAGATCCTCTCGCACGAGAACGCCAACTACGTCGTCATGATGCTCGGTCTTGCCGACCGGCAAAACATTCGCGAGCGCGATCTCGCCAAGGAAGCCGACAAGAAAGACGCTGAGAAGAAAGAGGCGGACAAAGCGGCTAAGGATCCGCAGGACAAATCCACCGCCGACTCGGCAGCGAAGCAAGCGGCGCCTGAAAGCGCCGAGGAGTCGGCGCCCGAGACACCGCGCAGCAAGAAGGGCAACGGCATCCTCGAATTCCGCAGCGCCGAGTGGGAGAAGGTCTACACGCGCCGCATCGACGAAACGATCGCCGCGCTCAAGAGCAAGGGCGTGCCCGTGTTCTGGGTCGGCCTGCCGTCGATCCGCGGCACCAAGTCGACCTCCGATGCGTCCTATCTCAACGATCTCTATCGCGCGCGCGCCGAACGCGCCGGCATCGTCTACATCGATGTGTGGGACGGCTTTGTCGACGAAGGCGGAAAGTACACGAATTTCGGTCCCGACTATGAAGGTCAGACGCGGCGCCTGCGCTCCAACGACGGCGTGTTCTTCACCAAATACGGCGCGCGCAAGCTGGCGCACTATGTCGAGCGCGAGCTGCGCCGCTACATGAGCAACCGCGTTCCGGTGGCGCTGCCCTCCGGGCCGATCGCGCCGGTGCCGGGCGACAACAAGCCCACGGCGCGGCCTTTGGCCGGACCCGTCGTGCCGCTCACCAACACGCCATCCAACTCGGATCAGTTGCTCGGCGCCAGCCTCGCCGGCCCGAACCATGGCGACGCCATTGCCGCGCAGGTGCTGGTGAAAGGCGATCCGGTCTATGCACCGCGCGGACGCGCCGATGATTTCGTCTGGCCGCCGGGCAGCGATGCGCCGCGCCCGGCGCAGCCGGTCGCCGCTGCCGAGCCGTCGGCACCGCCAACGGCCACGGCCGCTCTCCCCGACACCGCGCCGCCGATGGCCGTACAGCCGGCGGAGCCAAAGGCCGAACCTCGGGTTGAGCCGAAGAGCGAGCCGGCGGAACGCAAGGTGCAAAAGCACAGGCCGAAGCGCACGGCCGAACAAGAGCAGCAGCGCATCGTCGAACAACAACAGCAGCAGCGCTCGCGCGGGCCGTTCGACTTCGGCGCGCCGCGCCCGCCGCAGCCGGTGGGGCAGCAGCAGCAGCGTCAGTCACGCGGACCGTTCGATTGGTTCAGGTAACAGCGTCAGTCCGGGGAGCGCGCGACGCACGCAAACCCGGAATCTGGAAATGACCGCAGGTGCCTGCGTCTGGATTCCGGGTCCGCTCGCGCTGATCTCGAGTTTACTCGAGATCAGACGGTTAAGTGCCCAAGTCGGCTAAAGCCGACTTGGGGCGCGAGCGTCCCGGAATGACCGGAATTACCGCGGAAGCGTCGTCGATCCCATCAGGAACTTGTCGACCGCATGCGCGCACTGGCGGCCTTCGCGGATCGCCCACACCACCAGCGACTGGCCGCGGCGCATGTCGCCGGCAGTGAACACCTTCGGCACCGACGTGAGATAGGCGTTCGTGTCGGCGCTGACATTGCCGCGGTTGTCGAGCGCGACGTCGAGCGACTTCAGCATGCCGTCGTGCACCGGATGCACGAAGCCCATGGCCAGCAGGACGAGATCGGCTTCGATCTCGAACTCGGTGCCCGGGATTGGCTTGAACTTGGCGTCGGCCTGCACGCAGTGCAGCTTCTTGACCTGGCCGTTCTCGCCGGTGAATTTCTGCGTCATCACCGCGAACTCGCGCGTGGCGCCTTCTTCAAGGCTCGATGAGATACGCAGCTTCAGCGGCCACAGAGGCCAGGTGAGGTCCTTGTTCTCGTGCTCGGGCGGCTGCGGCATCACCTCGAGATTGATGACCGACACCGCGCCCTGGCGGATCGACGTGCCGATGCAGTCCGAGCCGGTGTCGCCGCCACCGATGACGACGACTTTCTTGCCCGTTGCGAGGATCGGCGCGGCGTCGCCCTGCGCTTCACCACTGACGCGGCGGTTCTGCTGCGGCAGGAAGTCCATCGCGAAATGAATGCCCTTGAGCTCGCGCCCCGGCACCGGCAGATCGCGCGGCTTCTCGGCGCCGCCGGACAGCACGACCGCGTCATGCTCCTTCACCAGTGTGTCCACGGGCAGCGTCACGCCGACATGGACGCCGTAATGGAATTGCACGCCCTCGGCCTGCATCTGTTCGACGCGGCGATCGACGTGGACCTTCTCCATCTTGAAGTCGGGAATGCCGTAGCGCAGCAGGCCGCCGGCCTTGGCCCAGCGCTCATAAACGTGCACCTCGTGGCCGGCGCGCGCGAGCTGCTGCGCGCAGGCCAAGCCCGCCGGGCCCGAGCCGACGACGGCGACTTTCTTCTTGGTCTTCACCGCCGCGCGTTCGGGCTTCAGGCCCTGCGCGATCGCGCGGTCGGCGATCTCGCACTCGATCGTCTTGATGGTGACCGGGTTCTCGTCGATGTTCAGCGTGCACGACGCCTCGCATGGCGCCGGACAGACGCGTCCGGTGACCTCGGGGAAGTTGTTGGTGGAGTGCAGGTTGCGCGCCGCCTCGTCCCAATGGCCGCGATAGACCAGATCGTTCCAGTCCGGAATCTGGTTGTTTACCGGGCAGCCGGTGGGCGCATTCGTGATGCGGCTGGTGCCGTGGCAATAGGGCACGCCGCAATCCATGCAGCGCGCCGCCTGTGCCCGCACGTCCTTCTCAGGAAGCGGCTGCACGAACTCGTGCCAATGCTTGATGCGTTCCGCGACCGGCTGATAGTCGCGGTCCTCGCGTTCGATTTCCAGAAACCCGGTGACCTTACCCATGCTTACTCCGCAGCCTGCATCGTGGCGGCCTTCTCCTTTGCCATGTCAGCGAGCGCGCGGCGGTATTCGACCGGCATCACCTTCTTGAACAGAGGACGATAACGCTTCCAATCGGCGATAATGTCTGCAGCGCGCTTGGAGCCGGTGTAGCGCGCGTGGTCGCTGATCAGCTTGTACAGCCGCTCGGCATCCATGCTGCTCAGGTCGGCCATGATGTCGACGCGGCCGTGACTCTCCAGATCCTGCGCGAATTCGCGCTCGGCGATCTCTTCCTCTTCCGGCACCGGCTCGAGCTCGACCATCGACATGTTGCAGCGGGATTTGAACGAGCCGTCCTCGTCGAGCACGTAAGCGATGCCGCCCGACATGCCGGCGGCGAAGTTGCGGCCGGTCATGCCCAGCACGACGACGATGCCGCCCGTCATATACTCGCAGCAGTGGTCGCCGGCCCCTTCCACCACGGCGATGGCGCCGGAATTGCGCACGGCGAAGCGTTCGCCGGCGACGCCGCGGAAATAGCACTCGCCCGCGATGGCGCCGTACATCACCGTGTTGCCGACGATGATCGACTCTTCCGGCACCACGCCGGAGTCCGGCGACGGGCGGATGATGATGCGGCCGCCCGAGAGGCCCTTGCCGACATAGTCGTTGGCATCGCCATCGAGCTCGAAGGTCACGCCGCGCGCGAGCCAGGCGCCGAAGCTCTGGCCGGCCGTGCCGGTGAGGCGCACGTGAATGGTGCCGTCCGGCAGTCCTTCGTGGCCGTAACGCTTGGCCACTTCGCCGGAGAGCATGGCGCCACAGGCGCGGTTGGTGCTGTTGATGGTGGTCTGCAAGCGGACCGGGGCGCCGCGGTCGAGCGCTGCCTGCGACTCCGCGATCAGCTTGCGGTCGAGGATGTCGTGGATCTTGTGATCCTGCGTCTCGCTCTTGAAGATCGCGGTGCCCTTGCCGGCCTGCGGCTTCACGAACAGCTTGGAGAAATCGAGGCCCTTGGCCTTCCAGTGCTCCACCAGCTTGCGCTGATCGAGCATCTGCATCTGGCCGATCATCTCGTCGATGCTGCGATAGCCGAGCGCGGCCATGATCTCGCGCACTTCCTCGGCGACGAAGAAGAAGTAGTTGATCACGTGCTCGGGCTGGCCCTTGAACCGCTTGCGCAGCACGGGGTCCTGCGTCGCCACGCCGACGGGGCAGGTGTTGAGATGGCACTTGCGCATCATGATGCAGCCGGCGGCGATCAGCGGCGCGGTGGCGAAGCCGAATTCGTCGGCGCCGAGCAGGGCGCCCACGACGACATCGCGGCCGGTGCGCAGCCCGCCGTCAACCTGCACGGCGATGCGGCCGCGCAGCCGGTTGGCGACCAAAGTCTGATGCGTTTCGGCAAGCCCGATTTCCCACGGGGAACCGGCATGCTTGATCGAGGTGAGGGGAGACGCACCCGTCCCGCCTTCATAGCCGGCGATGGTCACGTGGTCCGCGCGCGCCTTGGAGACGCCGGCGGCGACGGTGCCGACGCCGACCTCAGAGACGAGCTTCACCGACACGTCGCCGGCCGGATTGACGTTCTTGAGATCGAAGATGAGCTGCGCGAGGTCCTCGATCGAATAGATGTCGTGGTGCGGCGGCGGCGAAATCAGGCCGACGCCCGGCGTCGAATGGCGCACCTTGGCGATGGTCTTGTCGACCTTGTGGCCGGGCAACTGGCCGCCTTCGCCGGGCTTGGCGCCCTGCGCCATCTTGATCTGCATCATGTCCGAGTTGACGAGATACTCGGCGGTGACGCCGAAGCGCCCCGAGGCAACCTGCTTGATCGCAGAGCGCATCGAGTCGCCGTTCGGCAGCGGCTTGAAGCGGTCCGATTCCTCGCCGCCTTCGCCGGTGTTCGACTTGCCGCCGATGCGGTTCATGGCGATGGCGAGCGTGGTGTGCGCCTCGCGCGAGATCGAACCGTAAGACATGGCGCCGGTCGAGAAGCGGCGCACGATATTCTTGGCCGGCTCGACGTCGTCGAGCGGCACCGGCTTGCGGCCGTCTTCCTCCGCCGTCTTGATGCGGAACAGGCCGCGCATCGTCAGCAACCGTTCGCTCTGATCGTTCACGACCTGGGCGAAGGCCCGGTAGCTCTCCTGCGAATTGCCGCGCACGGCATGTTGCAGGCGCTGCACCGTCTCGGCCGTCCAGACGTGGTCCTCGCCGCGCACGCGCACGGCATAATCGCCGCCGACATCGAGCATCGAGCGATAGATCGGCGCGTCACTGAAGGCGTCGCGATGACGGCGCACGGCCTCTTCCGCGATCTCGGCGAGGCTGACGCCTTCGATGCGCGTATGCGTGCCGGTGAAGTACTTGTCGACGAAGTCCTGCTTCAGGCCCACCGCGTCGAAGATCTGCGCGCCGCAATAGGACTGATAGGTGGAGATGCCCATCTTGGACATCACCTTGAGGAGGCCCTTGTCGATCGACTTGATGTAGCGCTTGACGATCTCCTTGTCCTCGAGCTTCTGCGGCAGTTCGTCCTTCATGCCGATCAGCGTCTCGAAGGCGAGGTAGGGATTGATCGCTTCGGCGCCGTAGCCGGCGAGGCAGGCGAAGTGATGCACCTCGCGCGGCTCGCCCGTCTCGAGCACGAGGCCGACGGAGGTGCGCAGGCCCTGGCGGATCAGGTGATGATGCACAGCGGCGCAGGCGAGCAGCACCGGGATCGGGATGCGGTCGGCGCTCACCTTGCGGTCGGAGAGGATGAGGATGTTGCAGCCGTTGCGCACTTCCTCTTCGGCGCGTTCGCAGAGCGCGTCGATCGCCCAGCCCATGCCGTCAATGCCGTGTTCGGCCGGGTAGGTGATGTCGAAGGTGTACGACTTGAAGTGATCGCCGCTCATCTCGGAGATGGCGCGGATCTTCTCCAGGTCTTCATTGGTGAGGATCGGCTGGCGCACCTCGAGGCGCTTGGTCTTCGATGTGCCTTCGAGATCGAAGATGTTCGGCCGCGGTCCGATGATGGAGACGAGGCTCATCACCAGCTCTTCGCGGATCGGATCGATCGGCGGGTTGGTGACCTGCGCGAAGTTCTGCTTGAAATAGGTGAACAGCGACTTCGGCTTGTCCGACAGCGCCGAGATCGGCGCATCGTTGCCCATGGAGCCGACGGCTTCCTCGCCGGTGGTGCCCATCGGCGTCATCAGCACCTTGAGGTCTTCCTGGCTGTAGCCGAAAGCCTGCTGGCGATCGAGCAGCGGCAGGTTCGAGATCGGGGCGACATTGGCCGTACCCGGAAGCTCTTCCAGCACGATCTGCGTGCGCTCCAGCCACTCCTTGTAAGGATGGCTCTTGGCGAGCTCGGCCTTGATCTCCTCGTCGGGGATGAGGCGGCCTTCGTCGAGGTCGACGAGCAGCATCTTGCCCGGCTGCAGGCGCCACTTCTTGACGATGTCCTTTTCCGCGATCGGCAGCACGCCCATCTCGGACGCCATGATGATGCGGTCGTCGCGCGTGAGGAAATAGCGCGCCGGACGCAGGCCGTTGCGGTCGAGCGTCGCGCCGATCTGGCGGCCGTTGGTGAAAGCGAGCGCGGCCGGGCCGTCCCACGGCTCCATCAGCGCGGCGTTGTATTCGTAGAAGGCGCGGCGCTCGTCGTCCATGAGCGGATTGCCCGCCCAGGCCTCCGGCACCATCATCATCATCGCATGCGCGAGCGAGTAGCCGCCCTGCACCAGGAACTCGAGCGCGTTGTCGAAGCAGGCGGTGTCCGACTGGCCTTCGTAGGAGATCGGCCAGAGCTTGTTGATGTCCTTGCCGAAGAGCGGCGAGGCGACCGACGCCTGACGTGCCGCCATCCAGTTGACGTTGCCGCGCAGCGTGTTGATCTCGCCGTTGTGCGCGAGATAGCGGTACGGATGCGCCAGCGACCAGGTCGGGAAGGTGTTGGTCGAGAAACGCTGGTGCACGAGCGCGATCGCGCTGGCGAAGTCCGGGTCGTGCAGATCGGGGTAATAAGTGCCGAGCTGGTCGGCCAGGAACATGCCCTTGTAGATCACCGTGCGGCACGAGATCGACACCGGGTAATAGCCCGATGTGCGGCGCTCACGGCGCTTGTAGATGGCGTTGGAGATCGCCTTGCGCAGGATGTAGAGGCGGCGCTCAAACTCGTCCTCGTTGAGCTTCTTCTTGCCCTTGCCGATGAACACCTGCATGTGCTTCGGCTCGGTCGGCTTGACAGATTCACCGAGGGTCGAGTTATCGGTCGGCACGTCGCGCCACCCCAGCAGCGACAGGCCTTCGCGGGCGATCACTTCGGCGTAGATGTCGCGGATGATCTGCCGCCAGTTGTGATCGGTCGGCATGAACAGATAGCCGACGGCGTATTCGCCCGGCCCCGGGAGCGTGAAGCCGAGCTCGGCCGCCTTCTTGGCGAAAAAGGCGTGCGGGATCTGCACCAGGATGCCGGCGCCATCGCCCATGCGCGGATCGGCGCCGACCGCGCCGCGGTGTTCCAGATTGCACAGGATCTGCAAACCGTCTTCGACGATCTGATGCGACTTGCGGCCCTTGATGTCGGCGATGAAACCGACGCCGCAGGAATCCTTGTCGAGCGCCGGGTCGTAAAGGCCCTGCGCCTCGGGCACGCCCGGGTCGGCGGTGGCAATGCGTTTGAGCGCGGCCGCGTTGGCGCGCCGCGCCGTTTCGCGTTCATTCAGACCTGCGCTCTTCATTCGCTCGCTCATCTCGCCCTTTACCTCGCCGGCTCAGCTTTTGGTCTCCGGCGTACCCGCCGCATTCACCGCACCTAGGGTGCCGCGGCCAAACCACAACCGATCTCGAGAAGGGGCAGCCCAGCCCGGTCTATCGGCGCCCGGCTGCTCCCGTTGGTATCCGCGATGCCAGCCCGCCCGCCATCGTGGCAACCGCTATTAGGACAGCATTGCTGTCCTAATAGACCATGGCAAATTTTGCACCGCCAGACAAGGCTGGTCCACGCCCGAATTCGTGAACCCTTTTCCTTTGTTGCGGCGGCACTTCACAACCAGGCAAGAAGAGGATCACGGACGGCCCCCGCGCGCAATGCCGTTGCGTTCGCGCCGCGATCTGCAAAACCGGCGCGGAAGTTAACCGTTTAACCGTGGAATCGGGAAAAAGCCGCGCCAATTCTACGTTTCGCTAAGGTCGCGAGAACGGGGGGAGGCAGGCATGTCCGATCAAGTCGCGGCTGCATCACAACGCATGAGCAATTTGCCGGGAGACGTCGCCATGGCGCGTCTCGCGGACCGCCTGCTCGACATGGCGCCGCCCACGGCGCCGTCCGGCCTCACGGAACTGCCAGCCATCTCGATGCCGCGGCCGTCGCCGGCGGTCGCCGCGGCGCTTGCAACCAGCGCCGCGATTTCCGCCCGCGCGGCGGAGCGGGCGCGGCGTTCGCGCTCGGTGGTCGGCCTGATGGTCGACGGCTTCGTCGCGGCCTGCTCGCTGCTGCCTTACGCGCTGGTCGGCCTGGCGCTGCGGCTGGTAATGGCGCGGGTGTTCTTTCTCGACGGCCAGAGCCGCATCAACGGCCCGCAGGTGCCGCTGAACGTCCAGGATTTCAGCTATTCGCTGGTGCTGCCGGCGCAGGTGAAGAGCGAGACCATCAACGCCTTCCTGACGCAAATCCCCCCGCTGCCCGTGCCGGCCGCGCTCGCGGCTTACGTGCTGAGCTATGCCGAGTTCGTGCTGCCGATCTGCCTGGTGCTCGGCTTCGCCACGCGGTTCTCGGCCCTGGCGCTGCTGGCACTTACCGTCGTGCTCCAAGTTTTCGTGATGCCGCAGGCCCTGTGGACAACGCATGTTTATTGGGCCGCGATCCTGCTTGTGCTTATCTCCATCGGTGGTGGACAGATGTCGGTCGACGCCATCATTCGTCTCATCGCACGCCGGTAAATCCCATGCGAACAGCACTGACTATCGGACTGGCTGCCGGGCTTCTCACCGCGACGCTGTCGCTGGTCGCGGTGCGCGCGCAGCCTGTTGTCCCGGCTGACCTACGGCCGGTCGACGACATCCTCGTCACTGCCAATGAACTGGGGCTCGTCCCGTTCGGAAAGCCGCACCGGCGCGGGCCTTATTACGTGTTCCATGCCTACGACCGTTACGGGCTCGAAATGCGCGTCGTCGCCGACGCGCAGCTTGGCGATATTCTCTCGGTCGTGCCTGTCGGGCCTGTCGCGCTGGTGTCGCCGAACGACCGTCCGCCGCGCATCATCCACGTGCCGGAGCCGCAAAGCCGTCAGCAGCATCCTGCGCCGCACAGCGATCTGGGCAGGGCCGAGGCTGACCGGCACACCGCGCCGCCGGTCCCACCGGGACCGAACAGCCTGACGCCGGTCTATCCGACGCCGCGCTTCACCGAGAATCCGGAGGCGGCCGCAACAATCACGCCGCGCCAATCCACGCCGCAAACGCCATAAAAAAGCGCCCCGGGGACATCCGGGGCGCTCGTCGTTTTTGGAGATCCGATCGTCCGCGTTAGGCGGCGACTTTGGCGTCGAGCACCTGCGGCTGCGCCTGGCCGTTGCCGATCGGAATCTGGCGCGGCTTCTTGGCCTCGGGAATCTCGCGCACGAGATCGACGTGCAGCAAGCCGTTTTCGAGTTTCGCGCCTTTGACGTTCACATAGTCAGCAAGCTGGAATACGCGCTCAAAGGCGCGCGCGGCGATGCCCTGGTAGAGCACCTCGCCACTCTGCTCTTCTTTCGCCTGCTTGTTGCCCTTGATCGTCAGCGTGTTCTCTTTCGCCTCGATCGTCAGGTCGTTCTCGCCGAAGCCGGCGACCGCGACCGAGATGCGATAGGCGTTCTCGCCGGTGCGCTCGATGTTGTAGGGCGGGTAGCCCGGGGCGGACTCAAAGCCGTCCAGCATCGAGAAGAGCCGGTCAAAGCCGACGGTGGAGCGATAAAGGGGGGCAAGATCGAATGTACGCATGGCATATCCTCCTTCGGTGAGCGACATGCGGTGGTCCGCCGGATGGCCGGACCTGACCGTTTCGCAGCCATCATGGCCTGCGATATTCCAGATGTAGGAAGGCGGTTTCGCGCCCGCAAGAGCACCGCGGTAGAGCGGTAAGCGGCTGGAAATCGCCGATTTTCCGTCCCGCCGGCACCGGCGATTGAGGTCAGCCGAAGCCCTGCTATAACGCGCGAAGGCTCTCCGGCACGCCGATTCCCCGGCCTTTTTCCTGAAGCTCAATTTTCATGAAGCTCATCGACATCCCCGCCAATCCGGTGCCCGACAATGTCGTGTCCGGCGCCATCAAGACCTCTGACGGGGTGAACTTGCGCTTTGCGCGCTGGGCGCCGCCGCCTGGACGCAAGGGCACGGTGGTGCTGATGCAGGGCCGCGCCGAGTTCATCGAGAAATACTACGAGACGGTGCGCGATCTGCGCGCGCGCGGCTTCGCCGTGGCGACCTTCGACTGGCGCGGGCAGGGGCTTTCGGACCATAAGCTCGCCGACCGCAACAAGGGCTATGTGCGCAACTTCGCCGACTACGGCCGCGATCTCGATGCGGTGATGTCGCAGGTGGTGCTGCCCGACTGTCCGCCGCCGATCTTCGCGCTCGCGCATTCGATGGGCGGCGCCATCGCCATCAGTGCGTGCCACGGCGGCTGCCGCTGGTTCGAACGCGTGGTGCTGTCGGCGCCGATGATCGCGCTGCCCAGCGGCATGCTCACGCGCGCGGCCGGGCCGCTGTTGCGCACAGCACGGCTGCTCGGGCGCGGCGGCGCCTATGTGCCGACACGCGAGGGCGTCTCCGGGGAGCAGGAGTTCATCGGCAACGTGCTCACGTCGGATCCGGTCCGCTTCGCACGCAATGCCGCGGTCCTCGACGAGGCTCCGGAACTTGGCCTCGGCCCGCCGACCATCGCCTGGGCGGACGGCGCGGTGCGGCTGATGAAGAAGTTTGCCGATCCGGCCTATGCCGGGCATATCCGCCAGCCACTTCTGATGGTGGCAGCCGGCCGCGATGAGGTCGTGTCGACGCCGGCGATCGAGACCTTCGGGCTCAATCTGCTCGCCGGCCGGCATCTCATTCTCCCGGGGGCCAAGCACGAGATTCTGCAGGAGCAGGATCATTATCGCGGCCAGTTCTGGGCGGCCTTCGACGCCTTCGTGCCGGGCACGCCGCGGTATTGAAAAACTGGCGTCGTCAGCACGGGGTGCTGGCGTCAGCGAGCGAACCCGGAATGACTGCCGGTGTCATTGCCGGGCTTGACCCCAATCCATGATGACGGGCCACGTGCAAAGCCGACGTAAGCTCTTCATGCGTTGAGAGTCGTCATGGATGCCCGGGTCAAGCCCGGGCATGACGGCGTGTGTTGTTCGGCGCGTTCCGGAATGACGAGCAGGCACGACTTATCGCCCCATTCTTTGTCGAGGCCCGGGGCAGGCCTGTCTTTCGTCCCTCCGTAATACAGAGGGGATGGCGCGCCGATGAAGCGCGTCAGGGGGTAACAAGCGCATCATCTCTTTTGGAGATGATGCGGCGCCTCTCGGCGCGCCATCGCGGCGTCTGACGATGCAACGGGCCGCGCTTT
>Ga0310811_10000586_pt1 | contig 46755 bp, 68 predicted proteins | sample YCmetagenome_FD_207642 | JGI IMG/M metagenome (GOLD analysis project Ga0310811, IMG submission 207642) | Soil microbial communities from experimental microcosm in Duke University, North Carolina, United States - YC | ecosystem: Engineered > Artificial ecosystem > Soil microcosm > Unclassified ...
TGGTCGACGACCACGGAGCGTGAGCTCCGGGGTGCAAGTCGGGGAAATTTCCCGGCCTCCCCCTACCCCCCACCCCCGGGGGGTCCTCCTCCGCCAAGAGCGGACCATGGGACACCCTGCACACGGGAGTCTCCCAGATTTCGCCCCACCACTCTCCGTGAGGCTCGCACAATCGGCCTGACAGGTTGGAGGGTCGCTCCCGACAGGGACGGCCCGTGGGAAATAACGACCACCCCCCCCGGGGGAGGGTCCCATAGCCCTCTCTTGTGAGGGCGCGCACGTCACGTCGGTGCTGTCGCGGCACCGGAGGCCCCCAGGAAGCGCGACTACTCGGGGTCGATCGACGGGCGTGCGAGCCCTCAGAAGGGAGGACACATGTTCCACATCTACGGCAACTTCACACCGTGCATCGAGCCGTTCCAGTCGTTCCAGTCGTTCCAGCTCATCGGCCGCGGGTTCTCGCTCGTGCTGTGGCCCGAGGACGGCTACCCCTACCGCCAGATGGCCGCCGACGCCGTCGGCGCCCTGACCCGGCTCTTCGCATGATCCGGGACTTCATCCTGGCCTGGCGGATCCTCGGATTCCGCCGCGCCCACAAGACCATCCAGCTCATGCGCTGGCTCCGCAAGCCGATCCCGCGTGAGTGCCTCAACCCCGACTCCTACCTCGGGGACAGCTACTAGGAGGCTCCATGGCCATCCAGCACATCGACGTGATGATCGCGGAGATCGGCGCCAACGCGCCCGACGCCGACCAGCACGTCAACAAGGCAGCCGTGCGCCGGATCATCGCCGGGTGCCGCGCGCTCGCCAGCGACCTGCTGGAGATGCACGAGGCGACGGGGATCTCGCTCGACAACTGGGACACCGCCCGCGCCTTCGTCGAGGCGTTCACGGGCGCGCCCGTCGTCCCCAACAACGCATAGGAGGACCGTGGACATCTTCGTCCAGGCGGCCGAACGGTGGGCCGTCTCGGTTCCCGACAAGGAACTGGAAGCCAACATCGTGATGCTGCGCGGGGATGAGACCGTCCCCGTGAACTTCCGAGACGGGTGGCGCATCGACGTCCCCGCCCGCGTCATCCTCGACGCGGCACATCTCCACCTCGGCACGTAGGTGGACTGAGAACAGCCCCGCGACAGGAAGCTGCCAGGACGCCATCTGGCGGCGACGGGGTTCAAATCCTCATGGCAACACCCGACCGGTTGTCGGGTGGCCGCGGGGCTGTTCCCAGCCCATCAACAACCCAGGAGGCAGTCATGGCCGACAACACGATCACCGCCGAGACGTCCGACGTCATGGCGATCCAGCGCTTCTTCTTCCAGGGCGACCTGAAGGCCGCCACGCGGGAGATCAAGGAGCTGACGCCCGAGGACCGCAAGGAGCTGGGCACCCAGATCCGCGCCGCCTGCGCCAACTGAGCGGCCGGTAGGGCAGGGTGACGCCTGCCCCTCCGCCTGCCCAGCGAGGGTAGGACAACAAGATGGAGGTGAGCCACATGGCTCGTGTCCTGACCAACCACACCTGCGAGTGGGACGGCTGCTCGGAGCGGACCAAGTCGCGCCACGACGGCGTGACGCCGCTGAAGTACTGCCCGACCCACACGCCGATGGCCCGTGAGCGCTTCAAGGCGATGATCGGGGAGCAGAAGGCCGCCAAGGCCGAGCGCGACGAGATGTTCCGCGTCGTGCTCGACGAGGCGATGCTGACCGGCGAGACGGCCCGCGAGGCCGCCAACCCGCTGTCGTCGTCCCGTGCGGCCACGCTCGTGCTCGGGCCCAAGAACCACCGCTTCGTCAACTACCTGCGGAACATCCGCATCGGCGACGACGGCGCGCACGAGTACCTGGTGCGCTTCCCGGCGCTGCCCGGTTCCTTCGCGCAGGCGGAGGCCGTGCGTGACGCGCTGCGCCCGCTGACCATGTCGGGCGAGTCCCTCTCGGGGCTGCGCGTCGAGGTCCGATGACCCGATGAACGTCACCCACAGGGAGCGCATCGCGCTTCTCATCGAGGCGCTCGAATCCGGGCGCTACACCCAGGGCCAGGGCCGCCTCGCCCGACGCATCTACAGCGAGGATCTCGGCACGCCGCTACACGTCGAGTACTGCTGCCTGGGCGTCGCCTGCGAGGTAGCGATCGCCCACCACGCTTCCAACGTCATCCGCATCGACGAGCCCCACCTCATCGTCTACCGCGACACCGAGACCGGCCACGAGGAGGGATGGGCCCTGCCCGACTCGGTGGCCGCCTGGTACGACTTCGACTCGAACACCGGCGTGGTCCTGTCGACGCCCGACGGCTTCGCTGACATGATCAAGGCGAACGACGACCTCGGTTGGTCGTTCGCCCAGATCGCCGCCGCGCTACGTGAGCGCTACAACATCACCACCGGCGACGCACCCGTCAAGCTGTGGGAGGGATCGAACTGATGACCCGACGCAAGGAATGCACCATCACCGTCGCCTGGGATGAGTCCGGCAAGACCATCGCCATCACGCGCAAGAACCTGGAGGCCAGGATCGAGGCGACCTTCGCGCCCGATCGTCGCGCCACGGTGATCGTCGGGCAGATCTCCGACATCACCCCTGACCCGGTGAGGCAGGTCGAGCAACTGCTCGCCATGACGCACGCCCCGTGGCAGGAGACGCACTTCAAGATCATCGAGCTGGTGCGGGAACTGGCGGCGAAATGCAACTGAGCGACAAGGACCGCCACGCCAAGCAGCGCCTCTTCGAGAGGGACCACGCCAAGGAACTCGCTCGCCTCCGCAAGAGGCTCATCTCGGACTTCCAGTTCTTCATCCTCATCTGGGTGATGGGCTACAAGGTGCTCGGGCCGCTGCACTTCATCGAGCTGTGGCTCACCGCCACGCTGGCAGGCATGACGACGTGGCGCCTCCTGCTGTGGTGGAAGTTCCGCAAGTCGTGAACGGCCTGCCCGTCGGCCTCGTCCTCATCGCCGCGCTGCTGTTCTGCGCGGCCCTACTCATCACCAAGGAGCCCTGATGGCACCTACGCAACCTCCCCCCGGACGTCCGCCGACCATCGAGCGGCGGATCGACCACGGCATGCGCGTCGTGGTCGTACGTGACCTCGCCCATCTCGGGTGGGGCATGAAGGTCGCCCGCAGGGGCTGACCAAGAGAGGAGCTTCCATGCTCGCAGAACTGTCCCTGGGCGCTCTCAACGCCCTCGGCTCCATCTTCACCTTCCTGACGGTCGTCTTCGTCATCCTGGCGATCATCGGGGTCGGCGCCTTCGTCGGCGGCTGGGTGGAGATGGACGACGCAGGCTACGACGAGAGGTCCAACGGCTACTACAGGGGCCGCAGGCTACGGCGCAGCGGTCTCGTGATGACGTTCGTCTGCGTCGCGCTGGCAACGGCCTCGATGTTCTTCGCTGCGAACTTCAACACGACGTTCAACGTGCGCCATGACCAGAACGTCCCGCAGCGGGTCGACCGCTCCGAGGTCAAGGTCGACTCGAACGCCCCGACGGGCGTGATCGTGGACGGCCGTTGATGCGAACCCAGAAGATCACCATCGGACTGTCCGACGACTTCCCCTCGCTGCGGTTTCGCAAGGGCGACAACATCCAGGGCATCCTCGTCGTCGACGCCGAGGAGCCGGTCGTGACGCCGGAGCGTTACCGCTACGACGTCACCATCGTGATCGACAAGCATCCCGCTTCCAGCGGCGTTCACGACGCAGTATCGCTCAGGAGCATCCTGGTCGACGCGCTGGCCAAGGAGCACGTCTTCGAGGGCTGGCGGGAGCGCAACCTCGTCGTGCAGGTCGACCCGCCCTTCAAGGTCGACTGACCCAAGACCCCCCTCCGGGGGTGTTCGGACGTGTATCGACACACCGTCTGGACGCTCGAAAGTGACGGCCTGGCAGCTTCACGCGCCTTCGTCAGCCCCCGGAGGGGCCCATCGTCATCGAACTGGAACGTGAGGCTCATCTGGGCCTCACATCCAGGACGGTGAAATAGCAGATCCGCAAGGACGCGGACCCTGAGAGAGGAGCAACATGAGGAAGAGAACCATCGCAACGGGCGCGGGAGCGCTGCTGTTCACGGCCCTGGCGGCGTGCGCCGGGCCCCAGATCGGCCAGCCCGCCAACTGCGGCCAGACCACCGACGGCACGGCCATCGTCGCCCTCGGAGCCGACGCGACGAGCTGCACCCGCCTGCCGGGCCAGAAGCTCGTCATCGTGGACGAGAAGTGCGGCCCCCTGATGCCGGATTCCATCGTCGCGGACGACTGCTACCGGGGCACCACGCCCGCCGACGCCAGCGGCAACCGCAAGTACGGCAACTTCCGCCTCGGCTCGCTGGATCGCACCTACGGCGCGACGTTCGTCGCCTCGGACGCCACGGCGGCCTGATCAGCGACTACGGCGACCGACTCGCTTCACGACGCCGTTCGCCTGTCGGATTGCGGCGCCGCGGGATCCCCCGTGGCGCCGCACCGAGTCGTAGACGTGCTGCCACTGGCGAGCCCTCTTCGGCGTGTTGGCCTTCTTCGTGAACCGACGCGCTGGCATGACCCATTCTCTACCCACTTTCCTGTGGCGGAGCGCACGACCGCTCAGGTCGATACAGACCGTTGCTCATGCTGATGACGTCCGCTCGGCCGCTCAGCGACGGCTGAACGTCGAACTCATGTCGTGCGCTCCACCAGAGGAAAGGAGGGATCTGGATGATCCTCGAACCAGCGCCCCACCATCAGGGCATCATGCCGTTCTTCGTGTACGGCTCCCTGATGACGGGCTTCGGCAACGCCACGATCTGGAACGATCGAATCGACCGGATCGAGCAGAACCTGATCGTGACGGGATACCAACTGTTCGGGCTCGAAGCGCCCGGCACGGCGGCCCCGTATCCGTACGCGGTGCCCGATCCCGATCCGGACCACTTCATCATGGGCGAGCTGCTGTGGCCGTCCTGCGACATCGACGCCGGTCAGGTCACGAAGGACTTCGACTGGGTCGAAGGCCACCCGCAGCACTACCTCCGCCAGGAGGTGGCGGTCCTGCGAGGGCGGGATCGCACGGTGAAGGCGTGGATGTACGTGTTCCCGAGCGATCGTCACCTCATCCCGCGGCTCACACCGCTCGGATCGTCGTGGCGGGTGTACCGGGACCAGTGCCAGCGACAGGGCAAGCGACTCCCCGCGCTGCTCAGCGTCGTCTGATCTCCAGTCATACTGGGGGATCGCAGGCCACACGGTGTGGTCGCGAGGAAGGAGCACCATGAAGACACGTTCAGTGCTGGTCGGCCTGGCGTCAGTAGCGGCGGTCGCCGCTCTCGGCGTTGCGTCAGTCAGCAAGGCGGACACCGCGCAGGTGGTCACACCGTTGCAGGGCCTCCCGCTCTGTGGCGGCAACCAGGACCAGAAGCCCGCGCCGGTGACATGCACCAACTCGAAGACCTTCACGTTCGGCACGGTGCAGCGCACGGTGACGGTCGTGTTGAACGTCCCCGTCGGTGGGGCGGGTTCGACGGTGACCTACACGCTCGACAAGCCAGCTCCCGCTGCGTTCCCGATCCGGGTCGTGGCGCACGAGGGCCTGTCGGGTCAGGGCCTGATGGTCGACTCGGATGTGTCAGGCACGTTCCCGGCCGGGTCGGTCGGTCCAGTCGTGTTGACCTTCAACACGGGCTGCGGCCAGATCGACATCAAGGCCGTGTTCACCGCCAACGGCGACAGCCGTGGTCGGGTCGGCGCGCCCTACGTGTGCGCCACGGTCCCAGCGACCACCACGACGACGACACCGGTGACGACGGTCCCCGCGACCACCGTCCCTGGTGAGACCACCACGACCGCACCAGCGGTGTCAGTGGCGACCGTGCCGGGGGTGATCCCCGCCACGAAGTGACCCTTCATTGATGGTCCGCTGCCGTCCGACGCGTGGACGGCAGCGCACCATCAACGGAAGGAGTGAAGATGAAGGCACTGAAGTTCGGCTTCGAGCTGGAAGTCGGGCGCAACGCAGGCGCCGGTTCGACCACGGCGGCCAGGCGGCTGCTGTACCGGAACGGCCTGACGCTGCACGACGGGGGACGGCACGAGGCGCACTGTGACTGCCCGATCTGCGCCTACGACCGCACGAACGGGCTGCTCGCCTACCAGGACGATTCCTCGGTGGCGGCGGAGTTCGTCTCCCGGATCCTGTCGACCCGGTCGGTCCGGGATCGCCAGGAGATGCGCCAGCTCGTCTCGCTGTACCCCGACCTGCTCGCCACGCTCGACTGGACGCCCGACGGCGACTACGGGGCTGGCAACCACGTCCACGTCGGATGGCCCAAGCAGTTCATCCAGCGGGATCGCTGGGGCGAGGTGTGGCCCATCCCGGAGATGCGGGCGAAGGTGAACGCCGCGCTGATGTCGCTGTTCGCCTCGGAGAGCGACCTGTGGCGCCAGATCGCCGACGGCGGCTGCGGTCGTCACCGCAGCTACAACGGCGTCTGCGTCTACTCGCCCTACCGCGACTACCGCACCAACGAGGAGATCGGCACCTTCGGCGGTCAGTGGATCTCGGACCGTGGGCACGGCACCGTCGAGTTCCGGCTGTGGAACACGCCCGCCGATCCGCAGCGGCTGATGGCGCATCCGGCGATCTCGACCGCGCTCATGGCCTGGGCGCTGGCGATCGTCGAGGAGCACAGCCACACGGCGACCTTCGACCGTGCGATCAACGCCTACGAGTACATCTCGGGGCGGGCGCTGATCGAGCGCAAGCGCGTCGTGGGGCTCATCAAGGAGATCTGGGCGGACAAGCCGTCCGCCAGGCTGGCCGCCGAGCTGGTCGCGGCCTGAACACAACAGAAAGGAGGCCCGCATGTGCGGGATCTCGGGAGTGCTTGTCTCTCCCTCGGACCTCGCCCGCATCGAGGTCGACGAAGTGATGGCGATCCTGATGCGGGAGATGGAGCAGCGAGGCAAGGAGGCGACGGGCATCGCTCGGGTCACGGCCTCGAATCGGGTGCGTCTCGCGAAGTACCCGGTGCCTGCATCGCAGTTCCTGGCAACGCATCCAGGGATCGGCGCTGGCTGTCGGCTGGTGATCGCTCACAGCAGACTTTCGACGCAGGGCGACCCGAAGGACAACGTCAACAACCACCCGATCGTGTGCGACAACATCATCGGCGTCCACAATGGGTGCGTCTCCAACGACTACGAGCTGTACCGCAAGTACGGCTGGACCCGGGTCGGGAAGGTGGACTCGGAGGCGATCTTCGCCGCCATCAACCATCTCGGGGCGAAGGTCGCCCTGGAGGAACTCGAAGGGTCGATCGCGGTGGCGTGGATCGACAAGTCCGATCCCGGCGCTCTGTGGATGGCACGGCACACGTCGTCGCCACTGAACGTCGGCATCACCGAGGGCGGCTCGGTCATCTTCGCCTCGACGAACGCTGCGGTGGCGAAGGCGGCGGTGCTGTTCCCCGGCTCCATCACGATCGACGCCATCAAGGAAGGCGCCATGCTGCGCTTCGTCCACACGGCCGAAGGCGTCCTGGAGCACCAGATCACCGAGTTCAAGCCACCGGAGAAGATCTACATCTCCAGCTACGGGAGCGTTGACGCCTGGGACTACTCCCGGGGTGGGAGCTGGACTGCTGGCGGGTTTCGTCGAGCTTCTGACTCCAAAGCTCCGGCGGCGACTGGAACGCAGGGCTCGACGTCGAGCAAAGCGCGCCAAGACACGTCGTGGGTGATCGGTGGTGGCGGCTATGTGCTGAAGCCCGACGACGCCGTCGTGTTCGTCCCGGACGATCCCGAGTTCTGCGATCTGATCGGCACGTTCAAGGCGGCCTCCTACAAGAGCGGGATGTCCTTCATCGAGATGTGGTTCGACAAGGGCTGCTCCGATGAGGTGGTGCTGCCCACCAAGCGGATCTATCCGTTGCATGTGTGGCGGGACGAGCCGGACAAGATCCCCACGAAGGGCGCCTTCGCTCTCGACGCAGCAGCGATGGTTCCGGACGACGACGACGTCAACGACGCAGACGTCGAGGCGATCCTCAACGACCACAGCGAGCGAGGAGAGCAGTACTGGGAGGCGCTCGTCGCGGCAGAGGAGGACGAGAAGGACGACCTCGCCGACGCGCTGATCCTGGCCTACAAGTCGGGCATGGAGATCGAACAGTGGGTCAACCAGGGCGGCGAGCTGGTCCTGCCGCGGGACTGCCAGTGGGATGAGGACGACGGGATCATCGACGTCTCGTCAGTGGAGGTGAACTGATGGCAAGGCTGGTGGAAGACAACGAGAAGTCCCACGTACAGCGGGCGCTGATGCGTCTGCGGGAACTGGCCAACGCCCACGACGAGTGGGGCGGGCTCAACGCGTACGCGTGCGCCCTCACCATCGAGGACGCGCTGGGACGGATCAGGATCCACGAGAGACTCCCTGGTCGGGCGCTGTGGGATCGGGAGCCGATCGTGTTCGACGATCTGATCGAGGTGCGTGTCGGCGGCGACAAGGCGTTGGCGGTGGCGCTCGATCCGACCGACCGCCGTCCTGCTCCGCAGGTCTTCATGCTGCCGCTGCTCGAACACGACTTCTCCGTCTTCCTGGAGCAGCAGTTGGAGCCGTTCCTCCACGACATGGAAGACACGCCTCACGTGATCCCGATGTCGCCGAACTCCTCGCTGGAGGAGGTGGCGTCGATGGAGTGGGGCTACCGGCCATGCGCGAAGACCGACACCGGGCTGAGGTTCTACACGCCGGATCGCTACTGGGCGAGGCTGCGTGACGACTTCCTGACGGCGTCGATCGCGCCTCCGCCTCCGATGCCTCGGGCGTCGTCGACCAGAACCAACGCCCAGTGGTACGCCGTCAACGACGAGAACTACACCCTCCAGTACAGCAACACGGCGGCGACACCGACCTTGCGGGAGTCGCTGCGGGTGTCCTACGACGAGGTGCAGCGAATGGCAGCGGCCCGCCTCAACATCTCGGGCCGCATCCATCCACCGCCCGATTTGTCCTGGGCCGACGGGCTGCCCGACGGCGACGAAGACGACCCGCCCGACGACGACGACTACACCGACGACTACGACTACGAAGATGAGGAGGTCTGATGCCCAGATCATTCGGATTCGAGGCCGAGTTCATGAGCGAGGTACCGGCGCTGATCGGTGAACTCACCGAACGCGGCCTGGCACGGCAGGAAGGTCGCCTGCACGGCTACCACTGTGACTGCGATGACTGCTCGGACATCTGGAACGTGACGTTCCGGGCGCAGCGGGATTCGTCGTGCGGTGGCGAGATCATCTCGGGGCTGTTCTTCGACACTCCCGGCGGCTGGGAGCGGGCCATCCACGCGATGGAAGCGCTCCAGGAAGCGGCGCTCGACGTGGACGCGTCGACGGCGATGATGTGCGGGATGCACGTCCATCTCGGCTGGGCGCCGCAAGTACGGGGCCAGAACCACCTTCCGCCGGACGACTGGACGCCGTCGAAGACGATGACCGAGGCGTGGCTGGCGCTGGAGCCGATCCTGTGGGAGTACGTCGCAGGCTCGGTGTGGGCGCAGCGGCGTGGCAACATCGAGCGAGTCTCGGCGCTGCTGATGATGATGCAGCACCAGGACTGGGAGATGTGGGGCGACACTCTCGTCTGCATGGAAGACATGCTCGGCGAGAAGTCCAAGACCTTCAACCTGAAGTGGCGGCGCGGGTTCGAGACGAAGATGGAGATGATGGGCTGGGACCGTCACGCCGATCTGGCACGAGCTGCACACGGCGGGTTCTACGAGGTTCGGATCTTCAACGCTTCCCGAGCGGCGTGGCGCACCGAGATGGCCTGTCGGCTGTCGGTGGCGCTGTCGAAGGTGGAGGTGGCGGAGCAGTTCGCCGAGATCTTCCGGGAGTGGGCGTGGGTCGATGACCTGCACGAGAGGGCACGGCGGCTCTGGCTGCTGGCGGGCGGCGGATACATCCCGAACCCGCAGCGGACAGAGGCGCACCATCGTCGTCACGTGCTCTCGCCCGACTGGCCGCTGACGTTGGAGCGCACGATCGAGATCTTCGGCTCGGCGGATGAGCGCCTCGGCGCTCTCCTCGACAAGCAGGCCACCTACCAGTCGGTGGCTGGCGATCAGTGGTCGGAGTTGCGTGGACTGCACGTCCGCAACGGCATCACCGTTCCCGGCCACGACAAGGTGCTCGCCGCTCTCGGCGGCTGAGCAAGATCTCCCCCTCGACCGAGGGGGACAAGGACTCGCGGGGGCTGGCGCCGCGAGTCGCCGCCGCGGCGGTGATCCACACAGCAACCAGCTACACCCAAAGGAGGACCGTCATGAAGACGGCCTACAGCAAGCCCACGTCCTCGGTCCCGGCGATCGCCGAGACGGTGGACTTCACCGATGAGCTGGACGCCCTCGGCGGCGCCCTGCCCGTCCCCGGCTCGCGGCGCATCCGCAAGTCCGGCTTCTACAACAAGGCCAGCCGCCGCCCGGCTGGCGGCGCGGACGACTACAGCCTGAAGGCGGAGTCGCCCGTGCTGGTCAAGCTGGTCGACGGCACGGTCGCCGTCGCCTCGGCCGAGGGCGTGGCGGCGTACGCTGCCCGCACCGGTCAGACCCCGGCCTGACCAAGGGCTAGTCGGAAAGGGCGGGGTGTCCGGCCCCGCCCTTCCGGCGGAGGAGGAAACATGTTCGAGAACATCGATGGCTGGGCGGTGGTGATCGGCACGGTTGTCGCCGGGTTCTTCGGGGCTCTGGTGAATCACCTGGTCATCGCTTTCCAGGAGTGGCGGCGGCGACGCGGGTTCTCGCTAGCGATCGAGAATCGGGTCGCCATTCTGGCGGAGCTGGAGAGGCAGTTCACATGAAGATCCGAATCGTCAAGTGCCGAGAGCCCGACGACATGAACTTCGGCGGCTGGGACATGCTCGCCGAGCGGGCTGACGGCTCGTACTCGTGCTTCGCCGAGGTGCGCGACTTCGACCTGGTGCTGGCGTTCCTGAACGGCACGGCACCCACATTGCAGATGGAATCGGTCCGTTCCAACCTGACGATGGTGCGCTCATGAAGCGCTCTGTCAGGGCTCGACAGTGGCATGAGCGGCGCAAGCCCGCTGATGCGCCGGGATGGATGGCGGACTTCACTCCGCAACATCTGCGGCAGCCGCTCGACGCGACTGTCGTCGAAGCGATCAACGCGGCGTGGGCACAGGGCTACAACGACTGCGTCGCCACCTACGCCCGCGAGCTGCACGACGCGCTGGAGAAGGAGGGCGCCTTCCGGGACGCCCTGGAGGATTGGTGAGGAGGATCTGGCGATGGATGAGGCAAGCGATGTCGTGGTGGTGGGACCAGCCGGACGACGGCTGACGCTCGCAGACTTCTGCTACGCGATGCTGACCATCAAGCTCCTCAAAGCAGAGAATGCAGACCTCCGAAGAGAACTAGAGGAGGCACGAGATGCGAGGAGACCTGGTTCGGATCGAGATTGACGTCCTGATCCCGACGGGGTTCGGCTTCGACGCCGAACAGTTGACCCACATGCTGATCGGCCGGTGTCACATCTTGCACGTCCCCGTGCAGGGTGCTTCGTCGGCAACGATCGGCATCTTCATAGAGGAGGACAATGACTGCGTGGAAGATCAGACGGTATGACCATCGTCTAGAGACGGTGGGTGCCGCGATCCACTCACGCTTCGATGCCATTGAGGAACGGGACTGCCCCGACCTGGAGAGTTGTATAGGTGAGATCCACGGTCTCATGTATACAGCCGTTCTGTCGGAGCCGACCGACCAGTTCGCGTATGCGCTCTGGCTCGAAGCTGACGACGATTGCCATCCGGTGTACATCATCCAGAAGGACATCGACCGAGTTGGCGCGCTGCACACGATGATGACCCCTGACGTGGTCGATCTCTTCAACTCGATCGACGAGAAGTGGTGGGACCACGTCCTGGAAGTGGAAGGAGAGTGCGACTCACCATGAGCGCCCTTGAACCAGGCAACCGTGAACACATCAAGCTGTGGATCGAGTCGTTGGAGAACGACCAGATCCCCCAGGGGCAGGGCGCGCTCCGGCGCTCCCAGTACCCGGGCGGACCGGACGAGTTCTGCTGCCTCGGCGTGGCCTGCGAGGTCGCGATCCGCAACGGCGTGAACCTCACCGTCGAGCCAGAAGATCTGAACGACGGCGACAAGAGGTGGGCGTACATCTGGAACCCGCCCCAGGGTGGGACACTTCGGAACAGCGACACCCTGCCCAAGCCGGTGCAGGAGTGGCTCGGCATCGCCGACGACAACCCGACGCTGCCGAACATCCGTCCGTTCGACCCGGAAGACAACGACGGCTACCCCGACGTCGGCTACGTCGAGGCCGCCAGCGCCAACGACGACCGGGGCTGGGACTTCGACACCATCGCCGAAGCGCTCCGCATCAAGTACGACATCCCTCGGACGGTCTAGGCTTGGGCGTGGCCCCACGCTAGTGGGGCCTTTGCGCGCTCAGGAGGTAGACCGATGAAGCGCATCGTTGCGACGGCGGGGCTCGTCCTTGCCTTGACGGGCTGCACAACTTCGCAGTACCTCCGCTACGTGGATGCCGTGATGAACGGCCACGAGGCGGAAGCGAAGGAAGCGGCCCTCCAGTACGAGGCTGACAGAGCCGATGCCACCGAGGGGCGGCCGTGCGCCGAGTGGTACGACGACGCCATCTCTGCGGGGTTCACGCCCACCGAGTGGCGCTCGCCGATCTCGACTGTCATCATGCCTCGTGAGTCCCATTGCCAGCCCGAAGCCATCGGGCCGACGGACGACTGGGGGCTCATGCAGATCCACGGGACCTGGGTTCCAGCTCTCTGCCGAGCAGGCATCGCCTGCAACCGCCGAGACCTGTTGGACCCCGAGACGAACATGCTGGCCGCGCGCTTCGTCTTCGAGGCGCAGGGCTGGCAAGCCTGGGCCACGTACTAGCGGCCCGGGGGTGGTGGCCGAGTTGGGCAAGGCGCCTGCCTGCAAAGCAGGTCATGCGGGTTCGATTCCCGCCCACCCCTCTTCGGCGGGAGAGTTACAGGATCCTGCGCCGACGGCTCCACGTGTGTTGGGTCGGCCGATCGGCGTGCCTTACGTTCGGGGCACCGTGTGTGGATACGCGGAAGGCTCTCCCTCTGACGCTCCCGCCGATCAACTGAGAGGAGGCCGCATGGCCTTGCCCATCCGACATCAGAGGCGCATCGCGCGCCAGTTCGCTCCTGACATCATGAAGTGGACCCTCATGGCGTCCGAGGCGATGGCGCGCCTGTCCGGTCAGAACGCGATGCAGTCGGCCCTCATCAGGCGCCTCGTCGACATCTGCCAGGAGCGCGATGTTCCGCTCGACGAGCTGAACCAGGCGATCACGGACGCGCAGATCGAGGCCAGCATGTCGCTGGAGGTGGCCTGGATGACCGCCGCGGCGGAGAGCGGCCTGGACCTAGAGCAGGTGCTGGCGGCCATGAAGGACGCTGAGGGCTAGTCCCTGGCGTATACACTTCTATGGTGCCCGCCAGAACCCCCTCCAAGCGGGTGGCCGCCAAGACACTGGCCGCCCAGATCGTCCGGGCCAGCCACGACCTCTACGAGGCGCTCGTCGCCTTCGCGAAGATCAAGGGCTGGCGAGAGTTGGGCTACACCTCCTTCGGGGCGTGGGCCGACGACAACATGCCCGTCACCCGCTGGGTGGCCTACCAGGAGCTGCACCGGGCACAGGTGCTCGACAAGATCGCCGCTGCCCTGCACCTTCCCATCTCCGAGGTCTCACACGCCGCCGCCTCCCTGCCGCAAGGTGAGGCGAGCGCGGTCGCTGGCGCCCTTGACGCCGACGACGAGATTATCGAGGCGATCGTGGTCGAGGAGGAAGACCCGGTCGCCGTGATGGAGAAGGTCAGGGCGGCGGTTGGCCGTGCCATCACCGACGAGCCCAACCGCCCGCTGAGGGCGTGGGCCGAGCGGTGCCGGAAGCTGGCCTATCCAGACAGCCTCGATGCACCGACGCGCGAGGCTCTGATCGAGGCTCAGACGTTCATCGAGGACTGCCTGGCCTCATGGGAGGACTGAGGTGGACACGATCTGGCCCGCTCACACCGAGCGGGGCGAGTACGACAGCGACTACGGGCGGATCGTCTGCGCCGACTGCGACTGGTACGACGTCGGCGGTTCGATCCAGTGCTCGTGGACCTACTACGACCACAGGATGGAGTGCCATCCGGAGAGGACGTCATGAGCGACGACTACGAAGTGATCAACGACGAAGAGGGTGAGGAACTGCTGAAGGCGGCGGAGGCACGCGGCGACCTGTTCGCCATGCAGGTCCCCGACACCGACCTGTTCGTCCTCTACTCGATCCACGACGACGGCATCGTCGTCCACAACATCGTGAGCGCAGAGGAGAAGGAAGATGGCTGACATCGGCAAGCCCAAGCGGATCCACGACATCCCGATCCCGGAGAAGGCGCCCGCGCCCGTGCGCCAGCCTGCCCCGGCGCATCCCGTCCCGGTGCCCGCATGAGCACGAAACTGGCGATCGACGCCACGACAGGCAAGGCGTGGTACCAAGTCGACGGCGGGATCTGGAAGCCCCTCGGCGATACGACCATCTCAATGACGCCCGTCAACACGCCCGGTTTCTCGGCGGCGACGAGCTGGAGCATCAACTGGGGCAACAGCCTCCCGGCGTTCGCCGCACCACGAGGTGGAGTGTCGATCCCGGGGACGATCGTGGACCCAAAGCCCGAGTTGGAGGTGGTCCAGTCGGAGATTCCGATCCTGGCCCACCGTGCCGCGGTCATCGGCCTCAACCGCAAGGGACTGCATCTGGCGTCGCTGAACTTCAACAACATTCCCCTCGAAGAGGACATGGATGCGGTGTGCCGGAAGTGTTCCAGCTACTACGACCCGTGGGCCGTGAGCAAGAACCACGACGCGCCGGATCCAGACTGTCAATGCGGCTTCTACGCCGTGCCCGCCGACGTCGACGCGTGGCACAGCATGGGAACCGTCGACCTGCTCGTCGAGCTGTCCGGCAAGGTCATCGAGCACGAGCGCGGCTACCGGGCTCAGCATCAGCGGATCGTGCAGATGTACGTCCCTCGCTGCCCGCTCTGTCACGAGCCGTCCGAGTTCGTCTATCTCCAAGACGACTACTCGACGAGGTTCTTCTGCGCCAAGCACATGGGCGAGCCGAGGCTGAACCACAAGCGCCACTTGATCGACCGCGAGACGCTGGCCACCAGCTTCCCGTGGCTGTCGATCTCGGACGAGGGGGAGTGAGTGGCCGAGCGCTTCACGCTGCCCTACCCGCCAGACGTCGAGGACTGGCTGGATCTCCGATCCCCCTACTTCAACGCGTCGCTGACCGGCGCTCTGTTCGGAGTCCACCCGTTCGAGACGTTGGGCGACGTGTGCGCTCAGAAGCTGACCGGCCACCGCACCGAGGAGAACGACGCCATGCGGCGGGGCACCAGGATGGAGCCCTACATCATGGACGTGGCCTCGGACATGCTGTCGAAGCAGTTCGTGAAGCCGCTCGTGCTCCACGGCTACGGCTGCATGTTGGCCACGCTCGACGGCGTCGAGATCGACAACCCCGACCAGCACCTGGAGGTGAAGTCCACTACCGATTGGGTCGGGGCCGAGGTGCCCCGCTACTGGTGGTACCAGGCGCAGTCGCAGATGGGCTGCTACGGGTCGCGCGAGACGATCTTCGCCTACCTCGACGGGCGGCTGGAAGTGCAGATCGCCTACGTCGAGTTCGATGAGCGCGAGTTCGAGCGGATCATGAACCGCGCCGAGGACGTGATGGCGGCGCTGCACATCGGTGAGGTGCCGGGCGGGATCGACCTGTCGGCGGACAACATCGCGATGATCCACCCGGTGGACGACGGCCAAGCCGTCGCTCTCCCTGATGACGCCCACGCGATGGAGGTGCTGCTCGCCTACCAAGAGGCGTCGGAGCAGATGAAGCAGGCGGAGGCAGCAAAGCGCGAGGCCCGGGATCAGCTTGTCCGCTGGCTCGGTTCCCACTCGGTCGGGATGGCCGGAGGGTTGGAAGTTGTCTCGTTCAAGGCTCCAAAGCCAAGCCGGGGCGTGAACGTGAAGCGTCTGCTAGCCGACCATCCCGAGCTGGTGGAGACCTACACCGAGGACATCCCGAACTCGCGTCGGATCCACATCACCAAGCGCAACGTCATCAAGGTCAGCGAGAAGGTCTGGCCCCAAGCAGAACAGGAAGAAGCTCTATGACCGAGACCAACGAACCCACCACCCCGGCGACCGCGCCCACCAAGGCGCAGGCGGCAGCCCGCAAGGCGCTCGCCTCGGTGGCCGACACCGGCAAGGTGAAGCTGAGCGACCCGTTCCCGGCCAGCCAGGTCGGGATCCTGCCCAAGGCGGGCGTGCAGCTCCAGTACGTCGGCCACGGTGCCGTCACCGCACGGCTCCTCGACGTCGACCCGAAGTGGACCTGGGAGCCCCTCGCCAAGGATGCGAACGGCCTGCCCGTGTTCGACCGTGATCCACAGGGTCGGCCGATCGGCCTGTGGATCAAGCTCACCGTCGATGGCGTCACCCGCCTCGGCTACGGCGACTGCGCCACCAACCAGCCCAACGCCGTGAAGGTGCTGATCGGTGACGCGCTCAGGAACGCGGCGATGCGCTTCGGCGTGGCACTGGACCTGTGGGTCCGCGGTCACTCGGAAGACGCGGAGCAGTTCCGCAACGACAACTACCGGGAGCCCCAGCTTCAGGTGCCGGAGCCGCCGAGCGACGAGGAATTGGAGCGCCTCCTCGCCGAGGAGAAGGCGATCGAGGAGCGCAGCAACGCCTACAAGGCGCTGATGGCTCGGGCGAAGTCGCTGAAGGACCAGGACGAGAAGTACGTCGAGGCCCTCCGCTCGATCGCCACCGAGGCGGGCTACGCCACGGTCAACGACTGGGGCAAGGCCAACCTCGACGCCTTCGCCGAGGAGATCCGGCTGCTGGAAGTCAGGGCCGCACAGGACAAGGCAGAGCAAGGGAGCGAGTGATGGATTACACAGTCACGCACCACAGCATCCGGGACGGGTCTCCAGCGATGCTGGTCCGTCGTCTCAACGACACCGAGGGTCTGTTCGTCAACGAAGATGGCGACGAGTGGACCGACGAGCTGGTCTACTGGCACCCAGTGGTCACTCAGCGGGACACATGACGCCCGAGGAACAGCGAGCCTTCGAGCTGGCTGTTCTCGAAGACGCCCATCAGGCTGTGATGGGCGACTTCGAGAGCATCCGGTCCGTGGCCTCGATGATGCGCGACGATCTGATCGAGATGGGCTATCCCGAGTGGAAGGCCCAGGAACGGGCACAAGAGGTACTCGACGAGTACTTCTCGACGATGGCTAGAGCGTGGAGACGGATACATGCTGGTGAGGTTGACGGAGCGCCAGGCCCTCTGGGTTCGTAGGGCCTTCGTCGACCATCCGGGCGAGGAGATCGTCGACGAGTTCTTCGAGGAGGCGAACCGCCTCGGGCACTCCGTCGACGTGACCCTCCCGCCCGACGCATGGCATCACGCCTCGCGTTGGCTGTTCCGCAACGTGTACACCGTCGGCGGAGGGAAGCGGCCGTCCGCGGGCAGCGCAGGGATCAAGGCGCACCAGCGGGTGCAGCGCGCCGTCAACGATCGTCGCAGGCATCCCGCCTTCATGGAGACCGGCGTGCTGGGCATCGACCACACGGTGCTCACCGCGTGGCGAGGGCGCAAGATTGCTCCGTTCCGGTTCGACGAGCCGCACCCGACGGCGGCGTTCACGCTGATGGTCCCCGTCCCTGTCCGCTACAAGGGCGAGCGGGTCACCGTGTGGAAGCCGTTCGCGCCCGAGCAGGTGGAGTGCTCAGAGAAGCTGGCCGATGAGCGACTGCATGTCCCGTTCGGTCATGAGGCGACCAAGGTCTGACGGCGTCCACAAGGTGGTGCCACCGGCCTGCGCGGCGAGGTGGTCGTAGGCGTAGACCGAGGTGTCGACCTGGTCGTCGTAGCGGCCACGAGGGAAGCGGCGGCACTCCTCGACGTAGTCCTTCACCCACGGCGCACCGTCGGGCAGGTAGATCATCTGCGACGCCGCCTTGGCGGAGAACACTGACGCCCGGTTCTCCTTCGTGCCGACCGGCTTGCGGCCGTCGACATCCCAGCGGGTCAGCAGGCGCTTGTAGTTCTCAACGACGATCGACCCTGCACCGGAGCGCTCCTGCTCGATGCGGATCGCCACGTTGATCCCATCCTCATTCGCGGTGGCAACCAGCTCCTGCTCGATGCCTTGCGGATGCTTGCGGAAGCGCTTCACGTCGAAGATGTAGAAGTGGTTGCGGGCGTCGACCCCCATCAGCAGACCGACCGACCAGTCGCCAGAGTCCTGCGAGGACGCCAGGTCCCACACCCGGACAAGGGCGTGGCACTGGGCCTTGGTCTGGGGCAGGTCCCCGTAGGGGAACCATTGCCAGTTGTCGACGGGGAACATCGACCCACCGCGGGGGACGGGGCGCTGCTGGTACAGCGCATCCCACGTGGCCGGGGTCATCTCGTTGAGCTTCTGGATCCGCTGCAAGGCGTCCAAGCTCCAGCGCGCAGGCCACAGGGGCTCTCCGACGTGGCGGCCGATGATGTCGACGTAGTCGTCGAAGGACCCCTCGTAGCCGTCGGGCGGCTCGCAGATGGCCGGGAACACGATGCGCTCCCAGTTGTCCGAGTCGGGGCCCGAGGCCATCTCGATCATCCCGGACAGATCGTCTTCGGCCCATCGGGTCTGCACGTTGATCATCAGCCCGCCCGGCTCCAACCGGGGGCGGATGTTCTGCGTGAACTCTGCCCAGTGCTTCGCCTTGGTGGTGGGGGAGGCGGCTTCCTCGGCGTTCTTGATGACGTCGTCCATGATCAGGACGTCCGCGCCCTGACCGGCGATGCCACCACCGATGCCGACAGCGAGCATCCCGCCGAAGGACGACTCCATCCGCCAGTTCCCGTTCGAGGACATCGTCTTGTCGACGGTGCGCCCGAAGATCTCCTTGCCATAGGTCTTCAGGATGTTGCGGACCGAGCCGCCCCACTGGATCGAGAAGTCGTCGGAGTAGGTGACGAGCATGATCCGCTTCTCGGGGAACATCCCGAGGATCCACGCGGGCAGGAACACCGACGTGAAGGCGGTCTTGCCGTGGCGGGGCGGCATGTTGACCTGGATGAAGGACTGCTGCTCGGTCTCGTTGAGAGCGAACAGGACGCGCTCCTCCAGGTACAGCAGGTGCGGGCCCGGCATCCACTGGTAGCCGGTCATTGGCTTCGACACGTACTGGGCGAAGCGGGAAGGGGTCACCCCCTTGCGCATCAGCTCGGTGTCTTGCCTATTCAGACTCGGTGGCATCCACGTCGATCGCTGCGTCGAGCGCCCCGCCAGGAGCGAAGGCTCGTGCGTAGGCGACGGGGTCTTCGGCCATCAGCTCCCGGAGGGTGGCCTTGGTGGTCTCCACCACGGCGATGTTGACCTGCACGCCGGTGTTCACGTCGACGCGCTTTCGGTCGGACCAGCGGTGCGGCGCCTTGTTGTAGAGGTAGAGGGCGATCGCCGACATGTTGCCGTCCATCGCGAGGAGGTGGAGCTTCGACTCGACGGAGGCGACGGCGACCTCCTCGTGCTCCATGATGAGCTGAGCGAAGTCACGGTCGGACATCCGCTTGCGGAACTGGGCCGGTGTCCACCCGGCCTGCACGGCGGCATCGAGCGGCGAGACACCGTCCTTCACGGCCTCCAGGATCTGGATGACCTGGAAGGCGTCGCGGTCTTCGATGTTGCTCATGCGTCCTCCATCGTCCTCCACCATGCCATAGCCCCGGCGGCAGTTGCGAGCCACACGAGCCCGGTGACGAACCAGCCGTAGCCGTCGCCTTCCTGCCAGCGCCACAGCGCGGTGAAGCCCGCCGAGACCCAGACGCTGATGCACCACGGGCAGGTGATCAGCTCCAGGAGCTTGCGGTGGCGTCGCTTGGTGACGTTCTTCGAGAGCCAGCCTTCGAGGCTCATCCGGACGTTCTCGATGAGCGAGTCCTTCAGCCAGAACCGGGTGACGCGCCACGTCGCGAGGGACATGAACAGCAGGGCGATCAGGGGGGTCATCGGCAGCTCCGGCAGGGGTTGGGGGTGATGTTCCAGGTGACTGGGATGTTGCGCCCGGAGGGCACGCCGAAGAAGGCGGTGGACTCACCGATCTCCCGGCGCTCCTTGTAGCGCATCCAGCCGTAGGGGATCCAGCGGTTGGGCTCGGCGCTGGGGATGTAGATCTTGACGACGCCGCCGTTCTCGTTGACCCGGGCGTGCTGGGAGATGACCTCGCTGCCGCTGGTGACTCGGGCGTCCTCGACGTGGTGCAACACGACGCTGAGTGTATACGGCTCAGACCACGCGGGCGTTGCGGCGGATGACTCGCATCCGCGCCATCATCTCCTGCACCGGCTCGTGTTCGTCGCGCGCCTTCTCCAGGTGGTCCTCCCACGTGGAGGGGAACCAGCGCCGCAGGTACTTGCGGTCCGTCGAGCGCACCCCCCAGATGCCGAAGTCCTGCTCGCCCTTGGTGGCGTAGAAGACGCATTGCCACTGGACCGGACACTGGTGGCACTCGCCCAGCGCGATCTCGGCAAGGATGTTCCCGGTGATCTTCGGCAGCCCTGGTCGGTCTCGGAGGCCCGGGTGCTTCGACTCCAGGAACCAGACTGCTTGGGCGCCAGCGCCGTATCGACGACAGCGGCCTCGACTCTTCCACGTGTCGTCCAAGTCCTGGACGGCTCGGATGTACCGGGGCAGAGTGTCGTCGTCGCGAAGGTCCAGCCCCACCGGCACGCGAGGAGCGTAAGGGATGACAGATGTAAACGGGGAGATGATCGACGAACGCGAGAGGAAGCGTCGGAAGATCTACATGCTGGCCAGAGAGCTGGGACTCACGCGCGAGGACCGAATCGACCTTGCCGAGAAGCTCCTATGGCGTGACGTGGAGTCCTGGAAGGATCTCGCCGAGCCCGAAATCGGACGGATGCTCGACGCCCTCGAAGGCTTCGAGCTGATCTCGTTCCTACGGGCAGAGCGCCTCGGCGGCGTCAGCGGGGAGCTTGTTGCCGACGATGGCCTGGATGCTGAGCCCGTTGGCGGAGCTGTAGGCGGAGGCGCCGACGATGTCGCTGGGAGCGAAGAGGCGCTCTGACTCCGTGCCCTTCCCGACGAGGTAGAAGTACTGGTACTGGCAGGTTCCGCGGTAGCGATCACCGGCGTAGCCGATCATCCTGGTCGCAGGCTCGGACTTCTTGCCACACCGGGAACAGCCCATCATCGCTCCATGTCAGGGAAGTGCAGGGACTCCTGCGACTCCCGGACGCTAGCCGCGGCGCCGGTCAGCTCGCGCGCCAGCGCAGCATCCCGGAGGTCGAGCCGCTCAGCGGCCATGACGGCGAGCGCGATGAGGTCAGCCAAGGAGTGGGCCTCGACCATGACCCAACGGGACTCGATCCCCGTCATCATGTTTACACCTTACACTCCGTGCTCGTGGAGCTGCTCACCCTCGAACACGTCGGTCCAACCATGACGGTGAACGGCTCGCACACGATGCACTGGTCGGCTCGGGCCCAGATCATCAAGACCTGGCGCGAGGACTTCGGTTGGCTAGGTCTCTCTTCCCGGATCCGCGTCGCCGAAACCGTCGGGATCGAGATCAACGTCGTCCAGCGTTCCTCCGGTGGGCTCGCCGACCAGGCCGGACACGCCCTCCTCGCCAAGGCTGCAATCGACGGCCTCGTGGACGGCAAGGTGCTTCGAGCAGACGATGGAGCGCACGTGGCCTGGAGTCGTTTCTGGGCGCCATCCCGTGACACCCACATCCCGAAGGGTCGGGTCAAGCTGATCCTGACCCTCGTGCCCGTTCAGTAGAGCCACTCCAGCACGCCGCCGAACTCGCTCTCGATGATGCCCTGCGGGTTGGACGCCGTCACCGTCCCGCCGCCGACGAGGAGCCGGGACTGGATCGTGTGGGCGGTGCCATTGGCCATGACGAACGGATACCAGTAGTCCAGCTCGAACGTGCCGCCCTGATCGGCACGCGTCAGGGAAGCGATGTCGACGGTGTTCCACCCGCCACCGTCCACGTTGAGCTGAAGGTAGGCGTCGACACGATCAAGCGTGAGCCCGCCGAACGCGGTCAGGTTCGTCGCCCAGAAGCCACGCCACCGGGCATGCGTCATCACGTAGGAGGCGATCTGGTTCGAGGCCAGCGAGCCGTTGAGGGTGAGGGTATTGCCGTACTGGACGTTCGAGCCACGGACGAGGTTGGCGTTCGGGGACGAGCCGGGAGAGGAGGAGACGGCGTAGCCATTCACCTTCACCAGACCCTCGGTGCCGATGTAGAGCCCCTGCACGAGCTTCAGCGCGGCGCCCGTCGCCGTGCCGTGGATGCCGCCGTCGGGCGCGAACGTCACGCCGATGCCGTTCGTGTCCTCGCCCAACGAGCCGGTGGTCAGCGGCTGGAGCCGGACATCGGCTTCGAGCTTGCCGTCGGTCGTCTCGGTGAGGGCAACCGAGTTGGAGTCTTGGGTGCAGGGCGATGCCATCAGAACATCCTTCTCAGGGTGCAGTTCGATGCCGTGGAGATCCAGACCCAGCCGCCGTAGGCGGTGAGGAACTGAGGCACCAGGCAGGACTCGGAGTACTCGGTGTCGTCGATCCGGACCCAGTTCGAGCCCAGCCCGCGGGTCAGACGGTAGAGATGCCCGAGAGCCGCGCCGGTGCGAGAGTACCCGCAGGCGTAGACCGTTCCGGACACCTGGTCGACGCCGATGGCAGAGATGTCCTCGGTTCCCGACGGCAGCGCGCCGCCGGTGATCAGGTTCGTAGATGTCGGACGGGAGCCCGACAGCCCGGTGCCAGCATCGGAGACGTCAGCGTCGGTGCAGCGCCACACGCCGCCCGCATCGAAGGCGGCGTAGAGCGTGGTCGAGCCAGGGAAGTGGGCGATGTGGCCCGAGTACTTGGCGGTCTGCGAGTCCGACACGGCGTAGTTCCACCAGAGCGTCCAGCTCGCGCCGTTGTTCGTCGAGCGGTAGACCCCGAGGTCGGGAACATGCAGCCAGCAGGTCGCCCCGGCGTAGAGGAACTCGGCGCGAGTCGCCGCTGCGGAGGCGATGGTCGCGACCTGGGTGCCGTCCCGATAGATGGCGGTGCGGGTCACCTCCAGCGTCCGGGTAGTTGCAGTTGCATCTACCCACTGGGCGGTGCAGATCGCAGGCGCGGTCCTCGACGACGTGTAGAGGGCGGTGATGAACGCGTCCTCATAGGTCCACGGGTCGGTGGTGATGTAGCTGCGGCCGTCCGCGTCCCGAGGAGACAGCAGCGACACGCCGTCAGCGGCCACGGCCACGGAGTTCATGGCGTTCGCGGTGGAGACGACGCCGTCGATGTTCTCGGCGATCACCCACTCGGGCCGGAGGTAGCCGAAGGTGGTGAAGGTGTACATGCCACGGTCGTCGTCCGCGATGGCGAAGCGGTGCTTGCCTGCGTAGGTGGAGGCGTAGCCGCCCTCCAGGACGCCGAGGCCCTTGGAGAAGGGACGCCACGTCGGCGTCGTGGCCCACGGGTTGTCGCAGATCCACGGCGAGGACTTCCCGGCGACGACGATGCGGAGGCCGTTGGCGGAGATCGCCATGTCCTGGATCGAGTAGCTGGTCCCGCCGAAGCGCGAGTTCTCGTTCGAGGTCTCACCGACGTAGGTCATGACGTGATCACGGTCGGTGCCATAGGTCCGCATGTCGACGTTAGTTGCATTTGAAACAACATCCCACGAGGGCGTGGTGGCGTCGCCGTTGAGGGTGCGGACCGCCATCACCCGGTACGTCTTCACCGTTCCGCCAGCTCCAGGGCTGAGCGTGTAGGTGCCCGTGGCGTTCGTCGAGGACTTGAAGTACCCCGACATCAGGTAGATCGGGCTGGCTCCAGCGTTGGGCTGGAAGCCGACGATCGCGTTCACCCGGTCGGCGGAGCCGGGCGTGTGGATGTGCTCCCACGTGATGTTGCCCGCGCCGAACCCGCCACCGGTCGGGTCAGCGTTGATCTTGCAGCGCCACGTCCCACGGTCAGCGTCCGAGCCAGCCTTGTTGCCGACCTGCACGAAGAGGTAGTCGGTGGTGCCGATGTGGCCGACCCACACGTCGCGGGCATCGGCGATGGTGGGGGCGCCGGTGCCGATGTTGTCGATGCGGGTGACCGTTGCGGAGCCCGAGCCAAGGCCGGTGAAGATGAAGACGCCGTCGTTGCCGGAGCCCTCACGGTTGTCGGCCGCCGCGTAGATGCAGGAGTACTGCGGCGACTTCACCATCGCCGTGTAGTTCCGGCCGGTACCGAACGACCAGGCGGTCCAGTTGACTCCCGAGTCAGTAGAGCGCGCCACGCCCCACGCCGGGGAGCCCGAGCTGCGCTTGCACGCCACGAAGTCGGTGGTGCCGTCCTGGAGGATGGTGCGGCTCTTGGTGCGCCGGGGATCAGCGGACCCGCCGTCCTGCACCTCGCCGTAGTAGAGCGTCGTCCGCAGCGTGTGCTTCGTAGCGCCCACCGCGCGGGACAGGATCCCGCCACCACCATTGGAGCCCGCCAGCCAGATCGAGTGCGTCGCGTTCTCGACGCAGCCGACGGTCTTCTTGTACTTGTAGTTGATGATCGAGCCGTCGGAGGCACCTCCGGCAGCGAAACCTCGGAAGGTTGCCGCGGGCTCGTTCCATCGCTGCGGTGGCGCGACGTCCCCGCCGACGATGATGTCGCCGTTGTAGCCGGAGAAGGCGATCGACGTGGTGCGTCCCATGCACTCGACGACCGACGGCGTGAGCACCGGGTTCGCCTGAGTGATGCCCGCGCCGGTGTGTCGGATCGGCCGCTCCGCTACGGGCGGGACGACGATGCAGGCCCCTACCGTCACGACGGGTTCAGCTCGTACTGGACCTCGATGTGGCAGCCTCCGACGAGGTCGTCCTCGCACTCGATGAAAGCTTGGATGTCGGTGTTGTCGTCCCACGACCCCGAGACGATCGTGGCGTCGCTGTAGATCTTGCCGCTGGTGGGCGCGGTCCCCGAGGCGATGGTGAGCGTCGCGACGTCGACCGTGCCGGTCACGTCCTTCACGGTCACGGTGAAGTCCTCAGTGAGCGCGCCGGAGAGGCCGTGGAGGGTGACGATGATGCGCTTCCAGGAGGCGTCGTCGTAGCCGGTGGGCAGCGACAGCGTGTCGACGCACTGGGTGGGCGTCGCCTGGAGCGACGGGATCCCCCAGTCCGGGTAGTAGTAGCCGTCCTTGATCGTCGAGGACATCAGGTAGAAGTGCGCCGAGCCGGGGACGGTTGAGACACCGCCCGACGGGAGCGTCCCACCACTGGACGAGGCGGTCCCGCAAGAGCCGACCTTCCAGGATCCAGGCTTCGTGGTGGTGACCGACCCGGCGTTCGTGATGTAGCGCTGCTGGTAGGTGCCCGACTCGATGTCGTAGCGGACGAACGCGTAGCCGACGCGCGTCGCCTCGTCATCGGGGTCGGTGAACATCGGGATGAAGTGCCCGGCGCTTGCAGAGGTGCAGGCGGGCTCCCATCCGGAAGGCAGCGCCGTGGAGGTCGACGTCGAGTCGACAGCTTCGTACAGCGGGACGTTGGTGCCGGTCTCGCAGTCAAGCCCAAGAAACGCAAAGCCCACCAGCGTGTGGCTGGAGTTCACCATCGGCAGGAACGGCTCTGCCTCGTACTGGCAGCGAGGGAGCAGCGTGTCGCAGCCGGAGACCGTCTCGATCTTCCACGGCTCGTTGCCGTCCTCGCGGATGAAGCGCGTCGGGTGGAAGACGGCGCCGATGACGAAGGGGACCGCGGACGATCCGGCGCCAGTGACTTCGATCTCTACGGCATCGCAGTCGCCGTCGGCCGCTGCGGCGAGAACACAAGAGCACCCAGCGGAGGACCCGCAACCACATCCGGCCATCGGCCCATCATGCCAGGCGAGGCGAGGGCCTGTGTGAGATCAGCGGGGGTCGGACTCTTCTGCTTCCTCGGCTTTGACCTCGGTCTTCGCCGCCTCTTCAGCCGACCAGTGGCCGGTGATGATCGCGTAGACCGACAGGAACACGAGGTACGGCACTGACTTCCGGAGCACGAACGAGATCGGGATGCCAGGGAAGATCCAGAACCACTTCAGACTCCGGTGAGTGATGAGCGACGAGTGCGCCGTCGCCCACCACCCCCGGAAGCGCTTCACGGGGTCGTGTCGGGGGGCCCACCCAGCGGCGGCACGTAGGCCGAGCTGGTGTTGTCGCGCGAGGCGATGATGTCGCTGACCACCGAGCCACCGGAGGCGATGAGCACGCCGACGAGGACCACCGCGGCAGCGTTCAGGTCGCCCAGCGCCTTGTTGACGCCCGGGAGGACGTAGTCGTTGGCGACCTCGGAGGCCCGCACCAGGGCGACGGTGAGCACACCGACGATCCATGCGAGCACCTGCTTGGCCACGGCCTTCCAGTCCTTCGCCGAGGCGAAAGCCACCAGGTCGGTGACCTTCTTGATCATGCTGGCCACGAACACGGGCAGCAGGAACGGTTCCACTATGGGTTCTCCTTCGGGATGCAAGCCTCCAGTGGAGGCTTCCTGTTTCTGATCAGGTCTTCGAGCTGGATGTACACCGGCGAGATCGGGCGGTTCTGCTCGATGAGGCGCTGCTCGATCGTCTTGATCACCTGGATCAGGTCGGCGTTGAGCTGGGACGTTACTGACGTCACGGCCCTCTGACAGACATCGAGGTTCGACTTGGCCACGGCCTTGGCGATGTCCTTGGCTCGCGCCTCCGACTCCTGCACGGCCTGCGCCTTGGCTCGCTTGACGTTGTTGTCGTTCTGGTGCTCGTACGCGAGGAACCCGCCGATGAAGATCAGCAGCGCCATGATGATCGAGGTGAGGAACGGGTTGCGGTTGGCCGCCCGAACGATTCGCTGAGGCACCAGCCTCACCACCCCCAGACAGCGGAGAAGACATTCAACAGGACAATGACGATCACGCAGATGCCACCGTAGGCGAAGGTCACGGGATAGTCCTGGATCAGTCGCGAGAGGCTCACTCGTCCTCCTTGGGCTTGTCCTCGCTCCGGGGAGGCATACCCTTCAGAAGGCGCCTTGCCTCGTCGAAGCGGAGAGCGGCGGGCGAGAAGAACATCGCCAACGCCGTTGACATCACGATCGGCCGGGCGCCGAAGAAGAGGATGTCGGTAGTGCCCCACGCGATCGCTGTCGCCAGGATCACTCCGTCCCGCGTAAGTGAGCGCTTCACTCACGGCCGACCCGGTTGCTGGGCATGAGCCCAGGGTAGGGCCGCTCGATGCCCCCTGGCTCAGCCGTTGGTCCAGCGACGGGTCCACTCGTTTCCGACGGCGACGGCGATGGCGTTCGCGTCGACTGGCGGCGGCGGCGGGATGCTCAACCCCTGCACTAGCGAGAGGAGCTGCGACAGCGCCGTCTGGTTCGCCTGTGCAATGGCCAGTGCCTGCTTGGCGACAGCGAGTGCCTCGGCCACCTGGTTCTTCTGGGTCTGCGCCGAGCCTGCCGCTCCGACCAGCTCGTTCTGAAGCTGGTAGACGCGCAGGTTGACTTCGTCGATGGTGGCCACAGGGGCTCCTCTCCGGTACTGCCCCCAGTCGGGGCGGATCACGATGTTCTCGTCGTAGGCGCCCATCCCGGCGTACGACTGCTGCTTGGTCTGCGCCAGGGATGCTGTGGCCGAGATGGACGGATCCCACGCGGATGCCGCCATCGCCCACCAGGAGAACCGACAGATCCCCTGGCGGACTGCTGCGTCGATGACGCCCGACTCGCCGTAGGCGGACTGCGGACCGACCCCGCCGCCGTCGGCCGCTGCCTTCAGATAGTCGAGGGCGATCGGGTACTGGTCGGGCCGGACGTCGGTGTCGACTGAGAACACGATGGGCCGCTCATCGGGCCAGCCGTGCTCCTCGCGGGCGATCTTGCGGGCGTACTGGCCGTGAGCGAAGCCTGTCGACCCACCTCCCAGCCAGGAGGTGTTGTGGTACTCGAAGTTGAGGGTGAGGCTGAATCCGAACGAGAAGATCTTCTCCCGCTCGGGGCCGTGAAGCACCTTGCCGTCAGCGTCAGGGTAGGAGAGGTAGCGCATGAACCCCTCGACACCCTGGTCCTTCAACTGCTGATACTGGGCGTCGGTGGGGCGCCAGTAGGAGTAGTCGAGGACGGTGCCCTTCACGGAAGCTGCGGGTACGAGGTCTTCCAGGACTGCGGAAGGATCGTCGGGTAGCCCGTCGCGGGGCCGTCGCGAAGCAGCTTGGCGAAGCGAAGCTGGTCACGCTGCTGTGTGGTGATGACGCGCCAGCCCGTCGCGTCGAACGCGATCTCGGCGGCCTCGCCCTCGAATCGGACCCAAAGTGCCACGTCTGTCTCCTCTGTTGGGGGTGGCCCCGGCTGCGGCGGGGAGGGGGGCTGGAGACCCGGAAGGGGCCATGCCTGGAGAACCCACGGCACCTTGCGGAATTCGCGGGCAGCGGGGATATCGACCGGCTGGATGTGCCACGGCTCGTTGTTGACGAACTGGAAGGAGCGCAGGCCGTAGAGGGCCAGCTTCGACTGCATCCACCCCCACGACGTGGAGGGCACCATGTCGGCCGCGACCGCACCACCGGAGACGCCGTCGGCAGGGAAGCCCTCATGGTTCGAGTTGCCAGGCTGGGCGAAGCCGGGACCGGGGTTGGACGGCTGGATCCTCCATCCGGTCCCGACTCCGAGGGGGACTCCCTGGGATGCGGCGAACTCCATGAGGGCCTTGACGCGCCGCCAGAACTCGAAGTTGAGCTGGCGGATGGTCCGCTGCTGCTCGTACTGGAGGATGGTGAACTGGGTCCCCATGCCCTGGGGGGATCCCGCATAGCCATAGGGGAAGGTGGTCACTCCGGCACGTCCGAAAGTGTTGGGCGCTCGTCGTGGGTGTAGGGGGATTCGGGGATGGCCTCGTCGTCGTGGTCATCCCCGGTCAGAGTGGGATCCAGAGGAGGGAAGTCGCTCACGTCTACATGGTAGACCCCGAGCAGCTCAGAGGAGGAGGATCTCCTCCTGCGTCCCAGCGCGGATCTGATGAACCTCCACAAGCGCAACGCTGATCCTCTCTGTCTGCGTGCCGAAGAAGATGTCGATGACCTGGTCCGACGCCGATGGATCGGGTGGGCCGGTGTTCGGCAGGATAAGCGGTTGCGCCTCGTCGGTCTCGGATGCCCCGCCGAGCACGAACGCCTTCGTAAACGTGAGCGCCGTGGCGATCTCGATGTCTTCGGCCTGCCCGAGGACAGCGGTCTTGGCCAGCGAGAGCGCTCGCGCGACGTCGGTCTCGGTCGCGGTGCCGAGGGTGACGGTCTTGGTGATGGCCAGCGCGGTGGCGGTGTCGGTCTCCGACGCCTGACCCATGACGTGAGACGTCGCGGCCGACGACGAGATCGCCGTGGCCTCATCGGTCTCGGATGCCTGACCGAGAGTGAAGCTCTTGGAGATGGTGAGCGGCTGCGCCGTATCCGTCTCGGTGGCCTGGCCCAAGGTCAGCGACTTGGTGATGGTCAGCGGCTGCGAGGAGTCCGTCTCCGTCGCCTGTCCGAGGGTCTCGGTGCGGACCTCGCTAACCGGCTGCGCCTCGTCGGTCTCCGTCGCTTGCCCGAGCGTGAAGAACTTCGAGACCGTGAGGGGCTGAGCGGAGTCGCTCTCGGTGGCCTGGCCCAGCTCGAAGTTGAACTCGCCAGCGAAGACGAGCGCGCTGGCCGTGTCCGTCTCCGACGCTTGGCCAAGGGTGAAGGTCTTGGTGACGGTGAGCGCGCTCGCCGAATCCGTCTCCGTGGGCTGGCCGACGGTGAAGTCGCCGCGCGTGAAGGCGAGCGGCTCCGCCTCGTCAACCTCCGTCGCTTGTCCTAGCGTGACGGTCTTGGTGGCGGAGACCGGCTGTGCAGAGTCGGTCTCCGTTGCCTGCCCCAGGGTCAGCGACTTGGAGATCGTGAGCGGCTGGCTCGAATCGGTCTCCGTGGACTGCCCGAGCGTGAAGTCGCCGCGGCTGAAGCTGAGCGGCTGAGCGGAGTCCGTCTCTGCGGCCTGGCCGAGCGTGATCGTCTTCGAGATAGTGAGCGGCTGGGAGTCGTCGGTCTCGGTCGGATCGCCGAGCGTCAGCGACTTGGTGAAGGCGAGCGCCTGGGAAGAGTCGGTCTCGCTGGCCTGGCCCAGCGTGAAGCTCTTGGTGACAGTGATGGCCGAGGCAGAGTCGGTTTCCGTGGCCTGGCCGGTGGTGAACTCGATGCCGGTCGTCACCGACGACGCCGAGTCGGTCTCTGTTGCTTGCCCGAGCGTGAAACTCTTGGTGATCGTCAGGGGCTGGGAGGTGTCGGACTCCGACGGCTGGCCGAGCGTGAAGGAGTCGGTGACGGTCAGTGCCTGCGCGCTGTCGGTCTCGGTGGCCTGCCCGAGGGTGATCGACTTCGTGATCGTGAGCGGCTGGGACGTGTCGCTCTCGGTGGACTGCCCGAGGGTGAAGGTGCCCTTCGTGAACGCGAGAGGCTCGGACTCGTCAGTCTCTGTGGCCTGGCCGAGGGTGATCGTCTTGGTGATCGTCAGGGCTGCGGCGCCAGCCAGATCGGTCTCAGTGGCCTGACCGAGGGTGAACGTCGCCTTGGTGATCGTCAGCGCGCTGGCAGAGTCCGTCTCCGTGGCCTGACCCAGCGTCAGAGACGCTGACGGAACACCCTGGACCGGCGGCTGCTTTGGCCGCCAGCGGTAGCGGTGCTGGAACCTCATCGGCGCATCTTCCCTACGAAGGGAACGATGCGACCGGGACGGAACGTCTCACGGCCATAGTGGACCGGGGTGACGGCGACGTCGAGGATCAGGATCGCGGCAGCGTGGTCTCGGGCTGTGCCGAGCATCGTCGCTCCATCGAAGGTCTGGGATCCCGCGGCGTTCACGATCTTGTAGGCCGAGTTCAGAGTTGCGCCGGAGGTGGTCGTGCCAGAGCCTCGCCGGGTGAACGACGTCCAGACGCCTGCCGTCGTGTCCGTGTCCAAGGTGAAGGTGTCCGCGGTGCCACCCTCGACGGCGACGATCGCCAGCACGACCTGGCCGTACTTGGTGGCGGCGACACCGGTGGCGACCGACACGGACTGGCCGGTCTGATTGTCCTGGCGGTTGTAGGAGCTGGCGAGGACGGGGGTCGTCAAATTGACGTTGTGGAACTGCTGGGCGTTGATCGCCTTCGCTGCGGTCGAGTCGCCGTAGGTGATGGTGATCGTGTCGGCTGCGGCCAAAGCCCGGGTCACGGTGCAGACCACGAAGAAGCCCTGCTGGCCCGCTGAAGCTGCACCGGGGTCGGCGATCGCCTGGGGCGTCTGGAGGGTGTAGGTGTTCGCGGTTCCCGGCTGGGTCGAGTTGTCGGCGACGGAGATCGTCGTCGCAGCTCCCGAGGTGCCGGTGTTGTCGCAGGAGCCCATGATCACGATCGTGTCGCCAGCAGGGACGCCTCCTGCTGCGACCGTGATCGCCGAGGTCGTGCCCGCCGTCGTGTTGGTGACGAACCCGACCTCCTTGACGTAGGAGATCTCTGGCCCGGGAGCGAAGTTCGTGAACCAGTCGGGCCCGGGGATCGTGCCAAGCGTGATCGAGGTGCGGGCGGTCTCGTTGTTGCCGACCCCGGAGGCGTCGGCCATCGTCCCGCCGAAGATGATCGAGCGATCCGTCCAGAACTGGCGGTTCGCCTTCTGGGCAAGCACGTTGTAGTCGGCGTAGGACACGGCCTGGTTGTCGGAGGTGGTCTCTCCCCAGATGCCAGCCCACAGCAGCTCCATCTGATTGCCGATGGGAGTGAAGGCGGTGTTGTCGCCAAGCTCGATGCCGGTGATCGCGTTCGTGAAGTCCGACGTGATCGCGGCGTCACCGTTCGTATGTGTCCACGTGGTGCCATCGAAGATGTGCAGACGCGGCGTTGTCGATCCCGTGGCCTTGGACCAGAAGACAAGCCACCACTTGTTGATGGCGTTGACGTTGATGACGTCGGAGTCAGAACCGCCAGCGTGGCCCCAGCCGAAGTCCTGGGCCGACCAGTCCATGTAGCAGGACATATCGACCAGCAGGCCGGTCGAGATGTCCGTGGTGATGACCGCCCGCGCGACGTCCGGATCGACCGTCGTGTAGGCGAGGTAGCCAACCGTGCAGTTGGCGATCGACAGATCGTTGCCCGTCAGGGACTTGATCTGCGATGTGGCGAGGGCAAACTTGGCGCCGAGCGGCATCGGCTACTGCCCTTCCGGCGTGCGACCTCCGGGATTGGCGAACAGCCAGAACCAACCGGCGTCCACCTCCGTCACGCCGACAGGCGGCCCCCAGTCGGTAAGCCCCAGGTGCTCGGCGAGAGCCCAGATCGACTCGTCGCTCGTCGTGCCCCGGGCGATCAGGTACTGGCCGTCGAACAGGCCGCCGACCGCGCCGTCCTCCGAATAGACGAGACGGCCGTAGGGGTGGGTCTTGCCCGACAGGCGCGGGGCGGCGCCGACGTCGTAGCGCTTCCACGGATGCTCCAGGTCGGAAGCAGCCTCCTGAACAACTCGGCGAAGATCAGCGATGTTCATGCCGCCATGATCCTGACAGCCAGGGTGCCGCGCATGTTGCACGCCTTGTCGGAGGTGACCTCCAACGACAGTCGGGAGCTGGTGGCGTTGTCGAGCGCCACGCCGTCACCCTCCGCGTAGTAGCGGTAGTCGGAGCCGCCGTTGCAGTTGAAGATGCCGCCCATGATCTCCGTCGAGGCCGTCGGCTCTGCCGTGTAGTGGCGGAAGCCGGTGATGGCCGGGGTCGGGTCGTCCGGGTCGCCCGAGGACTCGGTACAGCCGGTGGCCGTGCCGTCCGAGGACGAGTACAGGAGGCGCCACGACACGACGCCAGTGGCATCGGTCGTGTAGTCGGCAGAGAGGGCGATCTCGGCGATCTCGACCTTCAGGGTGGTGACGCCGCGGAAGCCGAGCAGGGTCTCGGCGGTAGCGGCGGAGACAGCCTCTTCGCCCTCCGTGCAAATCCGGACGAGGCGCGACACTCAGGACGCCCGGAAGAAGCCTGCGGTGGCGAAGGCGATCGTCGTGGCGACGCCGATGTCGAAGGTGATGGAGCAGTCGTGGGCGGTGAGGGGAACGATGTTGGCGTCGGTGCCGCCAGTCGTGTCACCGTCCCACACGACGAGGAGCTTGCCAGCGGCCTGAGCCGAGCCGCCCGAGTTCGTGTACGCCGAGGGGTCCGCAGCGTCGGTGTCCATCCGGTCGTTCGTGTTGTCGACCGTGGAGGTGACGGAGGCGAGCGTCTTGCGGGAGTACCCGGTGAAGTCGCACTCGTCGTTGGCCGCCGCGAGCAGGGCCGAGAGGGTGGCGTAGTCCTTCAGCGTGGCGTCCGATTCCAGGCCCGCCGACTTCAGGATCACGACGATCAGGGCGTCGTTGGCGTCCGGGAGATCCGCATAGCGGGCCACCTTGCCCTTGGCGATGTTGAAGACGAAATCTGCCATCGGTCCTCCTACGTGACGTCGGCCGTGACCAGGACGTCTCCTTCGACGACAGTATGGTCCAGACCATCGGGGTCTGTCCCTTGCACGTCGTAGCGCCCCTCGTCACCGGGGGTCAGGAGGCTGGTCTGGGCCTTGGGGAAGAGGACGGCGATCACGCCGTTGGCGTCACCAGAGATCGTGGCCACCACCCAGGTGTTGGTGAGCGTCGAGTCCTTCACCTTGCAGGCGAAGGTCCAGCCGGTCCAGTCGATCAGCTCTCGGGTCTCGCAGTCCCGGCACACGAAGCGGACGACCTTGTCGTCGCCGCGCTTGATCTTCAGGTCCCTCTCCTCGATGTCGGCGCAGGAGCCGACCGAAGCGTTGACGCTGCAAGCGAGAGGCACGGGCGGAGCCTAGATGCTCGTCGTCATCAGTGACCAATAGCCCAAGTAGTCGACATCGCAGGTCAGGGCGTTCGAGCCGACCGACTTGCGGATGTTGATGCCTGGGCCGAAGTCGCGCGTCGTGCCGGGGAAGTTCGTCGAGATCGTGTTCGTGAGGACGTCGTCGATGTAGAACTTGGCCGAGACAGCGACCTCGTCGATCTCGATCCGGAGCTTCTGCCAGGTGTTCGTGCCCACAGCCACACCGGTCGTGACCCCGGTGGTGCCTGCGGTGTTGTTGACGACCACGGCGTACCAGTTCGCCGAGACCGAGTCGTCGTAGCGGAAGTAGAAGCCGTCGCCGGGGGCCGCGGTGAGGCTGGAGATGTAGCCCGCCGTGAAGTAGTAGCGGTCGGTGCCGTTGGAGAGCGTCGGGAACCGGACCCGGGTCTTGAACTGCATGATCTTGTCGGCGGTGCCACGCAGCGCGGAGGACTGGCCCGCCGCGTAGCCAGCGCGCCCAGTCGACGTGGTTCCGGTGGACAGCGACAGAACGCCCTGCGCTCCGGCTGCTGCGGTCCCCGCGTTCGCTGCTGCGTTCGTGCCGCTGGCCGAGGACTGGAGGTCGATCTTCTGGGCGTTGTTGTTGAAGAAGTGGGTGAACTCGGTGAAGCACTGTCTCGTGGCCATCATCGGCGTCCACGTGACCCCGTCGTCGTAGAACGGCGTGCCGAGGTAGTTGTAGACCGTCCCGGCATTCCCGGCAGCAGGCAGCGAGCCAGTGGTGGTGAAGGCGGCCGTACCGGGATCTCCCTGCGGGCCGCCGACTGCGGTGACGCTCAGCGAGATGAAGCGGTAGCTGGAGGAGACGAACTCCAGCGTCCCGGTGGTGCCGGTGTGGAGCACCTTCAGCAGGATCTTGTCGTTCGCCAGCAGCGGGAGCGAGATGCCCGGCGACTGGCCGACGGTGTCGCTCGCGCCAACCAGGATGTCCTCGGAAGCGATGACGGTCTGCGTGCCGCTGCGGTCCAGGTAGATCCGGGTGATCTTGTCGGCGTTGCCGGAGACGTGAGCCTTCCAGCGGATGACGGCCTGGCAGTTGTACCAGCCGTCCGCGGGCACGGTGAAGTAGTCGCCGCCCGTGTTGAAGGTCATGCCGTTGGCTTCGGTGTGAGTGTCGAAGTCGACGACGGTCTCGACGCCGGTGGTGATCGTCTGGTCCGAGGTGCGGTAGGCGTAGCCGACGGCACCGAAGTCGCAGGTCCCGTCGACCCCGTCCACGCCGTCGTCGCCGTTGCGGTCGTAGAGGAGGTAGAGCAGCTCGCCGTTGACGAAGGGGGAACTGCCTGCCTGGGTCCCGATCTCCACGAGGACGACGGTGATGTTGCGGTACCCCGAGGAGGAGTCCACCGCCATCAGCTCGTAGAAGAACCACTCCGTCGGTGCGGTGGCGCGGACGAGCCTGATGTAGCCCTTCGGCGAATGGGTGGGCAGGTCCATCGTGTCGAGGAGGGTCTCCCACGATGAGCCGTTGGCGTCGAGGACGTCGACCCGGATGGTGGAGGCAGCGTCCTGGGTCGCCTGGTCGAGGCGCAGGTTCCCCGAGCCCGGGTCGGAGTTCGTGGTCGTCGTGGAGAAGTGGTACGGGATCGTGACGGCCCCGCCCCACGGTCCTGTCGGCCCAGTGGCACCAGTCGCGCCAGTTGCACCCGTGGCTCCGGTCGGTCCGGTCGGTCCGGTTGGTCCAGTGGGACCGGTCGGTCCGGTGTCGCCAGTGTCGCCCTTCTCGCCAGGATCACCCTGCGGCCCGGTGGCACCCGTCGCTCCTGTTGCGCCGGTGGCGCCAGTCGGACCAGTGGGGCCGATGGGACCTTGCGGGCCGGTGGGACCCGGCGCACCGTCCTCACAGTCACAATCCCCGCCACCGGTGCCGGTCGGACGCCGACGCGACAATTCCCTGATCTTGCGGTCCATCTCGCTCAGGACTTCAGGGAGCGCACCCTTCAGGGTGTCGAGGTTGCGGGCGGACACGGCGGGAGCCTATTCGACCAGCTCAGTGCCGACCGGCTGGAGGCTGGCCGTCACGACCTCGGCGAGCCCGTCGGACGCGCTGACATCGAAGGAGATCGTCTTCAGGCGGAAGCGGCCCACGAGCGGTACGCAGGAGTCGGTGAGGCGAAGATCCCAGGTCTGCCCGGGGCAGATCAGCTCGACGGGGATCGGCGCGGTGGGATCGAGGGTCAGGTCGACACCGGAGACGAGGAGGCCGGAGGACAGCTCGTAGCGGGACTTGGCGTTCTGGTCGAGCGATGCCTGGTCCTTGATGTCGTCCTCCTGTGCGATGCGGACGACGAGGCCGACGTCGGGGTCGATGCCGCCGTAGGTCCCGAGGAGATCCTGCTCCGGGTCGCCGGTGACGAACCACTGAGTGGCGAAGTTGGAGCCGAGGAACTCGACGGACGGCAGCCCGACGAGAGCCTGGTCGGTGATGTAGGCGATCGGGGGAGCGGGCACGACGAAGGAACCAGCGGTCATGTTGGGGCCGACCATCGTGTAGTCCACCGCGGTGCGGGACAGCTCCTGGACGGCGTCGAAGGCGATCTGCGGCGGGTTCGGCACGAAGGTTCGGATCACCCTCACGCCGGTGGCAGTTGCATTTGCAACCAATCCCGGGACGTTGTCCCTGCTCATGGCATTCGTGATGACATCGTTGAAGACGATGGCCGCCTCTTCGCCAGGGTCCGGGTAGTCGAGCTGGTTCCAGATCGGCCGCACCTTCAGCCAGCCCATCTTGTCCTCGGCGCTGATCTCGATGTCCCAGCCGTCGTAGGTCAGGTCGACGACGGGACCCTGCCAGACGATCACCGAGTCGCGGTAGATGCCGATCTCGTAGCCGTAGCGGACGAGCCCCTCGATCTCGGCGCAGCATCCCGGGTTGTTCGCCAGGTCGAGCTTGACGCGCGCCTTCGAGATGTCGTCGGTGACCCGCTCCCACGAGCACGCCGTGAAGGAGAGCTGGCGCAGCGCGATCGTGCCGGAGCGGTCCAGGATGTAGACGTCGTAGCTGTTGGGGCAGCCGATCGAGGAGACGATCTGGATGCGCTCGGTGGTGATCTCGGGCGGCCCGACCGTGCCGAACAGCGTCGTCACCGCGATGAAGCCGGTCGACGTGGACTCGTTGCCTGCCGAGTCGACGGCCGTCACCCTGAACGGATACACCGTCGACGGTGTCAGGCCGGTAACCACATAGTGGGTGCTCGGCGCGGTCACGGTGGCGATCAGGCTCGCCGCTTGGTACACCCGGTAGCTGACGACATCGGACGCCGCGCTGGCGTTCCAGGAGAGCGACACGGTTGTCGACGTGGGAGATCCAGAGAGCCCGGCCGGGGCGTCAGGGGGCGTGACGTCCGGGCCGGGTCCCGGCGCAACCGGAGTTGCGAACTTGGGCGACGAGAGGACACTGGCGTTCTCGTCGTCGTCGAAGGCGGCGACTTGGTAGGAGTACTCGGTGCCGTTGGTGAGACCGGTGTCGAGGAACGACGGGGTCGCCCCGATGTAGACCTCGGTGTTGCCGTCGCGGTAGAGGATGTAGCCCGCCAGGTCGGGCTCGGTGTTGACCGTCCACGTGACGACGATCTGGGCGTTGCCTGGCGTCAACGTGAGTCCCACGGGCACGGCGGGCGGGGTCGTGTCGGGCGGCGGGGGAGGAGCGTCAGGCCAGTCCGCCGGGGTGTCACCCGGGTAGCGCGCAGCCGAGATCAGCGGCATCGGGAAGGCATCGGTCGCTACCAGCGGAACCTTGACGGCCACGCCGGAGCGGAACGCCCCGAGGCTCTGCGTGTTCAGCGTGAGCACGAGAGCGTCGATGCGCTGGTCGTAGTCACCGCCGCGGGCATCGTCGAACCACTTCGGCGGGTTCGTCGAGAACGAGCCTTCGGTCTCGATCAACGAGGCGCTGAACGCTTCGACCTGGACCCTCGTCGGCGTGAAGGTGCCGGTCGGGTTCAGCGCCCGGTGGTACAGGTCGTGGGCGGAGTCGGTGATCCCGAGCGCCGCGTAGAGCGAGTCGCGGCGGCAGATGAAGTTGCCGTTGGAGGCGATCCGGTAGTCGACGCCAGCGGTCCAGCCGAGGATGGCGGCGCAGCGGACACACTCGTTGACCGTCCAGGAAGTCGTCGCCAGCGCGGTGAAGGCCAGGACGGAGCCGAGCGGGTTGTCGATGTGGTCCGGGTTGCCATCACCGAAGACGAACCCAGCGATGCGCGCGGCTGCCTCGGGCGCGGTCGAGACGTAGCGCGGGATCGCGCTCATCTCAGCAGCACCCGACGCGCTGGATCAGATCGACCGAGACGTTGATGAGGTTCGTGTCGCCGCAGAAGCCTGCGGGCTCGACCACGATCCAACCCGGGTCGCACCCGAGAGAGAGGTAGCTCGGAGCGCGACCCGGGTCGGGATCCAGGAACGGCGTGCCGTCCACGAACACGAAGCCAGTCGAGGCGTCCTTGTACAGGGTGCGCCGAGTCGAGGAGTCGATGACGATCGTCCCGCCACCAGGGATCTGCTGCGTGCGGAAGTCCTGACAGATCGGGAGCACGCACGGGTTCGGCCCGAGGCCGAGCGGGTCGGACATGCCGAACACCCGCATCGGGGGAGAAGGGTTCGGCGAGTTGTTGACGATCGTCACCACCGCGGTCATCGCACCGCGCGACGTGCCGGGCACCGGGCAGGAGAGGCGGTAGGGCTCCATGTCCTCGCAGGAGGTGTTGCAGCCCCACCAGAGGGAGAACGGGATGCACTCGGTGATCTCGGGGAGCGTCTCGTTGGTGATGCACGCCGTCGAGCACGAGTACAGGCACGGGTCAGCGACGCCGATCGTGAACGACACCCGCCGCAGATAGCAGCCGAGCTTCTCGGCGGGAGCGTCCTCCCATGCTGGGCCTTCGAGGAGCGCCGCGCCGTGGACTCGGTACAGCGCGAAGTCGGGATCGCCGTCGGGGGGACACGAGGTGCGGACCAGGAAGTCGTTGCCGCCGCACGGATCGCAGCAGTCGAGGAGGACGTCTTCCAGCCAGCGGAAGAGATCCTCCAGGGCGTCCTCGCCAGCTCCGGCGAGGATCACGTTCATCTTCCACACCCGGTGGCCCGAGCTGAGCGGCCCGAAGTTGGCACCACCGCGACGGGAGGCGCGGTTGGCGACGTTGCGCTTGTGATGCGCCCCGTCCATGCCGGTCCACTCCTCGACGAAGAAGCCGTAGGCCCGCGACGACGGGGAGCCAGCGACACCGTCCCACCAGGGAGCAGGGTTGTCGGTGTCGTCCGGTGCGCCGTAGGTCAAGGTCTCCCACGTCTGCACGCCGGAAGGATTCACCGAGCACGGATCGAGCGCCAGCGCGGAGACGCCGTCGTTCCATTCACACTCGTGGCCACCGACGGAGAAGATGCCGCAGGTCTGCTGCACGCCGAGCGCGCCGAGCAGCCGCTCCGAGTTGAAGATCTCGCAGGGGCCGAGCACGTCATCGACGTAGTACAGCCAGGTCGGAACGTAGCTAGCCATCAGCGCACCAGATGAGCCAGCCGGTTCACGACGGCCAACGATACGGCTTGCGGATCACCGAAGGGGAGATCGAAGCGGTTGTCCACGTTGAAGATCGTGGTTGGATTCGGGCCAGTGGTCAGCGGCGGCGGCGGGGTCGGAGCAAAGCCAGGAGCGGCGTTCACGACCTGCGTGGCCTGACGGCCGAGCTGCACGAACTGGTTGAGGGCGTCGTTCGACAGCCCGAGCTGGTCGACGAGGGCAGCGGTCTGCTGGATGTTGAGCCCGGCGGCGGCGGCCGTCTGGAGCAGCGTGTTGCGGTACGCGATCATCGAGTTCGCCGCGCCATCAGCGTTCACGCCGGACGCCAGGAGGCTGGCGCCGAAGGTCTTGATGGCCTCGACCGCAGTCTGGATGGCCTGCTGGTTGGACAGGTTGAACACCGAGGCGAAGTCGGATCGAGCGATGATGCGGTTCTGCTCGGGGGTGCGCTCGTTGGCCGCTGTCGATGCAGCCTGGAACAGGGAGGCGGCCTCGTCTTCGACGGACTTGCGGATTCCCTCGAACGCCGTGGTCAGGCCACGCCCCGCCTCGATCCCTGCAATCCGGGCCTGAGCGGCAGCCGAGTTGAACACGCCCTCGAACACGCCGCCCAGTGCGGTGCGCCCGGCGAGCGCCAACCGATCCGCCGCGGTTTGACTGGCGTCGATGAGCGCCTTGACCACATCAGCGGTCGCCGAGGTGACGTCATCGGCGCCGTTCTGGATGCCGATGGCAAGGCCCTTCATCGTGTCTTCGCCGATGCCCATGAAGACCTTCGACGGCGAGGAGATCTTCAGGATGGCGGTGGCCGTATTGATGACCGCGCCGTTCACGATGGTGGTGACCGTCTTCTGGATCGAGGTGAACAGACCGGAGAGACCGTTCTTGAAGCCCTGGCCGACGTTGGTGGCGATCGACCGGCCAGCCGACTCGCCAGCGCCCGGAGTGGCAACGACCTTGTTGCCGACGGTGATCTGCTTGTCGGCGTTCTTCTGGGCCGTGGAGTGGATCGTCGTTCCCGCCGCGGCGGCCTGGCTGAGGTTGGGCTTCGAGCCGACGATGGCAGGGAGGTTCCGGACGATCGAGTCGGCCGAATTGACGATCTGACCACCGGCGGTGACGGCAGCAGCGATGTTCGCCTTCGACTCGATGGCGATCGGCCCGTTCCGGCCGAGAGCAGCGAGCGCGGCAGCCGCGGTCTGATCTCCGGCGAGGGCCGCCTTGCGGAGATCGGCCTCGGCCTGGATCTGGACGATCTGAGGGACGTTGACGGCCTCGAAGTCGGCGACGCCCTTCAGGAGGGCGTCCTTCACGTCCTGCGAGATCGGCGTGCCATCCGGCTGCACGGCCTGGCTGATGGCCGCCTTGACCTGAGCGAGGTTCGCCGCGATCTGCTCCGGGGTGAACGCGTTCCCGAGGCCGTCCTGGACCGCGGTCGACAGGACCGGGGTCAGGCGGCTGAGGGCGTTGGTGAGCTGAGCCGAGCCGAGCGCCGTGTCCAGGCCGGTGAGGAACGCCTGGGTGACATCGGGAGCGATGTCGACTGCGCCCTGCACGGCCTCCGCGCCACCCTGCTGGGGCGTCTTCTTCTGCGGCCCCTGGGCCAGCTCCAGGATCTTCTGCTTCGACACGTCGGCAGCCGCGCCGATCGCCTCGGTCCCCTCCTTCAGGATCCGCAGCTTCGTCTGAAGGTTCTCGGCGCGGATGTCCTCGGCCAGCCGCTTCTTGGCGCTGACCGCCTCGTTGATCTTGGTGATGACGCCCTGGATGCCACCAGTGATCGTGCTCAGCTTGAAGTTCTTGCCGATGAAGGAGTCGACGAGGGAGCGCCGGTCACCCTCGGCGGCGATCGCCTTCTGCTGCTGGTTGATGAAGCTGAGAGCGTTCTCGATCTTGCGCGCCTGGAAGGTGGCCTCGTTGGCGTCGGGGATCAGGCCCTGCGACTGGAGGGTCGCCGCCTCTTCGCGCAGCCCCTTCGCCTTCTCGCGCAGCGTGTCGATCGTCGCCGAGAAGTCGCCCTTCCCGGCCTGGTCCTGCAAGTCGGCGAAGCTGATCCCGGCGTCCTTCAGCGCCTTGATGACGTCGTCGGAGGCACCCTTCAGCTTGTCGGAGAACACTCCCGAGATCGCATCCGCGCTGGACTGTCCGGACTGCCCGGCCTGGTCGATCGCCGTGGCGTAGTCCTGCATCGCCTTCTTGGCCTCGGCGGCCTTCTTGCTGTTGGCACCGATGACAGCGGTCAGCGCGCCGATGCCGACAGTGGCCGCCGCCAGCGCCGCACCGCCAGCCGGACCAGCGGGAGTAGCCGAGCCGATGGCGAACGCCTGCGCAGCGGACGCCGCGATCCCAGCGGCAGCAAGACCACGCTCCAGCCCGCTGCTCGCGGAACCGAGCGCGGAGCCGGACAGCCCGGCCGACAGGGCGACGACGAGACCCTGCGCCGCCTTCTTGCCGACGTCGGTGAAGGCTGCGACTGCGGACTGGCCGAACACCTTGGCGTTGGCGAGGAAGCCCTTGGGCAGCTCCTTGGCTGCGCCCTCGGTGACGTTCTGCGCCAGCTTCTGCCCAGCCTCCTGGCCGACCTTCGACGAGGAGAAGAGGCCGAAGAGCTGCTTGCGGAAGATGAGCACCAGCGCGGCGATCGCCTTGACGATGGCCGACTGGGCGAACAGGGCGTTGAGGATGGTGGCGCCGACAGCGGCGATGTCACCGAGGTGCGACAGGACGCCCGACACGAAGCCGGTGACGAACTGGACGCCGATGGCGGCAGCAGCGGCGGCGATCCCGGCGACGCCGAGGAGGAACTGGCGCGACGACAGGATCTGGCCGATGAGCTTGCCGAGCTGGTTGACCTTCTGGAGGAAGGCGCCGAACAGGTCGCCGATGTTGATGCGGCCCAGTGCGGCCTTCAGCTTCGGGATGGCGATCGCCACCGCCGCGCCGAACGCTGCTCCGAGAGCGGCGCCGAGCGGGCCAGCGATGACGCCTCCCGCTATGGCGCCGATCCCGGCCCCGGTCAGATTCCTACCCAGCGACGTGGACAGGACACCAGAAATCGTGCGGCCGATGGTGGAGAAGATCTGGGAGAAGTTGATCGCCTTGAACGCATCGACGATCCGGTTCTTGATGTTGAGCGCCAGATCCCTGACCGGGACGAGCTTCTCACCCAGCGCCTTGCCGATAGGCGCGAGGACAGTCCCGATGTCCTGGCCGAGGGAGCCGAGGTTCTTGCGCAGGTTCTGGATGGCGTTGCCGAACCCGCCGAACTTGAACGCCTGCTGGAACGAGCGGCCGATGTCGATGATGCGCTGGCCGAACGCTGTCAGCCGGTCGAGGACGGGCTGGATGATCGGCTGGATCCGCTGGAACTGGGTCCGCAGGAACGCCATCGCCACCGCGAGACCCTTCTGGATCACGTTGGTGACGGTCTGTGCGATCTCCCGGAGCCGGTCCAAGGTGCCACCGAAGTTGCGGAAGCCGCCCGTCGCGATGCCGACGACGGCACCGATCCCGGCGATGGCGACACCGAACGGGCCGAGGAGCGTGACGATCGAGCCGATCAGGCCAGCAACCTCGGAGATGCCACGCAGGGCGACGATCGCACCGAGGGCTGCGCCGACACCGAGGATGCCCTTGCGGAACGTGGCGAACGCACCTTCGCCGTTGGCGAGCTTGTCGATGAACCCAGCGACCTTCAGGCCGACGTCGCCGAGGATCGGGTTGACCTTCTGGAAGATGAGGATGGCGAAGGTCTCGAACTGGGACTTGATGGCGTCGATGGCGCCCGCCAGGCCCTTGTTCTGCGCTGCCGCCAGATCGGCTGCCGCGCCTTGACGCTGGGTGGCGGCCTCCGCCTTCAGCAGCTCCGCCGCGCCCTGGCCGATGAGGATGTTGGCGACACGGGTGGCGTCCGAGCCGAAGATGGTCTGCAGGGTCGAGGCTCGCTGCTCTTCCGTGAGGCCCTGCAAGCCTCGCTGGAGGATGTCGATCGTTTGGACGAGCGGGCGCGCCTTGCCTTCCGCCGTGAAGAATGCGGTGCCGGTCTCCCCGGCGCGCTGAGACACCTCGGCCAGCGCAGCATTGACGTCGTCGGTGCCACGGTTGGCCTGGAGGAAGAACTGCTTGATCGACGTACCGGCGTCGGAGCCGATCAGGCCACCACGGGCGAGCACGGCGATGGCGGCGGAGAACTCGGTGATGGCGTTCGTCGCCCCGTCGGCGGGGGTGATGAACGACGACACGACCGAGGCGCCCTGGGTGAACGCCTGGGAGAAGTCGGTGAACGACGTGCCCGCCGCCTGGCTGAGCGCGGCGGTGAGCTGGTCAGCGACCTGCGTGGCGCGCTGGGCATCCTCGCCGAAGACGTTGACGGCGGCACCGACGGCAGCGGCAGCCTCCTCGGGCGCAGCGCCGACGGCTCGCGCGAGCTGCAGGGTGCCCTTAGCTGCGGCTTCTGCAGCGCCGATGGCGGCGGGACCGAGCGAGGCGAACTGCTTGGCCAGCAGGCCGATGCCCTGGGCGGCGTCGAGAGCGGAGACGCCTGGCAGGTTGATGTCGTTGCCGAGCTGGATAGACAGGTCGCTGACCGTCTTCATCTGCTCGGCGGTCAACTGGAGCTGGGCCTGCATCACGTTGAGGCCCCGAGCGAAGTCGGAGCCGAGCGTGAAGATCTGGCGCGCCGCGGCACCGATGGCGAGACCGCCACCGATCGTGCCGAGGTTGTTGCCGATCGCGCCGAGCACGCCCTGGTTGGCGCGCTGAGAGATGATCGTGGACTGGGAGAAGAGACGGGACTCGTTCTTCAGCCCGCCCTCGATGACCGTCTTGCGTTCCGAGAAGGAACGCTTCAGGGAGCCGACGGTGGAGTCCCAGACCTTGCCGACGGCCTTCGCGGTGCCACGGATGATGTTGGTGACGCCGTTGGAGATGATGCGCTCGGCCGACAGGAGCTGAGCACCGATCTGCTGGGCGAGCACGATCCGGGCCTTGCCCGCGGTGCGAGCGGCGTTGATCTGGATCTGGGCGTCGCGCTGGAGGGCGATGTTCTGCGCTGCCCGCTGGCGGTCGAGGGCGGCGTTCTCGCCACGGGCCCGGATGTTCAAGGCGGCGACGGTCGACTGAAGCTCTCGGGTCTGGGATGAGGTCAGCGCTCGGACCGCTTCGGTCTCGGCGACGATGGCCTGCTTGAACCGGGAGTCAGTGGCGAGACGGTCGCGCGACGTCTCGATCTCGCGCTGGACGGCGAGCAGCCGCTCCAGACCTCGCTGGAGGGGAGCGAACTGGCGGATGTCGATGCCCGCCTTCAGGGCATTGCCGAGCTGGCCCTTGATCCGCTCGATAGACGCCTTGATGTCTCGCGACAGGTTGTCGGCAGCTCGTGCTGCTTCCTTCGACCCGTGCTTGATCCCGTCAGCGATTGCCGCCCCGGCCTCTGCACCGACAGCATCGAAGGATGCCGAGTCTGGCTCGGCTCCTACGGTGAAGGTGAAGTCGGCCATTGGGCGGCGAATCTACTCGGCGGGCTCAGATGCTGTTCTGGACTGGCGTTTCGCGAGGGCCCGCTCACGCTGGGCCGTCATCTCGTCCATGACGGACTTGTCGAGCGTCACGCCAGCCACCTTCACCGTCGTCGGATCAGCGGCTTCGCCGTACAGCTCGTCGAGGAACTCCCAGCGGACCTCCGGCGGGATCAGCCGCAGGAGGTAGGCCAAGGTGACGTCTAGAGCGTCAACTCCTCCGAGGTGTTCGAGTCGAGGCCGTCCGGAGAGGTAAAGCTCTCCGTTGAGGGCGTGTCGGACGGCTGGCCGCCGGAGCTCGCGGGCGAGTCCGGCGACTGCTCGGTAGGGCGCCCGGTGAGCGCCTCCGACATGGCGTTGCCGATCTTCATCAGCAGCGTGGCATCGAGGCCCTGGATGCGCCGGAGGAGCCGGTCGAAGTCGTCGCGCTCGTCCTCGACGACCATGCCGAGCATCCAGTCGGTGTAGGCGGAGCCAGCCTTGTCCTCGTCACCGGAGAACAGCTCGACGGCCGCCATCACGGAACCGGCGTCGGTCAGCGTCCAGGTCCGACCACCGAGGTCGATGGTGGCGGTCGTCGCCTTCTTCAGGTTGGCTTCGAGGTCGTCCTTGATCAGGGCGTCGATGTCGACGTGGTTGGTGGGGGGCTTCTTCTTGGTGGGCACGGCCGCGGATGGTACCGCTAGTCGAGGGGGATCGGCTTGATGCCGGGGAACTTCTCCCTCATGGCGAGCGAGATGGCGGCACGCACGCGGCCCTTGAACCGGGTCGAACCGGGGTGCTCTACCGGGCCCTTCTGGACGTGGCCGGGCCATGCCAGATAGGTGCCGTGTGGGCTGATCGTGTGTGGGCCGGTGCCGAACTCCAGATAGTTCAACGCGGGGGATGGGTTGGTGAGCGAGAACTCCATCGCCCCGGCCGAGAACTCGGTGAGGTCGGTGTAGGTGGCGGAGAAGTTGCCGTGGATGTGGGGCGTACCCGGGCTGCGGCGGCGGGTGCCGTCACGGCTGTTGAGGAACAGGCCGGACTGGCGCTCCGCGATCTGGATCGAGGCGTTGCCTGCGGCACGGAGGCGGGCGGCGATCTGACGGCGGGTGAACCGCTCGACGATGCGCGCCATGTCGGCCTTGCTCGCGGTCTGGGTGAGGACGATGCCCACTACTCGAAGTCCACGTCGGTCTGGAAGGTGACCTGATACCCGGCGGAGCCACGCTCCATCCTGATCGGGCCGAACGCCTGGAGGGTGAAGGTGCTGGGCCGCGGGGTGAGCGTCTGGTCCTTGACGGCCTGCATCAGCGCCCGGAACATCTGCTCGCCGTGGGAGTAGACGTAGCGGTTCGTGTAGTGCAGCAGGTCGAAGCCGGGCAGCTCCGGGATGCCGACGATGTCGGCCTCGATGTGCGGGTAGCCGCCCTCGCAGATCCGCATCGCCCACTGGGCTCGCATCAGGTTGTGGGCGAAGTGCGTCGTGTTCGTCGGCGAGGTCGAGCGGATCGACGGGCTGATGTTCTGGAGCCAGATCGCCAGGTAGTCCGACGCCCACACCTCCGGCTCCCCCTGAGACACGTAGGCGTAGAAGTTGCCGTTGCAACAATCGCAGGCGGTGATGCACTCCATGACCCTCGGAGTGACCTTCCCGAGGATGTGGTTCGCGGTGTCCCACAGCGACTCGCAGCACAGCGAGTCCGGGAACG
>Ga0310811_10000587_pt1 | contig 46678 bp, 43 predicted proteins | sample YCmetagenome_FD_207642 | JGI IMG/M metagenome (GOLD analysis project Ga0310811, IMG submission 207642) | Soil microbial communities from experimental microcosm in Duke University, North Carolina, United States - YC | ecosystem: Engineered > Artificial ecosystem > Soil microcosm > Unclassified ...
GCAGTGATCAAGGTCGGCGCTGCGACCGAAGTCGAAATGAAGGAAAAGAAGGCACGTGTCGAAGACGCACTGCACGCAACGCGCGCAGCTGTGGAAGAAGGCATCGTGGCTGGCGGCGGCGTCGCACTGATCCGCGCTCGCACGGCAATCGCTGGCCTGAAGGGCGCGAATGCTGATCAAGACGCAGGTATCAAGATCGTTCTGCGCGCAATGGAAGAACCGCTGCGCCAGATCGTCACGAACGGCGGCGAAGAAGCCAGCGTCGTGGTGGCAGCAGTTGCAGCAGGCAAGGGCAACTACGGCTACAACGCAGCGACCGGCGAGTACGTCGACCTGGTTGACGCAGGTGTCGTGGACCCGACGAAGGTTACGCGTACGGCGCTGCAAAACGCAGCCTCGGTCGCTGGCCTGCTGTTGACCACCGACGCAGCTGTTTGCGAACTGCCGAGGGAAGATGCTCCGATGCCTGGCGGTATGCCCGGCGGCATGGGCGGCATGGGCATGGACATGTAATTTCGGTTGGGCCTCTCTCATGAGAGGTCCAGTTCGAAACACATGGGGAAGTGCGTCGCGAGGCGTGCTTCTCAAAAGCAAAAACCCGCAGAAATGCGGGTTTTTGCTTTTGGGGCGAGCGGTGCTGCTCCGAGGACCGTTCAATATTGCGTGTGCGCTGCGCAGCAGGGATCCGTCAGGCAGTTGTGGTGCAAGTAGGCGAACAGTTTTCCCACGCTTTCGGCCGGCGTCAGCGTTGTGGTGTCTATCTTCAGTTCAGGATCGCTCGGGACTTCATAGGGGGCAGATACCCCGGTGAATGACGGAATCTCGCCATTCCAGGCTTTGGCATAAAGACCTTTTGGATCCCGGCGGGCGCAAGCGTCGACAGAGGCCGACAGGTAGGTTTCGATGAAATTGCCGGGCCCGATGATTTCGCGCGCCATTGCCCGGTCTTCGCGCATCGGCGAGATCAGAGCCGTGATGACGATCAAGCCCGCGTCGTTCATCAATTGGGCCACGTGCGCCACCCGGCGAATATTTTCCCGCCGGTCTTTGCTGTCGAAGCCAAGATCGCTTGCCAAGCCGTGGCGGACATTGTCGCCGTCGAGAACATAGCACGCGTGGCCTAGCGCTACGAGCTGCCGCTCGAGTTCGAAAGCGATGGTTGATTTGCCCGCCCCGGATAAGCCCGTCAGCCAGATCGTGACCGGCTTGTGGCGGAACATTTGCATCCTGTCGCGGCTGGTAACTTCGCCGTGGCTGCGTTGCAGGAAGGCGCGGGAGTCGTCAGGAGCACCGGCTGGCAAGGGAATGGGTGTCGGCGACGACATAGAGCTATATGACAGAATTACGAATCGAAAGTCTAACCTGATGATAAAACGTTCGTTGTAACGTTTGATTACAAGTTTGAAAGTGGGTTTGCGACCGAAAGGGCGGCCAGAGGATTGTTCAAAAAGAAAAAAACCCGCAGAAATGCGGGTTTTTCATGGTGCTGCCAGGTTATGGCTGTAATGCTCGCCATGCGCTTGCCGCTCATGCCTCGCGTCGAATATTAATGACGCGCCTCACCCGGCGCCGCGTCCTTACCCGCGGCCGGCGGTGTATCGTCGTCGCTGCTGCGGGCCCAGAAGAAGCGATCCGGCATATACGCGCCCATTCCCGGCCGAAATGCGCTGCGCACTGCCTGATACAGGTACTCCTGTGCTTCGCGCACGGCTTCGGCCGGTTCCTGACCGTTGGCCAGCAGGGCAGCAATCGCGGAACCGAGCGTGTCCGTGATGCCCATGATCCTGTGACTGCCGCGGTCCCACATGTCCTGGCGCAGTTGGCCGTCTTCGCTGAACAGCGTATTGACGAGCCGGTGCGTACCGGTTTCCGTCGACAGAATGTACTCACAACCTTGTGACAGCAAATGCGAGATCGCTGCGTCGAGGCTCGGCGCCTCGGCGTCGCCGTCCGGTTGGGCGAGCGCGAGCAGCGTGGCCGAATCGGCGACCAGCAAGGTGGTTTGCGGTGCGAGCAGGTCGGCAATCGCTTCGCGCAGTTCGTCGGCGGCGAGCACGTGTTCGTCGTCGAGCGTGAAGTCGGGGGCAAGGATCAGCGGGATGTCGTCGTAATCGGCGACCACTTCGGCAATCGCGCTCACCACTTCCGCACGCGTGCATGCGCCGACCTTGAACGCGGCGATCGGCATATCTTCGAGCAGCATCCGGGCCTGGGTCGCGACTACTTCAGGGTCGAGCCCGGTGACTTCGTCGCAGCTTGCCGAGTCGCGCACGGTATAGCCGGTGAGTACGGAGACGCCATGGCAACCCATGCTGGCAAGCGTCATCAGGTCGGCTTGCAGGCCGGAGCCGCCGGTGGGATCGGAAAGGCCGAAGGTGAGGACGATCGGAGGCGTATCGCTGGGCATGAAAATTTGCAAAAAGGGGCTGTATTTAGGCGCAGAGGGTGCGCAATCGGCTCAATTATGCGGCTTAAACTGTCGGGAAGGCGCTTTTTTCCTGTTCTTCGGTGGCGAGGGCACATAGAGTCGTAACATGATACCGATTGACGCGATTCGCTTAACCCGAAGCCGTCGCGACCTGCGGTTGGTGGCCCCTGATCCAGTGCGCGACAAAATCTTTGTATGAGGCCGGGTAAGGATAGTGCTGACTTTGTAACAGTCCCCAGGCCGGTAGGCGCGCTGTCTGCTAGCTGACAATGTGCGCACCGTCACTACGAACAGTACAGCAGGTCGGGAACCATAACGCAATGCACCGCCTGCGAGCGTTTTCGGACTATTCCGCTGGACGCTCCTATCAGGCTTTGCGTCAGCGCGGACATCCACTTTCGGTGAATAGTTCATCAACAGGTGCGTGTGCTTGCCCTCAGCGTCGAACTCGCATACGTTGCCGGAACGCCGCGCGTGTCATCAAGATTCTCATTGAGGAAAGCGCCATGTTAATGCTTGATCAGGAAGACCAAATACACCTGCGTCGTAAAACAGAATGGCTGCCGTGCCGACGGTCGTTGTCAGTACGCATAGACCGGTAATATAGTCGTGGCTATGATCCGACTCCAAGCCTACAGATATGAACTCATGCCCACTACTGGGCAGGCGCGTGATATGCGCGGCTTCGCGGGATCATGCCGGTTCGTGTTTAACAAGGCGCTGATGTTGCAAAAGGAGAACTACGAAGCAGGCAGAAAATTCATCAGCTATTTCGAGATGGCGAAACAGCTGACGGCATGGCGTAATGGTGCTGACACGCCGTGGCTCAAGGACGCTCCGACTCATCCATTGCAACACGCCTTAAAAGACCTTGAGCGGGCCTACAAGAACTTCTTCGCCAAGCGAGCAGGTTTCCCGCGCTTCAGGAAGAAGGGGCGATCAGACAGTTTCCGTTATCCCGACCCGAAGCAATTCAGGATCGACCAAGCGAATAGTCGCATTTTTCTGCCCAAACTCGGCTGGCTACGCTATCGCAACAGTCGGGACGCGTTGGGCACGGCGAAGAATGTCACCGTCAGCCAGTCGGGCGGCAAGTGGTTTATGTCGATCCAGACCGAGTGCGAGGTGGGGCAACCTGTGCCGCAGGCGACAGGCATGGTTGGCATCGACATGGGTATCGCCCGCTTCGCGACCCTAAGCGATGGCACGTTCTACGCCCCGCTCAACAGCTTCAGACGGCACGAGGCGCGGCTTCGTAAAGCCCAGCGAGCCATGAGCCGCAAGGCAAAGTTCGGCAAAAACTGGAAAAAAGCAAGAGTCCGCGTCCAGCGCATTCATGCCCGTATCGGTAACGCTCGTCGAGACTACCTGCATAAGACCACGACCACAATCAGCCAAAACCACGCGATGGTTTGTGTCGAGGACCTGCAGGTACGGAACATGTCCAGATCGGCAGCAGGCAGCACCGAACATCCGGGCAGACATGTTCGGGCCAAGTCCGGCCTGAACAAGGCCATTCTCGATCAGGGATGGTTCGAGTTTCGCCGCCAGTTGGATTACAAGCTGGCGTGGAATGGCGGCTACCTCATCGCCGTGCCTCCGCAGAACACGAGTCGTGCATGCCCCAGCTGCAACCATGTGGAAAGGGACAATCGCCAGACCCAATCACGATTTGCTTGTATGTCATGCGGATATGAGAATCACGCCGACGTGGTTGGCGCGATCAACGTTTTAGAGCGCGGACAGCGCTTGTTAGCCTGTGGAGAGACGGTGCATTCAGGCCGCTCCGTGAAGCAGGAACCCGCCGAAGCGACTCAGGTACAAACCGCCTGAGCGCCGTAGGAATCCCCGTCGGTCATGGCGGAGAGGATGTCAATGCTAGGCATTGGGGCGGCAACACGGTACCATCATGGCTCCCGTTTCCACGGACTTTACGACGCGACACACGAATGGAATATCAAAGCTGGATGTGCCTGATTTGCGGCTGGATTTACGACGAAGAAGCCGGTTTGCCGGACGAAGGCATTGCGCCGGGCACTCGTTGGGAGGACGTTCCCATTAACTGGACCTGTCCGGAATGCGGAGCGCGCAAGGAAGACTTCGAGATGGTCCAGATCTGAGATTCGAGGGGCAAACGGCGGTGCCCGGGCATTGTCGGACTGGGCGCCAGTCGTGCGTCTGCCGCGCAGCGCTTTGCAGACGTTGCCGCCCGGATCGAACGCGATTCGTGCGTTCGGAACGCCGCCCCAACGCGTCGATGCGGAACGCCCCCGGTTGCACCGTGTCGCAGCGGTAGTCTGTCATTGTTCTGTCGCCAGTTCGCGCGTTAGCCGATCAGTCTCTCGTGCAGCGCCGGGCGGCGGCCCGTCAGCTTCCTGTCGCTAGCCCATGACTCTTCGATCCGCTGCACCTGATTCCTTCGATGCCTTGCCCAATCCGCGCGGCGGCGCTGTTCGTTCCGCAGAGCTGGCGCTGGCCGAGGCGCTGCTGGCGTTCGAGCAACACAGCGAGAGCACCTCGGCGTTATTGCGTGCGTCGCACGCGTTGCGCGAGGCAGGCTGGCTGAGCGCGCAGCGCTTCGCGGACGCGCTGGTGCGGCTTTCGCCTTTGGCCGACGAGGGGAGTCCGGCGAACCCGGCTGACGCGGACAACGCGCGGTCCGTGTTCGGTGCGGCGTTGCGCGATTTCCGCGCGGCGCTCGAGCGTCACAATCTGCACGAGCTGTCCTGTTCGCCCACTCTGTTCAGGCACTATCGCGCGCTCTGCACCCATCTGTCGGAACACACGCCGGGTTCAGCCGCCGCGTTCGAAGACCTCGCGCTGACCTCACGTCCGATACCGCCGGTGTCGCTGCACGCCCAGCCCGCTGATCAACTGGCTCATTTGCGGGCGCGCTACGAGCGCGCGCTGCTGCCCGTGTTGCGCGCGCAGCCCGACAACAGCGGCGCCGCGCTGGCGTTCACCAATGCCGCGCTCGACGAACTGGACGCAGTCCTGTCCGAACTCGCCGGCCCGGATCCCTACGATTTCTGGCGTCTCGCCAAAGCGTGCGCGAAGGCGCTGCGCGTCAGCGGCCGTGCTGCCGGAGAAGCGGACGCGCGGCGTTTCTATGCGCGCTGCAATCTCACGCTGGCCGATCACGCACGCGGCATCGAGCGTGCGCCGCGTTCGCTGGTGCGCGCGACGCTGGCGTTGCTGTGGCGCGACTACGCGCTATTCGGCGCTGCAGCGGAAGATGCCGATCAGGTCGAAGTGCTGCACGACTACGGCCTGACGGTCGATTGGCATGTTGCCGGTACGCAGGCTTCCGAAATGCTCTGGGAGGCGGGCGCCGTGCAGGCGCAGGCAATCAGCGCGACTCGCAGTTCGCTGACGCGCGAACTGGGTGTGCTGACCGTTAACGCGCACGCTTACGAAGATTTCCTGCAGACGGCGGATGCGTCGATTTCGGCGCTGACCGAACACGTCCGCGCGGCCGATCAGCCCGAGAAAGCCGATTCGAGCGAAGCGTTGCAGGCGGGCGATGCCGCCTACCGGCTCGGCGCTGCCGCATGCGCGCTGGGCTTAGGCCACGTGGCGCTGGTAGCCGACGCGCTCGGGCTGGCGTGGCGCCGCCGCGCGCATGCCGGCGTTTCCACGCCGGCGGTGCGCTCGCACGTCATCGTCGGAGCGCCTGCGGCGAGCACGCTCGAGCAGGCTGCCGAGGCGTTGCGTGCGATGTTGCACAAAGTCGCCGCCGGCGTCGCGCCGACAGGCGGCAACACCGCGCTGGCCGCATTGACGCGCGCGATCGAGCAGGGCGGCGCCTGATCGGCCGCGCAATTGGCGCAATCGGCACAATTGGCAGCCTGTCCCGCGCGCCGGCAGACACCCTCAGCCGGCCGCCGCGGGGAGCAAGGTTCGGACCCGGCGGCGCGCGCCCCGCGTGTCGCAAAACACCTCTAACGCACCATGGACAAGGCCTGCGTGCGTGATAGAGTGCAACTTGATTCGCCGTCGATGGCTCGCGGCGCTCTTCATCGCGCATGTTGCGCTCCAGCGCCCAAAGCCAGCCATCCTGCATCGTCTTTGCTAAAATTCGAACTATGTCCAAGAGTACCGATCGCATCAATCTGACCAACCAGTTCCTGATCGCCATGCCGAGCATGGCCGATCCCACGTTTTCAGGAACGGTGGTCTACCTTTGCGATCACAGTGAGCGCGGTGCGCTCGGCCTCGTGATCAACCGGCCGACCGATATCGATCTTGAAGCGCTCTTCAGTCGCATCGATCTCAAGCTCGAGATCGAACCCCTTCTTCATGTGCCCGTGTATTTCGGTGGCCCGGTGCAAACCGAGCGTGGCTTCGTGCTGCACGATCCGAAAGACGGCAATGCGTATACGTCGTCCATGTCGGTACCGGGCGGCCTTGAAATGACCACCTCGAAAGACGTGCTCGAAGCCGTCGCGAGCGGTACCGGTCCGGAACGCTTCCTGCTCACGCTCGGTCACGCCGGCTGGGCCGCGGGTCAACTCGAGGAAGAGATTTCCAAGAACGGCTGGCTCACGGTTGAAGCCGACCCGAAAATCGTTTTCGACGTGCCTGCCGAACAACGTCTGGAAGCCGCGCTCGCGCTGCTCGGTATTTCGCTGTCGATGCTGTCGGGCGAAGCAGGTCACGCATGAAAGGTAGCGTATGAGTCCGCCGGCCGGACGTGAGGCGACGCTGCTTGCGTTCGACTATGGTGAAAAGCGGATCGGCGTGGCGGTGGGCAACTCGCTCACCCGTAGCGCACGTGCGCTTGTGATCGTGCAGAACCGCAGCCGCGAATACCGTTTCGAGGCGATCGGCAAGCTGATTGCCGAGTGGAAGCCGGACGCGCTGGTGGTCGGCTTGCCGATGCACCCGGACGGCACGCCGCACGAGATGACCCAACTCGCGAAGCGCTTCGGCAATCAGCTGAATGGCCGCTTCAATCTGCCGGTAACGTGGGTCGACGAGCGCTATTCGTCAGTCGAAGCGAAGGCGGAAATTCGCGCCGGCAACGGCCGCGCCGACATGCTGGACGCCGAAGCCGCCAGCATTATTCTCCAGCAATATCTAGACGGACTTTCCGACGATCATGAGTTCCATTGACGCCGAAGCGCTGTACAGCGCTTTGCTCGAGCAGATTCGTGCTGCCTATGGCGACAGGCTCGGCGCCGGGCAAGGCAGTGCGGAAGGCGCCGTGCTGGCCGGTATCTACAGTGGCGGCGCGTGGCTCGCCGAGCGCCTCGCGCGCGACCTGCACGTGCCGAGCTTCGGCGTAGTGAATGTCGCACTGCATCGTGACGATTACGCGAAAAAAGGCTTGCACTCGCAGGCGAGCCCGACCTCACTGCCGTTTTCCGTGGACAAGCGCCGCATCGTGCTGGTGGACGACGTGCTATACACCGGCCGCACGATTCGCGCGGCGCTGAACGAACTGTACGACTACGGCCGGCCGGCATCGGTCGAACTGGCGGTGCTGGCGGATCGCGGTGGACGCGAGTTGCCGGTGGCGGCCCGCTTCGTCGGCGGCGTGGTGCAAGTGCCGGCCGAGATGACGCTCGTGCTGAGCCGCGAAGAGGGCGGCGCGCACGGCAATCAGCGTTTCACCTTTCACACCGAAGCCCGCGTCGATTGAACGCGGCTTTGCGCATCGAGCCGCATTGAGCCGCATTGAGCAATAAGCAGGTACACCATGAACACCGCCACCCAGGCCTCCCAGGATTCAGCCGACGGCGCCACCGAGCGCTTCCGCTACGGCTTTCTGAAGGGCAATCCGCAGCTCACGAAAAACGGCGAGCTCAAACATCTGTTGTCGATCGAAGGCTTGCCGAAGGCGATCGTCAATCACATTCTCGATACCGCCGACCAGTTCGTCAGCGTGACCGATCGCGAAGTGAAGAAAGTGCCGCTGTTGCGCGGCAAATCGGTATTCAATCTGTTCTTCGAGAACTCGACGCGCACACGCACGACCTTCGAAATCGCCGCGACGCGTTTATCTGCGGACGTGCTGAATCTGAACATCAATGCTTCTTCGACGAGCAAAGGCGAGTCGCTGCTCGATACGATCAATAACCTCTCGGCGATGCATGCCGATATGTTCGTCGTGCGCCATGCGTCGAGCGGTGCACCGTATCTGATCGCCCAGCACTGCGCACCGCACGTGCATGTGATCAACGCCGGCGACGGCCGTCACGCACACCCGACCCAGGGTCTGCTCGACATGTACACGATCCGCCACTACAAGAAGGATTTCACGAATCTGCGCGTGGCGATCGTCGGCGATATTCTGCATTCGCGGGTTGCGCGTTCGGACATTCATGCACTGACCACGCTTGGCGTGCCGGAAGTGCGCGCAATCGGTCCGCGCACGCTGTTGCCGGGTGGCCTGGAGCAGATGGGCGTGCGCGTATTCCATAACCTCGACGAAGGCCTGAAAGACGTCGACGTGATCATCATGCTGCGTCTGCAAAACGAGCGGATGAGCGGCGCGCTGCTGCCGTCGGCGCAGGAGTACTTCAAGAGTTGGGGTTTGACGCCGGAGCGCCTTGCGCTCGCCAAACCCGACGCGATCGTGATGCACCCGGGTCCGATGAACCGCGGCGTCGAAATCGATTCGCAGGTGGCCGACGGCCCGCAATCGGTGATCCTGAACCAGGTGACGTTCGGTATCGCGGTGCGCATGGCGGTGATGGGAATTGTCGCCGGCAACCACGACTAAAAATAAGGCAGCGCATGAAGATCCATATTCAAGGTGGCACGCTGATCGATCCGGCAGCGGGCACCGAACAGCAGCAGGACATTTTTATCGCGGCGGGCAAGATCGTTGCCATTGGCAACGCGCCGGCTGATTTCAGTGCCGAAAAGACGATCGATGCCAAAGGCCTCTCGATTACGCCGGGTCTGGTCGACCTGTCCGCGCGCTTGCGCGAACCGGGCTACGAACACAAGGCGACGCTCGAATCCGAAATGGCCGCCGCGCTCGCGGGCGGTGTGACGAGCCTCGTGTGTCCGCCGGATACCGATCCGACGCTCGATGAACCGGGCCTCGTCGAAATGCTCAAGTTCCGCGCGCGCAATCTGAACCAGGCGCATGTGTATCCGCTTGGCGCGTTGACGGTCGGTCTGAAAGGCCAGGTCATCACCGAGATGGTTGAATTGACTGAAGCGGGTTGTATCGGCTTTTCGCAGGCCGACATGCCGGTGGTCGACACGCAGGTGCTGATGCGTGCGTTGCAGTACGCGAAGACCTATGGCTTCACGGTGTGGCTGCGCCCGGTCGATGCGTATCTCGGCAAGGGTGGCGTGGCCGCGAGCGGTGCGCTGGCGTCGCGGCTTGGATTGTCGGGCGTGCCGGTGTCGGCCGAGACGATCGCGCTGCATACGATCTTCGAACTGGTTCGCGTGACGGGGGCACGGGTGCATCTGTCGCATGTGTCGTCGGCGGCGGGCATCGAATTGATGCGTGCAGCCAAGGCCGAGGGCTTGCCGGTATCGTGCGACGTCACCGTGAACCATGTGCATCTGATCGACCTCGACATCGGCTACTTCGATGCGCAATTCCGGCTCGATCCCCCGTTGCGCCAGCAGCGCGATCGCGAAGCGATACGCGCGGGTCTCGTCGACGGCACGATCGATGCGATCTGCTCCGACCACACGCCGGTCGACGACGACGAAAAGCTCCTGCCGTTCGCCGAAGCCACACCTGGCGCGACCGGCCTCGAATTGTTCCTGTCGCTGACGGTCAAGTGGGCCGACGAGGCGCGCGTGCCGTTGGCCAAGGCGCTGAACCGCATCACCACGGCGCCGGCCGACGTGCTGAAGCTGGGTGCGGCGGGCCGGATCGCCGTGGGCTCGGTCGCCGATCTTTGTGTGTTCGACCGCCACGCATATTGGCGTGTCGAACCGCGCGCACTGAAGAGCCAGGGACACAACACGCCGTTCCTCGGCTATGAACTGCCGGCGCGCGTGCGGGCGACCATCGTGTCCGGTCACGTTGCATTCGAACAGCACTAATATCCGCGGCAATGCACAGTTACGGAAAGCTCCGACCATGAAGCTCGCGTTACGCAAAGCCCGTCTTATCGCGCATCTGCTACACGGCATGTGGATCGTCGCGACGCGCTTTCACAAAGTTGGCGCTGAAGGGCGGCTGACACTCAATCGCGAATGGTCGCTGAAAATGCTGCGTCTATGCGGCATGCGGCTCGTCGTGCATAACGACAGCGCACGGCTCGACCGCGGCGCGCTGGTGGTCGCCAATCACATCTCATGGATCGACATCTATGTGATCAATGCGTGGCGGCCCACGCCGTTCGTCTCGAAGGCCGAGATCCGGCAGTGGCCGGTGGTCGGCTGGCTGGCGCAGCAATTGGATACGGTGTTCATCCAGCGCGAGAAGCGCAGCGACGCGAAGCGCATCATGCACGAGCTGTCCGACCGTCTGAGCGCGGGCGAGCTGATGTGCGTGTTTCCTGAAGGGACGACGTCGAACGGTCTGGCGCTGCTGCCGTTTCACGCGAATATGTTCCAGGCCGCCGTGTCGGCCGCGGCGCCGGTGCAGCCGCTGTGCATCATGTACGAAGACGCGCAGGGGCGGCAGTCCACCGCGCCTGCCTATATCGACGATCTGACGCTGGCCGACTCGCTGAGTATGTTGCTGCGCGGCGGCCCGTTGACCGCGCACGTGTATGTCGGCGCACCGCTTGCGCCAGGCGCGGACCGACGGACGCTGGCAGCCGAGGCGGAAAGGGTGATCGCCGCGGCGTTGCGGGAGATGCAGGGCGGTATGACGACTTCCGGAGCCGCGATCGCGGCGTCGATCTCCTCGCCTGCCGCTGCTAACGACGCCAGTGCTTCCAACGCCCCGGCGGTGTTGATCGAGCCGGCCGATCGGCCGGGCCGCTCGGCTTGACCGGTCTCGCCGGCCGGTCAAAGACCCCGACTTTCTAAAAGCCGGCTTTTTAGTTGCCGCCGGCCGGCGCGCGGCAGGTCTCGCAGTCAACCTGGGTCAGCGTGCGCTCCGCGGGGTTTTGCGCGAGGCGCACGGCGGAGAGCTTTTCGCCCCATACGCAGCCGGAATCCAGGCCGATCAGATTGTCGCGCAGGGTCAAACCGAGCGCGGCCCAATGGCCGAACACTAACGTCACGTCCGCGGTCTTGCGCGACGGCACGTCGAACCATGGCATGCTGCCCGGCGGGGCGGAATTCAGGCCGCCACTGCTGCTGAAATCCATTGCGCCTTCGGCATTGCAGAAGCGGATGCGCGTCAGTGCGCTGCACGTGAGACGCAGCCGCTCGATGCCCTTGAGGCCGGGTGTCCAGCGATTCGGCTCATTGCCGTAGAGTCCCGCGAGCGTTTCCTTCCAGTTCGGCGCGCGCAGCGCCCGCTGCAATTCGTCGGCCAGCTCCATGGTCAGGGCGGCGTCCCATTGCGGCAGGACGCCTGCATGGACCATCAGCATGCCGTTATCGAAATGCGCGAGCGGACGGTGGCGGACCCATTCGAGCAGATCGGCGGCATCCGGTGCGGAAAGGATGTCGTTGATCGTGTCGCCTTTCTTCGATTTGCGGATTCCCGCCGACACCGATAGCAGGTGCAAGTCGTGGTTGCCCAGCACCGGCACTGCGCGCTCTCCTAGCGCGATGATGTCGCGCAGCGTGGCGAGCGACTCGGAGCCCCGGTTGATCAGGTCGCCGGCGAACCACAGCGGCGTGTCCGCCGGCGGCGCGGCTTTGGCCAGTAACTGCTGGAACGGCGTGCGGCAGCCTTGCAGGTCGCCGAAAGCGAGGGGCAGCGGGTGCGGTTGCGGGACGGCGCTGGCAGCAGAAGCGGCGGTGGCAGAGGTGGAAGCGGGGGAAGCGGGGGAGGATGTCATCGGAAGTCGGTGCAATTCGATACGCGCGGTTACGAACAAGGCGTGCCGCGTTGGGCGGTGCAGCAAGTTAGCGTGACATAATAGCCCGTTTGAAGCACGGATATCGCAGTATGCGCCGCCCGGAGCCGCCAGCAATGGCGCTGCCCGGGGTGAACTCAGAGGTACCGCTGCCGGCGCGCGCGATATTGCACCACAACAGGATGACCCTCGTGAACGGAGAAAGCATGCCGTCTACTCATGCACAGCAACCTATCCGCACGCTCGTCACCGGGGCGAGTGGCTTCACGGGCCGCTATCTGGTCGACAACCTGCTCGGCCGCGGTCATACCGTGATCGAAACCGTGGCTGGGCGCAACGAACCGGAAACGCCGACACGCGTCAGGCTCGATATTACGTCGCCCGATATGTGCCGGCGTGTGATCGAAACCGTGCGGCCCGACTACATCGTGCATCTGGCGGCGATCAGCTTCGTAGGCCATAACGATCCGCTCGATTTTTATCGCGTCAATGTGCTCGGTACGCTGAATCTGCTGGAGGCCTGCGCAGCCGTTGGCCATACGCCCCGCAAGCTGTTGATCGCGAGCAGCGCGAACGTGTACGGCAATGTCACGAGCGATGCTATCGACGAAACGTTCCCGGTCACGCCGGTGAACCACTATGCCGCCAGCAAGGCGGCGATGGAAACAATGGTGCGGACCTGGTTCGACCGGCTGCCGATTCTGATCGTGCGGCCGTTCAACTACACCGGCCGCGGGCAGGCATCCAACTTCCTCGTGCCGAAGATCGTCGAGCATTTTGCGCGGCGTGAACCGGCTATCGAACTCGGCAATATCGACGTGGCGCGCGATTTTTCGGACGTGCGCTACGTGGCGAGCGCCTATGAGGCTTTGCTCGACTCGGCGGCCGCGGCCGAAACGGTTAATGTCTGCACCGGCACGCCGTATACGCTGCGCGAGATTCTATCGGCGGCGAGCGATCTGACCGGGCATGAGATCGAGATTCAGGTCAATCCGGCTTTCGTGCGTCAAACCGACGTAAAGATGCTGGCGGGGTCGCCGGCCAAGCTGCGTTCGCTGGTGCCGAAGGTGGAGGCCATTCCGTTTATGGATACGCTGCGCTGGATGTTGGCGGCTTAATTCGAGCAATCGACGGCATTTGCGCTCATTTGTCGTTATCTTGCGTTGTGGCGGCGCGTTAGGCTACTTCCTTGCTAAGTAGTCGAAACCAAACTTGTCAAGCTGTTTCAAGTTGTTAGGGTTCTAGTTTTTGCCCCGGGCGGCTTTATAATCGGGGCTTCATAAGATTGGCGTTTGAGCGCCTGCCTGCTGTGCGAGGGGCTGCGCCGGGCGTTGACAAGAATCCGACACCACAACGCGGGGTGTGTGGATCGGCGCAGCGAATCCGATCCGCCACCAACATCTAGAAGGGAATTACATGATCCTGGTAACGGGCGGTGCCGGCTTTATCGGCGCCAATTTCGTGCTCGACTGGCTTGATACGTCGGACGAAGCGGTGCTGAATGTAGACAAACTGACCTACGCCGGCAATCTGGGTACGCTCAAGTCGCAACAGGGAAATCCCCGGCATGTGTTCGTGCGCGCCGATATCTGTGATCGGGCCGCAATGGACGCACTTTTCGCCGAGCACAAACCGCGTGCCGTGCTGCACTTCGCCGCGGAAAGCCATGTGGACCGTTCAATCCACGGTCCGGCGGATTTTGTGCAGACCAACGTGGTCGGCACCTTTACCTTGCTTGAAGCCGCTCGTCAGTACTGGAACACGCTCGGCGAGGCCGACAAGGCCGCGTTCCGTTTCCTGCATGTTTCGACCGACGAAGTGTTCGGCTCGCTGTCCGCTACCGATCCTCAATTCTCCGAAACCACGCCGTACGCGCCGAATAGCCCGTATTCGGCCACCAAGGCGGGTTCCGACCATCTGGTGCGGGCCTACCATCATACGTATGGTCTGCCGATGCTCACCACGAACTGCTCGAACAACTACGGTCCGTATCAGTTTCCCGAGAAGCTGATTCCGCTGATGATCGCCAATGCGCTCAGCGGGAAGGCGCTACCGGTTTACGGCGACGGTCAGAACGTGCGCGACTGGCTGTATGTCGGCGACCATTGCAGCGCGATCCGCGAAGTGCTCGCGCGCGGTGCGCCGGGCGAGACGTACAACGTCGGCGGCTGGAACGAAAAGAAGAACCTTGACGTCGTGCACACGCTTTGCGACCTGCTCGACCAGTTGCGTCCGAAGGCGGGCTCTTCGTACCGCGACCAGATCACTTATGTGAAGGATCGTCCGGGCCACGACCGCCGTTATGCGATCGACGCTCGCAAGCTCGAGCGTGAGCTTGGCTGGAGGCCGGCGGAGACGTTCGAAACGGGTCTTGCCAAGACAGTTCAGTGGTATCTGGACAATCAGGCGTGGTCTGACGAAGTCGCTTCGGGCGAGTATCGGAACTGGGTTGAGACCAACTACGCGCAGCGCGCGTAAAGGCACGGCAATGGCGCGCAAAGGCATTATTCTCGCCGGGGGATCGGGTACACGCCTGTATCCGATTACGCATGTCGTCTCCAAGCAGTTGCTGCCGGTGTACGACAAACCGATGATCTACTATCCGCTGTCCACGCTGATGGTGGCGGGGATTCGCGACGTGCTGATCATTTCCACGCCGCAGGACACGCCGCGTTTCGAGGCGATGCTAGGCGACGGCAGCCAGTGGGGCATGAATATTCAGTACGCGGTTCAGCCTTCGCCAGACGGTCTCGCGCAAGCGTTCATCATCGGCCGTGATTTTGTCAGCAACGATCCGTCCGCGCTGATTCTCGGCGACAACATCTTCTATGGGCACGATCTCGCGAAGCAGCTTGAGCGCGCCAACGATAAAGATGAAGGCGCTACTGTATTTGCGTACCACGTGCATGACCCGGAGCGGTACGGCGTCGTTGAATTCGACAAGCAGTTTCGTGCGCTGTCGATCGAAGAGAAGCCGCTCAAGCCGCGCTCGAACTACGCGGTGACCGGCTTGTACTTCTACGACAAGCAGGTCTGCGATATCGCGGCGGACATCAAACCGTCACCACGTGGCGAGCTCGAAATCACCGACGTCAACTCGCGTTATCTGGCCAACGCCGCGCTCAATGTCGAGATCATGGGGCGTGGCTATGCGTGGCTCGATACGGGCACGCACGATTCGCTGATCGAAGCGGCCACGTTCATCGCGACGCTGCAAAAGCGCCAGGGGCTGGTGGTTGCGTGTCCGGAGGAGATTGCCTACCGGCAGGCATGGATCGACGGTGAGCAAGTCGCTGCGCTGGCGAAGCCTCTCGCAAAAAATGGCTACGGGCAGTATCTGCAGAACCTTCTCAAGGACCAAGTTGCATGGCCATCCAAGTAACCGCTACGGCATTGCCGGAAGTCAAACTTCTTGAGCCGAAGGTGTTCGGCGACGCGCGCGGCTTTTTCTTCGAAAGCTTCAATGCACGCGAATTTGCGGAGCAACTACAAGTTGATGTCGAGTTCGTGCAGGACAATCATTCGCGTTCTGCGAAGGGTGTCTTGCGTGGGTTACATTACCAGATACAACACGCGCAAGGGAAGCTTGTACGTGCAGTTGAAGGTGAAGTGTTAGACGTCGCAGTGGACATCCGTCGCAGTTCTCCGAACTTCGGGAAATGGACGGGAGTGCGACTATCTGCCCAGAATAAGCGGCAGATGTGGGTTCCGCCGGGATTCGCGCACGGTTTTCTCGTGTTATCGGAATATGCAGAGGTTCTTTATAAGACGACCGACTATTGGTACCCCGAACATGAGCGTTCCTTGCTTTGGAGCGATCCCGCGATTGGCATCAACTGGATGATCGACGGCGACCCAATTATGGCGGAAAAGGACGCGCGCGCTGCTACGCTGATCAATGCCGAGGTGTTTGCGTGAAGATACTTGTGACCGGTACGACCGGGCAAGTCGGTTGGGAACTTGTGCGTGCGCTGGCGCCGCTCGGGGAGATCGTACGTTGCGACCGCAGTATGGCAGACTTGGCAGATCCGGTGCGACTGCGTCAGTTAGTGCTCGATGTTCGACCAAAGGTAGTCGTTAACGCTGCGGCATACACCGCGGTGGACAAGGCCGAGCAGGAAGAGGTTCTTGCTACTGTAATCAATGGTGAAGCCCCGGGTGTACTGGCTGCGGCGACAAAGGAAGCGGGCGGATTGTTCATCCACTATTCGACCGACTATGTATTCGATGGCGTAACGGGTCACTACAATGAGAAGGCCCCTACGCGGCCTGTCAATGCATATGGTCGTAGCAAGGTCGCCGGGGAGCACGCAGTGGCGGCGACGGGGGGGGACTGGCTGACTTTCCGTACAGCATGGGTTTATGCGCAACGGGCCGAAAATTTCTTCCTGACCATGCTGCGCCTTGCTGGTCGGCACAAAACGCTCAAGGTAGTCGACGACCAGTTCGGCACGCCGACGTCCGCTCGATTAATTGCTGCGCTGACAGGACACGTGATTCCTCGCGCTCTGGCGGAAATAAATGCCGGCACTTTCAATTCCGGGCTGTTTCACATGACCGCTAGTGGGGAAACGAGTCGCTTTGACTTCGTCGAGGCAATTGTTCGCGAAGCGCGCAGCATGTTTCCTGATGGTGTTATCAAGGTTAGTGAGTTATGCCCTGTGTCGTCTGACGCGTTTCCGACCGCCGCAGCTCGGCCCAAAAATTCCATTTTGGACAACCGAAGTTTCGATGAGCGCTTCGGCCTGCGTAGGCCACATTGGCACGAAGATTTGCGCGACACTATGGAGTCGCTCTTTCAGGCATGGAGCGTCTGCTACGGCGGCCTCTTATCGCTCCCTCGCATCTAACTTCGCGAAGTTTCAGGCACGCTGCGGCTACAGAATTGAGCCGTTGCGACACTTGCGAGCAATGAGCTCGTTCGAACCAAAAAAATTGTCGGTACCAAGTCATGCAGCCTTATTCAGTCTCCCCCGTCCAGATCAGCCGCTTGTTGTTTGCAAGGCGATCGCTGATTTGGCAACTGACAAAGCGCGACGTTATCGGTCGCTATCGAGGCTCCGCGTTGGGGTTGCTCTGGTCTTTTTTCAATCCGCTGCTGATGCTGGCCGTTTACACGTTTGTTTTTGGCTACGTTTTTAAGGCCCACTGGGGCCCTGGCAACGGCGGCAGTCGAGCTGAGTTCGCCGTAACGCTTTTCGCCGGGATGATTGTTTTTCAGATCTTTGCAGAGTGTATCAACAAGGCGCCTTTGCTGATTGTGTCGAACCCGAACTTCGTTAAAAAGGTCGTGTTTCCGCTCGAAATTTTACCGGCCGTTACCTGCTTATCAGCATTGTTCCACGCGGCCATTAGTTCAATCGTTCTCGCCATTGGTATTCTGTTTGTGAAGGGCAGTTTGCCTCTAACGGTATTGCTTTGGCCGTTGTTGCTATTGCCATTCGCTCTGTTATTAATGGGCGTGAGCTGGTTCCTGGCATCGCTCGGTGTATTTATTCGGGATATCGCTCAGTCCATTGGGCTGATTACTGTCATATTCAATTTTATGTCACCGATTTTTTATCCAGCCAGTGCGTTGCCGGAACGAATTCGTCCGTTCCTTTTTTTAAACCCTGTTACGTTTGTTGTTGAACAAAGTCGTGCCTTGCTTATAAGTGGAACCGTTCCAGACATTCCTAGCTATGCGGCTTACTTTGGGGCCAGCCTAGTGGTGTTTGCCCTCGGCGCAATCTGGTTCCAGCGTTCACGAAAGGGGTTTGCAGATGTGCTCTGATGTGCTGATTCGTGTTGAGAATGTCAGCAAGATGTATCAAATATATGCTAATCCACGGGATCGGCTATTGCAGATGCTAGTGCGTGGACGGCGACAGTTCTTTCGAGAATTTTGGGCACTTCGCGACGTCTCATTCGAGGTGCGGCGGGGCGAGACTATCGGTGTGCTTGGTCGCAACGGGTCAGGTAAGTCGACGCTGCTGCAGATTATCGCCGGAACGCTTACGCCGACCAACGGAGACGTACAGATAAATGGGAAAATAACAGCGTTGCTGGAGCTAGGTGCTGGTTTCAATCCAGAATTCAGTGGGCGTGAAAACGTATTCCTGAATGCATCGATTTTTGGTCTATCGCAGGCTGTTATCGAAAGAAAGTTCGATGAGATTGCCGCGTTCGCCGATATTGGGGAGTTTATTGAGCAGCCGGTCAAGACATACAGCAGCGGGATGTACGCCCGGCTCGCATTTGCGGTGGCAATTTCTCTCGAACCTGAAATTCTGGTTATCGACGAAATCCTATCGGTGGGAGATGTATTCTTTCAGGCGCGATGCATGCGCAAGCTCGATGAATTCCGCGAAAGTGGTGGAACGGTATTTTTTGTAACGCATGACACCCATGCGGTTGAACGCATCTGCACGCGTGCAGTCGTTATGGACAAAGGTCGGAAAGCTTTTGAAGGTGCCACCGCGGATGCAGTGAATGTTTACTACAAGTTAAATCGTGCCGAAGGCCAGGCGCCTGTCGCCCCGAATATTTTGAGCCAGTCCAAGCAGGACGCCGCTGCGAGAACCCACATGGCCGAGCCATTAAAGAGTACTGGCGCGGAAACGGCAGGAGTAGTCGCGCTTACGCTGCGCCGTGAACACGCTGTCGGGAATGGCGCGGCTTACATCGAAGAGATTTTTCTCACTGACGACAGTAATGAGAACCGCCAACATTTCGTCGTTGGAGAGTGGCTTAATGTCACTTTAAGCGTGCGCTTCGATGCGCCACTCGACGAAGTCGATTTTGGCGTAGGTATACGAGACCGCGTCGGCACGCTTATCGGTGGCGCTCATTCATTTTATTCAGGTCAGTCGTTCGGGCCTGTCGGCATCGGCGACCGTCGCTTACTGAAGGCGCGAATAAGGGCAGATGTCCAGCCCGGCGAATACCTGTTAATTGCGGGGATTGCACGCCATATCTCTTTGCAAGAGTACGAAGAGTGTTACGGTCTATACGATTTCTGCGCGATCTCGGTGACGGGCGACCGAAAATTTTGGGGCGGGGTTCGACTTCCTTCGGACATTGAATATCCAACGCCGGCTAGCGCGACGTTACACGACTCGACGCACAATGTCGATTTGCCGAGCATGAAATGAATACAGAAATGGAAAAGTTTGATTTTGACGCGGTCCCTCTGAAGGCCTTGGACCTTTCGGCTATCGTCCCTGACTGCCGCGACGCCAGCATCGAGCGCAATTTTGCATGTGCCGGTGAGGCTCGAGCATTAAACGAAATATATCAGGATACCCCGGATCCGCGCGTGGTATGGCAACCCGATGTTTACGCCGAGGCAGCGCTGCTTGCTGCACAGCATGGAGTGAAGACGGTCATCGACGTTGGCTGCGGTAATGGCGAAAAATTGATTCATCATTTTCCGCGGGATACTTTCAAAACCATTGGCCTCGATTTTCATGGCTCATTGTCACTTGTACGGGAGGCATTTCCGGAGCGCCTTTGGATCGAGTGTGACCTAACTTCTCAGGATGACTTGTCGCGCGCGGTGACCGGTGAGACAGACGACGGTCCGGTGCTGCTCATTCTGTCAGATGTCATCGAGCATCTGGTTGATCCGTTGCCGTTGCTTGCATGGTTGCGACAATTTTTGCTCCGAGACGACCGCAACCGGTTAGTTGTCTCGACGCCAGATCGCTCGTGCCAAGGTTATGCGGACGAGAATTCCATGCCGGCTAACGGCGCGCATTTGCGCGAATGGACGCTAGCTGAATTGATGCAGTTTCTCGTGTCGGCGGGATTTTTCCCGGTGCGTCACGGTCTGACGCGAATGAATCAGTTTGATCCGGATTTTTCGACGATTTTCGTTGAATTGTCATGTCGAAAAGATCATTACGTACAATTTTTGAAGCGGGCGGGCTTAATTTTTCATGATGTATTTCCGCGCCACCTGATCGTTACACTTGAATACGCAGGCGTACATAATACGGGTGGCATTGGGACGTTTGCGGCGGAGCAGCGGATTACCTATGGGCGCGGTGCAACGCTTTGTCTGTTCGCGGGGGACGTGTCGAGCGTGGACGTGGCGCCATTACGCAACGAGGAGTTGGTAACGCCCGGAGACGTTCTCGACTGGTCGGATATTGAATCATTGCCAGTTGAGGATCGCATTCTTCGTGCGGTGCAACAGCTGCTGTTTTTTTTCCCTAGCCTCGAGACGATTCAGTACGCCGATTACCAGGGCCACGGCTGCAGGATTGCGCAGGCGAAGCGTGCTGGCATGCTGCCCCCCACTGTTGAGGTTGTAGTGCATTGCCACGGCGGAACGCACTATCTTGAGAATGCGCACGAAAGTTGGTTCGGTGCATCACATCTAGGAGTGGCTGAGCGTGAAAAGATATCAATCGAAAAGGCGGACTGGGTAGTCTTTCCTACGGCCTTTCTGCGTGACCTCTACGCAGAGATAGGAATTGAGATCCCACCTGAGCGCATTGTCATGATGCGGTATCCATATCATGCTCCGGTTCCCCGGAGACGTCCGACGACCAAAGTTGACACACTTGTCTTCTTTGGAAAACGCTCGACCATGAAGGGATATGGTCTTTTTTTGCGCGCGCTCGCACGGGAGGATCTTGAAGAGTGGAAAGCATTAGGCGTTCGAACCATTACTATCATCGGGCCGAACGTTGACACAAGCGCTGAGCATGCTGCACTACTAGCTGAACTCAAGAGACACTATGAGGTTGAGGAATTTACGGGCTTAAATCGCGCTTCTGCAATGCAGGCGGTGTACGAACGAGCCCATCGTTCCATTTGCGTGATGCCTTACTTGGCCGATAACCATCCATTGGCGTTATTGGATGTGGCGTTTTCAACTGCATTGCCATGCATGGTCAAGGCCGGGGGCGTAGTCGACCTATTTCCGACAGAGCACCGCGATACTCTGATGTCTTTGCCGCGTGAGAATGACCTGCGGACGTTGCTCCTGGCACTCGTTGGTATGGCGGCTGATGAGCGCGAGCATCTTCGCGATACGTTTCTTCGGGCGATGGTTGAAGAGCAGAAAAGGATCAACGAGCGCGTCAAAAATTTTGCGCCGAAAACGCCGCGTGCCAAAGCGCTACGCAGCGTGGGACGGTCGACGATTATAGTGCCCGTATTCAACACTCCGATTGTGTACGTGCGAGAACTCGCTGGCGCAATCAACCATCAGACTGTGCTGCCGCATGAAGTGATTTTTGTTGACGATGCGTCGGCAGAGGGTTATCACAGCGAGCTTGTTGATGCTTTGAAAGACGTGCTTCTAATACCCTACAGGGTGATTCGACATCCGGAAAACAAGGGACTTGCAGCAGCTCGCAACACAGCCCTCGCGGCTGCAACCACCGACTATATTATCAATGTGGACTCTGACGACGTTCCGTTAAATGATTTCGTCCGTGACATCGGCCGAGCACTCTCTGCCGATGATGATGTGGTCGCGGCAACACCGTATTTGGAAGCCTTCGATGATGAAGATGATTTCAACCGGGTACGGAAGGGCCGCTACGTATACCGCCCGCTAGGCGATGGCGTGATCGCATCGCAGGTTGACAATATTCTGGGGCATGCCAATTCCGGCTTTAAGCGCGTTCCGTTGCTTCAATATGGAGGGTGGGATGAATCGTCCAAGTCAATGTGGGAAGATTGGGCGCTGTATCTAAAGATTGCATCGAGCGGAAAGAAGATTGCCGTATTGCCGAAGACAGGCTGTTTATACCGGGTACGTGCATCGTCAATGTTACGCACGTATAGCACATGGCCGGCCATGCGACGTCTGGCTAGGAACATGGAGGGATTGCCACGTTTCGAAAATTTCCGGTTGCAATCGATGATGCGTTATCAGCATCGCCAGGGAATCGAACTGGATGCAATGCGGGTGCAACTGGCGGCGGATCAAGCAGCGATTTCAAATCAACAGGCGGTGATTTCGGTTCAACAAGGACAACTGGCGAGGGCATCGGTCCGGGCAGTTGTGCGGTTGGCCGATCGCATTTCGCAGCACCCGTGGCTGTTCTTTGTCTTGAAAAGAAGCGGGCAGCTCACTTGGAAATCGATGCGCTACATTGCTAAGCATAAGCGCGCGGTTCGCTACGACAAGAGAGGGGCGAGATGAAGGCGACAGTCCTAATTCCCACGAAGAATGCGGGGCCGTCTTTCCGGACGGTCCTCGACCGGCTGATGTCTCAGCATACATCCTGGCCATTCGAGGTTATTGTGATTGATTCCGGTTCCAGCGATGGGACGGTTGACCTTTGCAGGCAGTATCCAGCAATTCGGTTGCACCAGATCGCGCCCACCGAATTTGGCCATGGTCGGACCCGTAACCTCGGGTTTAGCATTGCGAGCGGCGAGTTCGTCGCGGTCATCACGCAGGATGCGTTGCCGGTCGATGATCATTGGCTTACTAATCTCGTGGCGGCAGTGGAAGCTCGATCGGACATTGCGGGAGGGTTTGGACGACATTTGCCATACAACAGTGCAAGTCCATTCATCAAGCGCGACCTGCAGCTCCACTTCGATGGGTTTGCCAAGCTCGACCCGATTACCAAGCTCGATGATCCCGTGCGTTACGCGCAGGATTTGGGCTATCGCCAGTTGTTGCACTTCTTTTCTGACAACAACGCGTGTATACGTAAGGCGGTTTGGGAAAAATTCCCCTACCCGGATGTTGATTTTGCCGAAGACCAAATCTGGGCTCAACGAATCATCGAAGCCGGCTATGCCAAGGTCTATTGCGACGCTGCTGCCGTGTATCACAGTCATGACTATGGCGTGATTGAGACATTGCGGCGTAGCTATGACGAATCGCGTGCTTTCCGTCGACTGTTTGGCTATCGGCTTTGCCCTTCGTTCCGTCATTTGCTCGCAGTCACTGCTCACACTACGGTTCGCGATTTGCGATACGCGCGAAAGATTGTTGGAGCGCGAGCAAAATGGCTAGTCCTCGCACCTCCCATTAACTTGGCGAAGCAGGCTGGCTATTACTTAGGCAGCGAGTGGAGTGATCATCCATTCGTGTCCCGATTATCGCTGGATCGCGCTAAGAAGGTCGGGACTCGAGTCTTATGAAGGGCTGCAAAAATGATTAGGAGGATTCTCCGACACCTCGCCTATGTCCGAACCAAGCTGAGTACGCGCCAGTTTCTCTGGTTTGTGATTTCGCGAGTAGTCCGCAACCTCACCGCGTTGCTTTTTACGCCGCGGAGATTTTTTGCGCGCATGACTAGTGGGCTCAGTAAGGTGGATGTGGCGAAGCATTACGAGTTCGTCCGCACTGTGCCCGCTACTCATCAGACCCCCCGCGATATACCTTCGGGTACGGTCAACTGGGTCATTCCGGATTTCGGCGTCGGGTCGGGCGGCCATCTAAATATCTTCCGATTCGTGCGTGCGCTCGAGACGGCAGGCTTCTCCTGCACGATAGTGATCGATGGTAGGAGTCAATTTGCGTCAGGTGCCGATGCTCGTGAGCAGATTCAGCGTCACTTCGTGCCGCTCGAGGCGCACGTCGTGCTTGGCGTTGAGAATATGCCGGCCGCCGAGTATACGTTTGCGACCAGCTGGCATACGGCGTATCCGGTTCGTGCATTTGCACGCACACGTCACCGCTGTTACTTTGTGCAGGATTTTGAACCTTACTTCTATGCGCATGGAAGTGAGTACGTGTTTGCAGAAAACACGTACAAGTGGGATTTGATCGGCATTACTGCCGGGACTTGGCTGGCTAAGAAGTTGCATGAAGACTATGGGATGCGAACATTCCCATTCGGTTTTTCGTTTGACAAGCGTCTGTACGTCGATGGCGGGCAATCTCGCTCGGTTGATGACCCTCTACGTGTATTCTTTTACGCTAGGCCACCAACGTCTCGTCGCGCGTTTGAACTCGGCATCTTAGTGCTCGCGGAAGTGGCCACTCGCCATCCTGAAGTCGAGATCGTCATGGCGGGATGGGATCTTTCCGGCTACGAGATACCTTTCCGCTTTCACGATGCCGGAATCCTTAAACTCGACGATCTTCCTGCACTGTTTCGATCATGCGATGTGGCGCTTGTATTGTCCTATACGAACGTTTCCCTACTTCCTCTTGAGCTGATGGCCTGCGGTTGCGTCGTCGTGAGCAACGATGGCCCTTTCGTTGAGTGGTTGTTAAACGACGAAATAGCGAAACTCGTGCGATCGGACGTTATAGAAATGGCGAAGGCAATAGGTGATTTGCTTGACAATCCGAATGAGCGGGACCGACTCAGAAAGGCTGGCCTCGAATTTTGCCAACGTTCCGATTGGGACCGCGAAGGTCGTTTGGTAAGCGAATATCTGAAGCAATTGCGGACCGTTGAACAAGTCAGCAAAATCCCCGAGTGAGCAATTTATGAAAATACTGGTGTTGGGCGGAGAGGGATTCATTGGCTCCCATTTGGTCGAAAAACTCGTTGCCGCTGGCCATGAGGTGACAGTTTTTGATCACAAACGCGGTGAACTTTTGCCGGAAGCAATTAGGTCCGCCGTTCGCTGTGTATATGGGGATTTTTGCGATATTGAGAGTTTGGAGCCTGTTTTTAGCTCAATCGAAGTCGTGTATCACCTCATTTCGACGACTTTACCAAAATCATCGAATGATTCCCCCGTTTTCGATGTTACATCGAACGTTTGCGGAACGATCAACGCTCTGCAGCAGGCATGCAAAGCGGGTGTCCGAAAATTTGTGTTCGTTTCGTCGGGCGGAACTGTGTATGGTGTTCCTCGTTCGCTACCTATTGCGGAGACCCATTCCACGGAGCCAATATGCTCTTACGGCATTACCAAGCTGTCGATCGAGAAATATCTGCATCTCTTTTACACGTTGCACGGTTTGGATTACTCAGTGCTACGCGTGTCCAATCCATACGGTGATCGGCAGCACGTAGGGCGCGGCCAAGGCGTGATCGGTACCTTTGTAAATCGTATTGTCACCGGTGCGCCTATAGAAATCTGGGGGGACGGCGAAATTGTCCGGGATTATGTGCACATCTCTGATGTTGTTGCTGCCTTGTTGCTGAACGCCGGAGATACTAGCACAGAGAAAGTGTTCAACATTGCGTCCGGCGTTGGTTACAGCCTCAATCAAATACTCGAATTTCTCCATGACATTACCGGAATCTGGCCCGATGTGAAGCGAACCGAACAGCGTACATTCGATGTGCCGGTCAACATACTCGACATACGGCGAGCTCAACAATGTCTCGGCTGGACTCCCCAAATTTCGCTGCAGATTGGAATTCAGGCGTTATATGACTCTGCACGCGGTCAATTTCCGGTCACGGCGCGACGTATCAAGTGACTTATTCTCCCGACGGCCGTCTTCGCGAAGACGCATCTTCTTGCTCGCAGGCCGGGATGGCCTGCGAGGTAGCTGCAGTCATTGTTACATTCAATCCTGTCGTTGCTACCCTAACGGAACAGCTCGCCGCGCTGCGGATTCAAGTTGCGCATATTGTAATCATCGACAATGGATCAACGCTTGCTATAGCAGATGCAGTTTGCAACCTTGCCAAAGCGTACCAGTGCGAACTTCGATTTCTCGGTTGCAATGCGGGAATTGCAGTTGCACAAAATCGAGGTATTGAGATCGCTCTGCAGAAAGATGCCGATTACGTTTTGCTGCTGGACCACGACAGCGTGCCGGCGACGCAGATGGTCGCTGAGTTGCTCAGGGCAGACAATCAACTGCGGTCGCGTAAGATACATGTCGCGGCGGTTGGCCCTGTGACAATTGACAGGCGCAACGGTATCGCAAGCGGATTTGTCCGACTGCAGGGTCGACGGGTGAAACGCAATACCTGTTCAGGTAGTAACGATGGTCTTGTTGAAGCCGATTTTCTGATCGCATCCGGTAGCTTGATTCATGTGAGCGCTGTTCGAGAGTTTGGGTTGATGAACGAAGGATTTTTCATCGATCATGTCGATACCGACTGGTGTTTTCGCGCACGAGGGGGCGGGGGGCGCATTTTCGGTGTCTGTACGGCAACGCTGTACCATGCACTCGGCGATAGTTCACAGCGCGTCTGGTTCGGCCGGTGGCGGCACGTGTTCGTTCATTCGCCCACGCGGGACTACTATATTTTCAGGAACACTATGTTGCTGGTGCGGCATACGGCGATGCCAATTTGGTGGAAATTGCATTTCTTGGTACGTCTGTTTCAGTTTTTCTTTTTTTTCGGCGCATTCGTGCCGCCGCGTTTTCGCCGTTTAACCTGCATGATTCGGGGGTTGGCGCACGGAGTATCGGGAAAAGCAGGGCCCATGCGGGTGCGTCAATGATCGATCGGCTGAATGGATTGGCCTGGAATTTAGACCGACAGATAACCTTCTAATTGGAAGAGCTCAGAACGTGGCGAATAGACTGGTTGTCAAGTTGAATAAATCGGGCCAACTTGTCCTCTCGGTATGAGGATAGAACGCTAGATACGATCTTGAAGTGTCGTCCATAAGACACAAAGTATTACCTTATGAATGCTATCAGCTCACCTTGTTGCGAAATAGAAGGTTTGTCCGTGTCGGTGGTGGTCTACCAACCTGACGTTGCGCGGTTAGTGAGCACCCTCGCCAGTCTTGTAGTTGCGCGGACCGTGTTGCGTGACAAATATCCAGATCTGACGGTCGAAGTCTTCTTGGTGGACAACGGCGGTATGCCCGAGGCGACGAGTATTGTGGCCGATCTGCGTGAAAACGGCATCGGTTGCACTGTCATCTCCGGGCACGGCAATGTAGGCTACGGTCGCGGACACAACTTGGCAATCGATCGCACCCTTAACCGTTATCACTTGGTATTGAACCCGGACGTTGATCTTGCGCGCGACGCGCTCAGCATAGCATTCGATTTTTTCGGCATGCATACCGAAGCGGGTCTCCTTACACCTTGGATTGGAGACGAAGAAGGCCGCCAGCAATTTCTCTGCCGGCAGTACCCAACATTGCTCGATCTTTTTGTGCGCGGCTTTTTGCCTGCGCGGCTGCGGCGGTTTTTCACACGCCGCCTTGCTCGCTACGAGATGCACGACCAGATCAACGCACGCGATATCTTCTGGGATCCGCCAATCGTGAGCGGTTGTTTCATGCTGTTCCGCACCTCTGTGCTGAAACGGTTGGGAGGCTTTGATGCTCGCTATTTCCTTTACTTCGAGGACTATGACTTGAGTCTTCGTGCGCATGAAGTTACCCGGGTTGTCTACACGCCTTCGGTACGCGTACTGCATCACGGCGGTGGCGCAGCGCGCAAAGGCACCGCGCACATTCGCATGTTCATGGCGTCGGCGTACAAATTCTTCAATCGGTTTGGCTGGAAGTGGCTATGAGTCACGTGCTCGTCACAGGGGCTAACGGATTTGTCGGTCATGCGCTTTGTCGCGCATTGCTTGACGCCGGGCATACGGTCACCGGCCTTGTTAGGCGTGCGGGGCAACTTGAAAAAGACGTGAACGAATGGATCGACGTCAGTGCGGATTTCACGGGCGTCGACGCAGCATGGCCCGTTGCGTTGCAAGTCGACTGTGTCGTACATCTCGCGGCGCGAGTTCATGTGATGCGCGAGGAGTCTGCGGATCCGGACGCGGCGTTTCGCGCAACCAACGTGGATGGCGCGCTGCGCGTCGCGCAGGCAGCGCGACGTCATGGCGTAAGCCGCTTCGTCTTCGTCAGCAGCGTTAAGGCGCTGGCCGAAGGCGATCGTGGCCGTCCGCTAAGCGAAGACGACACACCGATGCCGCAGGACGCATATGGTCGCTCGAAGCTTGCGGCTGAGCAGTTGTTGTCTGGTTACGGAACGCAGAGCGGCCTGGATGTCGTGATCGTACGCCCGCCGCTGGTGTACGGTCCACAGGTGCGTGCCAATTTCTTGCGCTTGATGGACGCGATCTGGAAGGGGGTGCCGTTGCCGCTAGCCTCGGTCGACGCACGGCGCAGCCTGATTTACGTCGACAACCTTGCGGACGCTCTGATGCATTGCGCTATAGATCCGCGCGCCGCGGGCCAATGTTTTCACGTTGCAGACTCGGCGTCTCCGACCGTCGCTGAACTGGCCCGCTCGCTCGCCAAGCACCTGCAAAAGACCGCGCGCCTGTTGCCAGTTCCGCCGGCCTTGCTGCGTCTTGCGGGGCGGCTGACGGGCCGTTCGGCGCAGGTGGACCGGCTTATCGGCGCCCTGCAGCTCGACACCGCACGCATACGTACGACCCTCGGCTGGCAGCCGCCGTATTCCACCGACGAGGGACTGGCGGAAACTGCCCGTTGGTATCGATCCACCCATTGAGGGCGCGCATTCTGATGGACCTTTCGACCTTTCCCATGTGGATTACCGTAACCCTGGTTGCGCTGGGCGCGGCGTGCTTATGCGCAGCCATCCTCTGGACATTGCTGCGAACCGGTATGGCCTGGCGCCTTGCCACAGATGTTCCCAACGACCGCTCGTTGCACGTCGTGCCAACGCCACGCGTGGGCGGCTGGGGCATTGTGCCGGTGGCTGTGGTGGGCACGCTGCTGTTTGCACCGAGCCTTTGGTATGCCGCTCTCGGCACCGCCTTTCTGGCGGCGATTTCACAAGTTGACGACCGTCGCGGATTGCCCGCGAGAGTGAGATTTACCGCGCATCTGATCGCAGTGGTCGCGCTGGTAGTGCTTTTCCCCGCTAATGCGCCGTGGTGGGTTTTAGTAATTCTTGCCTTTTTGATGATTTGGCTGGTTAATCTTTACAACTTCATGGATGGCGCCGACGGCCTGGCGGGCGGTATGGCGCTGTTCGGCTTTGCCGGGTATGCGGCTGGGGCAGTGCTAAGCGACCGTCCTTCGCCAGAGCTGGCGTGGTCGGCCACAGCCATCTCCGGCGCCGCGCTCGGCTTCCTCTTGTTCAATTTTCATCCGGCGCGCATTTTTCTCGGCGACGCGGGATCGATTTCACTGGGATTTCTAGCAGGAGCACTTGGTTATTGGGGATGGCGCGGAGGAGTCTGGCCCATATGGTTCCCGATGGTAGTGTTTGCGCCTTTCATCGCCGACGCTTCAATTACGCTTGCTCGTAGGCTGTTGCGAGGTGAAAAATTTTGGCAAGCGCACCGCGAGCACTACTATCAACGCATGGTGCGCTCCGGTATTGGGCACGCCAGGACAGCTTTGACGTGGTATCTACTAATGGTAGCTGGCATAATGCTTGCTATTTATGCACTTGGCCGCTCAGTGACGTTCCAGTCGTGGGCGCTGGCCGGTTGGGTCGCCGTCCTCTGTGCAGCAGGCGCTTTTGTCGATTTGCGCTGGCGTCGTTTCCAATCAACACTGTCCGATAACTGAGGTATAACGCTGATGTTAAGAAGCAAGGCCACCTGGCTATCTTTCAGCGCTTTCCTTTTTGACTTGTGCGCAGTCGCCGCCGCCTGGCTGGTCGCGTACATCATCCGTTTCAACGGCCTGATCCCGGAAGACTTTCGGGTCGGGGCAATCCACTCGCTCATCTGGGTTCTGCCGACTTACGGCATTATGTTCCGCATCTTCGGCCTGTACCGTGGCATGTGGGTCTTTGCCAGCTTGCCGGATCTTGTACGTATATCGAAAGCAGTCGCCGCTGGCGCGCTCGTCGTTATGGTTGCATCGGTGCTGGTTCAACCTATGCCGATCGTGCCGCGCTCGGTGCTGGTGGTGTCACCGCTATTTCTGTTTCTCGCGATGGGCGGATCACGCGCACTGTACCGTGCGACCAAAGAGTTCTACCTGTACGGTGGCCTCGTTGCCAAGGGTAAACCGGTCGTCGTGCTCGGCGCGGGCAACGCGGGGGCGAGCCTTGCCCGTGAGCTGTCGCGTTCGAGCGAGTGGCGCCTGGTCGGTCTGCTCGACGACGATGTCTCCAAGCATGGGCGCGAGATCTACGGCTACAAGGTACTCGGTTCGATCGGCGAATTGCCGCAATTGGCTGAGACGCTGAAAACCGAATACGCGATCATTGCCATTCCTTCCGCCACCGTGGACGTGCAGCGACGCGTTGCGACGCTATGTGTCCGCGCGGGCGTACGGGCGCTTGTGCTACCTGCGTTGACCGACGTCACGCAAGGCCAGGCGTTCTTGTCGCGTGTGCGACAGATTGACCTCGAAGATTTGCTGGGTCGTGACCCGATCACTATCGATACACCCCACGTTGAAGCGCTGCTGCATGACAGGATAGTGATGGTCACTGGCGCTGGCGGGTCTATTGGCTCCGAATTGTGCCGCCAGATTCTGCGCTTCCGGCCGGCTCAACTTATTGCGTATGATCTGTCCGAATTTGCGATTTATCGGCTTACCGAAGAAGTCAACGAGCGTTTTCCGGGCGTGTCCGTGATTCCGGTCATTGGCGATGCCAAGGACTCTCTGCTGCTCGATCAGGTGATGTCGCGTCATACGCCGCACATTGTATTTCATGCGGCCGCCTACAAACATGTTCCCTTAATGGAAGAGCAGAACGCATGGCAGGCAGTACGTAACAATGTGCTTGGCACGTATCGGGTGGGACGCGCGGCGATTCGTCATGATGTGAAACACTTTGTGCTGATTTCGACCGACAAGGCAGTCAATCCGACCAACGTCATGGGCGCGAGCAAACGTCTGGCCGAAATGGCGTGTCAAGCCTTACAGCAGACCAGTTCGCGCACGCAATTCGAGACGGTTCGGTTTGGAAACGTCCTTGGCAGTGCCGGGAGTGTCATTCCAAAGTTTCAGCAGCAGATTGCGAAGGGCGGCCCTGTCACCGTCACCCACCCCGAGATCACGCGCTTCTTTATGACTATCCCGGAAGCGTCGCAACTCGTGCTGCAGGCTTCTAGCATGGGGCATGGCGGCGAGATCTTCATCCTCGACATGGGCGAGCCGGTGAAGATCGTCGACCTGGCGCGCGATTTGATTCGCCTGTACGGCTTTAGCGAGGAGCAGATCCGGATCGTGTTTACCGGCCTGCGGCCTGGCGAAAAGCTCTACGAAGAATTGTTGGCTTGCGACGAAACGACGACACGCACGCCGCATCCCAAGTTGCGGACGGCACGCGCGCGTGAGGTATCGGATGATCTGTTGGACAAGTTGCTGCCTTGGCTCATGCAGCATCGCGTGTTAAGCGACGACGAAGTGCGTCGCGACCTGCGCCGCTGGGTGCCGGAATATCAGCCGGCCAATGCACCGCCGCTGCGTAGCGTCGGCAATGTTACGCCAATCACGCGGGCATCCTAGAACGCACTTCCGACGGGAATTTTTCACTTTATTATGCACAGAAGGCGCTTTTGAGCGCCTTTTTCTATTATCTCTTCCCCTTCCTCACCACCATCCACCGCGGCGACTTGAACCGTAAGCGCGCAGCAAACCCGCCTTGACGGTAAGCGCGCAGCAAACCCGCCTTGACGGATTGCGCTAGTTGACTATCACAGGCGGACGCCAGCGATGCGGCAGCAATGCCGAGATGTCGCTGGCCTTGTGGGTCGGCAGCCGCGTGAGGATGTCTTTCAGATAGGCGTGCGGGTTGTGGCCGTTGAGTTGGGCCGAGCGTATCAGGCTCATGATGGCGGCAGCACGTTGGCCTGCTCGTAGCGAGCCGGCGAACAACCAGTTGGCCCTTCCGATGGCCCATGGGCGGATCTGGTTTTCGACCCAATTGTTGTCTATGGGCACATGCCCGTCGTCGAGATAGCGCGTCAGCGCCTCCCAGCGTTTGAGGCTGTAGTCCAGCGCTTTCGCAATCGCTGAACCCTCCGAAACCAGCTTACGCTGCGCCACCATCCATTCATAAAGTGCGTCACACACCGGTTTGGCCCGGCTCTGCCGGAGTTTGCGCCGCTCTTCGGCATCCAGCACTGCGGCGTCGCGCTCGATATCGTAAAGCGCAGCGAAGAACGGCATGGCCTGTCCAGCGACGTGGCTGCTGTGATTGGCATGCAGGTCGAAGAACTTGCGCCGTGCATGCGCAGCACATCCGATTTCAGTGATGCCCTGCTGGAATCCGGCCTTGTATCCGCCATAGTCGTCGCACACCAGCTTGCCCTGCCAGTTGGCGAGGAAGGTGCGAGCATGCTCGCCTGCGCGGCTGTCTGCGAAGTCGTAGACCACCGCGCGCAGATCACTGAAGTGCGTGGGCGTATACGCCCACAGGTACGCCCGGTGTGTCTTCCCTTTACCTGGACCAAGCATCTGTACCGGTGTCTCATCCGCGTGCAGCACACCCTGCTGCAAGAGTTCCTGATGCAGGGCATCGACCAGTGGCTGCAACTGTGCGCCGCACGTGCCGACCCAGGCACCCAATGTCGATCGCGGTATTGCCAGACCCGCCCGCGCAAAGATCTGTTCCTGACGATACAGGGGAAGGTGGTCAGCGTATTTGGCAACCAGCACCGAGGCCAGCAGCCCCCTGGGCGGGATGCCCTTGTCGATGACGTGTGCGGGCACTGGCGCCTGAATCAGCGTTTCGCAGCTCTTGCATACCCACTTGCCACGGATATGCCGCTCAACCGTGAACACGCCCGGCGTGTAGTCCAGCTTCTCGCTGATGTCCTCACCGATGCGCACGCGCTCGCAGCCGCACTGGCATACGCTGCTATCCGGCTCGTGGTGGATCTCTGTGCGCGGCAGTTGCGCTGGCAGTGATGCGCGCTTCGGTTGCTGGAGTGACTGGCCGGCTGTGGCTTGTGGCTGAAGCTGCTCGAGCTCCAGTTCGATGGCGGCCAGATCCGCGTCGATCGCTTCTTCCAGCAGGCTCATCTGCTCGCCGCTGAACTGTTCGCTGCGCCGACCGTACTGCTGGCGCTTAAGGATGGAAATCTCGTGGCTCAGCTGCTCGATACGCGTCTGCCGGTAATGCAGCTCGCGTTCGTTGTCCTCGACCTCCCGCGTCTTCTCCTCAATCTCCCGGTCTCTCTCCTGCACCTGGGCAATCAGCTGCGCGGCGAGCGCGCGCAACTGTTCAGGGCTGAGGGCATTGAGGTCGGCAGGCAGGTTCATGCAAACCAGTCTGCCAGAACCCTTGGCACCGTGGAAGCGCGACAGTTTACGTCCCTGTTGGCCTCATACGACGCGGATCACACCGTTCGGGCCGATGCGCTGCCACGGCAGACCCACCACCAGACCTGCGAGCTGCTCCTGCGTGAGTGCGTGTTGCTTTGGTTCGCTACCAGCGTGAGGCCAGACGAACTGTCCCTCGTTCAGCCGTCGCGCTGCCAGCCACACTTCATCAATGCGGATCACGCGAGCCACTCTCGCAGCCAGGCGGCGCATTGCGCTGCCTCTGATGTCGGCCAGCTAACCGTAATCGACTGGTCGGCGCGACGCACTTCGACGCGAATCTCAGCCGTACGCGCGCTTCTCGTCTCAAGCGGCAACGGCATAAATGCCGGTGCCGCTTGAGACGGCGCCGCCACGTCGCTACGCGCCACCAGCACGCAATCGTTCCTTTCGGCCTGCTCTACCCAACGTCGCAGCAGATTCGCGTTCAGCTTGTGGTGCAGGGCGATCGCCGCGAGCGACACCCCGGGGCCCTGGCAAGCTGCCACCACCTGGGCTTTGAACTCGACGCTATAGCGCCGGCGTCGACGACGGCCAGGTGGCGCTTCTTCTTCGATAGTGTTCACGTGTCCACCTATTTAAGTGGATACGATGCTCCCAAGACCTTCAATGCAACTCAAGACGGGATGGCTAGGCGCTTACCTTGAACCGTACGATACTCATATAAAGCCACACATAAGTCGCGGCGAACACCACCACGAAACAGAACAGATGCAGCGTATGCCGCCAGAACAACGTCGCCGGAACGACGGCGATCAGACATAGCAGCCGCAAGTAAGGCGACGTCAGCGAGTTCCGTCGCGTCAGCTCGCGAGCGGTTTGCGTGCCGACTGCCCAGCGCATCAAGCGCTTATAAACCAGCATATGCAGAAGCACACCGTCGGGAATGTCCGGTATCAACGTCCTGCAAATGAACTCTGCCGGTAGGCGTAGAAGCAGTCTCGAACATCGGATACATCAAAGCCTGCACCGGATACAACACCGGCTCATTGCGGGTGCGCATCCAAGGGGATGTTCGACGGGTCGACAAGCATGAAGCAGATGCGATAGTTCCAACCGTCGCCGAAGAGAATCATCAGGGAGGGCTCCCTTGACTTTTTACTGGCGTTGGCATGCTTGAATCATCGAGATACTGCTCTGGCAGGTCACCTTATCTGAGGCTGCGTCAGTCAACCGACAGTCTGCCCGGCAGCCATGGGACTTCACAGCCCGTTAGACGGCTTTGAGACTGAGGCGTTATCAGGGGCGCTGCGGACGCTTTGCCCGCCTGACCGTTGTGGGAATGGTTTCCCGCAGAGGAGTACTTCTCGAGCGTCGAGTTGCAACCGTCGGTGAAATCACGACTTAATCGCTTCACCGTTCCGTATGAAAGGACAAGGTTGCCTCATTAATGTACTGGTAACGCTTGCGGATGGTAGATGAGCCTGTCCATTCGCCCTCGCGACAAACGAAAGGAAATGCTAATGAAACAGAACGAGGCGCTGTTTTCTGTAGTGGGTACAGATGTACATCGCAATACGGCCGGCTCGCACGAACCGGCTGCAGATTTCACGGCACCGATCGGCGGTTTCGAAGGGTGGGCGGCACGTCAGCGCCGTTTGTCTCTTCCGGTATCAAAACACGTTGCAGCGATACTGCGGGCAATGTCTGACCGACCATTCGTTGTACGCCGTGGTGTCATGGTCGAGCATGCACCAGGCACGCGCAACCCGATGACGTGGATTGACTGCCTTGCTGTGGCTGAGTTTGGAGCATTCGTCATCGATCGATACGATTGGACTGGGATCGTCCGGCGTTCGACAAACGAGGACGAACTCCGTGTACATGAAAAGCCAGGCGTCGTCTCCGTGCGGACGTCCCCATTACGCAGGGCGAAGCCCGCGCTCCGGCACTTGAGTGGCTTACTCGCCGAATACGACTGCCCCGTAGAATGCATCGCGGTATTCGGAGCATCGGACTGCACGCTTGATCCCACATTGCCGGAAACAATTCTGCAAGCGCCAGAGCTTCTTCATTTTTTGCGCGCCCGGTTAAATCGCTTTCGCGACAGCCGTCGGCAATACCTCGATTGCGAGCGAATCGGCGAATATTTGCGGTTGCGCTGTGCGGATTGGGGCAAGGGCTGCGAATAGGGAAAAGTCTCGTCTCAGTGGCTCCTGTCATTAGGCAAACCCGATGGTGCCTTATGACATTGTGGGTTTCACAGGCAGGTCATCAACGCTATGGGGAAGTGCCTCTATGTGATCCGTCAAGCATTAGGGCGGATTTCGGTTGATAGAAGGTGCCGGCACGCAGCACGTCGCACCGTTGTCTGGCGACCGCAATAAGTGCGTCGTTGTGGCGCTTGCCGTACCGGACCTTACGCGCGTAATAATTCCTGGAGATTGGGCCGCGTGAGGCGGGGAAGGCAGAGAGGAGCAGTGCTCTCTTGAGTACCTTGTCGCTGCGTCGGGAAGAATATTCGGCACGAATGGGCGAGCCAGAACGGCGGGCCACCAGCGCGAGGCCGGCTCGGGTGGCTACGTGCGCGGCTGAGGCGAACGCTTTGTGGGCGACTTCCGTCAGGAGTTCGGCGGCGGTCATGACGCCGGCTCCCGGCATGCGGGTCTAGACCAGCCAAAGAGGGTGCGCTTGCAGTCGCGTTCAACTTCGCGGGTGATCTCGTCGCGCTGTTTGCGCAAAGATATGGGTTGATGAACCAGACGCGGCATCCCAATTGTTGCTACCTGAGTACCGCGTGCGGCCAAAGCCCGCTCGCTGAGCGCCTGAACGATTTCGGCAGGCGGCGATGAAGATAGTATGGGCGGGCGGTCAATGCCTAAGACGATTCCGTACCAGGCGCACGGTATTTCTAGGGTGCGCGTTGGGACATTTGCCTCAGTTATTCCGTTTGTACCTTATCAGTAGGATAACTATATGACTGGGGTCGAGATGTGCGCATTCAGTGGCGAACCTGCGCGATGGCTCTGGCCACCGTCGTCCAGTTCCTCGCCGCGAGAAGAAGTAATCTGCGTAACGTAAGTTGCAAGCGCTTTCTGCATCGCATCGAGAGACGAGGTTGTCAGAAGCGGGGGCGCGGATCACCACCTCCGATAGCTGCATATGGTTGTATGCCGGCGCTGCGTACACGGTGGCACAGCGGCCCGCTTTTCATAAGCGTTGCTTGAGTCGCACGCGAAACACCCATTTAGGTTAGGAGGATCCAGGCCTTGGCTCTCCCACTCGCCTAGGGCCAAACTGTCATTGGCCCGGCGAGGCGATTGGCTCGGCAAACCTGGGCGTTGTGGGTCATGTACAAAGTCTTTTTGCGAATCGATATTTGCCGTTTTCGTCATTGGCAAGCCGTTCCCGCTTGATGCGAACGCTAAGCCCACCTAGCTGGTTGTGCAGGAAACCCGATTCCAGCAGAGCCATCCTCATGCAGGTGATTTCCAGCAGAAGTAACTCGACTTCGACGCATCGCTTCGAGCGCACTTCGATAAAACGTGCAAGCAATTCCAGATCCACCTCCTGCAGCCGAAGTGGATGCGACGAAAAAGGGACGATAGACTGTTCAAATTCGAGCCAGACCTTGGCCATGATGGCGCGCATCATATCGTTGCATCCGATTTTTTCGGCGCAACGCTTGACTTGTTCCAGCAGCGAGGAATCAGACATAGAAGTGCCTCAAGCTTTGAAAGGATGTTCTTCGACTCGCGCGTCGCCTGCCAAGGTCAGGTCGCGCTCCGCGATGGGTCTGCCAATAGGATAGCCACTTAACTCGCCATGTCGACGTTTTGCCAGTAGACGCGCTGTCGCGCGCGGTAGCTTGGTTGGTGGGCGGCGACGACCGGCTTCGACATTTTGCAGCGATATATGCCCGTCAAACCTGTCCCTGATCGGCTGGCAGTAGTGTCCGAGAATCATCTGGATGCGTGTCGGGCCGTGTCCGAGCGATTCGCTGAGCTCCACCAGAACCTCATAGGGTGCTATTCCTGCCTCCAGCATTTCGAGTGCGCTCTTGAGCGCATAGGTGTAGCGAAGTGAATGAAAGCTGATTGGCCCAACCATACCTGCGCGGCGCAGCAGTGCTGTGAGTCGATTCTTTGCAGATTTTAGCGTCTTGCCATTGCCAGTAATCAATTCGAGATTGTGTTCACGAGCGTAAGCGAGCGCGGAACGGACCGCTTCGAGCGTCTGCGCCCGCGCGCTCTGAATGATCCGCACCTGCCTGGGTCTTGCGTTTTTCGACCCGCGCATAAGCGGAAGCGCGGATTCGCCGCGCACGAGTGCGTCGAGCCACATTTCGAGGTCGGGCCCGCACATCAGTGCCTCCTTGCGTCGAAGTCCGAGATGCACCGCGAGCGATATCATGTGCGCTAGCCCCTGGTCTATTCCCTTCGCTCTCGCCATCAACTGATCAATTTCCGCTGGATTCAGGGCCCGTTTTGTGCCTTTCCGTATTCGTCGGGCCAGTCGAAGTTCCTTGTTGTTGCACGCGTCGTGGATGTTGCGGCCGGCATGGTGCGATGTGACGCGGACAGCCGAAAATATATTCGCGAGCGTGCCCGCAGCTTTTCCCTGTGCCATGCAGTATTGGGCATAGGCATGAATCACCCATGTCGGAATTTCACTGAGTGATGCACGCAACTCGCCCACCTGCCTGGCAAAGCGCAAAAGGCCGGTTGTATCGAGCCGCCTGTTCTGTTGTGTTGCAAAGCTGCCGCCCGCCTTTTTGCTGCTTACTGCTGAATTGTGTATGGCTTTGGACATCATGCTCATTCGCTAACTCCCAGCTGTTACCCCGATGTCAACTTATGTTCGCCCACGGGGGAAGGCGAACATGGCCCCAGTCACGAAGAGCTCGTGACAGATCCGGAATACGTCGGATGTCTGCAATGACGGGCCGGGCCGGGGCGGGCGCAGCGCGTACGGAAGCAATTGAATTCGGGAGAGGGCCGGGTAGTGCGTTGAGCTGTGGGATCCGGTTACGGATAAGCCCTCGGGGAATACAGGTTCTGGATGGGAAAGGGAAGCTCGCGAGCAGAAGCAGCGTTACTGCTGGAGCGATGAGCGGCTGGTGTCTGACAAAGACACTTCTCCTCCACTGTTACGGGAACAGGGGCAGTCGCGATTGGAGCGCTTGCGGCCATCATCGACATCTGAGGATGAGTGAAACGCAAGGCTTGCTTTGATGGATGCCGCGATGTATATCGCACGACTCAGATGTATCGCCGCCGTCGGAAATACGTTGACGGCATCGTCGCGCGGTCAAAAATCGCCCGCATCTGGGGCGGTAGGGCGTCACAGAGCAAGTCCCTGACGCGTTAAAAATTCGCCTCGTTGGAATTTTCCTTGGAGCGCGATCAGTTATCGCCGGATCAGTGACTGGGTGAGACGCGACACCGACTGCGTGTCCTGTCTGAAAACAGTAAGAGAGGCATCACTACGGGAGTGACGCGTTGGAACTTCAGGGCCCTGGACGGGCTTGTACTCTGATTGAGCGGCGCCGGTTTAATTCACGTCACTGCTACTGACGCGAATTTCGGAAATGCCTTGCTTGCCGTGATGCCAAGCCAGGCATGTAGCAAAATTGGGCGAAAAGAGCCCCCAGACCCCCAAAACAGGGAGTGTCATGGTCGATGCTCGTGACGTGAGCGAACGTTACTATGATGATTAGAACATAGCTGCATCGATAACAAAAGGGGTGTCGTTTTGTCGCCGAACAGAGGTCGCCCACAGCTTCCGGCGACGTTGAGCTAGCAATATGTGGCGCCGTGCGCTTGCGCATCGTCCAGCAAGCCAGCGATCGCGTTAATGGTCATTTCCTGCTGCTTGTTCCTTGCACAATTGGCCTGTCGGCGGACGCGGGCTAATGCACACCGGGGTCGAGAGCGGCGCCCTTGTCGCACTATACCGGTCTTAGCGACCTTTGCGCCGTTCGTCGTCAATCGCTGACAGCCGCGTTGTCCCAGCGCGGCGCACAACGCGGGAATAGAGCGCCGCAATGCTCCCCGTGAGAAAGCATGGTGCTGTATCCGAAGGCGTTCAACTGAAGGTTGCCGCCCCACCCTTGAAATCCTCGCGAAGCCATCCTCTGCGCGCTGCGCCAAGGGAAATATCGCCCGCTTTATGCGTCTCTCGGTGCTTTTTGCGCTCAGCTAGATGGCCGTCTGAAATACGGCGAATCGCGTGTCGGCCAGTAGGCCATCGGCGCGCGCTGCCGTGCGAAATCCAGGTCGTCGATGGTATGGCCGCAATGAGGGCAGTGAAGTTCTCCCGCATGGGTGGCGATGGCGTGCGGAGGCAACTCTCTTTGGGGCGAAGAGACGACCGGTGGACGTCGCGCAAGCAGCTGCTCCCGTCGCTTGCGCGCACCACGTCTCCACGACCAAGATATTCCTAGAAATATTGCATTGAGTCCAAATAACGGCCATGCGATATCCACGCCAATCTCCCGTCGTTTCGGTGTATTCAGCATAGCATGCTCACCTTGAGCCGCGGGCTTGCCAGTTTCAATGGCATCAGCGTATATATGCTTGCGCCCCCGACGCATCGACGTCAGATTGCCGTAGCAGCCCATATTTTTTCGACCCAGCGTGCCCGCAAGGCCGTTGTTGCTACGCCTTCGTTTTCATATTACTGTACGCGGCGTCCCTGACGCAGTGAGCTCTGGCGCCTGTTTTTTGGGGCTATCGTTTTCTCTGTTTGCCTTGCGCAGTTCTGGCGATCGTCCCCATCGCGGTGACGTGTGGCGTCGGCTGCACCAACTCCATCTTCGAGTGCGTCCCGATGGCTACATGCCATCGTCTGCACATTTCCTTGTACGTGGCGCGCGCGGCCCCCGATAAACAGCGCACTCAAAACGGCAGCGCGCGCGCTCGTACCGCAGAACGCTGCTCGGTGCTCGCGGCGCATCGACCAAGTCGCGGGTTCGATACAAGGAAAACACACATGTACGCTCTCTACGACTACCAGTACGTGATTGCCTGCAGCAGTCTGCCACTTGAATTCAGGCGGGAATTCCGCGGGCTCGCCCGAGGTCGAGTCACCTCGACGTACGATCGGCGCATGGGCGCCAAGGATTGGGTGCCGACGGAAACACAATGTCGGCGGGTGCCTGAGGAATTGGCGGGATTTGAGGCGCTGCGCGCCCGGCGGATATGCAATACAAACGCCGCGAAACGTCTGCGGCAAGCATTCGCGGTTTCTCGTCAGGTTTTGGTCGGCGCAGTAGTTGACATCTCTGGAGGTGGCCGAGAGACTCGAGCACTGTGTCAGTTTTTATCGCGGATCACAAGGCGCGTGCTCATTTCCCTGCTCGATGCGACTCCTGTCGCAGGTGCATCGAGTGTCCAGGACGAATATCTCTGATGCTGGCATGCGGCCACCTATTCGCGACCGGGCATGCCAGTGCTCACGCGTGATAAGGCCATGGAGGCCATCATGGGTACCAGGGCAATCTGCGCAAGGCGGCCGCGCGCTCGGGACAACGATGCATTCCGTATGTGAGGCGCTCAGAGAAGGTCGTCCCCGAGACAGGCTGCTTGTTCCGGGCCTCACGATCCTGACCTGACGCTTGACTTCTGCTGGCACTCGATACGCTGGTTTCACCTACGTCAATAAAGGAGAAACCAGCATGCTTATTCAAACCGTCTTCGGGCTGATGGCCTCGTTGTTCTGCGCTTATGTAACCTTCAACGATAAGCGTTTGCCCGATGCCGACCCTTCGAAAGGGCGGCTGCCCTTTTCCCGGGAGCGCGGCGAGGAGGGCGAGAGGCAGGTGTCAGCCGAGTTGCGGTGGCACCTCACGCGTCTGTGCGGCGACGACTGGTTAGTACTGGACGGTCTTATCCTGATTCATGCGCCGGGGAGCACGTTTCCGACCGCTGAAATAGATCATCTGGCGGTCACGCCCTTCGGAATTTTCGTGATCGAAACGAAGCATTGGAACGGTGTCGTGACACGTGGCGAAACCGATGAGACGCTGACGTTGACGACAGTCGATGGTCAGCGGCTCGTGCGCACGTCGCCATTGCGGCAGAACGCAATAAAGGTACGGTTTCTGCGCAACTTGCTCCCGCCTCGCCTGTGGATTGTTGAAGGACTAGGTGTCTTTTCGCATGACGCGGCGATGTTAGCTCCCACGCTTCCAGCAGCGCTGCTCGAGCGTGGCGAGCTTTACCGGCACCTCAGGGTACGTCAGCAGCAGTTTGCGCGCACCGGGACGGGGCGCCTGCCCATTCGCGCGATCGCCGACTTGATCCTGCAATATGCAGACACGCGACCGGAAGCCCTTGCTGAGCACCGGAGACGCATACAGGAGGCCCGCGCGCGCGGACAAGGCTGAGTCAGAGCTGTCGCTGCTCATATGGGAAGGAATAAGCCGCGCTTGCCGCCTTTCCTTTCCCACCGTCATCCATTCAGGTGACCTGAACCACACGATACTCACATACGGTCAGACCTTCGCAGCCGCAAACGCCGCCGTAAAATAATTGCGGGCGTGGGTCGACAGAGCGACGTCGTCAGCACGACCGCAATCAGAAACAGCAATCAGAAATAGGCTGAGGTCAGCGAGCTGCCGCATCATTCGTGTGCAGTCCGCGCGCGCACTGCCTGGCGCATCAGCCGCATAAGACCAGCATAGGCAGATGATGCTGTCAGGAATCCATGAGATCCGGCGAATAAACTTGTTCCAGTCGATCGAGAAGCGCAGCTCGATGAGCAGGCCCACGCAGAGCCACGCTGGATGCCACGCGAACACGTCGGGATTGCGCCCGACCAGCATGGTCGACAGCTCGGTATGCATGTGCGATGCCGCTATGCCGGATAGTCGCTCATGCTTCAGCTGGAGGAACTCGTGTGGACCACTCCGCTGCCATCTTTGCGCAAGCCTTTGTGCCGTAGGTCAACGTCCGTCCGTTTCACTCCACGATGGCTGCAGCAACGCTCGCGCACTTTCTTCGGCATACGGCGTACTCGCCGTCGAACTGACTCTGTTGCCAGACTTATTGCGCCAGCATTTTCTCAGACATCGGGACGCGTGTTGCGGGCGCACGGCCCTTTGGACCCGGCAAAAGATGACGCGGCGACTCATTGCTTACTGTGGTTTTACTCTCGCCTTGGCGACAGATTTCCGGGCACGATGTCGACTTGCTGTTTTTTTATATTCCGTGCAATGGTCGAAAGACCGGGTGTCTTGACTTCTCATTGATCTCGGCAAGATGAAATCACCGAAAGCGATTTCATTGAGCCATGCATTCCAAAATACTGAATTGCCGCAGTCCGGGCGTGAGCGAAGATTGCGCGGAACGCAGGAGCGGCCACAAGGACGTTCGCGACAATCCGCCCAATGGCGTTCGTCACGACATCCGTACCTCTCGCCGCGTCGCAGCTTTACCGTCTGGCCGAGTTTTCATTCGAGATCGTGGTGCGTCTGGATATGCGTTGCTTCGTCCGGCTTCGAGTCAGTCGGGGGATGCTCTCCGATGAAGCCAAAAGCAACGATTGCGCATGAACAGCATCGATTGAAGCGGCCCTCAGTGCTCGCTGACGCGGAAATAGCGCATCTCGAAACGGTGATCTATTACTTCGCCAACGTTGGCGCGGGCGATGCTTCGGAATACTTCGGCCCATCATACTGGCTTGCTCGCATCGCAGGCATCGGCGAGCAGTTTCATCTTGTTCCTGCTCAGCATCGACGCCTCACGTCGTTGCGGACAATCCTTGTGGGTGCGGTACCGTCAAAACCGGCCGCGTGATCGCATAAGTGTCGCGTATGTAGCCAGTAACATCCGGTAATCTCGCCAGGTGTCTGATTCACAAATCACGCGGGCAAGATCGCCGCAGTTCTTGAGATCTGAGCCTTCAATCTGTGGGAGGTCATCAATGTGTTCCCAGCCGCACCTGTTCCCCACGAAATGTCTAGCGTACTGCGCCCAGCGGATCTATCTGAGCAACAGTTCCTGGACTGGGTGGTCGCTTGAAAGGCTGGGATAGCTCGTTCCTCTCAGGCGTCCGTCTCCGCAGGTTGTGGGCGCGAGCCCGTGAATAGCCGGCAGCCAATCCGCAGACGCTCTCCGATCGCCTCGACGTCGAAGAACTGAGTCGCGGCCCAGGCGCGCTCACGTCTCACGCGAAAGAAGTGATAGAGCTCGCTTAGTTTGAGCATCGATGTTGAGATGCCGTGTCTGAGGTCGCAAAGTTCGTCGTTGACGACGACGACGGTTTCAATCGGGCATCGAAAGTCGGCGAGCAGCGAGCTGAGGAAGTGAACCGCGGGTGCAGCCTCCGCGACCGGACATGCGTAAATCTCTGATTGGCCGGTTGCCGAGTCGATGCGCACTGTGTTTGCATCGCTACCCAGACGTACCCGACCCGAGCACGGTACATCCCGGACAATGAATACTCCGAAGTCAGTCACGACGACGCAGTCAGCCGTGATCGTCCGGCCTGCGAATCCGTCGATCGTCAAGACGGTCAGCTGTTCGTAAATTGCATGGTGCTCGCCCGATAGGGGAACGAGTATGCTGTGAAGCTTTTGCGAAAATTCGAGGAATCTCTGACGACGTTGCGTGACCGATCGCAGTTTTTTGAACCGGTTGGGATAACCGAGGGTTGCTTGGGTCGGGATAAAAACATGCGCATGGTTATGGGCGTTTGCGGGCAATTTCTCGGGCATGCTGAGGCCTTAAGTCCTATCTGGGTATAAATATCGGTGGTGACCGACATGTGTGTCGGCACCACCTAGTGTAGCGTCGGTTAGGGCCACGCTACTCCTGAAAAGAGAGCATATTCATATCCCTTTTCCTGTAATTCGGGGAGACGTAGCCGTCAGGCGGCACTGGCTAGCTGCAATAAGTTGGCCGACATGGGGCGGGCGCGGCCTCGGCAAGTCGAGCCGGCCGAGCAGCGCACTACGGTGCGAAATGCAAGTCCGCAGATGCGCTTATCAACGTAGAACAGAAGATTTTTCTTTGCGGTTGAAACGAAGCATTGGTTCGGTGTGATTTCGCGCGGTGAGGCCGACGCTGCTGTCGGGCCGGTTGTCGGGCAGCAGCTTGTACACGCCTCGCCAATGAAGTGGCGCGTGGCGAAGCCGCGGTTCTCCGCGCAATCTCCTTCCGCCGAGGCTGTGGGCCGTCGGAGGATTTTGTCTTTTCCCCGTGAGCGGTAATGGTGGCTCCCCCGCTCCCGACAGCGTTACCTGTGCGTTGCCAACTTTCTCGACACCCGAGGATGCGACGGCCGGAGTTTGCGAGCATCGGGACGGGGGCCCGTCCATTCGCACGAACGGCGAGGTGATCCTGCAACATGCACGCTCGCGTCCCGGGGCCCTCGCTGAGGACCGACGACGCATGGACAAGGTCTGCGCGTTCGGACAAGGCTGAGCCGACCCTACCACTGCCGATAGGGTGAGAGATGAACCGCGCTCACCGCTTCCCCTTCCTCACCACCATCCACCGCGGCGACTTGAACCGTACGATACTCATATAAAGCCACACATAAGTTGCGGCGAACACCACCACGAAACAGAACAGATGCAGCGTGTGCCGCCAGAACAACGTCGCCGGAACGACGGCGATCAGGCATAGCAGCCACAAGTAAGGCGACGTCAGCGAGTTCCGTCGCGTCAGTTCGCGCGCGGTTTGCGTGCCGACTGCCCAGCGCATCAACCGCTTATAAACCAGCATATGCAGATGCACGCCATCGGGAATCCCGGGCGATATCCCGCGAATGAATTTCGTCCGGTAGATCGAGAAGCAGGTCTCGAAGATCGGGTACATGAAAAGCAGCACCGGATACCACGCCGACACATCGCGATTGCGCATCACGAGCATGATCGAGAGCTCGGCGAGCATGAAGCCGATGAAATACGCTCCACCATCACCGAGAAAAATCAGCCCGGCCGGAAAATTCCAGATGAAGAAGCCAAGCACCGCGCCCATCATCATTAACGACGCTGACAGCACGATCGGATCGGACACCTGGAACGCGACATAAGCGAGCGACGCGACCATCGATGCAAGGCCGTTGAAGCCGTCAATGATATTGATCGCGTTGGCGAGCGCCGCGACGGCCAGCACCGTGACCGCGCAGGAGATCACCGCATACGAGAGCAGGAAATCGAGCGGCGGCACGCTGATGCGCGTAACCGCGATATCCAGCAGGAAATAGGCGAGGGCGGCGGCGGCCATCGTGCAGACGAGCCGTGCAAGTGGCGACACGCGCTTGGTGAGATCCTCGACGAGGCCGGAGCCTTGCGGCGCAGTCCGCAGTGTGCCCCAGTGACACCAACGCGCCTAGCGCAAACGAAAAATCGCTCCATGCGAGCGTGCGACGTAGTCCTCTTCGCAGAACTGGAATAGTGGAGTCGTAGCGAGGAGCCGTGATGGCGAATTGAGCGTACTAGGCGCCACCGCCGCGTGCGACATCCTGCCGATTCGCGCCGCTATGCATGAGCAAAGCGAGGGCGCGATACGTAATCGGAAGAAATGCTGGCAACACGCTTCGTGGGCTCGGGCGTAGTACCGCACAGCTTACGCAATGTTGTCCTAATTCCACTGGTCCCTCACTCCACCGTCACCGACTTCGCCAGGTTCCGCGGCTTATCCACATCTGTCCCTCGCGCACAAGCCGTGTGATAAGCCAGCAACTGCAGCGGCACCACATGCAGAATCGGCGACAGCAAACCGTAGTGCTCCGGCATCCGGATCACATGCAGACCCTCGTCGTTCACGATCTTCGTATCCGCGTCCGCGAACACATAAAGCTCACCACCGCGTGCGCGTACTTCCTGAATATTCGACTTCAGCTTCTCCAGCAGCGCGTCATTCGGCGCCACCGTCACTACCGGCATCGCTTCCGTCACGAGCGCCAGCGGTCCGTGCTTCAGCTCACCGGCCGGATACGCTTCCGCGTGGATATAGGAAATCTCCTTGAGCTTCAGCGCGCCCTCGAGCGCGATCGGATAATGCAGGCCGCGCCCGAGGAACAACGCGTGCTCCTTGCGCGAAAACTCTTCCGACCACGCGATGATCTGCGGCTCCAGCGCCAGCACGCTATTCAACGCTGCCGGCAAGTGGCGCAACTGTTTCAGATACTCGGTTTCCTGCTCAGCGCTCACCTGTCCACGCAACTTGCCAAGGGTCGCGGCCAGCACAAACAGCGCAACCAGTTGGGTCGTGAATGCCTTCGTGGACGCCACGCCGATCTCGCGACCCGCATGGGTCAAGAACGACAACGCTGTCTGACGCACCATCGCACTCGTGCCGACATTGCACACCGACAGCGTATGTTTATGTCC
>Ga0310811_10000588_pt1 | contig 46660 bp, 32 predicted proteins | sample YCmetagenome_FD_207642 | JGI IMG/M metagenome (GOLD analysis project Ga0310811, IMG submission 207642) | Soil microbial communities from experimental microcosm in Duke University, North Carolina, United States - YC | ecosystem: Engineered > Artificial ecosystem > Soil microcosm > Unclassified ...
AGGCGACGGACGGGTCGCCGGGTTCGGCCGCGGCGAGTTCCACGGAGTCGTCGTCGGGCCGCAGGCGCCCGGACCGGCCGAGCGCGTCGACGATCTCCCTGACGTACAGCGGATTTCCGGCCGCGGAGGCCAGCACCTCGGCGAACGCGGGCCCTGGTTCGCCGCCGACCAGCCGCGCGGCGAGTCGGGCGACCTCGGCGTCGGGGAGCGGATCGAGCGGCAGGACGAGGCCGTGGTCCGCGGCGGAGAGTTCCGCGCGCAGCTCGGCGAGGCCGTCGGGGCGCGGCGTCGGCCGGCACAGGCCGATCAGGAGCAGGGGGGACTGCGCGGCCACGCGGCTGAGCTGGCTCCACAGCTGGAGGCTGGCGTCGTCGGCCCACTGCAGGTCGTCGACCGCCAGCAGCACCGGCCCGCGCGCGCAGAGCCGGTCCACGAGTTCGGCGAGGGTTTCGACGGCGGCGCTCGCGCCGTCACCGGCGGCGACCGTCGGCCGGTGCGCGGAGCCGGGTTCGGCGGGCCGGGCAAGCGCCCGCGCGGCCCGCGCGCGGTTCGGGTCCGCCGCATCGGTGCTCACCCCGAGGGCGGTCACCAGGACCGAGAGCGGGAAGCGGCGCCCCAGTTCGTCGCATCCGCCGCGCAGCACCTCGATCCGCGCGTCGACCTCGCCGAGCACGGCCGTGGCCAGCGCCGACTTGCCGATGCCCGGCTCCCCCTCGATCAGCACCGAGCGCCCCCGCCCGTCGGCCAGTTCGGCCAGCGCCCGTGTCAGGGCGGCCCGCAGGCCGGCCCGTCCGATGAAGAATTCTTCAGGGTTCTTACCCGGGTCGCTCAGCACCGGAGCAATGCTAGTTCAGGCGCAGGCTCCCTGGCACTCGGTGCCGGGGCGGCAGCGGCCGACGCAGCCGACGACCGCGCGCACCGCGCGCAGCCCGTGGTGCAGCCGGGACTTGACCGTCCCCTCCGGCACGCCGAGAGCGGCGGCGGCCTCGGGCACCGTGCGGTCCATCAGATAGACCTGGACCAGGGCACTGCGATGCACCTCGCTGAGCTCGCGCAGCGCGCCGATCACGGTCTCCCGGTCGAGGAGCAGCTCGTAGGGCTCGCCGGGCTCGACGGCCTCGTCGAGCGACTCGGGCTCGGTCTCCGGCGGCCGGACCGTGCGGGCCCGGAAGCGGTCGATCGCGATCCGGCGGGCGACGGTGAACAGCCAGGGGCGCAGCGTCTGCGGGTCCGCGTTGAGGGTCTCCAGGTGCCGCCAGGCGCGCACCATGGTCTCCTGCATCAGGTCCTCGGCGGCCTGCCAGTCCCCGTAGGTCCAGTTCAGCAGGGTGCGCAGCAGTGCGGCGGAGTGCAGGTCGTAGATGGTCCGCATGCGGTACGCGGCGCTGCGCGGCGGGCCGGGCCGGACGGCCGCGGCGGGCGCGGCCGGTGAGGCGGCCACGGCTGGGCGGCGGGGATGGACAGCGTGGGCCGTGTGGGCGTGGGCCTGCTCGAGGCAGGCGGCAGGCGATGCAGGGGTCATCGTCCGTCTCTTCTCGCGGGGAAGCACCGTACTTGTTCCAAGGTTCAACCACGGCGTGCGCCGAGACATCCGCCACTTCCACTGACCTTCTGCCGGCCTCACGTACGTATTCAGGGTTGCCAGCCGCAAATCCGATAAGTCTTTCTTAAATCAGGAGCAGAATTCGATGATTGTTTGCCTCGCGGTGCCGTCGCATTCCCCGGCTGTTCGCCTCATTCCCTGCGCAGGAGCTCGGCGGCCTCGCGGCGGGTGCGCACGCCGAGCTTCGCGAGGATGCGCGACACATGCGTCTCGACGGTGCGCCGGGAGAGTGACAATTCGACCGCGATGTCAGGGTTGGACCTTCCCAGGCTGAGGAATTCCGCGATGCGCAGCTCCGATTCAGTCAGTGCCTGCGGGCCGCTGCTCGGGCGGCGACCGGCCCGGGTTCCGGTGCGCACGCCGAGGGCCCGAAGCCGGGCCACGGTACGCCGTGAGTCCCAGGCGGCGCCGAGGTTCGCGTAGCCGGCCAGCGCCTCGCCCGCGGCCTCGCGGGCGGCTGCCTCGTCCCCGTCTCGGGCCCGGCGCACGGCCAGCTCCTCCAACGCCTGGCCGAGATCGGCCGGGCGCTCGGCGTCGCGCAGGAGCCCCACCTCGGCAGAGAGCTGATTCGTGGCGGCGTCCGCGAGGCCCAGGCGGAGGGCCGTGAGCCGCACGGACGCGGTCTGCCGCGACGCAGGTATCGCGCCGAGCAGTTCGCGTGCCTCGTCGGGCCGGTGAGCGCGCTCGGCGTACGCGGCTCGGGCGAGCAGCACGTACGCGTCCTGCTCCCGTACGGCCGCGAGGTGGGATTGCGCGGCGCGGTCGTCGTCCCGGCGGAGCGCGATCAGGGCGGCGAGGCCGTGCAGCTCGGATTGGTCGGCTACGGCGTCGATCTCGAGGCGCGCGTCGTCCCAGCGGCCTTCCCGGTAGGCGAGGTCGGCACGCACGGCGGCACCGATGTCGGCCAGGACGCGGCGGCAGTCCGGGAGTCTCGGTGGCGGCCCGATGGCATGCCGGGCACGCTCGAGGGCGTCGAGGCAGCCGGTGCCGTTGCCGGCGCGGAAGCGGACGACGGCCTCGGCCGCCAGCGCGTGGCCGACGGCCATCGGGTCGGCCAGCTGCCGGCCGACTGCCAGCGCCTTGGCCGCTTCAGCGGCCGAATCCGCTGCGCGGGCGGCGAGTCTGGCATGCCATACCGGGGGTAGTCCGGGTTCTGCTTCGATACGCGCCGCGACACGTTCCGCTTCACTGCGGCGACCGAGGCCGTGCAGCGTGAAGGAGAGGGTCGCGAGGCCTTCGAGCAGCCCGGCACGTTCCGTCGTCTCGACGCCGTCGCGGCCGAGTACGTGGTCGAAGATGTCGGCGGCGAGGTCGGGCGCGCGCCGGGCGAGCGGTACGGCGTGCCGGGCCACCCACGGCGTCTCCCAGCCGTCGGCGGTGTCCGGGTCGGCGGCGATCAGCTCCGCGATCCGCTCGACCGGTGCGCCGCGGTCCATCAGGGCCCGGATGGCGATCTGGCGCATGGCCCCGCGCACCGGGCCGGGCGTGGACTCCTGGAGGGCCTGGCGCAGCAGTCCGTGCCGGAAGCGCAGTCGGGCTCCGACCGGCTCCAGCACTCCCCCGCCGATCGACTCCTGGATCGCGGTCGCGAGCGATCCGGCGGGCCGGCGCAGGACGGCGGAGAGTTCGGTGACCGAGAATTCCGCGCCGAGCAGGGCAGCCGTGCGCAGCAGCTCTCTGATTTCCTCGTCGAGGTAGACGAGGCGGGCGACGATCGTCGCCGCAACGAGGTCCACCGGCTCCGGCGTGGCGTCGGCGGCGAGCTCCGCTCCGGTGTCGCCGAACTCGATGGCCCCGGCTTTGCTCAGCGCCTCGATGAGCTCGCGGACGAGCCGCGGATTGCCGCCGGCCGAGTCGAGCCGCTTGGCCAGCCGTGGCCCGGGCGCCGCGCCGAGGAGCCGCCTGGCGAGTTCGGCAACGTTGTCAGGGGCCAGCTGATCGAGCGCGACGAGGAGGCCGTCACTGTCCTTGAGGATGCCGCGGACGCGGTCGATCTCGGGTCTTCGCGGCAGCGGACGGGCCAGGCCGACCAGCAGGAGCGGGGCACGCGTGGCGACGGCGCACAGGCGCTGCCAGACGAGCAGCGTCGCCTCGTCCGCCGCGTGCAGGTCGTCGACGGCGAGCACCACCGGGCCGCGGGCGCAGAGTTCGTCGACGAGCACGAGGACGCGGGTGACGGCAATGGCCTCCAGGGCCACGTCCGCGGATTTCGTGCGCAGGGCCCTGAGGAGGACGTGGAGCGGCGTGCGCTGGTCGGCGTCGACGCAGGCGGCGGTGCGCACCGTGAACCGCTCGCCATCGGCTCCGGCCGCACACAGGAGCGTGTCCAGCAGCGAGGTCTTCCCGCTGCCGGGCTCGCCCTCGATCAGCACACCGCGGCCGCGGCCGCGCGCCAGCCCGTCGAGTGCTTCGTGCAGGGCGGCGATTGCGACGTGCCGACCGACCAGCGCGGATTCCGGTCCGCCAGGAGGCGCCATGCCTGCACAGTAGCCCGTTCCGCTGCGCACAGCCAGCCGTGGTAGGCCCGTGACCAGGCCTTAAGCCGATATTGTCGCAGAGTTCATCGCAACAGATTCTCATGAAGGTGACGCAGCGAGGCACGCCATGCCGGGTGCCCGGGATCGAGCATGTCGAAGTGCCCCATTCCCGGGTAACGCAGCAGCCTGACGCTGTCGCCGACCTGCTCGGCCCGGCGCGCGTAGCGCAGTGCGTGCTCGAGCGGCACGATCTCGTCCGCGTCGCCGTGCACGAGCAGTTGCGCGGTCTCGCGGCCGAGCGGCAGCAGGTCGAGCGGCGAGCCGAGCCGGTAGCGGCCGGCGACGGCGACCGGCGTCCCGCCGACCAGTGCGACGGTCGCGCGCGGGCCGTCGGCGGGGGCCGGCGGCACCGGCAGGTCGAGCGCGTCCCGCTCGGCGGCGCGCAGGTCGGTGACGGCGCCGAGGGTGACGACGGCTCGCACGGCGACCCGCGTTGCCGCCTCGGCGCCGAACTTCAGGCCGCTGAGCCACGCGGCCGCCCACAGCGCGAGGTGGCCGCCGGAGCAGTGCCCGACGGCGGCCACCCGGCGCGCGTCGAGATCGGGCAGCCGCTCAGCCAGGCAAACCCCGTCCGCGGCGTCGAGGAAGGTGCCGGGCCAGCCCGCCTCCGGTTCGCCGATGCGGCGGTACTCCAGGTTGAGCGCGGCGTATCCGTGCCGGGCGAGGTCCCGGGCCAGCGGTCGCATCGACTCACGGTCCTGCGACGTGCGCCAGAATCCGCCGTGCAGCAGCGCGACCACGGGATGGGGGCCGTCGCCGCGCGGCAGGTGCAGTTCGGCGGTCTGCGACTCGCACGGGCCGTAGCGGACCGCGAGCGTCCCGCCGTGTCCAAGCTTCATCAGCCCATTGACCCGGCCGGGGCGAGGGCGCCGGCGACCCGGGTGCACCACTCGGTGCCGACCAGGTCGGGGGTGATGCCGCTGCGGTCCCTCTCGGGTCGTTGTCGGACGCTGAGCGCGAGCTCGTCGGTGGAGGTGCGCGCGACGACACGGCATTCGGGCACGATCGCGGCGATGGTGTCCACGCAGATCGCGTAGATGCCGAACTCCGGCCCCCTGCTGAGGATCTGCGCGACGCCGTCGACCTCCCGGAGCATGCTCGCGCGGTCGATCACGGCGAGGAAGGCCCGACCGGGCTGGTCTGCGGACGGCGGCAGCTCGGCGCGCGCGGCGAGTTCGGCGGCGAGTCCGGCGATGTCGCGGCCGACGCTGCGCGGGTCGGTCGCCGCGGCCGCCTCGCCCTGCCGGGAGCCGTGCGGCAGCTTCGCGGCCCACTCCCAGGACCGGCCGGCCGACGGATCGGCGAGGACCCGGATGCCGAGGTCGTCGGGGTCGCAGTGCGTCGCGGCCTGGATGACGAGCCAGCGGGCCAGGGCACGGGCAGCCTCGAGGTTCACGGACGCGACGCCGAGGATCCCGGCGTCCGCGAGATCCACCGCGCAGGGCAGGCCGGGCAGGATCCAGCGTTCGGTGCGCGAGCCGCCGTCGGCCGAGCCCAGGCGCAGCCGCAGGAAGCCGTCCATGCCGGGCTTGCGCCGGCCGACGGTCGCCCGCCGCCCGGTCGCGTCCGCGGCGAGGGCGGCCGGGTCGGGCACCTCGGCGCAGCGGATGGCCCGCTCGAACAGGGCGTCCCGCTCGACACGTTCGAGGTCTGACGCGGGTGCGCGGTCGGCCGAGCGGACGGGCCTGATGCGCGCCACGCTCAGCTGCGTGCCGTAGATCGACAGCTGGGCGCCCTCGGGCCAGCACAGCTCGAGCGGGCTGGTCGCGGCATCCTGCGGGAACGCCCACGGCGTGCCGGCCGGCTCCATCGGCCGGAAGGTGCGCAGTGTGGGCACGCCGGGCTCGGGCGGCAGCGCGCTGTTCTCGGGGCGCGGGTCGGGGATCGCCAGCCAGGCCTCGCCGCCGGCCGTGACGGTGAGCCGCACACCCGGGCGACCGGCGTGCGCGCCACGGAGGTGGACGGCGCTGTCCGGAGCCGGCCCCAGCGTGTGCGTGCCCATGCCGAGGGACCAGATCCGGCCCGCGTCCACGCCGCCGACCGCGCGTACCTCGACGAGTGAGTGCGGGTCGCGGCGGCGCACCCGGATCGGGTCGGCCGGCACGGTGTCCTGAGGCGCCATCAGCTCGGTCCTCCTGCCAGGGCCGGGGTGGCCGAGGGTGCGAACGGTTCGATGCTCAGCGCCGGGTCGCGCGGCGGCAGCGGGAGCAGGCCGGGATGCTCGTCGAGGGACAGCGGCGGCAGTTCGGGGGCGGCGTTGCGCTTCGGCTCAGCGGCGGCGAGTGCGGGCGCCGACGCCGTGGGAGGCGGCACGGCGGGCATGGCTTCCGGCAGCACGGTACGCGGCTCGAGCTGCTGCGGTAGGCCCGTGGTCGCGGCGGACAGGCCGAGAGCGAGCGAGGTGACGACGCCGTCCGCAGTGATCGTCAGCGGCCAGCGCGAGCCGCTGGTGTCGCCGATCACGATGATGCGCAGCCAAGGGCGCAGGTCGGCCGCGCGATGCAATCGGGCGGCGGTCTCGGCGTCGGGGTGGGGCCAGATGAGGAACGCCAGCTTTCCGGCGCCCTCGTCTTCGAGTTCGTCGAGCGCCTGCGGCCACTGCTCGATGGAGGCCACGCGGTGCGCGCCGGCGGCCACCAGCTGCGCCGTCAGGCCATTGATGAACATGTTCGCCGCCGTGGTGTCGCCCTCGACGGTGAGCACGCCGGGGATCAGGGCGAGGTCGAGGAAGACCAGGTCCGCGCCGTTGGATCCGAGGCAGGCGTACGCGGAGGGCGCGCGGCCCGGCTGCGCGACCGGGTTGGCGGCGGCCAGCGCCGCGCGCTCGACCGTGACGGCGGGCACGGGCCCGGTGAGGCGCACGGTGGCCGTCCCGGGGCCGAGCAGCACCGCGTAGGGCCAGGTGGATCCGCTGCCGGCCCAGCGCTCGGCGGCGTCCACGGCGTGCCACGTCGCGGGATCGGCGAGCGGTTCCGCGAGCTTGCGGGGCCGGCCCGGAGCGGGTCCGACGCTGGGACGTCCGGGGAGCGCTGCGGTGCGCGGGTGCGGCGGACGGCCGTTGTCCTCGCGGCCGCCGACGACGGTGGAGAGCTTCTCGCGCATCGCGGCGCGGATGCCGAGACCGCTGTGCACCTCGGGAAAGTTGACCATCGCCGTCACACGCTCTCCACCATCGGGCGCTCGTCCTCGATCATCGGGCGCTCGTCCTCGACCGGCGGGCGCTCGTCCTCGACCGGCGGGCGCTCGTCCTCGATCAGCGAGCGCTCGTCCTCGATCAGCGGGCGCTCGTCCTCGACCGGCGCGGATGCGGCGGCGGCCTCGGCGGTCTCGCGCAGGTCGCGCAGCTCCGGCGTCGCGCCGACACCCATCCGCACGGCTGATCCGCCGGGTCGCACGGTGATCTCGCAGTCCTCGAACACGCCCGCGGCGCTGTCGTGGAAGTAGAGCCCTGCGTCACCGCTGCCGGTCACGGTGGCCCGGCGCACGGTCGGGTTCGCGCCCGCGCCGACCACGATGCCGCCGCCGGCCACGTCCCGCACCCGGCAGTCCTCGATGTGCGCCGCGCTGCCGTGGTCGAGGTAGATCCCGCCGTCCCCGGTCCGCTCGACCTCGCAGTCGCCGATCACCGGCATGCCTCCGGTGCCGACGACGATGCCCATCCGTCGGGCGTGGCGGACCCGGCAGCCGCGTACGACCGGGTGGTGCCGAGTCGCGAGCACGATGCCGATGCGGCAGCCGGTGACCTCGCTGTCCCGGAGCACGGCGTCGGCGGCGCCCTCGACGCGCACGCCGTCGCGGGCGCAGGCCTCGATTCGGCAGCCGGTCAACTCGGCGATGGCGTGGCCGCGCGCATGCACGCCGTGGCCGCGGCTGTCCCGCAGGGTGCTGCGGACGGCCCGGATCGTGGCGTGGCCGGTCAGGTGCGCGGACACGAGCGCGCTGTCGGTCACGCGGCTGTCCGCGACCTCGACGTCCGCGTGCTCGATGGCGGAGATGCCGTACGGCCCGCAGCCGGTGATGTCTGTACTCTCGGCGCGCACCTTGGCCGTGCCGCGGGCCAGGACCCCGGCGGCGGCCGCGCCCGCGATGGCGCACTCGCGGATCTCGACCTTCGCGGTCCCGCCGGCGAGCACCCCGGCCCGGCGGCCGCCCGTCAGCCTGCTGCGATCGAGCCGCACCTGTCCCGCGCCGACCACGACGCCCTCCAGCGCTACGCCGACGATGTCGCAGTCCTCGATGACCACACCGTGCAGCCCGGCGAGCGGGCCGGAGCCCAGCGCGTTGAGGATCTGACCGGGCGTCGGCTCGGCCGGATCCGCCGCGGCGGCGGACCGCAGCGGCGAGCTGCCGTCGATCCGCACTCCCTCGGCCGCTCCCCCGACCACGCGGCAGCCGAGCAGGCGCGCGGACGCCGCGTTCGCGACCGTGACGCCGGGGCCCTGGCAGGCAGAGAACGTGCTGGAGAGCACGTCCGCGCGCGCCTCGTCGAGCAGCCGCAGCCCGGCGCCCTCCGACGCCTCCACACGGCTCTCGTGCATCTCCAGCCGCGCGGTCCCGGCCACGACGATCGCGTGGCCCCGGATGCCGTTGAACGCGCAGCGCTCGATCCGCGCGCCGCCGCGCTCGCGGACGTAGATCCCGGCGTGCGCGGAGGTGCTGAAGGTGCAGCGCCGGAAGACCGGCGTCGCGCTGCCCGCCGCCTCGGCGCGCGCGCCGCGCACCTCGCATTGCTCGAACACCGGCGAGCCCGACTCCACGAAGACGGCCGGCCAGGTCGGATCCTCCGACTCCAGCACGATGCCGCGCACGGTGGCCGTGGAACGCACGACGAGCGCCGGCCCGCGCGCGGCGAGGATCCGCACCGAACCGGGTTCGCCCGCCGCGACGAGCGTGACCGGCCGGTCGAGCACGATGTGCTCCCGGTAGGTGCCGGCGGCGAGCACGATCTCCGACTCAGTGGAATTCGCGATCATCAGGTTGAGCGACAGCCGTTCGCGGGTGGGGACGCGGCGCTGCTGCGTCCCGGCGACGGCCTCCTGCGGCAGTGGCGTCACGGCGATTCGGCTCCCTTCAGATGACCCCGCACACCGAGGGCTACGTGCGGATCGGCCGCGCCGTTCATCCAGCGGGTGAACGACGAAGGCCGGACGGCCGTAGCCCTCGGTGTGGAGATGTCAGGAAGCACAGCCGCGCACACCGGACCCGTGATGACGATGCTCGCCACGGCCTCGGACGGCGCCGTGGTCGAGATCCCCGCGGGCAGCTACCGCGAGCAGCTCTCGTTCGCGCGCCCGGTCACGCTGGTCGCGGCCGAGGGCCCGGGGTCGGTGACCATCCGGCTGGAGAAGCCCTGCGCGGTGCGCGCGGACACCGAGCTGCGCGGCCTGACGATCGAGGGGGCCGGCCTGATGGCCGGCGGCGGGGTCCGGCTCAGGCTGAACGACTGCGTGGTGCGCGGCGCCTCCTCCACCGGCGTCGGCCTGCGCGACGAAGCCCGACTCACGGCCCAGCGCAGCCACATCACCAGCGTGAACGGCAACGGCCTCTTCCTCGGCGGGAACGCGACGGCCCGGCTGATCGGCTGCGAGCTCGGCGAGACCGCGTTCAGCGCCGTGCACCTGGCCGGGAAGGCGGACCTGGAGCTCGAGGACTGCGTCGTCGCCTCCAGCAGGGAGCACGGGGTGCGGGCCACCGAGGAGTCCTCGCTGCGGATCGACGGCGGCTCGGTCCGGGAGAGCGGGCTGAGCGGGATCAGCGCGGAGACCACCGGCCGGGTCGCGCTCAGCGGCTGCACCGTGCACAAGACCGAGCGCGCCGGGATCCTGGTCGGCGCGGGCACCACAGCGCGCATCGACCGCTGCCGGATCGAGGAGGCTGGCGGCTCGGCGCTGGTCGTGTGGACCGGCGGGACCGCGAAGGCGCGCGGCGTGGTGGTGGCCGGGGCCGGGAAGAACGGGGTCTTCTTCGCGGACGACTCGCACGGCGAGTTCGAGGACTGCGAGATCTTCGGCACGGCCTTCCCCGCGGTGCACGTCGGCGAGCGCGCCGATCCGGTGCTGCGGTCGCTGAGCATCCACCACGTGGACCAGGATCTGGACATCGCCGACTCCGCGAAACCGCGGCTGAGCGAGGTGCAGGTGAGCGACGTGGCGGTCTCCACGCTGCCGCCGCCGGGGAAGGACGGCAACGAGGACGCGGAGCCGGAGAGCACGCTGGACGAGCTGATCGCGGAGTTGAACAACCTGATCGGGCTCGACTCGGTCAAGCGTGACGTCACCGCGATGATCAACGTGATGCGCCTGGCCCGGCGGCGGATCGAGATCGGGCTGCCCCCGCCGCCGACCAACCGGCACCTGGTGTTCGCCGGCAACCCCGGTACCGGCAAGACGACCGTGGCCCGGCTCTACGGCAAGATCCTGCACGCGATCGGCATGATCGAGCACGGGCACCTGGTCGAGACGGACCGCGGCTCGCTCGTCGGCGAGTACGTCGGACACACCGCTCCGAAGACGACGGCGGTGTTCCGCAAGGCGCTCGGCGGCGTGCTGTTCATCGACGAGGCCTACTCGCTGGTCCCGCTCGGCGGCGGCAACGACTTCGGCCAGGAGGCGGTGGCCACGCTGGTCAAGCTGATGGAGGACCACCGCGACGAGGTCGTGGTGATCGTCGCCGGATACCCGGGCGAGATGCACCGGTTCATCGACTCGAACCCCGGCCTGGCCTCCCGGTTCACCAGGACCCTGATGTTCGACGACTACTCCTCCGACCAGCTCGCCGAGATCGTGCGCAACCAGGTCGTCGAGCACAGGTACGAGCTCGGGCCGGGCACCGAGGGCGCGATCGTCCGCTTCTTCGCCTCGATGCGCCGCGAGGCGGGTTTCGGCAACGGCCGCTCGGCCCGGCAGCTGTTCCAGGTGCTGACCGAGCGGCACGCGCAGCGCACCGCGACGCTCGCCGAGCCGACGACCGAGGACCTGATCGTGCTGCTGCCGCAGGACGTGCCGCTGCCCTTCGCCGACCCGGAGCCGGCGGCGGACGGAGCGGCGGCGGACGGAGCGGCGGCGGACGGAGCGGCGGCCCCGGCGCCCGGGCGGGAACCCGACCCCGAGGTATCGCAGGCTCCGACGACGCAGACCTGAACGACCGCCCGCTCCGCCCCGTAATCCGAGGAAGCGAACACTCCATTTCACAAGGAGCGCTCTCATGTCGACTTCGCGGAAGCCGCAGCACCGCAAGCCGAGTTCGGCGACGAAGGTACGGATGGTCGCCGTGCGCACCGCGGCGATCGGCGCCGTGGCGATGCCCGGAGCGGCGGCGCTCAACGCCCAGCACGGTCAGCACGCGGCGACGGCGGCTGCGGCGGACGAGCAGAACCCCACACCGGTCTCAGAGGTCGAGCACCGGGTGCTGGTGGCGGCGGAGGAGGACACGCACGTCGTGCTCGTGGCCAAGGCGACGGCCAGGAAGCCCGAGACGGCGACTGTGGTGTACAAGGTCAAGGAGGGCGACACGCTCTCCGCGATCGCGGAGCGGAAACTCGGCGACGCGAGCGACTACACCGACGTCTTCGCGCTGAACAAGGACCGCGCGGAGTCGGACGGCGAGCGCTTCACCGATCCGTCGCTGATCATGCCGGGCTGGTCGCTCACGCTGCCGACGGCCCTGAAGACCGAGGCCGCGCAGTCCGACGTCGTGACCGCGCAGGCCTCCCTCACGCACCACCACACGAGCTCCGCGTCGCAGACGAGCACGACGGTCGTCCACCACAGCAGTCAGGCCTCAGCGACGCGGGCCTCGGACGCGACCGTCCCCACCTCGTCCGGCGGCTCCCTCGAAGAGTGGATCAACGAGGCGATCAGTGTCCTGAAGCGGCGCGGGTACGACGTCTCCTACGAGGCCGTCTACGAGACGGCCATGCACGAGTCCGGCGGCAACCCCGACTCGGTGAACGAGTCGGACTCGAACGCGGCTTCAGGACGCCCGTCGATCGGCTTGATGCAGACGATCCAGTCGACCTTCGACGAGTATGCGCTGCCGGGGTATACCGACATCTACAACCCGGTGGACAACATCATCGCCGCGGCTCGCTACGCCGCCGCCGTCTACGGCTCGCTCGACGAGATGGTCGAGGCACGCTGCGACGGCAGCTGCTGGCGGGGCTACTAGGACGGCCGGTCGATGAGACTCCACACGCCGACCGCCCGCCACGGCGGCGCCGTCTCAGCTCAGCGCCGCGACCTGAGACGCGCTCAGGGCCACGTCGTACACCTTCACCTCGGTGATCAGACCGTCGAACCCGTCCGTGTCGCCGCCGTCGTAGAAGGCGCGGCCGATGGCCAGCGAGCCGTTGCTCGCGAAGGGCGTGTTGTCGGTGGCCGTTCCCTCGAGGGTGCCGTTCACGTACAGGGACATCTTTCCGGTGCTGCCGTTGTAGACCCCGACCAGGTGGGTCCACGTGTTCAGTTGCGGCGTGCTGTCGGAGGTGGCGCGGTCGGCCTCGCTCGGGTTCGTAGTGTCGGTCGCGACGCGGGAGAAGGCCCAGCAGTTGCCCGGCTGGAAGTACTGCAGGTAGAAGCCGCTGTCGGTGCCGGCGTCCTGGCTCACGGCCGTGTCCGCGTAGTGCGGGGCGGAGGGGAACGCCACCAGGTAGACGGACGCGGAGACCGTGAAGCTCTTGCCGGGCCCGGTGTTGACGACAGGGCCGGACGTGGCCACGAAGCTGTCGCCGGCCCCGGTGAACACGCCCGCGCCGCCGTCCCAGCTGACGTTGTACGCGGTGCCGTTGTGCCCGCCGGTGAGGTCGGCGGCGCTGTGGTTGAGCGGCCAGGAGCCGATCAGCGGCGAACTGGTGGTCGTGACTGCTGCGGCGTGCGTGGCGGCAACGGTCTTGACGACGGTGACCGTGCTGGCGGGCGGAACGGGCTCGGCGGTGGTCCTGCTCGGTGTCGGCGAGTGGCTCGGGCTCTTACTCGGGCTGGGGCTCCGACTCGGGCCGGCGCTGGGGCTCGGGCTCGCGCTGAACACGCTGACAGCGGTCTTCGGGCTCAGCGACTCCTGCGCGGCCTCGGACACGGTCATCGCCGAACCGTGCTGCCCGCTGTAGTACGCGGTCAGGCCCGCGCCGCCACCGGCCAGCGGCACGATCACCGCGGCCGCGACCAGGGCCCGGCCGTGCCGCGCTGGCCACGATCCGGCGGGCGCCGGCGGGGCGTCCTCGACGGCTTCCGGCCTCGGCTGCGCCGCCTCGGCCTGCTCGCCGGCCTCGCTCCAGACGAACTTCGACTGATCGGACTCTGGCTTCCGGTCACGGAACATGATCTCCGCACACTCCTCGGGTGGTCGTGCAGGCGGCCTCGGCACGGGCGGCGACCGGGCTCCGGCACCGCCTTCGGTGCTGTGGTACGCAGCCGCGCCACGCCGCGTTCACCCCGGACACAAGAGAAGAGCACGCGATGACGCGGCCGAGCGACTGGTCCGCCCTGGGCCTGTCCAGCGACCCCACCCCCGGCGACCCGGACCAGGTCCAGGACGTCCTGAACCTGATCAACACCCTGGCGACGGACTACCAGACGATCCTCGACACCATCAACAAGGTCAACGGCTACGCCGACACGGGCAACCTCTCCGGGGCCACGGCGGACGCGCTCAAGGCGCAGATGAACGGCCGGATCACCAACTTCGTCAAGAGCGCGCAGACCGCCTTCACCCAGGCCGGACCCGTCCTGCAGACCTATCTCAATGCCCTCAACGACCACCAGACCACCGCGGACAACCTGCTGACCCAGGCGCAGAACTCCGGGCTGAAGTCGACCGACTCCACGGTCAAGGGCTGGGCCTCGACCGCCTCGCAGGCCGGCTCCGACCTGACGTCAGCGGCGAAGACCGCGGCCTCGGCGATCGAGAACCTGCCCGGCCCGTCCGATCCGCTGAGCGCGTGGGAGGAGTTCCTGCAGATCCTCGGCTGGATCGCGCTGCTGCTGATCCTGCCCGCGATGATCTTCGGCGGGGTGCTCGCGCTCGTCGAGTTCGTGGTCAACGCCGTGCTGTTCGTCAACGCCCTGGTCCAGTTCGCGCAGGGCAACCTGAGCATCGGCGGCCTGCTGCTGGCGCTGCTCGGCGTGATCGCGCCGACCACCCGCGGCATCTCGCTCGGCGAACTCGTGGACCTGGTCAAGGGCATGGCGTCGTTCGCCAAGGCGGGCTTCGTCTCCATCCGCGCCGGCCTGTCCGACTTCATGGACCTGCTCGTGAACACGAAGTTCACGGACCTGCTGTCCATCGAGACGCTCACCAAGATGGGCAACTTCGTCCTCAAGGGCGGCGTCTGGGTGCTCAACGGGCTCAAGGACCTGCCGACCACGCTGATCACCGCGGGCACCACGTTCGCCGCCAAGCTCGGCGAGCTGTTCGTCGCCGGCGGCCTGAAGATCTTCACCAGCCTGCGGACCGGCAGCTTCCTGAGCCTGATCCTGCCGATCGACGCGATCGAGGTGGAGAAGCTGGGCCTGATGTCCGCGTTCCGGATCGGCTTCCTGGAGCGCGGCCTCGGCATCACCGCCTCCCCGACGACCAACCTGCTCGACCTCAGCAAGCTCGCGCTCGGCGGGGTGAAGACGGGCGAGTTCCACTTCGCCGGCATCGGCTACCTCGACGTGCCGAAGACCAGCGCCATCGACATCAACATCGGCCACGGCCTCCCGGCCTCGCTGCCGAATCTGAACACGGACTTCCGGCTGGCGACGCTGGACGGGCACATCTCCGCACCGCAGATCTCGATGGGCAACCTCGCCGCCGGGTTCACGCACGACGCGCTGAGCGTGGGGACGATCAGCACACACATGCCGCACACCAACTTCGGCCTGAACAAGCTGGAGATACCCGACCTGCGGTTCCCCAAGGAACTCAACAACATCGGCAACGGCACCGTCATCACGAAGATGAACGACCTGTCCTTCGTGACCGTCCACGAGGACAAGCTGCCGGCGAACATCGACATGAACAGCTCGCACATCAGCGTGCCGACACTGCACTCGGCCGAGGTGTCCATCCCCTCGATCCACGCCGACAACCTGAGCATCTCTTCGGTGGGCAGCAGCGACATGAGCATCCCGAACCTGCACGCCGCGAACATCAACGTGGCCGGGATGCACACCGGGGACATGAACATCGCCGGACTGCGCTCGGGCGAACTCAGTGTTCCGACACTGCACACCGCGGACATCAACGTCGCCGGAATGCACAGTGAGAACCTGAGCGTGCCGACGATCCACACGACCGACATCAACGTCCCGGCTATGCACGCCGACAACCTGAACATGCCGGTGATCCACACCACGGACGTCAACGTCTCCGGTCTGCACGACGGCAACCTGAACATGCCGACCCTGCACGAGACCAGCGCGCCGAACCTGGGCTCGAGCTCGGTGCACATGACCGACAACCTGCAGCACATCAACATCCCCTCGCTGCACATCAACAACCTGCAGACCTCTGACCTGCACAACGTGGACCTGGCCTCGAATGCGGTCACGAAGATGCCGACCTCGGGGGATCTGCCCAACCTCTCGGCCATCGCGCACACGCAGATCAACGTCGCCGACATGCACGGGCTCCCGGTCACCCAGAGCGACTCCGGCCTGAAGATCGACAGCAAGTCGATCTCCGCGGGACACGTCGAGGTGGCGAACGTGGACACGGCGCATGTGAACCTCACGGCCAACGCCGCCAACGTGGACGTCAACATCGGCACCCACGCGCACACGGAACCGAACGTGAACATGTCCGGCGAGGCGCTGCACCTGGCCAACCCGGACGCCAACGCCCTGCGGCACCTCGCGGCCAACGACAGCGCGACCGCCGTGCACCTGACCACCTCGACCGGCACCCCGCGGCTGACCACCCCTGGGCTGGACGTCGGCCGCCTCGGCGGGGACTCGCGCGGCGTCCTCCCGCCCGAGATCAGGAACCTGCAGGCGAACCCGGAGATCCCCGTCCACGCGAACGACTCCGGGATCCGGGTGAACATCGGCGAGGGGCAGTTCGGGACCAAGCACGACATCATCGAGCCGGCGACGGACCCGACCTCGATCCCGGCGGTCTCCAGCACCGGCGTCGACGAGGGCGCGGCGCACTCCGCGGGCTCGCGCGGCACCGAGTTCTCCGAGCCCGACCTCGCGGGCAAGCCCGGCCTGATCGACCCGAACGGCGAGAAGCTCGCGGTCGCCTGGACCGGCTTCAAGCAGGCCCAGAACCTGTTCATCAAGGCGAAGGCCGACCACGACCTTCAGTTCCACGGCGCCGACCCGAAGGTCGGCGAAGCCGGTCCGGCCTTCAAAGGCAAGGCCCCGCAGACGAACGCGCAGGCGGAGGCCGTCCACAACCTGCAGAACGCCGCCAAGGGCTTCGCCCAGGCGAGCGCGAAGCTGCACGACGTGCGTACGAACGCCCTCGACCTGACGCTGCAGAACCGCAGCGCCGTGGTGGACTCGCTGAAGGAGCGGCCGCGGGCCCTCGGCGGCATGAAAGACGGCGACGTGCCGCTCGAAGTGCACGCGGAGACCGGCGAGGTCACTCTGGCGTCTCGGCCGTTCGGCCCGAACCACGAACTCCTCATCACCTTCGGCGACAACCACGCCGAATCGGGCGCGGTCGTCAACGTGCACACCCAGGAGATCGAGTACCGCGGCAATCTCTTCAGGGACGACGCACACACCCAGGTCCGCATCGAAACCCTCGACGGCACCGGCTTCCGCGAGTTCGGCCCGGACGGCACGCTCGTCACCTCCGCGCACGTGCTCGTCGACGTGCACGGCCAGCAGTTCGGGACCGTCACGATCGACCACACGGCCGGCGGCCTGGCCGACCTGCGCACCGCGAACGAGCACCTGACCGGCCTCGACATCGAGCACTCGGCGAACGGCAACATCACCATCGGCGCGGCGAACGACTGGCGCATGTGGCAGTTCGACTTCGCGGGCAGGCTCACCATCGAGCCCAAGCAGCTGTTCGACCACCTCGGCAACGAGACGACGAGCGTGCTGCTCGACCATGACAGCAACCTCGCCCACGCCTTCTTCCACGACGGCACGACCGACGCGTTCTCCTTCCATCCGGCACAGGACGACACCGGCGGCTTCCGGTTGGGCCTCACCGATAACGGCGACGTCTGGATGGGCTACGACGCCGGCGGCCACATGGTCGGCTACGGAATGCCGCTGCGGCACACGGACGGCCACGGCATCGGCGACCTCACGGTCGACGTGCACGACCCGCAGGCCCACACCATGTCGATCAACACCGCCGACGGCGACCACGTCCCACCGACCCACGCCGAGATCAACGGCAACACGATCACCGTCACCGCGCACAACGGCGACATCGTCGAGGTCTCCACGCAGATCGACCACGCCGTGCTCACCCGCGCCGACCTGCACACGTCGCAGTACGGCGACGACTTCGGCACGCTGCGGGTGAACTACAGCGACGGCAGCGCGACCTTCCGCGACATCCCGGGCGTCCGATGGGACTTCGAGCACGACGCCGCGCACGCGGGCTTCACGCTGACCAGCGAGGACGGCGTCCACACGCTCGGCTTCGGCGCGTCCAACGACCTGCGATTCAGCCAACTGACCACGCGCGACCACGGCACCCTCGACCTGACGAACGCTCACATCCGCACCGATCACACGGCCGGCCCGAACGCCGAGACGCACACGCTCGTGGACGACGCCGGCAATGCGATCGGCGGACGGCAGATCACCCAGAGCGTCGACGGCCACTTCACGGTCACCGAGATCGCGCCCGGCCACTACCGCAACGGCGCGTCCACCGAGTTCAGCGGCGTCACCGGGCACGTCCGCACCCAGCGGACCACCCTCCAGGACTTCAACGGCCTGCACATCCACGAAGACCACGTCCACGCGGACCCGAACACCGGCGGCGCGACGACGACGATCCGCAACGACGAGAACTTCGCGATGGCCGGCTTCCTCGTGATGCGCAACGAGGACGGCCACTTCACCGTCGCCGACACCGGCAACACCCACGAGGAAGGCAACTTCACCGAGTTCGACGGCGCAACCGGCTCGGTGCGGACCCGGGAGACGAACCTCCAGGACTTCGGCGGCCTGCGCGTCCACGAGGACCACGTCACACTCGACCCGAACACCGGCGCGCCGACGATGTCCATCCGCAACGAGGACGGGCTCGCTCTCGGCGGCTTCGAGATCCAGCGCACCGGCGACGGGCGCCTGATCGTCACCGACGTCAGCAACACCCACGCGCACGGCGCCGCGTCGGAGTTCGACGGCGTGACCGGGGGGATCCTGGTGCGGCGCACGAACCTGGCCCAGTCGCACGGAATGCAGGTCCACGAGGACCACATCAACCTCGACCCGCGCACCGACGAGCCGACGATCACCGTCCGCGCGAGCGACGGCACGGTCCTGGGCGACTTCCGGGCCGAGCGCAACCCGGCCGGGAACCTGGTCGTCACCGATGCCGGACACACGCACTCGAACGGCTCCACGGCCGAGTTCGACGGCCTCAGCGGCGACGTCATCGCTCGCCGCACCAACCTCGAGTCCTTCGACGGGATGCACATCCACGAGGACCACCTCACCCCCGACGTCCACACCGGCGAGCAGACGATCACGCTCCGCACCGACGACGGCACCGTGGTCGCCGACTTCCGGGCCGAGCGCAACCCGGCCGGGAACTTCGTGCTCACCGATACCGGCGACACCTCCATGCGCGGAGCCGGCGCGGAATTCGACGGGCTCAGCGGCGCCCTGATCACCCGGCGCACGAACCTCGAGGGTTTCGGCGGACTGCACGTCCACGAGGACCACCTCAACCCCGACGTCGGCGGCAACCCGACGGCCACCGTCCGCGCCGCCGACGGCACCGCGTCGTTGGACCTGCAAGCGGGCCGCGACGCCGCCGGGAACCTGGTCGTCACCGACATCGGCCACACCTACCGGAACGGCTCGGTGGCCGAGTTCGACGGCCTCAGCGGCAACATCCTCACCCGGCGCGCCAACCTCGAGGACTTCGGCGGACTGCACGTCTTCGAGGACCACGTCAACCTCGACGTCCACGGCGAGCCGACGATCAGCGTGCACAACGCCGACGGCAGCGGGCGGGCCGACTTCCAGGTGGTCGAGCACAACGGCGACTTCGTCGTCACGAACATCGGCAACGGCCACGCGCACGGTTCGGTGGCAGAGTTCGACGGCGCGACCGGCGCGATGCACTATCAGCAGCTCAACGTCGAGAACTTCGGCGGCCGCTACATCCACGAGGACCACGTCAACCTCACGCCTGGCGGCTTCCCGACGACCACGATCCGCAACGCGGACGGCAGCGTCTCGCACGACTTCGACGTCAACCGCTTCGGCATCGCGCATTACATGGTCACGGACACCAGGCTCGGCCACACGCACGACGCATACACGGAATTCGACGGCCTGACCGGAAACATCCGGACCCAGCGCTTCAACCTCGGGGACTTCAACAACCGGCACCTCGTCGAGGACCACCTCAACCTCGACGGCGCCGGCAACCCGACCATCACCATCCGCGACTCGAGCACCAACGCAGTGGTCGGCAACTTCCACGGCGCACGGGCCGCCAACGGGCACTTCCACGTCAGCGACCTCAACCCCTTCTCCACACGCGGCTCGCACGTCGAGTTCGACGGCGCGAGCGGCGCGATCCGCTACCGGCGCACCGAACTCCAGGACTTCGGCAACCTGCACCTCTACGAGGACCACCTCAACGTCGGCGCCGGCGGCCGTGTGCCGGTGACCGTGCGAGACAACACCGACGCCCTCGTCCCGCACTTCGCGCAGAGCACGACCCGGGTGAACGTGGTCCGGCTCACCGACACCCGAGTGGGCCTCACCGAAGGCGACTACGCGGAGTTCACCCAGAACCTCGGCAGGATCGAGTCGCGGCAGGACCACCTGCAGGACTCCAGCGGTCTGCAGCTGAACACGGACTACCTCGCCCGCGACGCGAACAACCACCCGACCCTCCAGGTCCGCGACGGCAACAACGTGGTCTCGACGCGGTTCACCCTCACCCGCAGCGCCGACGGCAACAGCGTCGTCCTCACCGACACGGCCGCAGCCCACGCCGGAGAGACCCGGACGTTCAACCTGGGCAACCGTCTCATCGGAGCGCGCATCGGCATCCGGAACGCGAGGGGCGGCCTGACGCCGGACCGCTTCGATGTGGAATTCCGGATGGGTGCGGACGGCACCTGGACGGGCCGCTGGACCCGCACCGACGCCGGTGCCCGGGACGCGGGACTGCCGAAGGCGTACAACAGCTCGGGCAGCGCCACGCTCCAGAAGAACGGCACGCTGCTGCTCACCGGCGCCGACAAGACACCGCTGTTCGGCCGCGAGCGGCTGGCGATCGGCCAGGAGCTCGAGGTGCTCAAGTTCCCGAACGGCCGGCGCCAGTGGACCAGCTGGGACGACGCGGGCCACCTGACCGACACCGGCTTCCGGCGCTTCGCGAACGACGACGCGGGAGTCGACGCCAAGGACGTCAACAGCTGGGGCGCGACGATCCGCCAGTACCGCACCGGCATCGACGGCGGCCTGGTGCGCGGCGAGAAGATGCCGGACGGCTCGTTCGCCTGGACCCGGTTCGACAAGGACGGCGCGCTGAAGCTGAGCGGCAACCGGTCAAGAACGCCGTGGGGCTCCGGGGCGTTCGGCTGGAAGGACACCTTCCGCGACGGCGCCGCGTTCCGGCCGGCCCAGGAGCACTGGAGCGCCTTCAACTTCGTCGCCCACGCCGGCCACTACCGGGAGCACGGCATCTCGGGCGACGCGGTCAACGGCTTCGGGGTGAAGACCTCGTTCAAGGAGGTCTCGCAGCAGGGCAAGGACACCGGCGGCCTGGAGATGATCGCTAACAACCACACGCTCGAGTTCACCCGGTACTCCGAGCAGCGCCTCCCGGACTTCCTGTGGAAGTCGCACACCTCGAAGTACGACACCGTCGACTTCCCGAACCGCGGCTTGTTCACCGGCGACTCGCGCTTCCAGGTCTTCAGCTGGGTCGAGAAGGACGCGGCCGGGGCGCGGGCCGGGCACGGTGTCCGGGTGCTGACCCCGGACGGATCGAACTTCGACTTCACCGACGGCGGCAAGCTCGTCCGCAGCACGATCAAGCTGGACGACGGCAGCAAGATCGAGGTCGGCAGGACCGCCGACGGCCGCAGCTGGGACCAGTACCCCGCGGGCCTGAACAACCCGGCCGGCCGCGCGCCGCTCAACTGGCGCGAGATGAACGGCAGCACGGTCGTGCAGTCCGGCACCCGCACCTTCTCCGACAACAAGACGTGGGTCGACCGGTTCACCGACGGCGCCGGAGTCGAGCGCGTGGCCAGGTACACGACGGACGAGGGCGACGTCGTGCACTTCACCTCGGACGCCAAGCCGCAGTTCGACGCGACGCAGCCGCACGGGGTCGGCCCGCACGACAACATGCCTTCGATCACCCGCAACACGATGGGCCAGCTCATCGAGCGCAACGACCACTTCGGCGGCATGGACGCGGGCGACATCGTGGGCCACGGCAATCCGCGCACCGGGCGCTGGGGCTGGGACGACGGTCTGGGCAACGACGGCGTGCGCATCTCGTACCGCAACGGCGGCAAGGGCTCCTGGGACGACTCCTTCGCGGACTTCGAGCGGGACAACGGCCGCTTCCTGCAGATCCGCGACTACCGCGCACTCGACAAGGGCACGTCGCTGCGGTCGTGGCGCGAACCCAACGGCACCTGGGAGTCCGCGAAGTTCAACGCCAAGGGCGAGATCGACGACGCCAGCAGGGCCGTGCGGGAGTGGAAGGACTCGAACGGCGGCTTCCACGCGCTGACCCAGGACGCCCGGAGCCCGAAGACGGCGGACTGGCGGGACGTCCGGGTGCAGCCGGACGGCACCCGGCTGGTGGTGCGCGAGTCGATCGGCGGCAAGGTCCGCATCTACGGCAGCCAGGCCGACCACGGCATGAACGTGTGGAAGGAGTACGACTTCGGCGCCGTCTGGCGCCAGCGCGACGCGATCACCGAGGCGCATCCGGGCGGCGACCACACCTACTTCGTCGAGAAGGAGTCCTTCCAGAAGCAGTGGCGGATGACCAACCAGAACGGCGATCTGATCCGCTACCGCGGCATCTCCGGCGCGATCATGGAGCGCGGCACCTTCGGGCAGTGGACGCAGGTCGGCCTGGAGCGCGAGGTCAAGGGCCTGGTTCCGGCGCTCAACGAGTTCCGCGGCTGGAACCGGATGCTGCGCGAGCCCAACCGGGTGCAGTTCACCCGGAGCGACGGCGCGGTCGGCGAGTTGCGCGGCCGGTGGACGAAGATCGGCCAGAAGTCGGTGTTCGACTTCCTGCAGGATTTCACGATCGACGTCGTGGCCAACATCATCATCACCGGCGCCACCGAGGGCTGGGACTTCACGCCCGGCCAGATCGGCGGCTTCTTCGCGGGCGCCGCCGTCCGCAGCGGCTTCAAGGCCGGCTACGGCGTGCTGACGGAGACCTGGCTGAAGGACTTCCGCGACGGCCTGCGGAACATCGACGGCGGCAAGGACTGGAACCGCCAGCCGTACAACAACGACAAGCACTGGGACAACGAGTGGGCGGGCAACGAGAACCCGACCCGCTGGCGCTCCGGCACCTTCGACTACTTCGTCGGCGGCACGCTCGTCCCGGCGTTCGGCAGCTTCTTCGCCACGCTCATCACCGGCTCGACGCTCGGCGTCGGCAAGGAGGGCACGGTCCTGAGCGGCGACGCCCTCTGGGACGCGGCGGGCCGGGCCATGGCCGGAAGCCTCGTCGGCGGCCTGACCGTCGGCGCCGTCAGGACGCTGGGCCACGTGGGCCTGTCCGGCCGCTGGTTCCACTCGGGCGGCTTCGCCGACATCACCCTCCAGCTCGGCGAGAAGATGCTCACCGACTTCCTGGTCAACGACCTCCTCTCGCACGCCGACACCCTCAACGCCGGCTACGTCGCGAAGATCGTGGCCGCTCAGCAGGAGGCCGCGCAGAACGGCGGCGGTGGGAACCAGAACGGGAGCGGCGGCCCCAACTAGACGACGTGTTTCCGATCCCTGGCCGGCGGTCGCGCGTGGTGGGACAGCCACCGATCCGTGCGCGACAGGCCTGCTATGCGGGTTCTCGCCTGTGTGTCTCCAGGGTCTTCGTCAGAAGCGCGTGGAGCTGGCGGCGCTCGTCCGCGTCCAGGCCTGAGAGCAGTTCGGCCTGCGGCGGTCGAGGGAGCGTTCGGCGCCATGGCCGCTTCGTAGCCGCGAGTAAAACCGCCCATTGATCTAGACGGCAGATTTCGGCCCGGATACCTTGGCCGGAGCGGGCCGGGCGGGCGCGCCTTTTTGCCTCACTGGCTTTCGAGGGCGGTGTGCGGGGTCGGGCCGCCGCTCGCGTCCGCGTCGGTTTCCGTGTCCGCATCCGCCTCGTGGTCGATCCAGGCGTCGATGCGGGTCCACTGGTCCTTGAGCCAGGTCTCGCGGGTGTGGTCGGCGGCCGGGATGTCGGTGACGGGGACGGACCACCAGGCCAGGCGGACGGGGTGCTGGAGGGGGACGGCGCGCCAGGCTTCGGGGACGGTTTCGATGCGGTCCAGGCCGGTGTGGGCGACGAACAGGACGTGGGCGGTCGGCGGGGCGGCGTCGACGGCGGCGAAGACTCCGGTGGGTTTGGCGGGCAGGACGTGGTTCAGGGAGGCGGCGGTGGCGAGTATCCGGTGGTCGCGCCGGCGGCGGAGGCGGTCGATCAGGCGGCGGCGGCGCTTGGTGGTGAAGTTGCCGCCTTCGGGGAAGGCGAGCAGTGCGTCGCGGGGGCCGAGGGAGGCGGACAGTTCGGCGATGCGGCCGGGCGCGTCGGCGCGGGCGGTTTCGCTGCGGCCTACGAAGCAGTTCGGGGTGCGGCCCAGGACGATGTCGATCAGCGGGTCTAGCCGCAGGATCTCCTTGGCGACGAGCCTCGGCCGCCGACCGCCGACCGCCAGTAGCGCGTAGGCGAGCAGGAAGGAGTCGCCGGGGCCGGCGTGGCGGCTGAAGACGATCAGGGGGCCGTCGGGGAGGGCTGTGCCTTGGGCCGGCGAGACGATCTCCAGGCGGAAGGCCTTGCGCGCCGTGCGGAAGAGCATCGAGAGGAGATCGGTGAGCAGGGCGTAGTGGGCGTCCTGATCCGATGCGCGCAGGCGGAGGGCATTGAAGAGACCTGCGAACTCGGCGGCTAGGTAGGTGGCGGCGAACGCCGCGAATCTGGCGGCTCGTGGGCGGCTGCCGCGGATGGAGAGAAACGATGTGCGGTGGAGGGCACTCATCACGGCGCTCAGTAGGGCGCTTAGTACGGTGACGACGGGGAGTAGCACCAGAGCGACTGCGGACAGGAGGAGCAGGAGGGCCGTGGAGCACAGGCGGCGCACGATCGTGTGCCGCAGGAGGAAGTCGGGGATCATGAGGGCATCGATTCCAGGTACTCGGTGCACACGCGGTACGCGTTCTCGATCCGCCGGTGCGCGCGCGAGTAGTCGCGGTAGCGCAGGTAGCTGGAGACTCCGGTCGTGTCGACCGGAGCGCTTCCGCTCGGCAACAGGTGGGCTGCGACGCCGGGCGGCAGGTCGGCGAGCGCGCGGGAGAGGCGGTGGCGGCGGGAGATCTCGAAGGCTACGGCGGCTACCTCCCACGGCTGACGCGGGACGGTCAGCGCCCGCTCGACGCGTCCCACGTGCAGGACGAAGATCCGCCGCGCGCCTAGTTCGACTGCCCGGCCCAGCGGCACGCTGTCGACCAGCCCGCCGTCGAAGAAGTGCTCGCCGTCGACCTCGACCGCCGGCAGGAGTCCGGGCACCGCGCACGATGCGAGGACGGCGTCTGTCACGGGCCCGTGGGCGAACCACGTCTCCGCCGCACGCTCGATGCACGCGGCCACGCACTCGAAGCGCAGCGGCAGTTTCTCGATCGGCACGTCACCCAGGGCATCGACGAGCATCTGCCGCAGCGGCTCGTTGGAGTGCAGGTGCGTACGTGTGCGTACGGCGGTGCCGATCCTGGTGAACAGCGAGCCCTCGAAGACGCCGCGGGCGTCGAGTTCGGTCCACACCTTCTCCAGCCGCTCGACGGAGTCGAGGCTCGGGTCGGCGGCGAAGACGGCGCCGTTGATCGCGCCGACCGAGGTGCCGAGAACAAGGTCGGGCGCGATACCGGCTTCGAGCAGGGCACGCAGCATGCCTACCTCGCACGCTCCGAGCACTCCCCCGCCGCCGAGTACGAACGCGGTGTGGATCGCGGGTCTGGACGGTACTGGTTCGCCTGTCATCAGCCCCCGTGCTTTCCGTGGCCGTCATGTCCGTCGCCGGTGGTCTGCGCGGTGAACGGATCCGACGGTGAGGTGGTCTGCGGGTCGGTGGTGGTCGCGGTCGAGGTGCCGGTGGCGGAGGTGCTGCCGGTAGCGGTCGCGGTGGTGGATTCGGTCGAGTGCGCGGTCGATGCGGAGGAAGGGGCGGAGGTGGACGGCGCGGCGGATGTCGACGGGTGAGCCGAACTCGAGGGAGCGGCGGACGTCGGTGCCGTGGACGGCGCGGTGGTCGGCGCCATGGCGGGCGCGGACCTGGCGGGTATGGATATCGACGGCGCGGACGACTTGGCCGCACGTTCGCCTGATCCGGAGCCTGATGCCGCGCCCGACGTCGTGGCCGATGCGGCTCCGTTGGTGGCGGTCGGACCTGCGGGAGTTCCGCCCAGCTGGGTCAGCGGGAACACGATCAGCGCGATGAGCGCTGCGCCGGCCAGGGCGACGTACGCGGCGTAGCGGGAATGGTTGTGGTGGTCGGGCTGGCCCGGGTGGTCCGGGAAGGCGAATCCGGTCGGTGACGACATCGCGGCGGTGTCCGGGCCGGTTGGCGGTGAGGTGGATGAGGCTGCGGCCACGACTGCCGCGGTGGCCAGGGGTGTAAGCGCTGTAGACGCGGCAGACGGAGTGGACGCGGCAGACGCAGCGGGCGCTGTGGACGCGGCGGACGCAGCGGGCGCTGTGGACGCGGCGGACGCAGCGGGCGCTGTGGACGCGGCGGACGCAGCGGGCGCTGTGGACGCGGCGGACGCAGCAGACGGAGTGGACGCGGCAGACGCAGCAGGCGCTGTGGACGCGGCGGACGCGGCCGCGATCGGTGCAGTCTCCGCGCGTGCTGCACGACTCGTCTTGCTCGCCTTCGTAGTCCTGGCCGCCTTCGTCGTCCCAGACGCTTTCGTGGTCCGGCTCGCCTTTGTGGTCCTGCCCGCCTTCGGCATCGACGGGCTCGGGCGGAAGGTCAGCGAGCGGGAGCGCGCCGCGTGCTCCAGGACCGCCGCCACCTCGCGGGCGCTGGGGCGATCCTCCGGGTCCTTGCGCAGGCAGGCGGTGTAGGTCGCGTTGATCTCGCCGTGGTGACGGCCGTAGATCGGGAGCGGCGGCGGGGCGGAGAGCAGGTGGGCCACGCCGAGGGCCGGCAGCTCACGCTCCTGATACGGGGCGTGGCCGCTTAGGCACCAGTAGAGCAGGCAGCCGAGCGCGTACACGTCCGAGGCACTGCGGGCGGCGTTGCCGTGCCATTGTTCGGGAGCCATGCACGCGGGCGTGCCGATGAGGGCCTGGCCGGTCAGGTCGGTGTCGGCCTCGCGTCGGGAGATGCCGAAGTCGAGGAGTACGGCGCCGCGCGGGGTCAGCATGACGTTGCCCGGTTTCACGTCGCGGTGCACGACGCCGGAGGTGTGCGCGGTCGCGAGGGCGTCGGCGATCTCGGCGCACACGGTGACGGCCTCGTGCGGCGTGAGCGGGCCGCGACGCAGCCGCGTGCCCAGGCTTTCGCCCTCGAGGAGCTCGGTGACCAGGAACGGGTGGCTGGCACCGTCCTCCTCGACCGTCTTGGCGAAGTCGAACACCGTGGTGATCCTGGGGTGGTCCAGGGCTGCGAGCAGGCGCGCCTCGCGTTCGAGGCGCTCGCACTCGTGGCCCACCTGGCCGTCGAGGCCGGACAACGCCTTGATCGCCACGTCGCGGCCGAGCGACTCGTCGCGCGCCGCCCACACTTCGGCGGTGCCGCCGGAACCCAGCGGACGTAGCAGCCGATAGCGGTGCGCGACGAGCCTGCCCTGCTCCCACGCGGTCCACGGCCCAGTCATCAGCCCCGCCTCCACCCGTTCCGCGCCGAGCCCGCCCTCCCTGTGCATCTGCCAGATCCGCGCTGTCGCCTCAGTCGTAGCGTTTGTTCCACCCCGGTCGCCCGCCGGTGATATGACCGACGGGCGACCGCTCCCTGTCACCAGTGTGCTACGCGGCGTAGCCCATGTGCGAGTCGGTGGGCGAAGGCGCGGGACTCGCCGCGGGCCTGCCTCAGCTCGCCGCGGGCCTCGGTCCGCCGCCTGCCGGTGATCCTGCCCTTGATCTGCAGGGCCCGGCCCTTCGTCATGTCCATGAGCTGACGCATCGTACGGGGTGCGGTCATCGGTGCGACCTCCTCATCCGACAGACGCGTCGTCGTGACGCGTCGTTCGGCTTCGGGTGCCCGCATGGGCCGGAATTCATGCGTTCATCCGATTCCGGCTGCCGCATGCGCCGTCCACCTGCACTGTCGGACGCATCGACTGAATCGGGCCGCCATGGGCGAATCAGTGAACGAGGACACCTCTGTCCTGCCCGACGCGTGGCGCCGTCACCTTCACCCGCGACGCGGTGGCGTGCCTGGCATTCGGGTGAAGATCGACGGCAAAGTCATGGCGCCGGCGAACGAATCGATCGCCGGGGTGCGGGCGCGGCGGCTGGATGCGGCCCTGTCGGGCGTGGCGACGACGAGGGGGTCGTGGCGGAGATTCGGCGCGCATCGGAGGGCGAGACATCGGAGAATCGGAGCGGCGGCACTCGCGCGCCGCGGTTGACGGGAAGCTCTCAGCCCAGATCCACCGAAGAGCCGGTCCGACGAGCCGAGCGTGTCCGGATGCTGACGGCATGAGATACCTTCCGACCTGCGATGATGTAACTTCCTAGGGTTCTGTCAACGCAAGATCGAAAGGCATCTCGGAAGTGCAGTCTCCTCACGCCGCCGGCAGCATTTTGGGTGTTCGGTTCTGCTGCAGTTTCACGCCGTCCGGCGTGACCGGTGTGTACAGGTTGATCGGCGAGCCTTCCGGGTCGCGGATGATGACGGACCGGTTGCCCCAGGGCATGGTCGTGGGCCCCTGCACGACGTCGAGCTCGTCGCCGTATTCGTCCTGCAACCGGGCGAACAGCGCCTCGACGTCCTGGACTAGGAACTCGAAGAAGGCTGTGTTGTTTGACTTGGCGCGGGGGGTGTTCTCGGTGATGAACGCGACTCGCTCGGGGGTGCTGAGCGCGAATGTCGCCGACGGGGTGACCACTTCGACGAAGTCGTCGGTGAGGTACTGCGCGGTCACTCCGGCCAGGACCTCGTAGAAGTGGACGAGGTGTGGCAGGTCGTCGGTGATGAGTCTGATGGACGCGAGTTGAACTGTGTTGGTTTCGGTCATGGCTGGAACGCTAGCCACGATAGGGGGCAGTCCTAGTCCACTATTCGGGGCAGAATCACGGGTGTGGTTCAGTCGACAGTTCGCGTGCTGGCGCTGCTCGAGATTCTGCAGTCCGGCGGTGTGCACACGATTACGGAGTTCGCGGAGCGCCTAGGCGTCGACAGGCGAACTGTGCGTCGTTACGTGGAGCACCTGCGTGAGTTGGACGTGCCGGTGGACTCTGTCCGCGGCCGGTACGGGGGTTACAAGCTGGCTCGGCATTACCGCATGCCGCCGCTGATGCTGACTGACGAGGAAGCTCTCGCGGTCATCTGGGCGCTGCTCGCAACCGGATGGTCCGGATCCGGCCCGGTGTCGCCGTCAGCCGTGCAGAACGCTACGGCCAAGGTGCGACGCGTCCTGCCTGCCGCTCTCGGTCGCCGCATAGACGCCGTGATGCAGGCGGTCGATTTTGCGGGCAACAAGACCGGCACCGGGTCCCCGTCCGCGCCGGCGCACGACGGGGCGGCCAAGGTGCTGCTCGACGTCGCCGAAGCGGCCCGTGACCTGCGACCGGTGGTGTTCGACTACACCTCCAGGCATGGTCGTGAGTCGCGCCGCGAGGTCTTTCCTCACGGCGTCGTCGCGCACCGGGGACTGCTTTACCTCGCTGGCCACGATGTCGGCAAGAACGCGCCGCGAACCTTTCGTCTCGACCGCATCCGCCAGCTCCGGCTGACCGACGGTTCGTTCGCGGCACCCGAAGCGCACACCGCACTCGAACAGGTATTGGGTCCACTGCCACCCGACCCGTCGCGCCAGGAGGTATCCGTGCTCGTCAAATCGGACGCCGAGCACGTCCGTCACTTCATCCCAGAGCTGCTCGCGTCGGTCGAACCAGCAGCTGACACCGACCGCGAAGCGGACTGGGTTCGGGTCTTCGTCCGCGCCGAACGCCTCGAATGGGTGGCGCAACGCCTGGCGGCGATAGACCGCCCGTTCGTCGTCGAACGACCCGCCGAGCTCACCGACGTCATCCGAGGCCTCGCGCAACGCCTGCTCGCATACAGCGATCGGCCCCACCTACCGGACAACCCCGACTCGACCGCCAAGGCCGCTAAACGGAGGCGACGCTGACGAGGCCGGCGCGACTCCGTAGCGGCACGCCCTCACGAACGCGGACGTCGTGCGCCGGCGAATGAATCCGCAGACGGCCGTCAAGACGAGTGGAACAGCATGAGTGAATCCGAGGCGGCCCTGGGCAAACGGCTTGCTCACGCTTTGGGCCCACCCTGGCCACCAGCCGACCACCACCTAACCGACGGCGACGACCAACGCCCACCACGACCCGAGGTACCCAGGAAACCCCCGCCCGGACGGCCACACGGCGATCACTCCCGCCCGGAAGACCCCAGACCAGCCCTCGGCGACCCCCGCGACCACAAGTCATAACCCTGAAATCAATTCGGTGGGTCGAGGTTCGGTGTTCGTCGATGCCTGGATGCTGAGGCACGGGTACCACTTTCGGTGCACTGAGGCCGATTTCCGACGACTTTGTAATGAGGTGGGGGGCAGTCCGCGCCGGTATTACGGGCGGATGGCGGCGAACGTGGCGCGGTGGACGGCATCGCCTCCCGGCACGCGTGCGGGCTGATCGGGCCGGTGAGGCTCACGCCGTAGGGACAGGCGGTGGCGGGCTTGCCCGAGGAGCACCGCAATCTAGGTAGCCGTCTTGTGCAGAACCTGTGCGACTTGCACACCCGAGCAGCGCAGCGGATCGTCTGAATCATCGGATTTTGCCCGTTACGCGCTGCCCGGAGGTTCGACACGATGGAGCCGACTCAGACGACGTGCCTGGTCACCGGGGCGACCGGTTACGTCGGCGGACGCCTGGTACCCCGGCTGCTCGAGGCGGGGTACCAGGTTCGCTGCATGACCAGGTCACGGGCCAACCTACGCGACCAGCCCTGGGTCGACCGGGTCGAGGTCGTCGAGGCCGACGCCGCGGACCCGGCGGCCACCGCCACCGCGCTCAAGGGCGTCGACACCGCGTACTACCTGATCCACTCCATGCTCGGCGGCCCGCGCTTCGAGCAGGCCGACCGCGCGGCCGCGAGCAACTTCGCCGCGCAGGCCCGCGAGGCCGGGATCGGCCGCCTGGTGTACCTCGGCGGGCTCGCACCCGAGGGCCAGGCGCTCTCGCCGCACATGCGCTCGCGCGGCGAGGTCGGGCAGATCCTGCTGGCGAGCGGCGTGCCGACCGTCGTGCTGCGCGCCGCGGTCATCATCGGCAGCGGTTCCGCGTCGTTCGAGATGCTGCGCTATCTGACCGAGCGCCTCCCCGCGATGATCACCCCGACGTGGGTCGACAGCAGGGTCCAACCCATCGGCATCCGCGACGTGCTGCGCTACCTGGTGGCCGCCGCGACGCTGCCCGCGGACGTCGCAGGGGCCTACGACATCGGCGGCCCGGACGTGCTGACCTACCGGCGGATGATGCAGCGCTACGCCGCCGTCGCCGGCCTCGTGCCGCGGCGCATCGTCCCGGTGCCGGTGCTCACACCGCGGCTCTCGAGCCACTGGGTCGGGCTGGTCACCCCGATTCCGTCCGCGCTCGCCCGGCCGCTGATCGAATCCCTGCACCACGACGCCGTCTGCAGCGACCACACCATCGCCACGGTGATACCCGACCCGCCGGAAGGCCTGCTGCCGTTCGAGGAGGCGGTCGATCTCGCGCTGCGACGCGTGCGGGAGGCGGCCGTGGTCACGCGCTGGTCCTCCGGATCGGTGCCCGGCGCGCCGTCCGACCCGCTGCCCACCGACCCGTCGTGGGCCGGCGGATCCCTCTACACCGACCTGAGGGAGCGTTTCACGACCGCCTCCCCCGCCGCCGTGTGGAGCGGGATCGAGGCGATCGGCGGGGAGACCGGCTGGTACTCGTGGCCCGTCGCGTGGCAGGCCAGGGGCCTGATCGACCGGGCCTTCGGCGGGGTCGGGCTACGCCGCGGCCGCCGGGACCCGGTGACGCTGCGGGTCGGCGACGCCGTGGACTTCTGGCGCGTCGAGGAGATCCTGCCGGGCCGCATGCTGCGGCTGCGCGCCGAGATGCGGCTGCCGGGCCTTGCCTGGCTGGAGTTGAGCGTCGACGCGCAGAGCGGTGGGACGCTCTACCGGCAGCGCGCGCTGTTCCATCCGCGCGGGCTGGCCGGCCAGCTCTACTGGTGGTCGATCAAGCCGTTGCACGGACTGGTCTTCGGCGCCATGGCCAGAAACCTGGCCCGCAGCGCGTCCTAGCGCCCTCGACTCCACCCTCGCAGTGCCCGGTCGGAGGAAGAAGACCATGCCAGACGGGCAAGCCCAGAGGGACCTGCATCGCCGCCCCCGGGCAGCGCGTCACCCCGGCCGATCGATCTGTCGGCAGCCCCCGCACCTGCAGCGCTCTGACAGCCTCGAAGCCGGAGCGCACCGCGCTCCGGCTTCGTATGCAAGACCCCTCGGTCACACCTCCTGAGCGCGGTGGCGGGCGTCACCGCCGTCGAAGTCCGTGTACGTGTACGGGTTCTTGATGCGTTCGGTGCTCGGGATCTCCGGGGTCAGACCCTCGCGCCAGGCCTCGTCGCCCATCGTGGCACGGGCGTAGTCGACCGTGCGGGCGACTTCCTGCTTCGCGGACGCGAGCGCGGCGGCCGGACCGGGCTGGAGCTTGCCGGCGTGCTTGAGAACCTCACCGTTGACGAGCACGGTGTGCACGTCGCCGCGTCCCGCCTGGAAGACAAGGCTGCCGTACGGGTGCAGCAGCGGGTACATCGCGGGGCTGTCGTCGTTCTTGATCAGGACGATGTCAGCCTTCTTGCCCACCGTGAGCGAGCCGATCAGGCCGTCGAGCCCGAGCGCCCGGGCGCCGCCGACCGTGGCCCAGTGCGCGACCTCCTCGGCGCGCAGCCTGTTGTGCACGACGGTTTCCCCGGCGGCGTGCGCCTCGAGGTGCTCGCGCGAGCGGTCGGCGGAGAGCGTGGCGCGCATGGCGGAGAAGAGGTCCGCGCTCCACCAGACGCTCGTGTCCATGGAGAGGGAGACCGGGATGCCGTGCTTGCGCAGCTGCCAGGTGGGCGGGTAGCCCTGGCCGGCGCTCTGCTCGCTCTCGGTCGAGACCGAGACCGTGCCGCCGGACGCGGCGATGCGCTGGTAGGAGTCGTCGGTGAGGGTCGCGGCGTGGACGTAGGTGACGTCCGGCGTCATGAAGCCGTGGTCCCACATCAGGCGGATGCTCTCGTCGTTCGTCGCACCCCATACGCCCGCGTGCGTCGTCACACGCAGGCCGAGCTCGCGCGCGGCCTCGAACGCCCCTCGCTCGGGGAACGCCGGGTCGGCGGTGACGTCGAAGGCGAGCTGGAAGCCGAATTTCTCGTCGCGGGCGTCGGACATGCGCTCGACGAAGGCGCGGAAGTCCTTGCTGTTGGCCCATTCCCACGGCGCGCCGAGCAGGTTGCCGTAGGCGAGCACGAAGCGGCCGGGGGCCGTGCGCAGCGCGTCGGCCGCGGCCTCCCCGTGCTCGACGGTCTGCAAGCCGTGCGACCAGTCGAGCGTTGTGGTCACGCCCGCGTCGACGGCCTCGATCGCGGCCAGCACGTTGCCCGCGTGGATGTCCTCGGGGCGGAAGATCTTGCCCCAGGTGAGGTAGTAGAACACGAAGTACTGGCTCAGCGTCCAGTCCGCGCCGAAGCCGCGTAGCGCGGTCTGCCACATGTGCCGGTGCGTGTCGACCATGCCGGGCATCAGGATTCCGCCGGACGCGTCGATCTCGATCGCGTCGTCGGGCACGGTCAGGGCGCGGCCGGTGGCGGCGATCCGTTCGCCGACGACGAGCAGGTCCCCGTTCTCGATGTCGCCGCCCGCATCCATCGTCAGGATGGCGGCGGCGTTGCGGAAGACGATCGGCCGGCCGGGGGTGAATTCAACAGTCATGAAGTGACCTCGTCGTTGAGGAGGGGAACTCAGGTGCTGATATCGGGGTACGGCAGCGACTTGTGCGCGAGCCTCGCGGCGTAATCCAGCTGCATCGCGAGCGGTTCTTCGTGATCGCGCTCGAACATGGCGATCCAGAGCGTCAGCGTCAGGAAGGGGTGCGCGCCGAGTTCGAACAGCGCGACGTGGTCGTGCCCGGCGAGCGCGGCGCGTTCGGTGCCGGTGAACGCGAGCCACGTCGTGGCCTCGGCGTCGGGGCAGTTCAGGATGCGTCCGGCCTGTTCGCGTTCCCACCACTCGACCGTCCCGGCCGGATCCTCGCGGTAGCGCTCGACGAGCTCGGGGTCACGGTCGACCGTGAAGAGGAACTTGTCCACGAGGTACTTGCTCACGCGTCGGCTCCGTTCGGGTACCAGGTGAAGTAGGCCTCCATCGTGTGGAACAGGTCGAGGCTGTCCGCGTAGTCGGCCTTGGCGTAGCCGGCGAGTCCCATCATCAGCATGAAGTCCATGAACCCGTGCGTCGCGTTGCCCGGCTCGTGCAGGCTGTCGAGCGTCACGTTCGCGAGGCAGCCGTCGATGTCCCCCTTGGCGATCCACTCGACGGCCTTCGCGTCGAACTCGGGGTCGGGGCCGTGCGGGCCGAACTGGCGCGGGCCGCCGAGCTCCAGCGAGAGGTGCCCGGTGCCGATCGCGGCGACGCGCAGCTGGCTCGGCCAGGAGTCGATCAGCTCGCGCAGCGTGCGCCCGAGCGCGACGAAGCGCTCGGGGCGTGGTAGCGGCGGCGCGAAGATGTTGGTGTAGATCGGCACCACCGGAAGATCGTTTTCCGGACGCACAGTCAGGATCGGGCAGGTGATCGAGTGGTCGACGCGCAGCTCGTTGGAGAACGCGAGGTCGAAGCCGCGGTCGATGCCCTCGCGCAGGAGGTACGCGGACAGCTCCTCGTGCCCCTTGAGCAGCATTCGCGGCAGCCCGAATTCGCGTTCCTCGTTGTAGTAGTTCGCGTCGTAGAAGGGCGCCTTGCCGACCAGGAACTGCGGCATGTTGTCCAGCCAGAGCTGGTGGAAGTGGTCGGAGCCGACCATGACGAGCACGTCCGGGCGCACCCGGGTCAGCGTCTCCCGGTAGGCGGCGACCTTCCGCACCCACTCGGCCGCGAACGGCGGCGCCTGCTCGGCGGGCAGCCGGCTGGTGCGGTAGTAGAACGGATGGTGCGTGGTGGCCAGGATGGCGACAAGCTTCGCCACGGGCCCCTCCTTCCAGCCGGGACTATGATCGGACAACTGTCCGCAGAGCGGCGCTACCCGAACCCTCCGCCAGGCGGTCGGCATTGTCAACTGATTCCGGCGAAATTCTCCGCCGTCGGAGGCCGGTGCGAGGATGAGACCGTGAAGTTGGTCGCGCAGGTGAAGCTGACGCCGACCGCCGAGCAGGCGATGGCGCTCGAGGCGACCCTGCGCGCGTGCAATCACGAGGCGAACCGGGCTCGATTCTCGCCCATCAGTCCGGGCACCCGGACGCGTGCCGCCTTGCAGCCGGTGGCATCTGCCGGGTTGTCCGCCGCAGCCGGTGGCGCCGATCTACTGTAAGCCGGCCCTTTGGCGGGCTGGTCGTTGACTAGTCTTGGCGCGGATGGATCCCCCGCTCGGAGGTGTGCAGTGGTACGACGTGGCACCGGCCCTGACTTCGTCGAGGCGCTGGCCCGCGGTCTCGACGTGCTGGCGTGCTTCGACGAGACCCGGCCGCGGATGACGCTGAGCGAGATCGCGGCCGCCGCCGATCTGGCCCGGCCGACCGCGCGCCGGCTGCTGCTCACGCTGGAGGAGCTCGGCTACGTGCGGGCGGACGGCGGCGGGTACGCGCTCACGCCGCGGGTGCTGCGCCTGGGCATGGCGTACGTCGGCTCGCTCGGCCTGTGGGACATCGCGCGGCCGCACCTCGAGGACCTGGTCGCGCAGACCGGCGAGTCGAGCTCGATGAGCCAGTTGGACGGCTCGGACATCGTCTATGTGGCCCGCGTCTCGGTGCCGAAGATCATCGCGCTGCGGGTGCTGATCGGCACGAGGTTCCCGGCGCTGCGGACGTCGCAGGGCAAGGTGCTGCTCGCCGCGCTCGACCCGAACGAGCTGGTGCAGACCCTGAAGGAGCCGAGCAGGTCGGGCCTTCCACCGACGGCCGAACGCGACCGCGCCGAGATCGAGCAGGAGCTGCGGACGGTCCGGGCGCGCGGCTGGGCGCTGGCCGACCAGGAGCTCGCGCCGGGCGTCCGCTCGGTGGCGGTGCCGGTGCGGGACGGCGACGGCCGGGTCCGCGCGGCGATGAACGTGACCGTGCACGCGGCCGAGACCAGCGTCGCCACGCTGACCGGCGACTACCTGCCGAAGCTGCTGCGCGCGGCCGGCGAGGTCTCCGCGGAGTGGGCGCTGTGGCAGTCGCGACCGCAGGCGGAACAGCGCTGACCGGCGCTCCTTGACAAGCGATCGACGAGCGACGAGAGTTTCGGACAGTTGTCCGTACAGCGGTCACCTTGCCGATCGGGGTGATCCACCCCGGGAGCGGAGGTCGCCATGACGAGCGAGCGGCGGGACCTGGCCGAGCCGGCCCGGGGCCCCCTGTCCGGAATCCTGATCGCCGACTTCTCCCGGGTGCTCGCCGGCCCGTACGCCACGATGCTGCTCGCCGACCTCGGCGCCGAGGTGGTCAAGGTCGAGGGCCCGAGCGGCGACGACACCCGGCACTGGGTGCCGCCGCGGCGCGGCGACACCGGCACGTACTACCTCGCGGTCAACCGCAACAAGCGCTCGATCGTGCTCGACCTCGGCGACGCCGAGGACCTGAAGGTGGCCCGAGCACTCGCGGAGCGGGCCGACGTGTTCATCCACAACTTCAAGCCCGGCGGGCTGGGAAGGTTCGGGCTCGACTACGAGTCCGTCAGAACCCTGAACGAGCGCAGCATCTACTGCTCCATCAGCGGATTCGGCACGGCGGGCGGCGCCTCGCTGCCCGGCTACGACCTGCTGGTGCAGGGCATGTCCGGGCTGATGAGCCTGACCGGCGGCCCCGACGGGCCGCCGTACCGCGCCGGAATCTCCGTCTTCGACGTGATGACCGGCCTGCACTCGGCGATCGGCATCCTCGCCGCGCTGCACCACCGGGACGCGACCGGCCTCGGCCAGCACGTCGAGACGAACCTGCTGTCCACCGCCCTGTCCACGCTGGTGAATCAGACCTCGGCGTACGTCGCGGGCGGAGTAGTCCCGGGGCGGATGGGCAACGCGCACCTCAGCCTGTTCCCGTACGAGCCGCTGCCGACCGGCGACGGCGAGCTCATCGTCGCCGCGGGCAACGACAGCCAGTTCCGGAAACTCGCCGCCGCGCTCGACGTGCCGGAACTCGCCGATGACGAGCGGTTCGCGACCGTCGGCCGGCGCAACGACAACCGCGAGCAGCTTCGTCCGCTGCTGCTCGAACGGCTCGCGACCAGGTCGGCGCAGGAGTGGTTCCGGGTGCTGAGCGACGCCGGCGTGCCGTGCGGCCCGATCAACGACGTGCGCGGCGGCGTGGAACTCGCCGAGGAGCTCGGCCTGGAGCCGGTCGTGCGGGCCGGCGACGTGCCGACCGTGCGCAATCCGATCCGGCTGTCCGAGACCCCCGCCCGCTACGACCTCGCTCCCCCCGCCCTCGGCGAGCACGGCGACGAGATCCGCGCCTGGCTCGGGTTCGCGGTCCCCGCAAACGAAGGAAGCACGCCGTGACGCTCCAGTTCCCCACCTCGCTCGGCACCTCGGACGCCGAGCACATCTCCCTGCTCGGCCAGGACGTGGCCGGCGATCTGATGGGGAAGGTCGGCTTCGGCGAGCTGGCGTTCTGGCTGATCACGCGCCGCCGCCCGACCCCCGGGCAGGCGCGGCTGTTCGAGGCGGTGCTGATCGGTCTGGCCGACCACGGCTTCACCCCCACCGCGATCGCCGCGCGCCTGACGTACCTCAGCGCCCCCGACGCCGTGCAGGGCGCGCTCGCCGCCGGACTGCTCGGCGGCGGCTCGCGGTTCCTCGGCGTCACCGAGGACACCGGACGCTACTTGGCCGACGTGCTCGCGAACGCACCCGAGCTGCCGAAGGACGACGCGGCGTGGGACGAACTCGCGCGCGCCGCGGTCGCGCAGAGCAAGGCGGCCGGGAAGTTCGTGCCCGGACTCGGCCACCCCGTGCATAAGGAACGCGACCCGCGAACCCCCCGCCTGATCGAGATCGCGCACGAGGAGCAGCTCTACGGCCCGCACCTGGCGCTGTTCGAGGCGATCGGCCGCGTGCACCCCCGAGTGCTCGGCAAGACCCTGCCACTGAACGGCGCCGGCGTCAGCGGCGCCGCCCTCGCGGACCTCGGCCTGCCCCAGGAACTGCTGCGCGCGGCGGTGCTCCTGGCCCGCTGCGCCGGGCTGATCGGGCACATCGCCGAGGAGATCAGCCGACCTGTCGCCAACTCGATCTACATGACCGTAGACCGCAACGCCCGCTACGTACCGCCGGAGGCCGACGCGTAACGGCGAAAGCCAGCGCGTAACGGCGGAGGCCCATGCGCACCGAATCGACTAGACCGTCCTCGCACATCCACCCCACGTTCGCGGCAGGCGCGACGAGATAACAGTGGAACCGGTTGGGCGGCACCGCCAGTCCATAGTGCTCCCGCAGCGTGGTTCGTTCGCCCTCACGGAACAGGCCCTTGCCGCGCAGGATGGGCAGCACGTGCGCGATGAAGGCCTCCCGGCCCGAGCGGTTGTCGAACACGAGCAGCTGATGCGGCGACTAGGCCCAGCGCAGATTCGGGAGCACGTTCGCCGTGCCGGCGGCGGCCGGCAGGTTCGGGTGCGCGGTGGTCGGTTCGCCGAACCAGCGCGCCACCCGCCCGTAGCCCGCGTCGAAGAGATCCACGTCCTCGAAGACGATGGCCTTGTGCGCATTGAGCGCTTCGCGCAGCGCGGCGACGGTCTCAGATCGAGCGGCTGGCCATTACCGTCTTCACCTGGTGCCCGAGACACACGCCGCGATCACGACCGGCGTGACGAACGCAGGCTCCGAGGGCACCAACCGCGTCATCAAGACCGACGCACGCTGCGCCTACGGCTACCGCAACCCCGCCAACCACCGCCTGCGCGCCCGTGCTGCCACCACCCGCCGCGCCCGAGGCCACCTCACGACTCGAACCAGCGGGCGCCACAGCCAACCCCGAAAGAACTCAAGTACCTGACGCTGATGCTAAGTAAGCCGACGAGCCCCAAAATCCCTCGAGCTGCGTCGCCGCAGATAGTAGGATCCAACGACGCGCAGCGGCCGAGGACAATGCGGTCTTTCCCGACACGGCGTCCTTGCTCACAGATCGAGGCGGCGGATGCACAAGCACATCATGACGGCCGAATCGGCCCTTTCAGTGATCGCTGAGCTTGACTCTCGCAAAGTACGAGCCTGTATCGGTGGCGGATGGGCCGTTGACGCGCTGATCGGCACGCAAACACGCGAGCATTCCGACCTCGATCTCTGGCTTCCAGCAGCTGACCTTGATCCCTTGATCGCCGCATTCTCGCAGCTCGGCATCGACCGAGTGCTCCCCTGGGGCGGCGACCGGCCATGGAACTTCGTGCTACACGACGGCGAACACCTCCGGGTCGATCTTCACTTGTACGAGGAGCTCGCCAACGGAGCCGTTCACTACGGCAGCGTGTTGAGCGGAGACCGGTTCACTCTGGCCGACCTCCATGGCGAAGGCCAGATTCTTGACACGGCCGTACGCTGCGAGACCCCAGAGTGGGCACTGCGATGCCACACTGGATACACACCACGCGCCGTTGACTTCCCTGACGTGACACACCTTTGCACCCGATTCGGGCTCCCGCTGCCCGAACTATTTCGCACGAGCAAGCCCAACTGCGAGCACGGTCAAGTTCGTTGAGCCCAATTCGACTGGTGAGTTTCCGTACGGAAAATGGCATGGGAATCTCCCGTCAATCAAGCGGCTGGAAGAATGCCAGGCATGGAAGATGTATTGAGCCGCAAGGCGGCCTCGGACGCGGTATCCGATGTCGGATGGCGCTTCCTGCTCGGTACGCTGCGGACGTCGGTCCCGGTAGGGTCCACCGCCGTGGCGCTCGAGGTGGCGCAGGCTGCGGTCGCGGCATGCGGAGCGGGCGTCGATAGCGCCGCCACCGCGGGTCCCGGCGGCGCCGACGGCCACCTTCGGACGGACCTGCGGCCGGATCGCGTCGTGTTCACAATGCAGAGCCTTGCCGCGGAGCGCCCGGCCGTCACCACGCGCGACGTCGAGCTCGCGCGCCGCATCTCGTCCGCCGTCGAGGCCCTGGGCCTGACGACCGGACCCGACATCGGCACCGAGGCGGCGGTGCGTTCTGTGCAACTGCTGGAGATCGCCTTCGACGCGCTCGACATCCCCGCGATCCGCCCGTTCTGGAAGGCGGTGCTCGGCTACGCCGACGAGCCCGGCAGCCACGGTCCGCGCGATCCGCTCATCGATCCGGTCGGCCAGGGCCCGGCCGTCTGGTTCCAGCAGATGGACGAGCCGCGCCCGCAGCGCAATCGCATCCACTTCGACCTCTGCGTCCCCCACGACGAGGCCGCCGCACGGATCGAGGCCGCGCTGGCGGCCGGCGGCCGCCTCGTCTCAGCCACCCGTGCACCCGCCTTCTGGATCCTCGCCGACGCCGAGGGCAACGAGGTCTGCGTCACCACCTGGCAGGGCCGCGACGAGCTGCCGTCCCCAAGCTGAGGAGCTGTCATGCGCACGCTTGCCATCACGCAGAACATCACGCTCGACGGCTCGATCGAGATGCTCGACGACTGGTTCGATCCGCAGGGCCAGGGCGGCGAGGACCCCTCGGACCTGATGGCCGAGATCCGCGAGCAGGACTCGCGCTCCGACGCCTTCCTGGTCGGGCGTCGCACGTTCGAGGATCTGCGCGGGTACTGGCCACTGCAGACGGAGGACCGGACCGGGATCACCGCGTACCTGAACAACGTGCAGAAGTACGTCGTGTCCTCGACGCTCGGCGAGCCGGCCTGGGTGAACACGACCGTGCTGCGCGGCGACGCCGTCGAGCAGGTCGCCCGGCTCAAGGCGGCACCGGGGAAGGACATCGTCGTCACCGGGAGCATCTCGCTCTGCCACGCGCTCATCGGGGCCGGGCTGGTGGACGAATACCGCCTGTTCACGTACCCGGTGGTCCAGGGCCGCGGGCGGCGGCTGTTCCCCGACGGGTACGTCGTGCCGCGGCTGCGGCCGCTCGCGGCGAAGTCGTTCTGGGGCGGGATCACGTACGCGGGCTACGCGCAGATCAAATAATCCCTTGCGTCTCTCCCGTGCCGTGCATAGCGTATGAGGCACACCGAAAGGAGGTGATCCTGACTTGTGTAGTTTCAGGACGCGTGAGGTGGCTGTCCGCTAGCCGCCGGCCGACCCGTCGTGGTGACCGGCGGTAGGCGAATTCCAGACAGACACCCGGCCCGCAGGTCCACCGTCTCGTCCACGGTGCCTGTCCGGACCGGTGCGGTTGCGCACCGACCCGGCAGGAAGCGACCTGCGGGCTGTCTGCTGCCCGGGGGCGGTCGGCAGAGAGGCTAGGCCGCGGGGGGCGCCGGCAGAGGACTCCGGCAAGGGCGGGCCGCCGGCAAGGGGCTCCGGTACAAGTCCGTCGGCATCACGCTGACGATCGCGCCGCAGAACGGTACGTACGCCGAGTTCCGCGCCGCGACGGCCTCGAAGAAGTACGACGGGGCGCTCTTCCGGCAGGAGGCGTCAGACGTCTTCTACGAGACCCGCGACATCCTGACGACCGGCGACAACCCGACCAACGCCTACGGGTTCAGCGACTCCGCGGTGAGCGCGGACTACGCGGCCGCCGGCCCGGAGGCAGCCCGCTTGCGCGCTGGCCCGTCCGGCCGATCACGTGACGATGGGCTGCGAGCCGCCGGTCCTTCCCATCCGGGGAGCGCTTGCCCTCATAGGCGGGCTACGACCTCTTCGTCTATGAGGGCCGTTATAGAGGTTCGCCGGGAGCCCCCCTCCACGTGGGCGGTTACGGTTACCACCGCTTCCTTGTCCGGGCAGATTACGCAGAGCTGACCGTAGCGGCCTGCCATTTTGTATGTTCTGTCCCCCGGGGTGCACCAGACGCCGAGGCCGTAAGCGTCCGAGAGGCGGAAGCCTTCGTACGCAGGGTCCTTCACGGTCGAGACGGTCTCTGTCGCGATTCGTGCGCAGTATTCGGCTGGGACCAGCTGGCGCCCTTCGTGGCGCCCCTCGTCGAGCAGGAGGCGGCCGAAGCGGGCCAGTTCGGACGTCCTCAGGTGCAGGGCGCTCTCCGCTACCGGGTGGCCGAGGGGGCAGGTGTGCCACTGGGGGTTGTGGATGGCCAGCGGGGTGAAGAGGCGGGGCAGCAGGTAGTCGCGGACGTTGGCGCCGGTCGCGACGCGCAGGGCGCGGGCCGCTATGTAGGGGCCGATGCCTGCGTAGCTGAAATACGTGCCGGGCTCGTGCGCCAGCGGGGTCGCGAAGAAGTCGGCGGCCAGGTCCGGGACCACGACGGGGTCGTAGGCCGACCAGGAGTGCGGGCTGCCGGACGTCATCATGAGCAGGTGCCGGAGCGTGACCTGGTCCAGGCCGGGCGCGGCGGAGCCGGCCAGCTCGGGGTAGTACATGAGGGCCGGGTCGTCCAGGGCGAGGCGGCCTTCGGCTTCGGCGATGCCGAGCGCTACGGACGTGAACGTCTTCGAGACCGACCGCACGTCGACCCGGTCGTCCGAGCGGAGCCTGCGCTCGACCGGCTCGGCACCGCGGCGGTGGATGTGCACCCCGTGGAGTTCCATGCCCTCTCGTTCGGCGGACCGGACCAGGGCGTCAACGAGTTCTCGCATGGTGGGGAGCCTAATAGCGGGGTCTGACATCAGCGTCCTCGCGCTCCACGCCGTCCCGTGATCGATCGGACATCCGGCGAAACCAGCCGCGACCGCCCCGGCGCGCTCGCGGACCCCGGCCGTGCGAGGCGCGCGGAGGCCGCTGGTGTGGAATCATCCGGTGCAACGCCCGGAGACGCACTTACCCGGAAGGCAGGACATGGCGAGCGACGACAACCGCAAGCCGGCCGACACCCTGGTCGACTTCGGAATCACCGGCGACCTCGCGCGCAAGATGACTCTGCGCGCCCTTTACCGCTTGGAGCGGCGCGGGCTGCTCGACTGCCGGATCATCGGCGTCGCGGCCCAGGACTGGACCCTCGCGCAGTTGGTCGAGCACGCGAAGACCAGCATCGCCGAGTCCGGCGAGAAGGTCGACGAGGCGGTCTTCGAGCGGTTCGCCAAGCGGCTGTCCTACCTCTCCGGCGACGTGACGGACGACGCGCTCTACGGCCGGCTCGCCGAAGAGCTCGGCCCCGACGCCCGCGCGGTCTACTACCTGCAGATGCCGCCGTCGCTGTTCGGCCCGATCGTCGAGAAGCTCGGCGCGCACGACATGCTGACCGGCGCACGCGTCGCGGTCGAGAAGCCGTTCGGCCACGACCTGGACTCGGCCCGCGACCTCAACACGCGGCTGCGCGCGGTGCTCGCCGAGGAGCAACTGCTGCGCCTCGACCACTTCCTCGGCAAGGCCCCCGTCATCGAGGTCGAGTACCTGCGCTTCGCGAATCTGGCGCTGGCCGAGCTCTGGGACCGGCACAGCGTCTCGGCCATACAGATCACGATGGCGGAGAACTTCGGCGTCGAGGACCGCGGCGCGTTCTACGACCCGGTCGGCGCGCTGCGCGACGTGGTGCAGAACCACCTGCTGCAGGTGCTCGCCCTCGTCACCATGGAGCCCCCGGTCGGCGCCGGCGCGGACGACCTGCGCGACAAGACCGGCGAGCTGCTCAAGTCGGTCAGCGCCGCGGACCCGAAGCACTACGTGCGCGGCCAGTACGCCGGCTACCTCGACGTGCCGGGCGTGCGCAAGGACTCGGACACCGAGACGTACGCCGCGCTGCGCCTGGAGATCGACAACTGGCGCTGGGCCGGCGTCCCGATCTTCCTGCGCGCCGGCAAGGCCATGGCCGAGCGCGTCACCGAGGTCCGCCTGCACCTGCGCCGCTCCCCGCGCCTCGCGTTCCTGCCGAAGCTGCAGCAGGCCGAGCAGAACCAGATCGTGCTGCGCATCGACCCGAACCCGGGCCTGCGCCTCGCGCTGACCGCCAAGGACAACGACGGCGGCTGGGTGCCGCTCACCCTCGACTCCTCGTTCGCCCAGGAACTCGGCGAGCCCCTCGAGCCCTACGAGCGCCTCCTGCACGGCGCCCTCGTCGGCGACGCGCAGCTGTTCGCCCGCGAGGACAGCGTCGAGGAGTCCTGGCGCATCGTGCAGCCCCTGATCGACGCCGCACCGCCGGTCCACTCCTACGAGCGCGGCAGCTGGGGCCCGACGGCCGAGGCCGACAAGCTGGTGCGCGGCCACGCCAAGTGGCACAAGCCGTGGACGCCGGACGAAGTATGAAAATCTTGATGTAAGGCCACTCTGATAGATCTGGATGGCCCGGCGCCCCGCTCGATCCAGGGTCGCCGGGCCGGCTTGGGGCGTGAGTGCAGGGCCCCTCCGCTGGGAGACGCGATTCGACCGATGCTCGGGATCTCATCGCACCCTTCGCCATGGCAAGGAGCGGAGCGACCGCCGCTCCGCCGCGCCGGCGCCGCAGACCGCGGAAACCGCGGCGTAAGATCGGTCAGCGTGATGACGAGGGCCGACCGCGGCGGGGACCTGCTCAGACGGCTGCGCAAGGGCTACCTGCGCACGCTCAACAGCACGCTGAACCGCGCCACCCGCCGCCTCGCCCTCGCCGGACGCGGGCCGTTCTCCGTGGTCGTCCACACGGGGCGGAAGAGCGGTCGCGAGTACCGGACGCCGCTGCTCCTCGCGAGCGTACCCGAGGGCTTCGTCGCCGAGCTCACGTACGGGCCGAACGTGGATTGGCTGCGCAACGTCGAGGCGGCCGGCGGCTGCACGCTCATCCACGGCGGTGTGACCCTTCGCGTGACCGGCGTCGAGCCCTGCGACGCCGAGCGCGGTAGGGCGGCATTCCCCGTCCCAGCCCGGCTCGTGCTCACCGTCTTCCGCAAGAAGCACTACCGCGTTCTGCGCATCGCCGCGCCGCCGACGGGACGAGGCGATCAGGCGTAGTCCGTCGCGGTCTCAGTGGCGTAGGCGCTCATGACCGCGGCCGTCGTGTCGGGGGTGAGCGGGCCGCCGGTCGACTCCATCATCTTTCGCAGGTCTCTGAAGTACTGCACATACAGGTCGGGCGTAAACGTGTTGACCATCACCAGCGGCTCGTCGCCCGGGTTGGCGAACGTGTGCGGGGCTCCCGGCGGCACCATCACCAGTGTTCCCGCCGCCGCGCGGTGCCGGTCCTCGCCAACCGTGAACACAGCCGTGCCCGAAACGATGTAGAAGCCCTCGTCGTGGCGCGCGTGCCGGTGCTGCGGCGGGCCGTCGGTGTGCGGGGCGATGGTGATCTCGGCCATGCCGAGCCGGTGGCCGGTCGTCGAGCCGTCCTCCAGGATCCTGATACGCGCCGGACCGAGGTCGATCGTCTCGCCGCCGTCGGCCCTGGTGATGGCGACGGGTACTGCTGCGGGGCGTGCGGGCATGGGGTCCCCCTGATAGTGAGAGTTGACTCTTATGAAGCTAGTCGCGTCGCACGCACTGCGCAAGTCAGCTCGCCGCACGCACAGCGGACGCCGCGGGCCACGGGGCCCGGCGGGTAGGCTCGGCGAAATGCGTATTCTGTTCACGTTCATCGGCGGCAGTGGGCACTTCCGGCCGCTCGTCCCTTCGCTCGGGCCGCTCAGGCGGCCGGACACACCGTGGCCGTGGCGGGTTCCGGGGGGCGGTACGAGGAGATCCGGGGGGCCGGGTTCGCGGCCTTTCGGACGAGCGAGCCCAAGCCGCGGGCCGGCGGTGAGGGCGAGGCCGGGTTGCGGCTCGAGGCGGTCGACTTGGCGCGCGAGGAGCAGGTCATGCGGGACGGGTTCGCGGGCCGGGGTGCTCGGCGGCATGCGACGGCGGTGCGGAATATCGCGCTGGAGTGGAAGCCGGACGTGATCGTGCGCGACGAGGTCGACTTCGGGTCGGCGATCGCGACGGAGGTGCTCGGGATTCCATGCGTGAACGTCATTGTACTGCTGGCTGGGGGGCTGGCCCGACCGGACGTCGTTCGCGACCCGATCACGGCGTTGCGGACGCAGTGGGGGCTCGTGGCCGACCCCCGGATGTCGCGGCTGAACGGGGAACTGGTCGTCATGCCCGCGCCGCCGAGCTTGCGTGATCCTCGGTATCAGCTGCCGCGGGGGACGTTCTGGTGCGGATCGGGTGACCGCGTGGTGCGACGCGAGCGTGCTGGAGATGGAGGCGAAAACGGAGACAGGCCTCTGATCTACTTCACGCTGGGGACCTACGACACGCACCGGAGTGTCTTCGAGCGCGTGCTCGCCGGGCTGCGCGACCTGCCTGTGCGTGTGGTCACGACCGTGGGCCGGCAGCTCGATCCCGCCTCGTTCGGGCCGCAGCCGGAGCACGTGCGCATCGAGTCGTTCATCCCGCAGGACGAGGTGCTGGCCGAGGCGGACATGGTGATCGCGCACGGTGGGTCGGGCACGCTCATCAGCTCGTTGGCGCACGGCATCCCGTCTGTGCTGCTGCCGATGGGCGCGGACCAGCCGCACAATACGCGGCGGTGCGTCGAACTCGGCACGGCGGTGGAGCTTGATCCGGTGGCGTTCAGGGCTGAGGATGCGGCGCTGGCGGTGACCGCGTTGCTGCGCGACACGTCCTATGCGGCTGCAGCACGGCGGATTCAAGACGAGATCGATTCGCTGCCAGAGCCTGCCGAAGTGCTCCCGCTGATCGAAGCGCTCGTATAGCGGATGAGAAGAAGACCGGCGCCGCGTGCGGGAGAGGGGCACGCGGCGCCGGTCT
>Ga0310811_10000589_pt1 | contig 46566 bp, 39 predicted proteins | sample YCmetagenome_FD_207642 | JGI IMG/M metagenome (GOLD analysis project Ga0310811, IMG submission 207642) | Soil microbial communities from experimental microcosm in Duke University, North Carolina, United States - YC | ecosystem: Engineered > Artificial ecosystem > Soil microcosm > Unclassified ...
GCCTTGTCCCACAGCAGAGCGCGGCCTTGGCGCTGACCAAGTTCAATGTTCGGATTTTTTTGTTTCAGTTCGGAGAGAAACTGCGAGTAGTCGGACTGATAGTTCGTGTATTTTTTGCGAAACATGATGATTTGGCAATCGATTAAAAGACAACCGCTATTCTACCTCGTCTTCGGCGCCCGTCAGCCGCTTGCGGCATGCTTCGGATTCGGGCACATTGCGAATCCATCGTCAGAGGGTATCGACCATGAAAAATTTTCTGCAAGCCTTGTCGGGCCTGCTGTGCAGCCTGCTGGTGTTCGGCTGTAACCAGCACGGGCAGCCAATCGAGGATTTCGGTATCGAAAAGCTGACGAAGGGCGTGTCGACCGAGGCCGACGTACGGGCCGCGATGGGCGAGCCAGACACAATCTGGGAAGAGGGCGATGGCGCCCGGACCTTTGAATATCCGAAAGGTCCGTCGGGCCACCGTACCTGGATGATCACTCTGGACACCCATGGCACCGTGCGGGACTGGCGACAGACATTGACGCCCGAGAATTTCGCCAGGATTCACAGCGGCATGTCGAAAGACGAGGTGCGGCGCCTGCTTGGCAAGCCGCGCGGCAGTGTCGATTTTCCGCTGAAGAATGAAACGGTCTGGGATTGGCGCTACCTGGAATCCGGCAGCACCGAAAAAATCTTCAACGTCCATTTCGACCGGCACAGCGGGCGCGTGACAGGCACTTCGGTATCCGACGAACTTATGGGCTAGCAGCCTTCAGTTTTTTAGCGCGCGCCGCATCACGGTCGGTGCCGGTTCCAGCGGATTGGCATGGGAATATTCCAGCTCGGGCGCTTCCTTGAAGCCATAGGCTGAATACAGGTCGATCAGCCGCGGCTGATCGTGGCGCACGGCAAGGCGCACTTCTTCCACGTTATGAAGATACGCATGGTGGATGATCGCTTCCACCAACTGCTGCGACAGGTCACGTCCTCGATATGCAGGGACGATGCCGATGCGCAGCATCTCCCATACGCCCGGATGTTCCGCATGCGCGATCCAGCGCGCCGAGCCGGCGGGCCGGTCGTCCACCAGCAGGATGAAGCCGCCGCCGGATTGCAGGTGTTCGCACACCGATACTGCCGTTTCGCGATGGCCGCCTGAAGTAACCGAGACCAGATCGGCCCAGGCGGCGCGTGTCAGATCGGCGATCAGTTGTGCATCGTCGAGCGTCGCTTCGCGTATCTGGGTGTTCATGCCACAGCAATTACCGGATGCGCATGCCCGGTTCAGCGCCCGGCCACGGGTTGAGGATATAGATCCCTGGATTGGCCTTTTCGTCTGCAGCCGACGCAGCCAGCACCATGCCTTCCGAGATGCCGAACTTCATCTTGCGCGGCGCAAGGTTCGCGACGAGCACGGTGAGTTTTCCAATCAGGTCTTCCGGCTTGTAGGCAGACTTGATACCGGAGAAGACATTGCGCGTACGGCCTTCGCCTACGTCCAGGGTCAGACGCAGCAGCTTGTCCGAACCTTCGACATGCTCGCAATGGACGATCTTCGCAATGCGCAGATCGACCTTGGCAAAGTCATCGATCTTGATTTCGGGTGCCAGCGGTTCGATATCCGGTTCCGCCGCCGCTTTACTGGTGTTCGGTGTGGGCGCTTCGACTGTGGCGTCGACGGTTGCCGGCATGTCGAACAATGCGTCCAGCATCTTCGGTTCGACGCGCGTCATCAGATGCGAATACGCGTTGACTTTGTGTTGATCCGGCAGTGGCGTGGCGACATGCGCCCATTGCAGCGGCGCGACGTTGAGTAGTGCCTCAACCTGCGTTGCCAGTTGCGGCAGCACGGGTTTCAGGTAAATCGTCAGGATGCGGAAGGCCTCCAGCAGGCGGCTGCAGACTTCCTGCAACGCATCATTTTTGGACGGATCCTTCGCCAGTTCCCATGGCTTGTTCGCATCGACATAGGCATTGATCGCGTCGGCCTGTTCCATGATCGCGCGCAGCGCACGGCCGTATTCGCGTTGTTCGTAATAGCCCTGGATGTCTGATGCGACACCACGCAATTTTGCAAGGAAGGCGTCGTCGGCCGTCGCCCACGCAGTCGACACTCGGCCATCGAACTTCTTCGTGATGAAGCCGGCGGCGCGGCTAGCGATGTTCACATACTTGCCGATCAGATCGCTGTTGACGCGTGCGACAAAATCTTCCGGATTGAAGTCGACGTCTTCCACCTTCGCACTCAGCTTGGCGGCGATGTAGTAACGCAGCCACTCCGGATTCATGCCGATGTCCAGATAGCGCAGAGGCGAGATGCCAGTGCCACGCGACTTCGACATCTTCTCGCCGCTGACCGTGATGAAGCCGTGCACGAAGATATTGTTCGGCACTTTCATGCCTGAGAACTTCAGCATCGCCGGCCAGAACAGCGTGTGGAAATAAGTGATGTCCTTGCCGATGAAGTGATACTGCTCGGTTGATGGATCGGCCAGGAAGGCATCGAAGTCACGCCCCGTTTTGTTGAAATAGTTTTTCAGCGAAGCGAGGTAGCCGATCGGCGCGTCCAGCCACACATAGAAATACTTGCCCGGCGCATCGGGAATCTCGATGCCGAAGTAGGGCGCATCGCGGCTGATGTCCCAGTCGCCCAGGCCGCCGTCGCCTTCCAGCCATTCCTTCGCCTTGTTCGCCACTTCCGGCTGCAGACGATTTGGATCCAGCGCCCATTCGCGCAGGAAGGCTACGCATTTCGGATCGGACAATTGGAAGAAGAAATGTTCGGAGCTTTTACGTACCGGCGTTGCGCCGGTCAGCGTTGAATACGGGTTCTTCAGGTCGGTCGGTGCATAGACCGCGCCGCATACTTCGCAGGAATCGCCGTATTGATCCTTCGCACCGCACTTCGGGCACTCGCCCTTGATGTAGCGATCCGGCAGGAACATGTTCTTGACAGGGTCGTAGAACTGTTCGACGGACTTGGTCGTGATCAGCTTGGCGTCGTCGCGCAGGCGGCGATAGATTTCGCGCGACAGTTCGTGGTTCTCTTCACCGTCGGTCGAATGCCAGTTGTCGAAGGCAATGTGGAAGCCGTCAAGATACTGCTTGCGGCCTGCCGCGATGTTGGCGACGAATTGCTGCGGCGTGAGGCCAGCCTTTTCCGCCGCGATCATGATTGGCGCGCCATGCGCATCGTCTGCACCGACGAAGTTCACCTCGTTGCCCTGCATGCGCTGGAAGCGGACCCAGATGTCGGCCTGGATGTATTCCATGATGTGGCCGATGTGGAAGGCGCCATTGGCGTAGGGAAGAGCGGTGGTGACGAACAGCTTGCGCGGCGATGGATTGCTCATAAGGTGATGCGAGACGGAAAGGGATGTAAAGGCGACATTTTAGCAGCGCGGCGTCTTGCCGATTGGTGGAGCAGTGCCACTTCTAACATGAAGCGCACACCGGATGAAAGTCTGCGTCGCAAGCACGAAAAAAAACGCCACGCAGTTGCGTGGCGTTTTCTTATCTTGGCGTCCCCAAGGGGATTCGAACCCCTGTACTCACCGTGAAAGGGTGATGTCCTAGGCCTCTAGACGATGGGGACAGAAATTTGTCCGTGTTACTGACCTGCTGCAAAATTCGGTGGTGGAGATAAGCGGGATCGAACCGCTGACCTCTTGCATGCCATGCAAGCGCTCTCCCAGCTGAGCTATACCCCCTCGAGTGCAGAAGCGAGATTATGCAGATGTTTCTTTTTCTTGTAAATACCCTTTTGGAATTTTCTCAAAGAATTTTCTGTACGCGCGCTACGACGACGTCACGATCGAACAAGGCAATCACTGCATCGATCGATGGCGTTTGCAGTTGCCCGGTAATCGCGAGACGCAAGGGCATGGCGAGCTGCGGCATCTTCAGTTTGTGCGCGGCCAGCACTTCTTTCAACGCGGCGGATACGGCATCCTTGTTCCAAGCAATGCTCTTCAACTGTTCGAGGTATTGCGCAAGCGCCGGCTTGACGGAATCGGTTACGTGCTGTCCGACGAGCGCAGCATCTGGTGTCGGTTCACGATAGAACAGCATCGCTGCAACCGAGAGTTCGTTCAGCGTATTGACGCGTTCCTTCATCAACGCGATCACGGCCTGCAGATCCGGCGCACGTTCAAAGCGCGCGCCGTTCGTTTCCATCAGCGGCCGAATCAGGCCGGCCAGGCGCGTGTTGTCCGCCTGCTTGATGTAGTGATTATTCAGCCAGTCGAGTTTTTCCGGATTGAACTGCGCCGGCGACTTCGTCAGATGATCGAGGTCGAACCACTGCGTGAACTGCTCCATCGAGAAGACCTCGTCGTCGCCGTGGCTCCAGCCCAGGCGCGCCAGGTAGTTCAGCATCGCTTCCGGCAGATAGCCCTGCGCCGGATATTCCATCACGCTGACCGCGCCATGACGCTTGGAGAGCTTCTCGCCGTCGGTGCCAAGAATCATTGGCAGATGGCCGTATTGCGGCAAGGGTGCGCCGAGCGCGCGCAGGATATTGATCTGGCGCGGCGTATTGTTGACGTGATCGTCGCCGCGAATCACGTGGGTGATCCGCATGTCCCAGTCGTCGATTGCGACGCAGAAGTTGTAGGTCGGCGTGCCGTCGCTGCGCGCGATGATCAGATCGTCCAGCTCGCGGTTGGAAATCGTGATTGTGCCCTTCACGACGTCATTCCAGGTCACTTCGCCGTCGACCGGATTGCGGAAACGCACGACTGCCTTGCGGCCTTCCGGAGCCGGCGGCAAGGTCTTGCCTTCTTCCGGGCGCCAGGTGCCGTCATAGCGCGGCTTCTCGCCGAGTGCGCGCTGGCGTTCGCGCATCGCTTCGACTTCTTCCGGCGTGCAGTAGCAGTGATACGCGCTGCCGTTCGCCAGCATCTGCGCGATGACATCGCGGTAGCGGTCCATGCGCTGCATCTGGTAGAACGGGCCTTCGTCGTGGTGAAGGCCCAGCCAGTTCATGCCGTCGATAATGGCCTGCACTGCCTCCGGCGTCGACCGTTCAAGATCGGTATCTTCGATGCGCAGCACGAAGGTGCCGCCGAAATGACGGGCGTAGGCCCAGGAGAACAGCGCGGTGCGCGCGCCGCCTACGTGAAGATAGCCGGTGGGACTGGGGGCAAAACGGGTGCGGACGGTCATGGCAAATAAAAACGGCCTTGGGTCGCCAAAGCCGCGAGGGATGCGTGAAAGGGCTTATTTTAGCGCGCCGTCATTGCCGGTGGTAGCGGCGCCGACCAGTGCTTCATCGTTCTTATCGTGAATCGGAAGCGGTTTCGCCGCGTTGCGTTGCGCCGATTTACGCGGCAGCAGCGCCTGCAGTTCTTCGTCGGCCCATAGCGATTGCTGCAGCGATGTACTGTCACCCGCCGGTGCCTTGCCGAGAAGGCGATTCTGAAGTCGGGCGGCGTCGAATGGCGCGCGAACCTTCTGGTCGTTATCGAAGTAGCAGTACACGTCGCGCCCGGTGCTTTCCTTTGCCGCCTTGCCGATGCGTTTCGCATCCGATGGTTCGCGCCCGGCAGCCCAAAGCTGCACGCGCTGCGACCAGCGATCCAGCGCCTGTTCGGTGTATTCGCCGCCGTACAGCACTTCGGAGCCATGCAAGCGCATGTAGGTAAAGTCGGCGGTCATGTCTTCCGCATACGGCCAGTCAGCCACAGCGTCCGAGATGACAAAGGCTGCTTTGTACTTGTGCAGCAGCGCGATGAAGCGCTCGTCGCAGAAGCTGTCGTTGCGGATCTCGATTGCATGCCGCATGCGCCGCGGCTCGTCGATCGCGGTTTCCACATTGCGCACGTGCTCGTCGTGACGGCGTGCGAGCGCCGACGCCTCTTCGGTATCGGCGGGCAGTGAACGGAGGAAGGCATCGAAGCGGGCTTCGTCGAAGCGCAGACTCGGCGGAAATTGCCACAGGATGGGGCCGAGTTTTTCGCGGAGATTGAACAGGCCGGACGCAAGGAAATTGATGATGGCCTGGAATGAACGTTCATCCTTGAGTCGCAAAATGTGCGTGACGTAGCGTGGCGCCTTTACGCTGAAAACGAAGCCCGGCGGCGTCGCTTCGTACCAGGCGCGATAGCTGGCCGGCGTTTGCAACGCGTAATGCGAACCGTTGATCTCGATGGTCGCCAATGCGCGTGAGGCAAATTCAAGCTCGCGCTTTTGCGGCAGCTTTGGTGGGTAGAAAACACCGCGCCAGCCGGCATAGCGCCATCCAGAGATGCCGATACGTATCGATCCCATGACTTCTCCCTGCGCTGCTCGCGCACATGCGCAGCAGCATTGCTCTCCTTTCTGAGGGCCGGAGGCCGTAAATGTTCCGGCGTGCAGATTCCAAAAAGTTCTGCTATATTACTGCTTAGGCAGTAATTGCTTGGGTAATTATTGACCGGGTGGTTATTGATGAGGCAGATACTATGACGGATTTCAAGAAGATGTTCCCCTCCGGGGCGTGGTGTGTGGAAGAGAGCGTCGGCTATTTGCTGAAACGCTCTCAGATCAAGCTGGCCAAGGCAGTCGATATCGCGTTGGCCCCGTATGACATTACGCATGCGCAAGGCAGCATCGTGTTGATGTTGCATTCCGGGCAATACTCAACGGCGGCAGAACTCGCGCGCGAGCTTTACATCGATTCAGCATCGATTACACGCATGCTGGACCGGCTGGAGAAACGTGGCCTGATCGTGCGCTTGCCGCGCAGTGACGACCGCCGCGTCATCAATCTGAAGTTGTCGGAGGAGGGCACCAAGTTGGCAGATCAGCTGCCGAATCTGTATGGGGACGTGCTGAACCGAAATTTCATCGACTTCACCGCGGAAGAGGTGGCGCTGTTGAAGACCTTGTTGCGCAAATTTTTGGCAACCGAAGTGCCGGCAGAGACTGGCAAACACGAAGCGAAATGATCATGGGTGGGAACGGAAGATGAATCATTCTTTATCCAATTCAATGCCGCGTTCCTTCCGCGGCTTGGTAACGGCGAGTTGTGCCGCGGTACTGCTGACCGCCTGTGCGAGCTACAAGGGCATCGAGCCCAGCGGCAAGCTGCGCGAACCGGCGCAATACGCGGCCAGCGAATCGCTGCCGGGGCAACACGGCCAATGGCCGGACGTGTCGTGGGCACAGCAGATCGGCGGTGCGCCGCTGCAGTCGCTGATCGATGAAGCGATTGCAGGAAATCCGAATCTGCAGGTAGCTGCTGCACGCGTGGCCGCTGCGCAGGCGCTGATCGAAGCAGCGGATGCGAGCAAGAATCCGAGCTATTCGGCGCGCTTTTCCAGCACCTATCAGCGCTTCAGCGAGAACTACATCATTCCGCCCCCGTACGCCGGGACCTATGATTCCGACAATTCACTGACGCTGAATTTTTCGTACGACTTCGACTTCTGGGACAAGCACGGTGCCGAGTTGCGCAGTGCCCTGGCGCGCGACCGTGCTGCAGAGGCTGAAGAGTACAACGCGCGTCTCGTGATTGCGACCTCGGTGGCGCAGGCATGGATCCAGTTGGCACGCCAGTATGCGCAGCTCGATCTGAACGAGCAGCAGCTGGAAGTTAACCGCAAGATCGCGCAGCTGCGTGAACTGCGTTACAAGGCCGGTCTCGATGCCAAATCCGAGCCGCAGCAGACGCGCCAGCAGCTTGCGAATCTGGGTTCCGAGCACGAACAATTGCTGGAAGCGATCGCCTTGACGCGCAACCAGCTTGCCGCATTGCTCGGACAGGGCCCGGACCGCGGCCTGCAGATTCCACGACCGGTCTTGCCGGCCGACACGGCGATTGCGTTGCCGGACGCTTTGCCGCTGAATTTGCTGGGTCGCCGGCCGGATATCGTTGCGGCGCGTTGGCAGGTCGAGGCGGCGCAGGGTGACATCGACGTTGCGAAGACGGCCTTCTACCCGAATGTAAACCTGATGGCCTTCGCTGGCTTCAACAGCCTCGGCTTGAACAAGCTTTTGCAGGCCGACAGCCGCGTGGTCGGCGCCGGTCCGGCGATCACCATGCCGATCTTCGCGCGCCATACCTTGCGTTCCGGCTTGAAGCAGCGCGTGGCGGAATATGACAGCCGCGTCGCCACGTATAACGTGGCGTTGACGGACGCATTGCATGACGTGGCCGACCAGGTGCAATCGCTGCGTGCGCTGACTCAGCAGAACGAGCAACAGCAACACGCGACCGAGGCGGCGGCCGGCAATCTGCAGCTCGCGCAGCAGCGTGAACGCGTCGGCACCACCAACATGCTGCCTGCGCTGGCAGCGCAAATGACGCTGCTGCAGCAGCAAAGGCAAGCCCTCGATTTACGCGCGCGGGGAAGCGTGCTGCGCGTCAGCCTGATCAAGGCTCTCGGCGGCGGCTTCAACGAGCAGGCCGCACAAGGTCAAGCGCCGCAACCAGAGAACAACACCGCATCGAATCCATCTTCTGCGAGAAACGCATCATGACATCGACTTCGACAACAACTCCAAATGCGCAGGAAGCTAACGAGCAAAACAAGGGTAACGGCAAGCGCCGCCGCCGACTGATCATCATCACGCTGGTATTGTTGCTAGCGCTGATTCTGTATGGCCTGTGGTGGTTCTTCTTCGCACGGCATTATGAAAGCACTGACGATGCATACGTCAGCGGCAACGTGGTGCAGGTGACGCCGCAGGTATCGGGCACGGTGGTGGCGATCCATGGCGATGACACCGAGCTGGTGCAGGCTGGCCAGCCGCTGATCGAGCTCGATCACAGCGACGCCAAAGTTGCGCTGGATCAGGCTGAAGCGCAGCTGGCGCAAACCGTGCGCGAAGTGCGCACCCTGTTCGTCAACAACAACACCTACACCGCGAACGTTGCATTGCGCAGTGCTGACCTTGAAAAGGCACGCGCCGATCTGGCGCGCCGGCAAGAACTCGCGGGTACCGGCGCGGTCGGTAAGGAAGAACTGGAGCATGCGCGGACCGCGGTGCAGGCTGCCGAATCGGCCTTGCAGGCGGCACGCGAGCAGCTCGCCTCCAACCAGGCACTGACCGATCGTACTTCGATCGAGAACCATCCGAATGTGCAGCGCGCTGCGGCGCAGGTGCAAGCGGCCTATCTGACACTGTCACGCAATACGCTGCCCGCACCGATGACCGGTTTCATCGCCAAGCGTTCGGTGCAGGTCGGCCAGCGCGTTGCGCCCGGCATGCCGCTGATGTCGGTCGTTCCGCTGAATGCACTGTGGGTTGATGCGAACTTCAAGGAGGTGCAGGTGGCGAAGATGCGCGTCGGTCAGCCGGTAACGCTGAAATCAGACGTGTATGGCGGGAAGGTCGAGTATCACGGCAAGGTCGTTGGCCTTTCAGCCGGCACCGGCGCCGCGTTCGCGCTGCTGCCGACCCAGAATGCAAGCGGCAACTGGATCAAGGTCGTGCAGCGCATCCCGGTGCGCATCGCGCTTGATCCAAAGGAATTGCAGGAACATCCGCTGCGCGTGGGTCTGTCGATGGACGTCGAGGTCGATATCGCAAATGACGAAGGTAATTCGCTGACCGGCGCAGTGACCGGCCGCAGTTCGCCGGCCTACCAGACGGACGTATTCGACAAGGCTGGCCAGGAAGCGGCCGCGCGCGTTGCGGAAATCATTGCCAGCAACAGTAGCAGCGGCAAGGCCGGCAAGCAGACCGCGAACGGAGCGCGTCAGCAATGAGCGCAAATGCCCCGCGTCCCGCGCTGCCGCCCTTGAGCGGCACGCCGCTGATCCTCGGCACGCTGGCGCTGTCATTGGCGGTGTTCATGAACGTGCTGGATTCCTCGATCGCCAACGTGTCGATCCCGGCCATCTCGGGCGATCTCGGCGTGTCGCCGCAGCAGGGCACGTGGGTCATCACCTCGTTCGCGGTGTCGAATGCGATTTCGGTGCCGCTGACCGGCTGGCTGACGATGCGCTTTGGCCCGGTCAAGCTGTTCGTGTCTTCGATCATCTTGTTCATCATCGCGTCTGCGCTGTGCGGACTTGCGCCCAGCATCGGCATCCTGATTGCTGCGCGCGTGATTCAGGGCGCGGTGGCGGGGCCGATGATTCCGCTGTCGCAGGCCTTGCTGCTGGCCAGTTATCCGCCAGCCAAGAGCGGGATGGCGCTCGCATTCTGGGGTATGACTACGCTGGTTGCACCCGTCGCGGGCCCGCTGCTTGGGGGCTGGATTTCGGATAACTACACCTGGCCGTGGATTTTCTACATCAATATCCCGATCGGATTATTTGCGGCGTGGGCCACATGGTCGATCTACAAGCACCGCGAGGGCAAGACGGTGAAGCTGCCGATCGACAAGGTTGGCCTCGGCTTGCTGGTGGTCTGGGTCGGCTCGCTGCAGATCATGCTGGATAAAGGCAAGGAGCTTGACTGGTTCCACTCCGGCACCATCGTCGTTCTGGCTGCGATCGCGCTGGTCGCTTTCATCTACTTCATCGTGTGGGAACTCGGCGACGCGCATCCGGTGGTGGATTTGTCGTTGTTCAAGGGACGTAATTTCAGCGCGGGCGTCGTCGCAATTTCGGTGGGCTACGGGCTGTTCTTCGGCAGCCTGGTGATTCTGCCGCTGTGGCTGCAGACGCAGCTCGGCTATACCGCGACAGAGGCCGGCAAGGTGATGGCCCCGGTCGGCATCCTGGCGATCATCATGTCGCCGATCGTCGGCAAGCTGTTGCCGAAGATCGATGCAAGGCTGGTATCGACCTGTGCCTTCCTGATCTTTGCACTGGTGTTCTACATGCGCTCGCAATATACGGAGCAAGTCGATTTCGTCACGCTGATGATTCCAACCATCATCCAGGGCGCGGCGATGGCGATGTTCTTCATTCCATTGACCTCGATCATTCTGTCGGGACAGCCGCATGACAAGATTCCGGCGGCCGCGGGCCTGTCGAATTTCGTGCGTATCATGTTCGGCGGCATGGGTACCTCCGTGGTGTCCACGATGTGGGACAACCGTTCGATCCTGCACCATGCACAGCTCGCCGAATACACCGGCGCGCATAATCAGGCCTTCACGCAGGCGATGAACAATTTGACGGCGCAAGGTTTGTCGGAAGAGCGTGCCTGGGCCGTGCTCGATCGCACGATGACGATCCAGGCGAGCACGCTGGGCGCAACCGACATGTTCTGGATCTCGTCGATCCTGTTCCTGGTGCTGATCGGTTTCGTCTGGCTGACCAGGCCGAGCAAATCCGCGGCCCCGGCCGATGCGGCAGGCGCGCACTGATCGCGACAGAAAGAAGCAGGGATGCAAAAAAAGGGAACGCGATCGCTGGCACTATTCTGCAAGGTGGTCGACAACTACGGCGACATCGGCATCTGCTGGCGTCTGGCGCGTCAGCTGTACAACGAGCACGCGATCGACGTCACATTGTGGGTCGACGATCTGCGCAGTTTTCGGCGCATTTGTCCTGAAGTCGACGTGGAATCCGAACTGCAGCAGATCGCTGGTGTAAACGTACGTCACTGGCGCGATCAGCAGGGAATATTCGATGCTGGCGACGTGCCCGACATCGTCATCGAATTCTTCGGTTGCGATCTTCCTCCGAGGTACGTCACGGCGATGGCGCAGCGCCGACCGCAGCCGATCTGGCTCAATCTCGAGGGATTGACCGCCGAGGAATGGGTGGAAGGCTGTCATCGCCTGCCGTCCATGCATCCGCAACTGCCGCTGACCAAACATTTTTTCTTTCCGGGTTTTACGGAAAAGACGGGCGGCTTGCTGTGCGAAGCGGGACTCGGCGCGGAGCGCACTCAGTTTCAGCGCGATCCTGCTGCCGTTGCGACCTTCCTCATGCAATTCGGCGTGACGCCGGACGAGATGGCAAGCCTGAAAATTTCACTGTTCTGTTATCCGCATGCGCCGGCCGCCGCATTATTCGACACGTGGCGCAAGGGCAGCACAGCGATCACCTGCCTGGTGCCGGAAGGCGTGGCAAAAGAAGCTGTGCAGGATTTCCTGCAGGCGGACGCGCTGGCAGGCGCAACGCGCGAACAGGGTGCGCTGCGGGTGCGCGTGCTGCCCTTCGTGCCGCAACCCGATTACGACAAGCTGTTGTGGGCCTGCGACCTGAACTTCGTGCGCGGCGAGGATTCCTTCGTGCGGGCGCAATGGGCCAGCCGGCCATTCATCTGGCATATCTACCCGCAGGACGAGAACCTGCATCACAAAAAGTTGCGCGCCTTCCTGCAACGCTATGCGCCGGACATCGCCGGGCTGCGCGATTTTTCGCTGCATTGGAACGGCGCAGCGGGCGAACCGGCCGACTGGCCGCAATGGTGGTCGGCCTTGCATGCCGATATGGCAAGGATGGCGGACCGCGCGGCGGAATGGGAGCAGGGGATGCTGCAAAACGGCGATCTGGCGGCGAATTTGTTGGAATTTGCCACGCAGTTGCGGTCGGAAGCGGGCAAAAACCACGTATAATGCGCGGTTGATCTAAACGGCTTTTCGTTCAAACGTGAGATGGTGTTGTTGACCACAAGCCGACAGATGATTTTCATGCAACCTAATTTTTACGACCACTCTCTATGAAATTTGCAAAAGAAGTCCGCGTTGGCAACATCATCATGGTGGAAGGCAAGCCGTTTATCGTGCTGCGTTCCGACGTCAACGGTTCGAGCCGCACTGGCTTCACCTACAAGTGGAAGATGAAGAATCTTCTGACCAACGCCCCGCTGGAAAACGTGTTCCGCGGCGACGACAAATTCGACGTGGTCGTGCTGGACAAGAAGCCGGTCACTTATTCGTATTTCGCCGACCCGCTGTTCGTCTTCATGGATGAAGAGTACAACCAGTACGAGATCGAAGAAGAAAACCTCGGCGACGCGCTGAACTACCTGAAAGACGGCATGGAATGCGAAGCCGTGTTCTACGACGGCAAGGCAATCTCGGTCGAACTGCCGACCACCATCGCGCGCAAGATCGTGTACTCGGAGCCTGCGGTCAAGGGCAACACTTCGGGCAACGTGCTGAAGGAAGCGAAGATCGAAAACGCGATCGAATCGCGCTCGCACACCGTCCAGGTGCCGCTGTTCGTGGACCAGGGCGATACGATCGAGATCGATACTCGCACCAATGAATACAAGAAAGTCGTGCGCGACTAGGAAGTACTTCGCTTCAAATAGAAAAGCTGCAGATTCCTGCAGCTTTTTTTTCGTCTCTAGTTTCCTATTGAGCCTGCCGGATATGCGAAATGCGCTCGGTGGTCGTTGGATGGGTCGACAAATAAGGCATGTCGGCGTCGCCTTTCTTGCTCTTCAATTGCTCGAAGGCATCCGCCATGCGCGAAAGCGGAATGCCGTTGGCCTTCATCATGGCAATGGCATAGTCGTCGGCATCGCGTTCGGCGTCGCGCGAATATCTCATGTCGAGCAGCACCGTCGGGATGTTCGCGATAACGGCAGATACGTCGCCGAACAGCAGCGTGACGACGGCGCCGACCGCCGAGCTTTGCACCAGGCGGCGCATCAGATGCCGTTCGTGCAGATGACCGAGTTCGTGCGCGAGCACGCTCATGACCTCGTCGTCATTATCCATGAGCTTGACCAGCTCATCGGTCAGCACGATCTGGCCCGATGGCAGTGCAAAGGCATTGGGACCGATGCGGCTGCTGCGGAAGATGATTTCGTACGGCGGCGCGCCATCCTGCGGCGGCCTCAGCATTCTGAATTGTTCCGCGATGGCGTTTTGCTGCGTTGCCGGCAGGCGGCTTGGCGCCAGAACGTGCTTGTCGAGGAATTCCAGCGTTCCCTTGCTGATCGTGCGTTCCACGCCCGCAGGCAGGTGCCGAGCAATCGTGTCAGCCGCAAAGGGCAGCAGGTATAAGTAGCCGAGCACCAGTACCGCGACCGTTGCTGCGACCCCGAACAGGATGCCCCGCACGCTGCGCTGCATGCGTACCACGGATGAATCGCGGTACCCGGTTTCCTGCAGCAAGGCGTCGAAGGCGGCGCCATCCTGCACTTCGAAATAGGCTTCGTCGGGAAACGTGACCTTACGCGCGACGTGCTGTGCAGGTTCCGACACATGCAGCTCGGCCAGCGGGCAACTGCGCGCGATGTCGCCCGACAGTTGCGCAACGCCGGCCTCGACGCTCAACTGCACACGGTGCGCACGAGAAGTCCTGCCGTCGAAGTACAGACCCGGGACTGCCATCATCACAGTGACAGATCGAAGTCGAGCAGATCAGCCACACCCTCGCCGGTCGCGGATGTTTCGGCTTGCGTCGCAGCGACGAATTCGTCGAGCGGGCTCTCCGGCACCAGCGTCATCGAGCCGATACGGTAACGCAACATGCGAATCTGCGCGAAGGGCGTGAACAACCCGAGCGTGCAAATCACGCCGAGAATATTCGTCAAGGCGATGAAGACCACCCGCGTCCACTTCATCTCGCAGCGGAAACGGTGCGGTCCGAGCTGCGTGTGATTCCAGATCAGGTTCTGCACCATCGTGTTGAAGATGGGAAACAACAGGAACAGCCATACATACAAAGCGAACAGATAAGTCAGCAGGCCGCTCAGCACGGCGCCGCTTGCCTTCGGATTCTTCAACGCGCCGAGTGCGCCGAGGCTGCCGCCGAAAACGATGCTGATTGCGGTCACGCCGGCCAGCCACACGACGAATGCCAGCAGGTAGACCTTGTAGAACTTGCCGACCGATGCCGCAAACGAGAAATGCGTTGTGCCGAACCGGCTTTCGCTGTGCTGGAACTGCTTCAGCCGCTGATGTGCAAACGGTGCGAGCAGGAATAGCGTCAGGCCGGACAGCAGGGGAAACAGCAAATACACCTTGTATACAGCGCCGAGCGAGCCGCGGAAGCCGAAGCGGATGCCCCGATAGCTCGAGTTGTACAGCTTGAACTGCAGACTTTTCCAGATCAGCCATGGAGAAGCGAAGGCAACCGCAACCAGCATCAGCAGCGCGATCACGCCTGATTCCCGGATTGCAAGCTGATACATGATGATCAGCATCAGCGCCACGAAACGTCCCTTCAGGATGGCGATCGGATTGCCGTGATAGTCGAAGCTCGCACCGGCGACTTGCGCGTTGGTATAGAAGTATTTCGTGCGTCGTACCTTGGCCCAGGCGGAATAGATGCCGAGCGTGACGATGGATAGCAGAAGGTTGACGATCCAGATGCCGAAGTATTCGCGTCCGCTCCCGGTGAAGACGAAAGGCGCTGCTTGCGGTGAGGACGCCGGCTCAGCAGTCGTTTGAAGATGCTCCATGAGTTTCTCCCCTTTTTATGTCGTTGTTATAGGTAAAACGCCCGATAAAACGCATGCACGATGACGCGGCGTCGAAGCCTTGTCAAGCACGGGCCGTATGGATGAGTTTGTGAATTTTTCTCGCTCTTTTTGCAAAAAAATGTAACAGATACGAACTTTCATCATGGCATGCGCACCAAGCGATGGTCTTGCAGCGAGAGAGTAATTGCGGTCGAGAAATTGTTCTGTCGCTGCGCGCCAAGCGCCCGGTACTTGCTCTTACGCGATGCACCGGCTGATGCCCTTTGGGCTGTCATATTTTTTGTCATCGCGACGTTTTTCAGGAGACATCCAATGCTTCGTTCCGATACGCTTTTTGGCAAGCGTGACTCAACCACTCCCGCCACTCCTCTCAACAGCGCTTCTCCTTCTCCACTTTCTTCTACCGGCAGTTCCTCCACATCTTCCGCTGGTGCCAGTTCGCTCAGCAGCCTGCACAAACCTTCGTCTTCGTCCGGTACAGGCGGACAACATGCTTCGTCTTCGCAAAGCGGCAGTAACGAGGTTGGCAGCAAGCTGATCGTCGGGCCGAACATCAAGTTGAAGGGCGTTGAAATCACCGACTGCGATACGCTGGTGGTCGAAGGTTTCGTCGAAGCGACGATGGATTCGCGCGTGATGCAGATCGCCGAAAATGGCTCGTTCAAGGGATCGGCTGAAATCGACATTGCCGAAATCCGCGGCAGTTTTGATGGCGACCTGACCGTGCGGCAGAAACTCGTGATTCATTCCTCCGGCAAGGTATCCGGCAAGATTCGCTACGGCCACGTGGTCATCGAGGAAGGCGGCCAGCTTGCTGGGGACGTCCAAGTCGGGGCGCTGGCGGCAGCTGCAGCACAAGGTGCCAAGGGATTGGCAGTCGCGAAGAGCGTCTGAGTTTCGAGAAAAGCCTGGCGTCCCTCGGCGCCGGGCATGCAGGATGACCGCCTGTGTCGTACCGCGCTGGCGGTACTGAATTCGTGTGCGCGTTTCTCATTCGACGCTGCCGTCATAAAAAAAGCCGCTTTGCAAAGCGGCTTTTTGTTTTGAAACGCGCTGGTTCAGACGACGACTTTTTTCAGGAAGTTGCTGATGTCGTCGATCTCTTCCATGCAAACCGAATGCGGCATGTTGTACTCGTGCCAGTCGACGTCGTAGCCGGCCTTCTTCAGCACTTCCAGCGAACGCTGTGCGCGCGTGATCGGGATCACCTGGTCGCCCCGGCCGTGGCCGTAGTAGATCGGCGTGCTTTTGTTGGCGTCGGTGCGTTCAGCTTCGAAGGAATCTTCCAGCGGCAGATAGCCGGACAGGCAGATCAGGCCCGCCAGTTTTTCCGGATGGCGCAGCGCAGTCTGGAAAGTCATCGCGCAACCTTGCGAGAAGCCGCCGACCAAAATATGGTCGGCTGCAATGCCGCGTGCCTTTTCGCGTTCGATCAGTTCGCGGATATCCGCTTCCGAACTGCGCAGGCTTTTCTCGTCGTCGTCGCGGCCGAATTCGGTGGACGAGATGTCGAACCAGGCGGGCATCAGGCGGCCGCCATTGATCGTTACTTCCAGCATGGGCGCATGCGGGAAGACGAAGCGAATGCCGGGACAGCCGGCCAGATCCAGTTCCTTCACGATGGGCACGAAGTCATTGCCATCGGCGCCGAGGCCGTGCATCCAGATGACGGAATAAGTGGGATTCGGTGCGCTTTCGAGTTCGACGGTTTTCAGAGTCATGATGTGAGGCGATGGTAGTAAAAATTATTTTGCAGGGCGCACCGCGTTCTTCGGACGCCAGGCCTTGCAGACTGCTTCGTTGGTTTCGATGTACGGCCCGCCGATCAGATCGATGCAATAGGGCACCGCGGCAAAAATGCCGCCGACGACTTGCTTGCCTTCTGCATCCTTCAGTCCTTCCAGCGTTTCCTTGATCGATTTCGGTTGGCCGGGCAGGTTCATGATCAAGGCAGCGTGATCAGCGGTTTCGCGAATGACTGCCACCTGACGCGACAGGATCGCGGTCGGGACGAAATTCAAACTGATCTGGCGCATCTGCTCGCCGAAGCCCGGCATTTCCTTCGTGCCGACGGCCAGCGTCGCCTCCGGCGTGACGTCGCGCCGCGCAGGACCGGTACCACCGGTAGTGATCACGAGATCGCAGCCTTCGACATCGACCAGTTCGATCAGCGCCTGCTCGATGGCGGCACGCTCGTCCGGAATCAAGCGGGTTGCCATCTGCCACGGGCTGCTCAGCGCCGCACCAAACCATGCCTGCAAGGCAGGGAGGCCTTCGTCCTGATACACGCCGCTGGAAGCGCGGTCCGAGATCGACACCAGGCCGATCAGCAATTCATCGGGATTCGTCTTCTTCGTCATCGTCTTCTTCGTCATCGTCTTCTTCGTCGTTGTCAACTGCCTGGGCTGCAGGTGCCTGCAGCGATTTGAGAATCTGGAAAATTTCGCGGTAGGCCTTGGGCGGTTTGTTCTCGGCCTGCTCCTTACGCGCGTTGCGGATCAATGTGCGCAGCTGTTGCACGTCGAGCTCGGGATGCTCCTGCAGCAGTTCGGTCAGCGCCTTGTCGTCAGCCAGCAGTTTGTCGCGTTTGCGTTCGATTGCGTGCAGTGCAGCGGTTTCGGCTTTCGATGCGCCTTTCCAGCTATCGATTACCCGCTGAATGGCGGCGATCTCTTCTTCGTTCAGCGTTCGCATCTTCTTGCCGACGTACTGAAGCTGGCGGCGGCGTCCCTCGTGATCCTTGATCTGCTGGCATTCGAGGATCGCCTCGCGCACGTCCTCCGGCATCGGCACGCGCTTGACACGATCGCTCGGTTCGGCGACGAGTTCGGCGCCGAGCTTTTGCAGCGCCGTCATCTGGCGCTTCAGTTCGGACTTGGAGGGGCGTTCGTATTCCTGTTCGAATTCGTTCGAGCGGAAGCCGACGGAGCCGCGATTTGCATTTGGCATGATGAGGATGTGCAGCAGAAATGAAGAGGGGTAAAGCCGTTCTGTAACAGGCTGCTATGATAACCGCTTTACAAGCATTCCCGAAGAACGAGAGCTCATGAGCGATTCCGTATTTACCCATAGTCAAGATCAGTTGAAGCAGCTGGCGCAGGATGTGTTGCGCTATGCGAAGGAGAAGGGCGCGTCCGACGCAGCGGTGGAAATCAGCGAAGGCAGCGGCCTGTCTGTCACGGTGCGCAAGGGCAATGTGGAAACCATTGAGCAGAACAAGGACAAGGGCATCGGCGTCACGGTCTACCTCGGCGGCGGCAAGCATGTCCGTCGCGGCAACGCCAGCACCTCCGATTTCTCCCAACAGTCTCTGAAAGATACGGTCGAGGCGGCATACAACATTGCGCGCTTTACGGCTGAGGACGATTGTGCCGGATTGCCTGACGAAGACATGCTCGAAAAGAATCCGCGGGACCTGCATCTCTGCTATCCCTGGCTGATTTCGGCGGAGGAAGCAGTCGAGCTGGCCAAGCGTGGCGAAGCTGCCGCGTTCGCAGTCGACAAGCGCGTCACCAATAGCGAAGGCGCGGGCGTCTACGCGCAGCAATCGCATTTCGTCTCGGCCAACACGCGCGGCTTCATGGGCGGCTATCCGTACTCGCGTCATACGATCTCGGTAGCGCCGATCGCCGGCAAGGGCGCAGGCATGCAGCGCGACGACTGGTATTCGTCCATGCGCGACCCGGAGAAACTTGCCAAGCCGGAAGCGATCGGCCGCTATGCTGCGGAACGCGCACTGGCACGGCTGAACGCGCGCAAGATCGATACGCGCAAATGCCCGGTGCTGTTCGAGGCGCCGTTAGCTGCAGGTCTCCTCGGCGCATTCGTGCAGGCTGTGTCCGGCGGCGCGCTGTATCGCAAGTCGACTTTCCTGCTCGATTCGCTCGGCAAGCAGGCATTTGCGCCGCACGTGCAGATTGTCGAAGACCCCCATGTGATCGGTGCGGTCGGCTCTTCGCCTTTCGACGAAGAAGGCGTGCGTACCAGCCGCCGCGAGGTGGTGAAAGACGGCGTGGTGCAGGGGTATTTCCTCTCGACCTATTCCGCGCGCAAGCTCGGCATGCAGACTACGGGGAATGCGGGCGGCTCGCATAATCTGACGATGACGTCCTCGCTGACACAGCCATGGGACGATTTCAAGGCGATGCTGAAGAAGCTCGATACCGGCCTGCTGGTCACCGAGCTGATGGGGCAGGGCGTGAACTACGTCACCGGCGATTACTCGCGCGGCGCGTCAGGCTTCTGGGTCGAGAAGGGCGTGATCCAGTATCCGGTTGAGGAAATCACGATCGCCGGGAATATGAAAGACATCTTCCAGCAGATCGTTGCCATCGGTGGCGATACGCTGGTGCGCGGCACCAAGCAGACCGGTTCGATTCTGATCGAAAGCATGGTCGTTGCCGGCGCATGACACTGCATTTCGATTCGTAGTAAGGTAGCGCTCATTGTCCGTTGCGCAATACACGGGCAATCAATAAAAATCGACAAGGAGATCATATGGAACGTCGCTCATTCCTGAAGAAAACCGCAATTGGCGCATCGGCCGGCGTCGTTGCCGCACCGGCGCTGGCACAGAGCGCGCCCGCCATCAACTGGCGTCTCGCGTCGAGTTTCCCCAAATCGCTGGATACCATCTACGGCGCAGCCGATGTCTTTTCCAAGCGCGTATCGCAACTGACCGGCGGCAAGTTCAACATCCGTCCGTTCGCCGGCGGCGAGATCGTCCCGGCGCTACAGGTGCTGGATGCGGTGCAGGCAGGCACCGTCGAGATCGGCCACTCGGCTTCGTACTACTACTACGGCAAGGATCCTACTTTCGCATTCGATGCAGCGGTGCCTTTCGGCCTGACCTCGCGTCAGCAGACTGCGTGGTTCGATCAGGGCGGCGGACGCGAGCTGACGCGCGAATTCTTCAAGGATTATGGCGTCGTCAACTTCCTAGGCGGGAATACCGGCACCCAGATGGGCGGCTGGTTCCGCAAGGAGATCAAGGAAGTGAAGGATCTGCAAGGACTGAAGATGCGCATCGGCGGTTTTGCCGGCGCCGTCATGCAGCGCCTCGGCCTGGTGCCGCAGCAGATCGCCGGCGGAGACATCTATCCTGCGCTGGAGAAAGGCACGATCGATGCGGCCGAATGGATCGGCCCTTACGATGACGAGAAGCTCGGTTTCCACAAGGTCGCACCGTTCTACTACGCGCCGGGCTGGTGGGAACCTGGTCTGCAGCTGTCTTTCTACATCGGCATCAAGGAGTGGGAAAAGCTGCCGAAGGCCTATCAGGCAGCTGTCGAAGCGGCATCCTACGAGGCGCACGTCGTGATGCAGGCACAGTACGATGCGCGCAACCCGGCTGCGCTGGCGCGCCTGCTGAAGAACGGCGCCAAGCTGCGTACCTTCTCCAAGCCGATCATGGATGCCTGCTACAAGGCTGCGACTGAGACGATGGAAGACGTGGCGAGCAAGAACGCCAAGTTCAAGAAGATCTACGAACCGTGGAAACGCTTCCGCGCGGATCAGAACCAATGGGATTCGGTGGCCGAAGCGCCGATCCAGAACTTCATGATCTCGCGCCGCTAACCGGTCGCGCCAAGAAAAAAAGCCGCTGTACTCAGCGGCTTTTTTCTTTTGCAATGCGCGGATGAACGCCATTTGATCGGCGTAGTTGCTTGTCCTTGTGCAAGAGCAGGATCGTTCTCGGCGTTCTCCTCGCTTGCTTGTGTAACGAAAGGACAGCGCGCGACGAACTTCAAGTCATGTACAAGAAGGAATGCAGATCATGAATAGTCCGCTCGCACTTTATGTCCGCAAAGCATCGATGTTGAAATTGAACTGGTGGGGTTTGCCGCTTCGCCTGATGATCGGCTATGGCTTCATGTTTCACGGATATGCCAAGCTCAGCCATGGCCCCGAACATTTCGCCAGGATTCTTGATGCGCTTCACATGCCGGCACCGATCGTTCTCGCATGGATGACGACGATCACCGAACTGGCCGGGGGATTGGCGATCATGATCGGCGCCTTCGTTCCGATTGTTTCTATTCCGCTGGCTTTTGTTCTTCTTGTCGCCATGCTGACCGTGCATTTGCCGAATGGATTCGATGGAATCAAGCTGATGGGAATCGGACCGGATGGACTGAAGTTCGGCAAGCCAGGGACGGAAACCGATCTGATGTATCTCGCCGGCTTGCTTGCTCTGGCTATCGGGGGCGATAGCCCGTTGTCATTTGACCGGATGCTGTTTCGCCGCTACCGCGAGCGGTCCTGAATTTTGTCTCTTCAGCTTTTGCGTGCGACACGCTCCGTGACCGCCGTAGTCGCTAGGCTGCGCATCGCAAGCAGGCGGTGCGGCGCAAGCCTGGGCGCAAAAAAAGCCGCGGCGATGCGCGGCTTCCCGTTTGCGTAATTGAGGCTTATGCGAGTTGCGCACGCACTCGTGCGATCGCCTTGCGTACCTGGTTCGGCGCGGTACCGCCGATGTGATCGCGCGCGGCAACCGAGCCTTCCAGCGTCAATACCTCGAACACGTCCTGCTCGATCAGCGTCGAGAACTTGCGCATCTCGTCCAGCGACAGGTCGCTCAAGTCGCAGTTGCGATCGACGCAGGTGCGCACTGCATGCGCAACGGCTTCGTGCGCATCGCGGAAGGGCAGGCCTTTCTTTACCAGGTAATCGGCAAGGTCGGTCGCCGTCGCATAACCTTGCAGCGCGGCGGCGCGCATGGCTTCCGGCTTGACCGTGATGCCGCGCGCCATGTCGGCAAAGATGCGCAAGGTATCCACCACGGTGTCGACCGTGTCGAACAACGGTTCCTTGTCTTCCTGGTTGTCCTTGTTGTAGGCCAGCGGCTGGCCTTTCATCAAGGTCAGCAGCGCGATCACGTGGCCGTTGACGCGGCCGGTCTTGCCGCGCGCGAGTTCCGGCACGTCCGGATTTTTTTTCTGCGGCATGATGGAGGAGCCGGTGCAGAAGCGGTCGGCGATGTCGATGAAGCCGACGCGCGGGCTCATCCAGATCACGAATTCTTCCGACATGCGCGAGATGTGCGTCATGATCAGTGCGGCGGCGGCGCAGAATTCGATCGCGAAGTCGCGGTCGGACACGGCGTCCAGCGAGTTGTGGCAGACGTCCTCGAAGCCCAGTGTTTTTGCCACGCGTTCGCGGTCGATCGGGAACGTCGTGCCGGCCAGCGCCGCGGCGCCCAGCGGCAGGCGGTTCACGCGCTTGCGGGCATCCAGCATGCGTTCGGCATCGCGGCCGAACATTTCGACATACGCCAGCATGTGATGGCCGAAGGTGATCGGCTGCGCCACCTGCATGTGCGTGAAGCCGGGCAGAATGGTATCGGCGTGCTGTTCGGCCAGATCGAGCAAGGCCAGGCGCAGCTCGCGCAGCAGGCCGACGATGTTGTCGATCTCGCCGCGCACGTACAGGCGGATGTCGGTTGCGACCTGATCGTTGCGTGAGCGGCCGGTGTGCAGACGCTTGCCGGCATCGCCGACCAGTTCGGTCAGGCGTTTTTCGATGTTAAGGTGCACGTCTTCAAGATCGAGCAGCCATTCGAACTTGCCGGAGGCGATCTCATCCTGGATCTGCGCGATGCCGCGCTGGATGTCGGCGTAATCCTGCTGGCTGATGATTTTCTGATGCGCGAGCATTTCGGCATGCGCGAGCGAGCCTTGCATGTCGACCTGCGCCAGGCGCTTGTCGAAGAAAACCGAGGCGGTGTAACGCTTGACCAAATCGGAGACCGGTTCGCTGAAACGCGCCGACCAGGCCTCGCTTTTCTTGGAAAGTTGTGCTGTCATAATGGAGTTCCCAGGGAATACGCGATTATAGCGCGCGGGCACCCGCGCAGCGACAGCACCAGACACGATAACAAGACGCCGACAGGCGATGCCCAACGTGAGCCAGTCCTCCTCTTCGTCCTCTGCCGATGCCAGACCGCCCGCGATCGAGATCGTGATTCCGGACTGCTGCAACATCGGGATCATGGTCAGGACGCTGCTGTTCGTCAATGCTGCGGTGCTGACGGCGGCATTGATCGGCGCTTCCAGTCTGGAGAGCGGCCTGTTCGGTTTCATCGCCGCGTCGATGCTCGTGGAGCTGGCTTGTCTGAGCTCGCTGTTTGTACTGTGCGGGTTGCGCCGCGTGGTGCGCCCAATGCCGGCCTGGGGGCAACGTGCGCTGTGCGGCCTCGTCCCGGCCGTGCTCACCGCACTGATCATCCGGTTTTTGCTGACCGATGCTTCCGGTGCGATTTCGCTGGTTAGCGTGTCCGTGTTGCAGGGCGCATGTTGCGCTGCCTTGTTCGGTATCGCGCTGCAGCATTATTTCGAACTGCGTACGCGCGCCTTTTCGCCGGCGCTTGCCGAGGCACGGTTGCAGGCCTTGCAGGCACGGATACGCCCTCACTTCCTGTTCAACAGTCTGAATGCGGTGCTTTCGCTGATCCGCACCGAGCCGCGTCGCGCAGAAAGCACGCTGGAAGACCTCGCTGACCTGTTCCGCATTTTGATGCGCGATCCGCGTGACGTCACCACGCTGGGCAACGAGATCCGCATCGCGATGCAATACCTGTCGGTGGAAAAGATCCGACTCGGCGAGCGCCTGAACGTCGAATGGAATCTCGACGAGATTCCGGGCGACACGCTGCAGAAGGCGACCGTGCCAGCATTGCTGCTGCAGCCCTTGCTGGAAAACGCCATCCACTATGGCGTCGAACCTTCACAGGAACGGGCGACGATCCGCATCGGTGTGCGCCGCGTGCGGGATCGCATCGAGATCGCGATGACAAATCCCTTTCACCCGCAGGTGGTATCAACGGGAAACCACATGGCGCTAAACAATATCCGCGAGCGCATGGCTTTGCTGTACGACGTCGAAGGGCAGTTGACGACGCATGTGGTCGATGGCTTGTTCCGTGTGCACCTGTCGCTGCCGTATAGAAAGGCCGAGGCATGAGCATCACGAGCGCACAGCAACCGCTTCGTATCTATATCGTCGACGACGAGGGGCCGGCTCGCGCGCGTCTCAAAACGCTGCTATCGGATATCGAGGCCGAATGCCCGCATCGTCTGGTCGGCGAAGCGGCGCAGGCGCAGCAGGCGCTGGAGCAGATTGCCACGCTGGCGCCCGACGTCGTTCTGCTGGACGTGCAGATGCCCGGGATGACCGGCATCGAAATGGCTGCGCATCTCGCGCAGAACGGTGCGGCACCGGCAGTGATTTTCGTGACTGCCTATGACGAATATGCGTTGAAAGCCTTCGAGGTGCACGCACTCGACTATTTGCTGAAGCCCGTGCGTGCCTCGCGTCTGGCCGACGCGCTGCGCCGCGCAAGTCCCGGCAAGGGTTTGCAACAGGCGGTGAGCGAAGTGGCAGCAAAACTCAACACGCCACGCCGGCATTTCTCGGTACAGGAGCGCGGACGTCTACTGTTGGTACCGGTACCAGAGGTGCTTTACTTGAAAGCGGAAGCGAAATACGTGACGCTGCGCACCCGTGAGCGGGAATATCTGATCGAAGCATCGCTGCAATCGCTGGAACAGGAATTTGCGACCAGCTTCATACGCGTGCATCGCAATGCACTGGTGGCGCGCGATGCGATCGTCGGTGTCGAACGCGGCACGGTGGCGATAGATGCGGAAGGCGAGGGCGAGAAAGGGCAGGAATCCTGGCAGGTCATCCTGCGCGGCATCGAAGACCGTCTGCCGATTTCGCGACGGCAGTGGCCCGGGGTGAAGGCGCTGGTCAAGTAGGCCGGAAATAAAAAGGGGAAGCGAAGGCTTCCCCTTTTTATTTCGCGATGTCTCGATCAGCCGGTATTGCGCAGGCCGGCCGCGATGCCGTTGATCGACAGATGAATGCCGCGCCGCACGCGGTCGTCGACCTGGCCGTTGCGCTGCGCGGTGCGGTGGCGCTTGATCAGTTCGACCTGCAGGTGATTCAGCGGATCGAGATAGGCGAAACGATGCTTGATCGAGCGCGCCAGCGATGGGTTGTTGGCGAGCCTATCCTTGCGGCCGGTGATCAGCGTCAGCGCGGACGATACACGCTCGTGTTCGTCGACGATACGCTTGAAGATCGTGTTGCGCAGTTTCCTGTCCGCCACCATTTCCGAGTAGCGCGAGGCGACGGCGAGGTCCGTCTTCGACATCACCATGTCCATGTTCGACAGCAGCGTGGCGAAGAATGGCCATTCCTTGAACATCGCGCGCAGCGTCGCGGTACGCTTGGTCTTGTTGTTGCCACCCTGTGACAGCCAGGTTTCGATCGCGCTGCCGAAACCGTACCAGCCCGGCAACAGCAGGCGGCATTGGCCCCACGAAAAGCCCCACGGAATCGCGCGCAGATCTTCGATTCGGCGGCTCGCCTTGCGCGAAGCAGGGCGCGAACCGATGTTGAGTTCGGCGATTTCCGCGATCGGCGTAGCCGAGAAGAAGTAATCGGTGAAGCCCGGCGTTTCGTACACGAGGTCGCGATACGCGTGATAGGCGAGCTCAGACAATTCGTTCATCACCGCTTCGAACTCCGCCAGTTTCTTCGCATGTCTGCCGTCGGATGGATGCGGCATCAGGCTCGCTTCCAGCGTCGCGGCAACCAGCAGCGCCAGATTGCGGCGGCCGATTTCCGGATTGGAGAATTTCGACGCGATGATCTCGCCTTGCTCGGTCAGGCGGATCTGGCCGTTCACGGTGCCAGCCGGCTGCGCCACGATGGCATCGTAGCTCGGGCCGCCGCCGCGGCCGACGCTGCCGCCGCGGCCGTGGAACAGGCGCAGCTTGACGCCGGCGCGATTGAACACCTCGACCAGGCGAATCTCGGCTTTATACAGTTCCCAGTTCGAGGTCAGGAAGCCACCGTCCTTGTTCGAGTCGGAATAGCCCAGCATCACTTCCTGCAGGTTGCCCTGTTTGGCGATCAGCGAACGCACCAGCGGGATCGCCATCATTTTTTCCATGATGGTGGCGGCCAGGCGCAGGTCGGGAATCGTTTCGAACAGCGGGATCACCATCAGTTCGTCGGATGCGCCGCCCGCTTCCTCGTCTCCGACACGCAGCAAACCGGTTTCGCGCTGCAGCAGGAAGACTTCCAGCAGGTCGGACACGGTTTCCGTATGAGAAATGATGTAGTTGCGGATCGCACGCGTGCCGTACTTCTTGCGAATTTCGTGTGCGGTACGCAGGATGTTCAGCTCGGAGCTTGTTTCGTCCGAATAATGCAGATAAGGCGAGAACAGCAGGCGCGGTTTTGCCAGCTCGGCCAGCAACAGTTCGACCTTGCGTTCCTCCGGCAGCTCCGCATAGTTCGGTTCCACGTGCGAACGCGCAAACAGTTCCGCCAGCACGCGTTCGTGCACATCCGAGCTCTGGCGCATGTCGAGCGTCGCCAAATGGAAACCGAAGATGTCGGCGGCGCGGCGCAGTGTTTCCAGACGCGGCTTGACCAGTGCGCCGCCGTGATGCGTACGCAGCGAATCGATCAGCGTTTGCAGGTCGCGCGCGAAATGGTCCGGCGACGCATAGGGTTCAGCCGAGCTGACGTCGCGGCGCAATACGTTCAATGAGCCGTGCAGGCGCGCGGTGGCGGCCAGACGGGCGTAGATGCCGATCAGCGCGCGGCGATATTGCTCATCCTCGCGGTGCGGTGAGTGGTCCGTCGATTTATCGGCCAGTGCCTGCACTTCCGGGCTGACGCCGGCAAGGAAGGTCGAGACCGCCAGTTCCGCGCCGAGCTGATGCACCTCTTCCAGGTAAAACTCGAGAATGGTGGTCGACTGGCGCGACAACGCATAGCGCATGGTGTCGGCATTCACGTTTGGATTGCCGTCACGGTCGCCGCCGATCCAGCTACCCATCTGCACATAAGGTTGTACGTCGAAGTTCTGCAGGCTCGCGCCACGCTGCGGGTACTGTTCGGCGATTTCGGCTTCGATGTCGCCGTACAGGCCGGGCAGTTCGCGCAGAAAGGTGATCTGGTAGTAGGACAGCGCATTGTTGATTTCATCGGCGACCGTCAGCTTGGTATAGCGCAGCAGGCGCGTCTGCCACAAGGATGTCACGTGCGAATGCAGCAGCTCGGTGTTGCTGGCGCGTTCGCGCGCAGTCATCGGCAGGTCGCGTGCGGCGAGCAGGCGCGCGATGTCGTGTTCGGCGTCCAGGATGCTCTTGCGCTGCACTTCGGTCGGGTGCGCGGTCAGCACCGGCGAGATCAGCGCCTCATCGAAGAATTTTCGTACCGTTGTGCGGGCGACGCCGGCATCCGCCAGCTTCTTCAGTGCGGAAGCCACGCTCGGTTCTTCCAGCGTCTCGCCGGCCAGCATGCTGGCGCGGCGCAGCCGATTCTGGTGCTGGTCTTCCGCAATGTTGGCCAGGTGCGAAAAGTAGGAGAAGGCACGCACCACCGAAATGGTCTGTTCGCGCGTCAGTTTTTTCAGCAGTTTGTTCAGGTCGGCGGCAGCCTGTGGATCGGCCTCGCGCCGAAAGCGCACCGCCGTCTGGCGTATGGTTTCCACCACTTCGAAGGCCTCGTCGCCCTGCTGGTCGCGCAGCACGTCGCCGAGCAGGCGGCCGAGCAGGCGGATGTCTTCCTTCAGCGGCGCATCCTTGTTCGTTACCGAGTTGTCGATGCGGGGCGAGGACGGGATTTTTTTGACCATGGTGGAGAAATGCAATCAGTGTTTGTTGACAGTGATATTGATGCGGCGCCACCGCATTTGACGGCGGATCGCATGATAGACTTCCAGGAATTTTTCCAAGCTCGAATCGCAGTCGCGCCGGTCGCGTTGCCATCGACAGGCTGCACCTCACGCGGGCAGAACCATCGACGGCCGAACAGGCGCTTCCTTGATCGTTGGCATGTGACGATGCGGTCTGGCGACAATCATCGAAAGAAGCCGTGTTGAAATTTCCCTCTCCGCAAAAGCTCGTGATCGCCTCGCGCGAAAGCCGTCTCGCAATGTGGCAGGCCGAGCATGTGCGTGAAAAACTGGCCTTATTATATCCGCAATGCTCGATAGAAATCCTCGGAATGACGACGCGCGGCGACCAGATTCTGGATCGCACGCTGTCCAAGGTCGGCGGCAAAGGGCTGTTCGTGAAGGAACTGGAAGTGGCGATTGCGGAGCGCCGCGCCGATCTGGCGGTGCATTCGCTAAAGGATGTGCCGATGACCTTGCCGGACGGTTTTCGGCTCGCCGCGGTCCTAGAGCGCGAAGATCCGCGCGACGCCTTCGTTTCCAATGATTTCGCCACGCTGGACTCGCTGCCCCCGGGCGCGGTGGTCGGCACCAGCAGCCTGCGGCGCCAGGCCTTGATCGCGGCGCGCTACCCGCAGCTCGTCATCAAGCCGCTGCGCGGCAATCTCGATACCCGGCTCGGCAAGCTCGACCGCGGCGAGTATGCAGCCATCATTCTGGCAGCAGCGGGTCTCAAACGGCTGGGGCTGCCGCAACGCATCCGCGCCTTCCTCGAGCCGGAAGCCAGCCTGCCGGCGCCAGGACAGGGCGCGATGGCCATCGAAATTCATGCCGAACGCGAGGATCTGTTGCAGTGGCTGGCGCCCTTGAACCACGAAGCCACTGCATGCGCCGTGCTGGCCGAGCGCGCGGTGTCACGCCATTTTGGCGGCAGCTGCCAGATTCCCCTTGCTGCGTTCGCCACAACGAACGACGACACAATACAGCTGCGCGCGATGATCGCCACGCCGGATGGCGGCCGCATCGCCAGTGCCGAACTGCGTGGGCCAGCCGACGCGCCCGAAGCGCTTGGCGCCAAGGTCGCCGATCTGCTGCGGCGGCAGGATGCGGACACGATCCTCGCCGCTTGCCGTGACGATGCCTGATCCGGTCGTCATCACGCGGCCGCAAGCACAGGCGATGGAGTTGCAGCGGCGTGTTGCCGCGCTCGGGCGCGAAGCCATCGTTTTCCCGCTGCTGGAGATCCAGTCGTTACCCGACAATACGCAATTGAAGGAAACTCTGGCCGAGCTGGAACGCTATGCGCTGGTCGCCTTCGTCAGCCCGAATGCCATCGATGCCGCCTTTGCCGCGCGGTCGGACTGGCCGTACGACATTCCGCTGGCGGTAGTCGGCGAAGGGAGCCGCCAGGCGCTGCAGCGGCAGGGCGTGCCGGCCAGCACGCAGATATTCTTTCCTGCCGATCCGGACCGCAGCGATTCCGAGGGCCTGCTTCAGGCCTTGGATCTCGATGCGCTGCGCGGCAGGGCTGTCCTGATCGTGCGCGGCGAAAGCGGGCGCGAACTGCTGGGCGACGCGCTGCGCGCAGCAGGAGCGGAAATCGTGGCGGTCGCCGCCTATCGTCGCGTGGCGCCGTTGCTGGACGACGCCCGCCGGCGCCAGCTCGAAGCGCTGCTGCGCAGATCGAGCGACTGGCTCATCACGAGTTCGGAAGCGCTGCGCAACCTGCTCGACATGGTGGCGCAATTGAACCTGCCGGACGGCACCGCTACAATGCATAGGCAAAGGCTGATCGTGCCGCACATGCGCATCGCCGAAACCGCGCGTGCGCTCGGTTTCTCCCGCATCGTACAGAGCAGATCGGGCGACGATGGTCTGATAGCCGCGCTACAATCCTGCTCATGACTGACATGCAAAATTCTTCCGACGCAAGCCTGCCTCCCGCGATGGTGCCCGCACCGGCCGTTGCGACCCTTCCCCCGCCAGCCTCCGGCCGTCAACGTCTGCTTTATGTAGCGGTGATCGTGCTGGCGGTGCTGCTGGCCGCACAGTGGTGGAGCTCGCATCACGAGATTTCCGGCTTGCGCAAGGAAATGGCGAAACGCATGCAGGGTACCGATACCGCCACCACTGAAACGCGCGTAGTCGCCAAGTCGCTGCAGGAAGCGACGCAGGATCTGCAAGCGAAGGTCAGCGTGCTGGAAAACAAGCAGACCGAGGCGCAAAGCCAGCAGCTCGCACTGGAGCAGCTGTATCAGGATCTGTTCAAGAAGCGCGAGGACTGGGCGCTGAGCGAGATCGAGCAGATGTTGTCGACCGCAAGCGAACAACTGCAACTGGCCGGCAATGTGCAAGGGGCGCTGATTGCATTGCAGGCCGCCGATTCGCGGCTTTCGCATGCGCAAACGCCGCAGTTCGTCTCGGTGCGCCGCGCGATCGCGCACGACATCGAGAGACTGAAAGCGCTGCCGAGCGTGGACATCACCGGCATCACGCTGCGCCTGGACAGCGTGATCGGGCAGATCGACAGCCTGCCGCTGCTCTCCGACGAGCAGCCGGTATTGCCGGTGGCCGAACCGAAGAACATGCCCGAACCTGCACCGGCGAAGAAGGTCAAGCCGCACGGCAAGACTGCCAAGCCGGTAGAGCAGACGGCGCCACCACAACCGGGCTGGTCTGACGTCGCGAAGGCGAAGTGGGACAGCTGGTCGAGCGAGATGTGGGCCGAAGTGCAGCAATTGATACGCATCCGCAAGGTCGATACGCCGGATGCGCTGCTGCTGTCGCCGACGCAAGCCTATTACGTGCGTGAGAATCTGAAGCTGCGCCTGCTGAGCGCGCGCCTTGCGCTGCTGTCGCGCAACGAGGCGGCTTTCCGCAGCGACCTGATCGCCGCACAGGACACGATCGCACGCTATTTCGATACGCGCGCCCGCCAGACGCAAACCGTGCAGACGCTGCTCAAGCAAATTCAAGCCGCCAATCTCGCCGTCGAGATGCCGACGCTGTCTGAAAGCCTGAACGCGGTGCGCAACTACAAGCCCCGGCCGTAGCCCTCCCAAGCCAACGTTTTTATTTATGCGCATATTCCTCTGGCTGATCGCTTTGCTCGCCACCGCCATCGGCCTCGCGGTGGCGGCGCAGTACAACCACGGCAACGTGGTGTTCTTCTATCCGCCGTATCGCATCGATCTGTCGCTGAACTTCTTCATCCTGCTGGCGATCCTGCTGTTCTTCCTGATCTATGCGGTGCTGAAGACGATCCGTGTGACGCAGCGCATGCCGGGCCGGGTTGCGGCCTATCGTCGCGAGAAGCTGGAGCGCAAAGGCAACCAGGCGCTGCGCGATGCATTGAAAGCTTTTTTTGAGGGCCGCTTCGGCCAGGCGGAGAAGGCCGCAATGCGTGCCAGCGATTCGCCAGAGAATGCCGGCCTGTCGGCGCTGATCGGTGCGCGCGCTGCGCACAACATGCGCCAGACCGAGCGCCGCGACATGTGGCTGACGACGCTGGAAAACGATTCCTCGCTGAAAACTGCGCGCCTGATGACGGCCATCGAATTGCTGAACGACGAGCGCCAGCCCGAGCGTGCGCTGGAAGTCGTCGAAGAATTGAACGCGAGCGGCATGCGCCATATCCATGCGCTACGCATGGCGCTGAAAGCGAATCAGCGTGCCGGCAACTGGCCCGAGGTGCTGCGCCTGGTGCGTACGCTGGACAAGAACAACGCATTGCATCCTGCACTATCGAGCCGCTTGCGCGAGCTGGCCTACCAGGATTTGCTGCGCGACCAGCCGCACGATGCGGAATCGATCCGACGCATTTGGAACGCCATTCCGGCTGAAGAGCGCGCCAAGGCCTTCCTCGCTGTGCATGCAGCCACCACCTTCAATGCATTGGGTTTGCATGATGAGGCGCGTGTGATCGTCGAAAAGGCGCTAGCGGCCGACTGGGACGATCGTCTGCTGCGCGCCTACCGCGCCTCTGCCGGTCCCGAAGGTTCGCCAGCCTTGCTGGCGCAAATCGAGCATTGCGAACAATGGTGCAGGCAGCATCCGTCTGACGCGGAACTCGCTTTGACGCTCGGCACGTTCTGCCTGCGGCAAAAGTTGTGGGGCAAGGCACAGCGCCAGCTGGAACAGGCGCTGCTGGATGCCGACAGTCCGCGTCTGTTGCAGGAAGTGCATCTGAAGCTCGCGCAACTGCATGAAGCGCTGAATCAGCCGGAACAGGCCGCAGCGCATTACCGGCAATGCGCATACGCCACGACGCTGTAAATATCTCCAAGCGATCCGTTAAGCGGCGGTTCGCTATAATCGACGCTTTGTCATTCTTTCACTTCAAGCAAACATCATGAGCCTGAACAATGTTCCAGCCGGCAAGGACCTGCCGAACGATTTCAACGTCGTCATCGAAATTCCGATGAACGGCGATCCGGTCAAATACGAGGTCGACAAGGAAAGCGGCGCGATTTTCGTCGACCGTTTCATGAGCACGGCGATGCACTATCCGTGCAACTACGGCTACATTCCGCAGACGCTGTCGGACGACGGCGACCCGGTCGACGTGCTGGTGGTGACGCCGGTTCCGTTGCCTATCGGCGTCGTGGTGCGCTGCCGCGCGGTCGGCGTGTTGAAGATGAATGACGAAGCCGGCGGCGACGCCAAGCTGCTCGCCGTGCCGGTCGACAAGCTGCTGCCGATCTACAAGAACGTGCAGAAGCCGGACGATCTGCCGGAACTGCTGCTGCAGCAGATCCAGCATTTTTTCGAGCATTACAAGGACCTGGAGAAGGGCAAGTGGGTCAAGGTAGAAGGCTGGTTTGGAGCAGACGAAGCGAAGAAGGAAATCGTCGCCAGCGCGGAAGCGTACAAGAAGGCCAGCAAGTAAGCTGACCCGCAAGCGCTTCGTGCGCAATCAGGCAGCAGTCGAAAGCGCACCTCGGTGCGCTTTTTCTTTGCGCCCTGCAAACAAAAACATGTCGCGATCGTCAACAGCTGTTGCAAGTGCTGCGACAAGACACCTTATTTCACGTTTTGGTCGTCGACAATTTTGTTGCGCTGAATCATCATCATATCGTCGCTGTGCACCATTGCGCAGCCCACGAACATCCTTGCAAGACAGTCAATCAGGAATATTCATGTCTGTGGCTCCATCCGCTGTAAGCGAATCCAACATGTCCGCCCGCGATCGTCTGTTGAAGGCGATTGCCGACAATACCGATTTGCCGGCGCTCGGCAGTTCCATTGCCCGCGTCGTGCAGCTGGCATCGTCCGATGACGAAGCGGTGCGCGAACTGGCCTACTACGTGCTGTCCGACGTCGCACTGTCGCAAAAGATCCTGCGGCTTTCCAACATCGTGTATTACCGAACCGCTTCCGGAAAACAGGTCACCACGATTTCGAAGGCCATCTTCGTGCTCGGCTTCGACGTCGTGAAGACGACTGCGTTGGCGATGATTCTGGTCGAGGGCTTGTCCGGCAAGCGTGCGCGCAGCGTGCGCGCCGAATTGCAGCAGGCGTTGTGCGCCAGTATCGTCGGTCGCGAAATGGCGCGCCGCAGTCATTACAAGGACGCCGAAGAGGCCGCCGTGGCTGCCTTGTTCAAGAACATCGGACGGCTGCTCGTTGCCGCCTACGATCCCGATCTGTACGACGAGATTGCGGTGCTGGTCGACAGCGGCCGTCACACCCAGTTCCAGGCATCGATGCAGGTGCTGGGCTGCAGCTTCGATATGCTGAGTGAAGCGGTACTGCAGGAATGGCAGATTCCCGAAACCATCATCCACGCGCTGTCGGCGCCACCAGGCGGCGAATTGAAGCCGGCACGTTCGCGGCAGGAATGGGTGCAACAGGTCGCCGCTTTCGGCATGGCCGCCGCGACGGTCGTCCCGCGCATGCAGGGCCCGAACGCGGAAATGGCGTGCCGCCCTTTGCTGAATCGCTACGGAAGCGCGCTGAATCTGAATTACGAGACGCTCGAAAAGATGTTCGCGCGGGTCGAGCAGGAAACCATGATCCTGATGGATGCGGGAGCGGTGCAGGCCGGCCTTGAAGAACACGAGCCTGAGCCGTCGCACGCGGCGCTCGATGTGCTGAAGGAACTCATGTTGGCGGGTAACGAGGAGCCGGCCGCCGATGTGCAGGCGCGCCACGCCAGCGGCAAGCCGCGCAATGCGCGCGAGCTGCTGCTGGCCGGCATTCAGGATGCGACCGAGATGATGGCCTCGGGCCGCTGCCGCACCAATGACTTGATCATGCTGGCACTCGAAACCTTGTACAAAGGCATGGGCTTTCGCTTCGCCACCGTATGCATGAAAGACGTGCAGCGCGATCAGTATCGCGCGCGCGTGGCGCTTGGCGGAGCCGGTATCGAGTGGCAGAGCCGTTTCGTATGTCCGGCGCAGTCTTCGCGCGACATCTTCCATCTGGCGCTCGAAAACGATGCCGACCTGATGATCTCGGATGTCGGCGACCCGAAGATCAGTGTGTTGATCCCTGCCTGGCATCGGGCGCTGCTGCCGGACGCAGCGAGCTTCATCCTGCTGCCCTTGATTGTGCAGAAAAAGCCGATCGGATTCTTTTACGCGGATCGTACGCAGGCCGCGCACGAGGGAGTGCCGCCCGACGAGACGGCGCTGATCAAGACACTAAAGGGGCAGGTGCTGGCCGCGTTGCAGCCGCGCTGAAAAACGCCACCCGTCTTGTACAAGGGCGGCCGTCCGAGACTCTAGAGCAGGCGCGTGTGCCCGCCTGTCCATAGCCAGTACAACACCAGCAGGCTCGCGACCATGACGGCGCATCCCGCCCAGAAGGTCGGCGAGAACATCGGCCGCCGTTCCTGAAGCTGTTCGCGGGGCTCCGCCACGACCAGCGATTTCGAGGAAGACTCGTTGCGATGCCGAGTGCGCATCAAGTAGCGCTTGATGTCCAGCGTCATTTCTTCTGCGCTCTGATACCGCTTTTCCGGTTTCTTCTGCATTGCCTTCATCACGATCTTCGACAGCGGCAGCGGCACGCCGGGTTCGACCAGGTGTGGCTCGGATGGCGCCTTGTAGGCGATTTGCTGCAGCAGCTTGGCGGTGTCGTTGGACTGGAACGGCTTGCGGCCGGTCAGCATTTCGTACATCACCGCGCCAAGCGAATAGATATCTGTGCGTTCGTCGGCATGATGTCCGAGCGCCTGCTCGGGCGACATGTAGTTCGGCGTGCCGAGCAGGTTGTCGTGAAACAGCGTGTACTCCTGTCCCGGTACGTCCGGAATGCGATTGGGCGAACGCGCGATGCCGAAATCGACCAGCTTGGGCTGGTGATCGGTGACCAGGAAGATGTTGGCCGGTTTGATGTCGCGATGCACGACGCCATGCTTGTGCGCATGATCGAGCGCATCGGCCACTTTCCACGAAATTGAGGCGACGTCTTCCGCCGTGAAGCGGTGGCCGGCAGCCAGCAGCTTGTTCAACTCGCGGCCCTGCAGGTACTCCATCACGATGTAGGTCGAATCGCCTTCACTGACGGCTTCGTAGATCGTGACGATGTTTGCATGCTGCAACCGGCCGGCTGCCCGCGCTTCGTTGATGAACTGCTGTTCGTTTTGCTTGCGTTCGGTGATCGAAGGCCGCTTGCGCACTGCCTTGATCGCCACGTCGCGATCGATGATCGGGTCGTGCGCAAGGTAGACGATGCCGATCGATCCGCGGCCAAGTTCCTGTTTGACGTAGAAACGGCCGAAACGGCTGATAGGTTGCGGTTCTGTATTGGGAACGACCTGTAGTGTCATGGTTCGCTAGGATGCCTTTCAGCTATCGCGATGACAAGCGCCGCTTTGCAAAAGACACACATTTTCACATTTTGCTCCTGAACGGATTGTGCTCGTTCAACTCGTCAATATAAGCCGTGATCCCGCGCGTCTCCCTTTGCAGAAAATGCTCGATCGCATCGGCAAAGGCCGGGTGGGCGAGCCAATGCGCCGACCAGGTTTGTTGCGGCAGAAAGCCGCGCGCCATCTTGTGTTCACCTTGCGCGCCGCCTTCAAAGCAAGCGATGCTTCGCGCGATGCAGTATTCCAGCGGCTGATAGTACGCCGTTTCGAAATGCAGGCAGTCGATATGCGCGATTGCTCCCCAGTAGCGGCCGTACAGGGTCCGCTCATCGTGGACGACCAGCGACGATGCGATTGGTTTGCCATTGCGCTCGGCAACAACCAGCAGAAGGTGCTGCGGCATGGTGGCGCCAATACGCAGGAAGAAATCAAGATTCAGGTAGGGCTGCGAGTGATGCGCTGCGTAGGTATGGTCGTAGCAGCGCTTGAAAAAGGCCCAGTCGGCTTCGCTCGCTTCCTGTCCCTCGATCCAGCGAAAGCGCACGCCCGCTTCCTGTACCTTGCGCCGTTCGGCACGGATGTTCTTGCGTTTCTTGCGCTCCAGCGTTTCCAGGAATTGTTCGAAGTCACGGTAGCCTGCATTGAGCCAGTGGAATTGCACACCGCTGCGCAGCAGGAAGCCGGCGTCGCGCAGCAACTCTGCCTGCGCTTGCGGCGGATACAGCACATGCGTCGACGAAAAAGGATTCTCTGTCTGGATCGCGACGAGTGCAGCGATCAGTATCTGCCGCGCTTCCTCGTCCCTTGCCAGCAAACGGCTGCCGGTGACAGGTGTGAACGGAATCGCAGACAGCAGCTTGGGATAATAGTCCAGACCGTGCCGCTCATAGGCATCGGCCCAGGCCCAGTCGAATACATATTCGCCGTAGGAATGCGATTTTGCATACAGCGGCAGCGCGGCGACCAGTGTGTCCTGCCGCCATACCGCGACGTACTGCGGTTGCCAACCCGTACGCGCGCAGGCCGAGCCGGATTCGTGCAACGCGTGCAGGAAGGCATAGCTGAGAAAGGGATTGGCTTCTGCTTCGCAGGAAAGCAATCCATCCCAGGCGGTCTGCCCGATTTCCGCTAGTGAAGAAACGATTTGAGTACGGTAGGAAAGGGCGGGCGTAGGCTGGTTCATACGTTGGGCGAGGCGCTGCGGGAGCGGCGCAGAACAATCTTGCACCGTGCGGGTCATTGTACGCAAAACACGTAATGCAGGTCGGCGCCCACATAAAGCGACGGCAAGCCACTACAATAGACGAATTGATCACAACAGAGGCCGTCATGGCAGGCAACTTCTTCAATCTGTATACGCACGGCTTTGTCCGGGCTGCAGTCGGCGTGCCGCGCTGCAAGATTGCCGATCCGCTGTTCAATGCGCGGGAAACGATCGCGCTGGCGAAGCAGGCGGCAGACGAGGGCGCGGCGCTGATTGCCTTCCCGGAACTCGGCTTGTCGGCCTATACCTGCGACGACCTGTTCCATCAGCGCGCGTTGCTCGATGGCTGTTTGCAAGCCTTGGAGGCGATTGTCGAAGCGTCGAAGCAGCTGCCGCTGGCGATGATCGTCGGCATGCCGTTGCGGGTCGAACATTTGCTGTTCAACTGCGCGGTGGTGGTGGCCAATGGCCACCTGTGCGGGGTGGTGCCCAAGAGCTTTTTGCCGAATTACGGCGAGTTTTATGAAGCGCGCCAGTTCAGCCCGGCCGATTGCGCCAGCGTCGACCGCATAGTGCTGCTCGGTCAGGAAGTGGATTTCGGCGCTTCGCTGCTGTTCGATGTGGTCAACATCCCGTCTTTCCGCTTTCACGTCGAAATCTGCGAAGACGTATGGGTACCGATTCCGCCGTCTTCCTTCGCCGCGCTGGCGGGTGCGACCGTGCTCGTCAATCTGTCGGCATCCAACATTGTGGTCGGCAAATCAGGTTATCGGCACCAGCTGGTGTCGCAGCAATCGGCGCGCTGCCTGGCGGCCTACCTGTATTCGTCGGCGGGCCGCGGCGAATCGACTACCGATCTGGCCTGGGATGGCCAGGCGCTGATCTGCGAGAACGGCGAACTGCTGGCCGAGTCGCAGCGTTTCTCGGACGAATCCCATATGATCCGCGCCGACATCGATGTCGAACGCCTGTCGCTGCAGCGCATGCACATGACAACCTTCGGGCAATCGGTACGACGGCACGCGGCGGAAGTGGATCGTTTTCGCGTGATTGCCCTGCAGCTGCCGCTGCAGGGGCGTCAACTGCAAGGACGCCTGCCGCTGGAACGGCGCGTCGAGCGTTTCCCTTATGTGCCGGCCAATCCGCTGTTCCGCGACGCGCGCTGCGAAGAGGTATACAACATCCAGGTGCAGGCGCTGCTGCAGCGGCTGTCGTCGAGCGGTTTGAAGAAGGTCGTGATCGGCGTGTCGGGTGGCCTCGATTCCACGCATGCGCTGCTGGTCTGCGCAAAGGCGATGGACAGGCTCGGACTGCCGCGTACCAATATCCTCGCCTACACGATGCCGGGTTTTGCCACCAGCGAACGTACGCTGAAGCAGGCGCGCGAGCTGATGCAGGCAGTCGGCTGCACTGCGCGCGAGATTGACATTCGTCCGAGCTGTCTGCAGATGCTGAAGGACCTCGGCCATCCATACGCCGAAGGCAAGGAAGTGTTCGACATCACCTTCGAGAACGTGCAGGCGGGCGAGCGCACCAATCACTTGTTCCGTCTGGCGAACCACCAGCAGGCGATTGTGATCGGCACCGGTGACCTGAGCGAACTGGCGCTCGGCTGGTGCACTTATGGCGTCGGCGACCACATGTCGCATTACAACGTGAACGCCAGCGTGCCGAAGACGTTGATCAGCCATCTGGTGCGCTGGGTGGCAGAGAAGGGCGAAATCGGCAGCGAGGGCGCGGACGTTCTGCTTCGGGTGCTGGATACGGACATCAGTCCCGAACTGATTCCCGGAAAATCGGCCGGTGCGCCGGAGCAGAAGACCGAATCGGTCATCGGCCCCTATGAGCTGCAGGACTTCAACCTGTATTACACGCTGCGTTTCGGTTTTGCGCCGAGCAAGGTTGCCTTTCTGTCGTGGACTGCATGGGCGGATCGAACCAAGGGTGTGTGGCCCGAGTCGGACAAGGTGGCGCGGAACCAGTATGCGCTGGCCGAGATCAAGAAGAATCTGGGCATCTTCCTCGATCGCTTCTTCCGCCAGAGCCAGTTCAAGCGCTCGTGTGTGCCGAATGCGCCGAAGGTGGGTTCGGGCGGGTCGCTGTCGCCACGCGGCGATTGGCGCGCACCGAGCGATGCCGAATCGGTGGTGTGGCTGGCGGACCTGCAAAATATCCCCGACAGCGAAGCCTGATCACGATGGAATTCGCGGCAAAACAGGGCACAATAGGAAAACTTGAAGAATTGACCAGCAAGGAGCTTTAATGAAGCAAATTACCGCCATCATCAAACCGTTCAAACTCGACGAAGTGCGCGAAGCGCTCGCCGAAGTCGGCGTTACCGGGCTGACCGTGACTGAAGTAAAAGGCTTCGGCCGCCAGAAAGGGCACACCGAACTGTATCGCGGCGCCGAATACGTGGTCGATTTCCTGCCGAAGGTGAAAGTGGAAGCGGTGGTGGATGATTCCGGCGTAGAACAGGCGGTGGACGCAATCATCAAGGCTGCGCGCACCGGCAAGATCGGCGACGGCAAGATCTTCGTGCAATCGGTGGAGCAAGTGGTACGTATCCGTACCGGCGAGACCGGCTCGGACGCCGTCTGACGTATCTGCCCGTTGTCGGCAGCGGGGCAATGAAATTCTAGGAAGCGCGCAGCAACACGATCAATGCACCGGCGCCGCCGTCCGCTGCGCGCGCCTGACAGAAGGCGATCACCTCGTCCTTCTGTACCAGCCAATTTCTCACTTTTCTTTTCAGGACCGGTTCCTTGTTGACGGAGCCCAGTCCCTTGCCGTGGATCACGCGCACGCAGCGCCAGCCGCGCTTTACCGATGCACGCAGGAACTCGCCGAGCGCTTCACGCGCTTCGTCGCTGCGCAGGCCGTGCAAGTCGAGTTGCCCCTGGATCACCCAGTGGCCGCGGCGCATCTTGCGCAGGACGTCCTGGCCGATACCCTGGCGCGCGTAGCTGAGGTCTTCATCGGTATCGAGGAGTGTCTCGATCGTGAATTCGTCGGACAGCGATTCTTGCAGCGCAGCCTGTTCGTCGGCGAGGTGCTGGCGCGGGATAGGCAGCGGGCGTGGTGTCTGCACGACGATGGTGTCCTGGGATGAAAGAGGCGTCACCTCACCTATGCTGCGGCGAAAGAGATCCGCTTCCTGCCGTGCCAGTGCCTCGACGCGCTGGCGCTCTACTTCGGCGGCAAGGCGCGCTTCCTCCTGCGCTTTCAGATCCTTGCGCAGCGACTTGAGTGCGGAGAAATCCTTGAGCGGCCTGGACATGGCGCGGCTCCCATTGGTAAAACACCGCGCAATCTCGCGATTGCGCGGAAACGGCCTTGCTTACTGCAGGCTTTCCAGATAGCGCTGCGCATCGAGAGCAGCCATGCAGCCGGTACCGGCACTGGTGATCGCCTGACGGTACACGTGATCCTGCACGTCGCCGGCGGCAAACACGCCAGGGATGTTGGTTGCCGTCGCCATGCCTTCCAGGCCGGTCTTGGTCTTGATGTAGCCGTTGTGCATATCGATCTGGCCGTCGAAAATGCCGGTGTTTGGCTTGTGGCCGATCGCGATGAACAAGCCATGCACAGAAATCGTGTCGATGCTGTCGTCCACCGTCGACTTGATCTTGATGCCGGTCACGCCGCTGTCGTCGCCGACGACTTCGTCCAGCGTATGGTTCCAGCGCACCTCGATCTTGCCTTCAGCGACCTTTGCCATCAGGCGGTCGATCAGGATCGCTTCGGCGCGGAACTTGTCGCGGCGATGGATCACGGTCACCTTGTTGGCGATATTCGACAGGTACAGCGCTTCCTCGACGGCGGTATTGCCGCCGCCCACCACGGCGACTTCCTGGCCGCGATAGAAGAAGCCGTCGCAGGTAGCGCAAGCGGAGACGCCCTTGCCCATGAAGGCTTCTTCCGAAGGCAATCCAAGGTATTGGGCCGAAGCGCCGGTCGCGATGATCAGCGCATCGCAGGTGTATTCACCCATGTCGCCGATCAGGCGCAGCGGTTTCTCGGTCAGCTTCGCGGTATGGATATGGTCGAAGATGATTTCGGTATTGAAACGCTCGGCGTGGTGCAGCAGGCGCTGCATCAGCTCAGGACCTTGCACGCCCAGCGGATCGCCCGGCCAGTTCTCGACGTCGGTTGTCGTCATCAGCTGGCCGCCTTGCTCGACGCCGGTGATCATGACGGGTTTCAGGTTGGCGCGCGCGGCGTAAATCGCTGCGCTATAGCCGGCGGGGCCGGAACCGAGGATGAGAACTTGCGCGTGCTTGACGGTGGACATGATGAATGGACGATAAGAGTCAATAAAAAAGCGGCGAACCGGGCTGCCCGCTTCGCCGCCGGTCATGGCTGCAGGTATGGCTGTAGGTCATGCTTATATGTTGCCGTGACCGCAAATTTCAATCTGCTGTGAATTATTCGATATGGCAGGAAAAACTCGGTAAGATTATAGACGAAGCGACGGGCCGCGTAGGTGGGGGCGCCCAGGTGGGCCGCGCAGGCGGTACCGCCGAGCCAAGTCGCCCCGTGCCTTTATGATAAGCCGCACCGCTTCCGGCAAGACCGCCCGGCCGGCGAGCTGTTCTTCCATCGAGCGAAACGCTTGCACTGCAATTGACGCCACAGGCGTCCGGATTTATGACGAAAACGACTCAAGCCTATACCCGCAACACCGACCAGCCCAAGCATCCGCCCTTGCCGGGCCGCATGGTGCGCCTGCTGTCCGAGGCGCGCTGGTTTGCGTTGATGGTGGCAACGCTGTACCTGATCCTGATTTTTTCCAGCTATTCGCCGGCCGATCCCGGCTGGTCCCACGCCAATGTGGTGCCGCACCTGCACAATCTGGGCGGCCGCATCGGCGCGTGGCTGGCGGATCTGCTGTTGTTTATCTTCGGCGCTTCCGCATGGTGGCTGTGCGTGGTCTTCCTGCGCTTGGTGTGGCTGGGTTATCGCCGCTTGTCACAACGCTTCCTGCTGAAGAAGGAGCCGGAACCAGAGCATCGTCACGAACTGATCATTCGGGGGATCGGTTTCGTGCTGCTGATGGTGGGCAGCGTCGCGATCGAGTATTTGCGCATGTACACGCTGAAGCTGCCGTTGCCGCGCGCGCCAGGCGGTGTGCTGGGAGAACTGATCGGTAATGCTGCGCAGAATGCCTTCGGCTTTATGGGAGCGACGCTCTTTCTGCTATTGCTGTTCGGCCTGGGCTTCAGCCTGTTCTTCCATGTGTCGTGGTTGCATGTCGCCGAAAAGATCGGCGAAACGATCGAGTTCGCGGTCCGCGCTGCGCGCAACCTGTACGGCGCGCGCGAGGACCGCAAGCTCGGCCAGGTCGCTGCCGTCAAGCGCGAAGAAGTCGTGGTGCAGGAGCGCGCGAAGATCGTCGAAGCGCCGCCGATCCGTATCGAGCCGCAGATCGTCGCAGTGCCCAAATCCGAACGGGTAGAGAAGGAAAAGCAGGTGTCGCTGTTCAACGACCTGCCGGATACTAACCTGCCGCCGCTATCGCTGCTGGACGATCCGCCGCAGTCCCAGGAAACGGTCAGCGTCGAGACGATGGAGTTCACCAGCCGCCTGATCGAGAAAAAGCTGTCGGACTTCGGCATCAGCGTGAAAGTGGTCGCCGCCTATCCGGGTCCGGTCGTCACGCGCTACGAGATCGAACCGGCTACCGGCGTCAAGGGCAGTCAGATCGTCAACTTGGCGCGCGACCTCGCGCGTTCGCTGTCGCTGACTTCGATCCGCGTGGTCGAAACCATCCCCGGCAAGAATTACATGGCGCTGGAGCTGCCGAATCCGAAGCGCCAGATCGTGCGCTTGACCGAGATCGTCAGCTCCAAGGTGTACAACGACAGCACCTCGAGCCTGACGGTGGCGCTGGGCAAGGACATCGCCGGCAACCCGGTGGTGGCCGATCTTGCCAAGATGCCGCACTTGCTCGTCGCTGGTACTACTGGTTCCGGTAAATCGGTCGGCATCAATGCGACGATTCTGTCGCTGTTATACAAGTCCGATCCGAATCAGGTGCGCATGATCCTGATCGATCCGAAGATGCTGGAATTGTCGATCTACGAAGGCATTCCGCATCTGCTGGCGCCAGTCGTGACCGACATGCGGCAGGCCGGCCACGCGCTGAACTGGGGCGTCAACGAAATGGAGCGCCGCTACAAGCTGATGAGCAAGCTTGGCGTACGTAACCTGGCCGGCTACAACGCGAAGATCGCGGAAGCGGAGAAGAAGGAAGAAAAGATTCCGAACCCGTTCAGCCTGACGCCGGACGCACCGGAACCGCTGGAAAAACTGCCGACCATCGTCATCATCATCGACGAACTGGCCGACTTGATGATGGTCGTGGGCAAGAAGGTCGAGGAACTGATCGCGCGCATTGCGCAGAAGGCACGCGCCGCCGGCATCCACTTGATTCTGGCGACGCAGCGCCCATCTGTAGACGTAATCACCGGACTGATCAAAGCGAACATTCCGACGCGCATCGCATTCCAGGTGAGCAGCAAGATCGACTCGCGCACGATTCTGGACCAGATGGGCGCGGAAGCGCTGCTCGGCATGGGCGACATGCTGTACATGCCGCCGGGCACTGGCTTGCCGATCCGCGTGCACGGTGCCTTTGTGTCGGATGACGAAGTGCATCGCGTGGTCGATTACCTGAAGTCGCAGGGCGAACCGAACTACATCGAAGGCATCCTCGAAGGCGGTGTGGCGGAAGGCGAAGGCGGCTTGGCGCTGGATGGTGCAACAGGCGGCGGAGAGGGCGACGCCTTGTACGATCAGGCGGTGGCGGTGGTCTTGAAGAACCGTCGCGCATCGATCTCGCTGGTGCAGCGCCATCTGCGTATCGGATACAACCGCGCAGCGCGATTGCTGGAGCAGATGGAGCAGAGCGGTCTGGTATCGACGATGCAATCGAACGGTAATCGCGAAATCCTGGTGCCGGCCGGGAATGCAAATGAATGAGCGGGAACGGGCGATTGAAGCAACGACCGAACGGGCAAAAAACAAGGAAACCATGAATCAACGAACAACCCAGGCGCAGGCAAAGAAATTCATCGATACGCGTTTGCTGCTATGCGCATCGGCACTGTTGGTCGGCGCGCTGGTGTTCGCGTCGCAAGCGCATGCAGCGGCATTGGAACAGTTCAAATCTTTCGTATCCTCGACCAAATCGGCACGCGGCGAATTTTCACAGCGCTTGGTGAAAGTGGACAGCGGTACGGCCAAGATATCGAACGAATCGACCGGCACTTTTGTTTTCGCGCGCCCGGGCAAATTCATCTGGACATACCAGAAGCCGTATGAACAGGTGCTGCAGGCCGACGGCGAAAAACTCTACATCTACGACAAGGACTTGAACCAAGTGACCGTCAAGAAGCTTGGCGATGCACTGGGTTCCTCGCCTGCTGCCATCCTGTTCGGCAGCAACGATCTGGACAAGAATTTCACGTTGAAGGAAGCCGGCACCAAGGACGGCATGGAATGGCTGGAGGCTACGCCGAAAGCGAAGGACACGACCTTTGAACATATCGGCATCGGCATGCGCGACGGCGTGCCGGCGGCGATGGAATTGCGCGATTCCTTCGGCCAGGTCTCGCTGTTGAAATTCACCAAGTTCGAGAAGAACCCGGCGATGCCCGCCAGCCAGTTCAAGTTTGTGGTGCCGAAGGGCGCCGACGTATTCGAATAACTGTTGCGCGCCTGAAGGGCGCACGTGTTTGATAGATCGAGACGCCACCACCGCCTAGTGGTGGCGTCGCCATTTTTGCAAGGCTCACAGACTCGCCTATGAGTTCCATTCCTCTCGCCGAACGGCTGCGCCCAACCACCATCGATGAGGTGATCGGTCAGCAGCATATTCTCGGTCCCGGCAAGCCGCTGCGGGTAGCCTTCGAATCGGGCGAGCCGCATTCGATGATCCTGTGGGGGCCGCCGGGCGTCGGCAAGACGACGCTGGCGCGCCTGATGGCGGACAGCTTCCATGCCGACTTCATCGCGCTTTCCGCCGTGCTGTCCGGCGTGAAAGACATCCGCGAAGCGGTCGAACGTGCCGAGTTGTCGCGCAAGGCAATGGGACGCCGTACCATCCTGTTCGTCGATGAAGTGCACCGATTCAACAAGAGCCAGCAGGATGCCTTTCTACCGCATGTGGAAAGCGGCTTGTTCACCTTCATCGGCGCGACGACGGAAAATCCATCCTTTGAGGTCAACAGCGCACTGCTGTCGCGCGCCTCAGTCTATGTGTTGAAATCGCTGAGCGACGAAGACCTCGGCACGATGATCGATCGCGCATTGACGACGGCGCTCGAGGGTTTGAGCTTCACCGATGAAGCGAAGGCGATCCTCATTGCCAGCGCCGATGGCGACGGTCGCAAGCTGCTGAATAATCTCGAAATCGTCGCGCGGGCGGCACGCGCAAAGAAGCAGAACGAAATCGATCTCGACATTCTGAAAGCCTGCCTTGGCGATGCACTGCGACGTTTCGACAAGGGAGGCGATGCGTTTTACGATCAGATCTCGGCGTTGCACAAGTCCGTGCGCGGGTCCAATCCCGACGCGGCCTTGTACTGGTTCTGCCGCATGCTCGATGGCGGCGCCGATCCACGCTACCTGTCTCGCCGCATCGTACGCATGGCGTGGGAAGACATCGGCCTGGCCGATCCGCGCGCCATGACGATGGTGAACGAAGCGGCAGCCACTTATGAGCGCCTTGGCTCGCCGGAAGGCGAATTGGCGCTGGGACAGGCGGTGATCTATCTGGCGATCGCGCCGAAGAGCAATGCCGGCTACAAGGCCTACAACGCCGCGCGCGCCTTCGTCGCCAAGGACAAGTCGCGACCCGTGCCCGAGCACTTGCGCAATGCACCGACCAAGCTGATGAAGGAACTCGGCTACGGCAAGCTGTACCGCTACGCGCACGATGAGCCGGACGCCTATGCCGCTGGCGAAACTTATCTGCCAGACGGCATGGCCGAACCGCATTGGTACGAGCCGACGCCACGCGGGCTGGAAGGAAAGATCGGCGAGAAACTGGATTACCTGCGCCAGTTGGACCGCGAAGCGCGCAAGAAGCAGAAATAGTCGCCGGTACGTCGCCGGAGGCGGTGAATTAAGCCGCGCCGTACAAGGCCTTTGCTTATGTGCTCTTGGTACAATTGCGGTTTTGCGATTTCGCACTTCCTTACATTCCGCCATTGCCATGATTGACATCCAACTCCTACGCAAAGACATTGACAGCGTTGCAGCCCGTCTGGCCGGCCGCAAATTCCAGCTCGACGTCGCCGCCTTCAATGCACTGGAAGCGGAGCGTAAGCGGATCCAGTCCCTGACCGAGGAACTGCAGAACAAGCGCAATACCTTGTCCAAGCAGATCGGCATGATGAAGGGCAAGGGTGAGGATACGTCGGCCGTGATGGCTGAAGTGGCTGGACTCGGCGATGAACTGAAAAACTCCGCTGCGCAGCTGGATGTCGTGCAGAACCGCATCAGCGAATTCATGCTGGCGATTCCGAACGTGCCCCACGAGTCGGTTCCGGTCGGCAAGGATGAGGCGGACAACGTCGA
>Ga0310811_10000590_pt1 | contig 46562 bp, 29 predicted proteins | sample YCmetagenome_FD_207642 | JGI IMG/M metagenome (GOLD analysis project Ga0310811, IMG submission 207642) | Soil microbial communities from experimental microcosm in Duke University, North Carolina, United States - YC | ecosystem: Engineered > Artificial ecosystem > Soil microcosm > Unclassified ...
TGCCAGTTCCGCTCGCCGTTTATAGGCCGATGCGAGTTGACCGGTGATGACCGCCGTCACCAGGAAAATGAAGAGGGCGAACCATTCATCCTGGTTACTGACCGTAAAAAGATAAATTGGTGGCACCAGGAAATAGTCAAACGTAATCACAGAGATGAATGAAGCAAGAATCGCGGCATATCTCCCTCGTGTCACTGCCAGCGCCAGGACGACCAGAAGTGGAAGAAACATGATATTGGGTATTTTAGGATATAAGCGAAAGAGGTCAATACATGCGGTCGCAAACAAGGAGCCAGCCACGGCCAGAATGGTATCAACGACGTAACCCAACCATCCTCTTTCCTCACTCCTCATGCTACTCCTGAAAAATGTTTTTATCACAGTAGTCGCCTTTGTTTCCCTGGAAAATACGGTTCTATGCTCCGCTCAAAGAAGAGAACGCCTCTCTTCGCCAAAGAGCATATCACAGAGTTTATGACAAGTACAGCAGAAGCAAGCAGCAAGCATTGCTACTTGACCAGCGAAGGCTGCAAGGGCTATACTCTGCGTATGAGACAGCGACATAGTGTGTTGATCCTGACACTTCTCCTGTTGAGCATTGCTGCTTGCAGCCCTGGACATACAGGGGGAAATATCATAGCCTTTCTGCGAGCAGGTCAGCTCTGGACCATCGATCCCAGTGGAGCCAATGCCTTTGCGATTGTCTCGGGAGGAGAACCGGTCGTAGGCTACAGCTGGTCACCGGACCATCGCCTGATCGCATTTCGTCAGCTTGATACCACCTTTGCCACCAGCAGCGCGGCCAAAAACCTGCCTGCCCAGCCAGTGACTGGCCAGATTGCAGATGTTCCCAGTACCGTCAATACCTTCGGTGTCGATGGAGGAACGCCTATCAGCATTGCCCTCTCCAGTCCCCAGGTATATTATAGCAATCCTTTCTGGATCAGCAATGGCACGCATCTACTGTATCGCCAGTGGGGACCGAGCCACCCCGCCAGCCAGGAGGATGTGACCTGGTGGGTCGCGCAAAACGATCAGCCTGCGGGCATTGCCGCTAAAAGTTTGCCGCCGCTCGCCTCCTTGCCCTCGGTCGAGGAGAATAATCAACGTCTTGCGGGATCTTCTAGCCATGGCATCATCAGCACAACGCTGGCCGGGACAAATCAGCAGGACCTGACGCGTGCCCCATTGAGCGGGCATCCTTTGCCTGCAACACTTGAACGCGTACTCTGGCAACCGGGTCCATCTCAGGGTGCGCTACTGTATGCCGTCGCTTCAAACGGGGAAACAGCCAGCACGAGCGCCCCGCTCCAGCTTCTCTTGCGGCAACAGAATGGACAGACCACGCCGCTCTTCAGCTGTGCCTGTACGCAATTCGCCTGGTCTCCCAATGGACAGATGATCCTTTATAGCACAGGCAGCGACTTCACCATCTTTTCCCTACGAGATAAAAGCAGCTATACCGTCCAGGCTGAACAGGGGAGCGTCCCCTACTGGTCGCCCGATAGCCGCTTTCTCCTGCTGGATGGTCCACACACCCTGCATCTGGTACAACCACAAGCGCGACAGGATCATGTACTGCTGAGTGATGGTCAGCAGACTGCGCGTGCGGAAACCAGTGAGCAAGTGGCAGCCAATACGCTACTGCAACCGGTACCGAATAGCCTCTGGGCCAGTGATAGCCGCCATTTCCTTTTTCTTACCCACCAGCGTTTATCCTGGCAGGGACAGAAGCTGGCAGGCGGTGAAGGTCTCTATGCGATTGCGCTGGGAGAGAATGGTCAGCCCCAGGGCCAGCCAACCCTTGTCGCCAGCGGGAATACGATATCGCAGGCAGGCTGGACCTATCAGAACCCCAACACCTCTTTTTTGTATTAAAGCACACAACACCACAAAAGTAACCATGTGCCCATGGCTTCTCTCTCCTCGATGGGAAATTATAAGCCAAATTGGAGATAGCCGCATGGGTCTAATTGCCCATTTTCATCCCGCAAGACCATCTTTACCCAACTTTGGCGGAGAGAAACACCGCCGCTACAAAGGGATAATCTTATCAAGAAAATATCCTACTTGATAATTATTTGCAATTAGGTAATTTTTCTATTATACTGTTATTGGAGGAGCTCATCTGCCATCCAGGCAGCCTTCATCGTTTTGTAGAAGCTCGTCTTTATTCCGCGTCAGGAGATTGCGCCAGTCGTCAAGCGAATTTTTCTGGAGGTTCCATGAATAGCAACTTCAGTATCTCAGCCCTCTCGCAGGTATTTAATGATAGCTCATCCGATCTTCGCCGCAAGATTTTCGGCATATATGTACTGCTCATCGGCTTTAATATTCTTGCCTGGGCATTAGCCTTTGCAGGCTTCTCAGTCCGCTATCCGGCGTTGCTGGGCACGGCCCTGCTAGCCTACACCTTCGGCTTGCGGCATTCCGTCGATGCCGACCATATTTCCGCGATCGATAACGTCACCCGCAAATTGATGCAGGAGAACAAGCGTCCCATCGCAGTCGGCTTCTTCTTTTCGCTGGGACACTCAACCATCGTCTTCCTCCTCTCAATTGCCATTGCCATCGCAACCACCGTCGTTCAGACGGAGATTCCTGCCCTCAAGAATGCTGGAGGGATCATCGGCACAAGCGTCTCGGCACTTTTCCTCTATTTAATTGCCGCCATCAACCTCCTGGTACTCTGGGAAATCTTCCGCACATTTCGTAAAGTGCAGAGGGGAGAAGAATACAACGATCAGAGCATCGACGAATTCTTGAATCAGCGGGGACTCATGGGACGCTTCTTCCGTCCCTTACTGAGAATGGTAGATCGAAGTTGGAAGATGTATCCAGTCGGCCTGCTTTTTGGGCTGGGCTTTGACACAGCAACCGAGGTTGGTATCCTGGGTCTGGCCGCAACGACGGCGGGCAAGGGACTGCCCATCTTTTACATCCTGCTCTTCCCATTGCTCTTCACCGCCGGGATGTGTCTGCTCGACACCACAGATGGGATTTTAATGCTAGGAGCGTATGGCTGGGCATTCGTCAAACCGATTCGCAAACTGTATTACAACCTGAACATCACCCTCGTCTCCGTGCTCGTCGCGCTGGTCGTCGGCACCATCGAAATCTTCTCGATTGTTGGTGGTTTGCTCAATCTCTCGGGCGGCCTCTGGGACTATCTGGGCAATCTCGACTTCGGCATGCTGGGAGGGATCATCATCGGCATCTTTGTGGTCAGCTGGATCGTTTCGACATTCATCTACAAAATCAAAGGCTACGATGATATCGAAGTCAATGTAGCCGCCAAAGTGGATGAGCTTGTCAGCAGTGGAGGACAATAGAGCTTCTACCGTCTACGTATGTGCATAATTAGCATTGCTCAAGTGAAATGTTTTGAGTATACTGGAAAAATACAGGACGAGTACCTCGTATATGTCAGAAGAAAAAACTTTTTCCAACAGGAAGAAACGATATTTCGATGAGCAAACAAGAGCAAAAAAAGCAAAATATGCAGACACATGCGAACGATGATGATTTTGAAGAAGACGATCTTGAAGAAGAATATGACACGATGGAGCTTTTGGAACGTCTGGAGACACTGCGCGAAGATATGGAGGAGTTGGGTGTAACCACGCTCTCCCAGATTAGCCAGCGCATCAAAGAGTTGCATCGCCAGCTAGACAAACGCTAGATTTTCCCCGCTAGCAAACGGAGCGAAGGATAAGGCAAAGTCGCCTATCCTCCGCACAGATTGGTCAGGCGCCACCCAGATACGCCTGACGTACCAGATCATTCGTTAAAAGATTGCTGGCAGTATCGCTCAAAACGACCTTTCCCGTTTGCAAGACATAGCCACGATCGGCGAGCTTGAGAGCCATCGAAGCATTCTGCTCTACCAGGAAGATCGTCACCCCCTCATCGCGAATGCGCAGGATCGTATTAAAGACAATCTCCACAAGAATAGGCGAGAGGCCCATAGAGGGTTCATCCATACAGATCATGCGCGGACGCGACATCAGAGCGCGTCCCATAGCCAGCATCTGCTGCTCGCCTCCGGACATCGTACCGGCCACCTGCTTCAGGCGTTCCTGAATGCGCGGGAAAATCTGGCAGACATGATCCAGATCAGCTTTGATCTCGGCGCGGTTCCTGCGTGTAAAAGCGCCCATCTCCAGATTCTCCATGACCGTCATACGCGGAAAAATGCGACGAGCCTCCGGCACCAGGACCAGACCAGAGCTCACAATTTCGCCGGTTAGCGTATTCTCAATCGGCTTCTCTTCAAACTGGATCGAGCCGCTTTTCGCGCGAACCAGCCCAAAGATCGTCTTCATCGTCGTCGTTTTCCCAGCGGCATTAGCGCCAAGCAGGCAGACAATCTCGCCTTTATTGACCTCGAGCGAGATATTTTGTAGAACATGGCTGGGACCATAGTAGGTATTTACATTTGTCAGTCGTAACATGACGAACCTCGTATTCGTTAGATTTGTAGTATCCCGGGATACGCCGGGGTCGCTCGCGTACAAGCCCAGCCCTATTCGACAGATTTTGTCGCTTCTTCTGATGTCTCTTCTGACGACGCGGTGCCCAGATAGGCCGCAATCACCTTGGGATTGCGGCGGATATCTTCTGGCAGCCCTTCAGCGATTTTTTGCCCATAATCCAGCACCGCAATACGGTCCGACATCCCCATCGTCACGGCGAGCTTATGCTCGATCAGCAGGATCGTCAGTCCCAGCTCATCGCGCAAGCGACGAATATATTTCACAGCCTCCAGCGTCTCCGTATCATTCATCCCCGCAGTTGGCTCATCCAGCAGTAACACCTTGGGATTGGCAGCCAGCGCGCGTGCAATCTCCACCCGGCGTCGATCGGCGTAGGACAGATTGATCACATACTCTTCCTGCCGTTCGAGCAGAGCCGTCCCGAAGAAACCAAGCAGCTCCAGTGCGCGCTCGCGGGCATGCGCCTCCTCACGCACCACCCTTGGCGGCTTGAAAAGCGAACCAAGGATCGTTGCTTTCAACTGCGTATGTTGCCCCACCAGCACATTTTCCAGCACGGTCATATTATTAAACAGGCGAATATTCTGGAACGTGCGCGCAATGCCGCGCTTGACAATCTGGTCTGGAGAGAGGCCAACCAGCGTTTTGCCCTCCAGGCGAATATCGCCAAAGGTAGGGCGATAGATGCCAGTGATCAGATTAAACACGGTTGTTTTGCCAGCCCCATTTGGACCAATCACACTGACAATTTCTTGCGGCCGAATCTGTAGATCGACATCCTTGACAGCGACGAGTCCGCCAAATTGTTTGGTTACTACGCTGAGATCCAGCAAAGCATCCGTTACGACTCCGGTGGCCGGGCTACCAGAGCTAGTATGTTCAATACTCATTGGTTCGTGTACTCCTACTTCACCCTGCGGTTACTCAACGCGAATTTCGGACTCAAACCCTGGTGTTCCAGGAGGAACATCCAGCGAGCCAACCTCGACATCTTGCCCCTGATCCACATGATGGAGTTCGCGTCTGCGGCGTGCGCTGGGGATCAGGCCTTCGGGACGGAACAGCATTACAGTCACCAGGATTGTGCCAAAGATCAAATTGCGAATACTATCGAACGTAAACGTTGGTGCAAGTACTTTGACAATATGGAGAACGGAAGAAGGATCGGCAGCCATCGTATCGAGCTGAGCCAGAATGAGCTGATTGACAGCATAGACGACAAGAGCGCCAACAATCACGCCGGGAATACTGCCCAGGCCACCAATAACGACCATTGCCAGATAGATAATCGAGTCGTTATAACTGAAGGCATCGGGAGTGACATTACCCACCTTTGCAGCATGATAAGCGCCCGCAATCCCCGAGAAGAAAGCGCCCGCGCCAAAGGCAAACAGCTTGGTATTCGCCAGATTAATGCCAGAGGATGCAGCGGCAATCTCATCCTCACGAATAGCGATCCAGGCACGACCAAGGCGTGAGTCACGCAGGCGGAGATTGATGAAGATCAGCAAAACGATCAGGGCGAGGATCAGATAGTAGTAAGGGACAGGAGTAAAGGTTGTCCAATTGATGCCAGGGAAATGAGGAGAAAAGATGCCGACCACGCCATTCGTACCGTTGGTATATTTATCCATTTGCAAGAAAATGATCGGGATAATTTCACCAAAGCCCAGCGTCACAATCGCCAGATAGTCACCGCGTAAACGCAGGGTAGGAATACCAAGCAGCACGCCCCAGAAAGCAGCAACACAGGCGGAGAGAATCAGCACCGGCCAGAAGAGCCAGGGCCAGACCTGCGGATTCACCTGAAGGCCTGTCAGAACCGTAAACTGACCTGAACCGATCAGGGCCCAGGTGTAGGCACCTATCGCGAAGAACGCCACATACCCGAGATCGAGCAGGCCCGCAAAACCGACCACAATATTCAGGCCCAGAGCGAGAATCACATAATAGCCAGCATCAGCAAAACCACTGATACGGCCAACCGTACCGAAGCTAAAGAGAAGAGGGTCCAGGGCAGGATAAAGCAACACAAAAGCTGCCAGGAGGGCCAGATAAAACAGTTGAGCGCCCCGACTGCGCATCGGCTGGTCATTGGGAACCAGCTCTTTCACTTCCTCACGTGCTCGTGTCGGAGAAAGCGACTTAATTTCCGACTCCAGATCCACGGCAGGGGCATTTTTGTCTTTTGCATCAGCCTTCTTTTGCAAGGCTCCAAGCGTGCGGCGTAATGCCAATTCACCGCCGAGTTGACCAAGCAACAGACCAAAAACCGGGAAGAGGATCGTGCGGAGAATAACAAAAATCAAGACAGGCGTGGGCAGGCCCCCACTGAACAGATAGACAAGATCAATCACCAACCAGATCAGCGAGAACGCCGTACCAAACCAGAAGCCCCCACTGCGTCCCCGATCCTTCAGCGCATCCTGTTGCGCAGGGGAGAGTTCCATCACCTCATCCAGAGGATCGGGAGGCGCATAATGCAGAGCGGCAACCACACGTTTGCGAACCCAGAAATAGATAGGCCAGACCACAATACAGAGTGCCAGACCAACCACCAGACTCGTCGTGAGAATCACCAGGAGCATGGGCACCAGCGTAAAGATGACGACATCAATCCAGAGCTCGATCATACTGCGACGCCCGCTATCAGCAGCCAGGAAATAGCCAGCCAGAGCGAACGTCACAGCATAGAAAATCAGCACAAACACAGTAGAGAGGACAAAGCCAATCGTCGTCACGCCTTCCACCGTGAATCCAGTAAACAGCGTGAGGAGCGTATTATTCAGAATGGATTCCCCATCCCAGAGTGTAAAGGCCAGCACAGGGATCAAGAGCGCAACAAGCCACTTTACAAAGAGCAAGCGTGTTTCTCGCTCATCAGGAAATTTTAAAAGACGCATTGACACGTTTTTACCACCTCGCTTCTGAAAGCGTAGAACAAAAGAGTTGTATACGCCATGCCCATCAGACCTTCTCTGGCGTCTGCTGACCCAGGAGACCAGCGGGGCGGAAGATCAAAATCAAGATCAGAATGCCAAAGAGAATAGCGCGAGACCAGGCACTTCCACCATGAGGAAGAACCGTTGGAGGAATAAGCGTTGCAAGAGCTTCGATGATACCAATCAAAATGCCCCCAACCATAGCCCCAACAATATTGCCAATGCCGCCTAAGACCGCAGCAGTAAAAGCAACCAGGCCAAGATTGAAACCGAGTGTAAAAATGGTACTTCCATATTGCAAGCCATAGATGAAACCGGCTGCTCCTGCCAGAGCGGCACCAATAAAGAAGGTGGTAGAAATAATCCGATTGACATTCACCCCCATGAGCGCAGCCGCATCCCGATCTTGCGCGACGGCGCGCATCGCGCGGCCGATGCGGGTCCTGGTAATGAGCCAGTTCAAAGCAACCATCAAGAGAAGAGCTACAACGAGTACAAATACATTAATGCTGCTAAAAGAGATCGCGCCCGCCTTATAGGTGATATTGGGAAAAATCTGCGGGAATGGAATATAGGTATTGCCTTTCCAGAGTTTGCCAACATCCTCCAGAATTAAAGAGACACCAATAGCTGAAATGAGAGGAGCGAGGCGAGGAGCGTTGCGTAACGGGCGATAGGCAATCCGCTCGATAACAACGCCAAGCACGGCGCAAATGAGCATGGCCCCAACACAGGAAAGGATCATCGCCACGGCCAGAAACCAACCCGTAGGATGCGAATCTGAGTTGATGCCAAGCAGGTTAAAAATGGCGATAGAGACCATGGAACCGATCATAAAAATATCGCCGTGGGCAAAGTTAATTAACTCGATAATGCCATAGACCATCGTATACCCGAGAGCAATAAGTGCGTAGATTGCTCCGGTGGCAATACCGTAAACAATGAGTTGCAAGACCAACGACATCGAAAGCTCCACCTTCCTGATTCAGCGAATAGAAAACGCGCTACAAAAGGAGCAAAGGGGAAAAACCGGAGGAAGCCAGACATATGATTCTCTGTGCGACTATTCCCCACCTGCTTCACAATGAATAGCACAGCGTGAAGCAGGTAGTACCTTGCGGGGAACGTTTCAAAGTTTCAAAAACTACTTTACCGACAATTGCGTCAGGAAGTCCCAACCGTCTCCCTGATTGACATCTTTTCCGATCGTGTAGATGGAAATAACCTTGTTGGTGGTATCTCCGTTCTTATCAAAGGTGTGATGACCGGTAACGCCGTTATAATCGATCTTCTGAATCTGATCGATCACTGCCTGACGGAACGTCTGCGCACCAGAGGCATCGCTGCTATCTTTCGGAGTCGATACGCCCTGGGCGAGAGCAGCTTTGATAGCATTAATGATGATCATTGCGCAATCATACGAGCCAGCACTATAAGAACCAATATTGTTCTGACCATACTTGGCATCGTAAGCGGTAAAAAAGTCTTTGGAAGTACTCAGGGCCTCGGCGTTCACAGAGGCAACTGAGGTGAAGACAGGACCGCCAACATGACCAATGGTGCGAGCAAAGGCGCTCGTCTGGGTACCGTCACCAGCCAGCATCGGCGTATTCTTCAAGGCAGGAATCTGCTCCATCTGCTGACGAATAGCGATACCACCAGTGGAGTCATTGCCACCAAAGAAGATGACATCGGGTTTGGTAGAAGCAATTTTGGTCAGCAAGTTGATGTAAGAAGTGGTAGTTGGAGCCAGACTATCATGGCCCAGTTCTACGCCTCCATCGGCTTTCCACTGCGTCTCGAAAGCATTGGCGATACCAGCACCATAGGTCTCCGTATCATCAACGACATAGGCCTTGCGATAGCCTTTCTGCTGGTAGGCAAAGTCCGCCAGAATGCCACCCTGATGCTGGTCCAGGGTTGCAATACGGAAATAGGTCACTTTGCCAGTTGGGCGATAGGTCGATAACTTATCATTACTCCCACCACACAGATTTGCAGGTGTAGTCTGAGTAAGGCAGTCGTTGGTATTAGCCGGACTAATCAGAGCAATAGGAGCCTGGTTCGTCACGCCTAATTCAGAGATAGCAACACTACTGTTCAGAGGACCAACGATACCGGCAACCAGAGCATCACCGATGAGATCCTGCACATTTTTCTGGCCGGTTGCGGCATCGTGCGCACCAGAAGGACCAACATCATCCTTGGGTACAAACGTAAATTTATAGCCAGGGACGAGGTTTTTTTCATTGGCGATCTGAACAGCCAGAGCCGCACCATTTTCGGATGGCTTGCCAGAACTCTCATCCTTACCACTCGTTGGGAAGTCGGAACCGATCTCGATGGTGGTACTGCCTTTGGTTGAGGCAGTCGCTCCTGCTGGCTGGTTTCCCTGAGTGCCAGAACCGCAGGCTGCGAGAATACCCAACAAGAGAGGAATTGCCAGAGAAAGAGAAAAAATACGCGACCAACGTCTCTTCATAACGAAGTCAGCCTCCTTGAGGAATACAAAGACACGACTACGAAAATTGCCAGAAATGAATCGTAGGATGAATACAATTCTCCACTTAAATTACATTTCTTTGCAATAGTACTACGTCAAAGCTAGCGCAATTATCACCGTTTTTTCTAGCACATGTACATTTTTTTTGCAATTGTCTCTTTATTTCGCACAGCAACAACAAGAAAAGCCGCTTTCAAGAGGCAACCGCACGCTCCTTCTCTGTGCATCAGGAAAAAACGGTACAATATAACAGGTAGGGTATCAGGGGCAATTATACGCATATCTCCCCACTCTGTCAATACATATTTTCCGCCAGAAAATTTACCTCTCTTCTTACGATGAATATTAAGCTTGTCCTACAATAGACGTATCATGAATCTGCCCGGCTCCCCCTTCCCCTTCTTCCTACCCCGACAGCATCTTCATGATAGAATTTTTTCTATATTGACTACGACGCTATACAGGCCATTTTTTTAAAACGATTTGCATACATTTTTCCCGGCTTTCTTTTTTTCAAATAGCAGAGTTTATTCAGCAGATAAAAAGAGAAGATACTATTTGCAATACGCTTTATATCGTGCAGTCTGGAGGCAAGCACAGAAAAAGACGTGTAAGAGATATAGATAGAATGTCTACTATAGTATTAGTTGAATCGTACGCGAATGGGCTCGCGAGTTTGAGCCAGACTACCCGGATAGCATTTACACAGGGAAAGCAGTACAAAAGCGCTGAAAAGCGGCCTTCACCTGCTGATAGGTTGCAGCAAGGCTTCCGCAATTCTCAATCACTTCATCAACCAGAGGGAGACGTGCGGCGACAGATGGCTGGGCGGCGAGGCGGAGGCGGGCATCCTGTTCAGAGAGATGATTACGCAGCATCAGCCTTGCCAGTTCCTGCTCCTCAGGACAGATCACGAGCCACTTACTCGTACAGAGAGCTGCCGAGCCCCCTTCCAACAATTTCACCGCATCAAGAATGACAATTCCAGCATCACTCGCACGAGCTATCTCGCGACGGACCGTCTGAGCTACCGCAGGATGGACAATACGTTCGAGCTGTCGTAGTGCTTCAGCATCCTGAAAGACCAGATTGCCAAGCCGTTTACGATCAATACGACCGTCCGCAGTCAGGAGATCGGGACCAAATTGTGCCACGATCTGCTGAGTGACAGGCTGATCTGGTTCATACAGCTGATGGACAAGAGCATCAGCATCAATATAGCGTTCTGCTCCCAGTTCGAGCAGCATCTGACCAACAGAAGTTTTTCCACACGCAATATTGCCGGTCAGGCCAATAATTCGAGGCATATTTTCTCTCTCACCGATGACACACGGTGAAGCTCTCTAAATCTTCTCATAGTATACCATAACACAAAATGCCACAATAATCCTGCCAACCCGACAACGAGCAAGCAAAGGGAGATCGTACCGCCCTCCAAAAGTACTTAAACGATTCTATTTATTATCACAATGAGGGAGAGTATCGTACAATAGGGCGCAGAACGATAAACTGAAGACAACGAGGTGCAGGGATGAGCAGACGCCTGGGACTGATCGCAGGAGTGAACCACTATCAAGATCAACAATTCCGGCCATTGCAGTTTGCCGAAAACGATGCCAAGGCACTTGCGCAATGGTTAGTCAATGCACAAGGAGGAAAATGGTCGCCCGCAGATGTACAATTAGTACAGGGTGCGTATGTGACGAAAGAGTTGATTGAGTCACTCATTGCCCAGTTATGCCTCCAGAATGCAGAGCCTGGCGATCAGATCCTGATTTATTTTGCGGGACACGCATTTGTGGATGAACGGAATGGAGAAGGGTATCTGGCTCTGGCAAACACGATGTACCAGAATAGCGCCAGCGGGCTCCATCTTCCTTCTTTTGCGCAGCATGTTCTGGCGCGCAGCCCGGCAGCACAGGTCGTCTTCATTCTTGACTGTTTCCAGACAGGTCAGGCCTGGAGCATGCAACAAAGCACGCCTTTCGATTTCAAGCCGCTGCTAGGATCTGCAATTCTCAATGCGCTTCCACAGCAGCCCGGTCGTCTTTTCTTCTGTAGCTGTCGAGGGAATGAGCTTGCACCAGAGGCTGGCGCGAATGCACTTGGCCTGTTCGCACATCGTATGGTCCTCGGATTATGCGGTCCGGCAGCAGACCCGGTAACGAAAGCGCAAACGCTGCAACATCTTTATCACTACTTGCAGGGCGCGCTGAAGGAGCAACAGCGACCGCAAATCTTCGGGCAGGGACAGCAGCCATTTATACTTGTAGGGCAGGAGCCCCCTCCCGCAACGCCACCACAACCGCCTGCATCACCTGCGCCGTTCGCCAGCCCATCGCCGTTCAAAAGTCCATCATCGTTCGCCAATCCTGCACCGTTCGCCAATCCTGCACCATTCGCAGGCCCATCGTCTGTACAGGCCTCGCCGAGCGCCAGTGCGTTCATGGCGCAACCTGATCGCTCGCCCATCTCAACCATGACACAGATGCCCTCAGGCATAAGACATGCTCAATCAGGCCAATTGCTCAACGCAACCAGCGAACAGCAGCGCATGCAACAGTGCCAGCAGCTGCTCAATCAAGCGCAACAACAGGCGCAGGCACAGCTCTTTCCCGATGCCTTAAATAGCCTTGAGCAAGCGCTGCAAATCCAACCCCGCTATTTCGCAGCTCTGGTCTTGAAAAGCCAGTTGCTGGGGACCATAGGACGGACGCAGGAAGCCAATGCAACGGTAGAACAACTGCTCCAAATCGAGCCACAAAATGCGCTGGCCTGGAGTATGCGCGCAGTGCTCCTCAATACGATGGGACAATCTCAGGCGGCACTGGGAGCCATTGAGCACTCACTGGAGTTAGATACGAATAATCCAGAGGCCTATGCCATCAAGACGCGTATTATGGAAAGTAGAGCCGCAGCGCGAAGCCAGTCGCGTCCGCTACAGCAGAATCGCTACGAACAACAGGAGGACCCGAAAAAGCGTACAGGAGGCCTTTTCCTCTCTATTCTGGTGCAGTTTGTCGCCTTTTTGCTGGGTATAGGAGGAATGGGGATCGGCATCGCCATGCCCACGCTTCCAGCGCTGTTAAGCCTGGGACTGGGCAGTCTGGGACTGGCATTACTGAGCGTGTGGGCCGCGCGTGGCGCATTTCGCTATGGGGCCGTCTATCTTCTGCCAACGATCCTGTTCAGCCTGATTGGCGGGGGTATTATCGGCGCGCTCTACAAGGTAGGCTATAACAGGATAATAGGCCTCCTGCAAACACGTCCCAATCTGTTCATGCCGCTTGTGGCGCTGATCGTATGGCTGGCGGTAGCGGCCGGGCTTCCTCCCGTGTGCGCGATCGTGGGTTTGATCAGCGGAGCAATTGCGAAAGCACGCTCCCGTGCAAGCTAAATGGTTGCCATCTAGCCTACAAGGTCCGCGAGGCGTTCCCACTCTTCTAATAAGGTCTCGATCTGCGTTTTTGTCTGTTCGTAATCGGCGGTCAGCTGTGTGAGTTGCGCTGCATCGGCTTGCAGTGCGGCCTGACCGAGCGCATCTTCGAGGCCTTTCAGTTGCCCCTCGACCTTCTCAATCTCGCGCTCAACATCCTCTACCGTGCGCTCTTTTACTTTGCGCCCCTTCTTCGTCGTATTTTTTACCGTTGCGGGGGCGGCAGTTTTTTTCTCCTCAACCGCTTTCTGTTTCAAGGGAGCAGGAATATCAAGCACAAGGGGGCGTTTCTGTGTCCGATAATCGGTGTAATTGCCCATATAGGGAATAAGCACCCCATCCTCAATCGCCCAGACCTTGGTCGCCAGACTATCAATGAAGTAGCGGTCGTGTGAGACGAAGAGTAATGAGCCTTCAAAGTCGCTCAAGACCTCTTCGAGAAACTGGCGGGATTGCAGATCCAGGTGGTTGGTGGGCTCGTCGAGGATCATAAAATTGGGACCTTGCAGGGTCAGCTTCGCCAGCGCAACCCGGCTCCGTTCACCACCACTCAGTGTGCCGATGAGCTTAAACGCATCATCGCCAGAAAAGAGAAATCGTCCCAGGAGACTGCGCGCCCCTTCTTCGCTGAGAGCACTGACCCGACGGATCTCATCGACAATCGTATTCTCCATCGTCAGGCCAGCGTGAGTCTGTGAATAGTAACCAATACGTACGCCATGACCGATATGAACCTGTCCGCTTACGGGAGGGATCTCGCCGATCAGGGTGCGCAACAGCGTCGTTTTCCCGGCCCCGTTGGGTCCGATCAGGCCAACCCGGTCGCCGCGCAATAGCTCCAGATCAGCCACGCGAAACAGAGTATTTGGCTCAGTACCATTGCCAGCGCGTTGAGCGCCATACCCGGCAGCCAGTTTTTGCGTTGAGAGCACCGTTACGCCGCTATCGGTCGTGGGCGCAAACTCAAACGTCATCTCTTTAAAATCTTGTGGACGCTCAACTCGTTCCAGGCGATCCAGCAATTTCTGACGCCCCCGGGCTTCGCGGCTGCGCTGACCTGCTTTGTAGCGACGGATAAACTCTTCAGTATGCGCGATATGCGCCTGCTGCGCTTCATATTCGCGTTGACGCCGATCCATGCGCTCTTCGCGTAGTTGCAGATATTTCGTATAATTGCCGGGAAACTCTTCAATGTGCCCAAATGCCAGCTCTATTGTGCGCGAGACCACTTTATCCAGGAAATAGCGGTCGTGCGCAACAATTACCATCGCGCCGTTCCATCCCAGCAGATAGGTCTCCAACCATTCCAGGGCGGAAAGATCGAGATGGTTGGTTGGCTCGTCGAGTAGCAACACATCCGGCTCCTGCAAGAGCAATTTTCCCAGGGCCGCGCGCGTCTGCTGGCCGCCGCTCAGGTGCATGACCGACGCCGCCTGCTGCTCGCGCGTGAAGCCCAGGCCATCGAGCACCTGCGCGACGCGATTCTCGTAGGTGTAACCACCGGCATGCTCGTAGCGAGATTGTAGTTCGGCATAGCGGGAGAGCAATTGTTCGTGGCGGGCAGAGTCGCGTTGCACCTGTGGAGAGGCCATCTCCTCGGCCAGAGCATTTAAATCTTGTTCCCAGGCTTGCAGATGAGCAAAGACGGAGACAAGTTCTTCGCGCAGCGTATGTTGTGGAGAGAAATCGGCAACCTGGGTCAGATAGCCAACGCGCGTATGGCGAGAATAGGAGACATGGCCTTCTTCTGGTTCTTCGCGTCGAGCCAGGATATTGAGTAGCGTTGATTTTCCGGCGCCGTTGGGGCCGACGAGTCCAATACGATCATGTTCATCGACTTGAAAGCTAATGCCTGCAAAGATACGTTCCGCGCCAAACGATTTTCCTAGATTGACAACACTCATCACCGTCATGAGATTTTCACCCATTTCCAATACAGAACTGGCAAGTCATAATTCATTTTTATATGTGGGTTAGCGTATCATATCTCTGCTATCGATGCAAGCAACTCGCCAGTAGAGCAGATCGATGGATAGAGAGTTTGCATGGCATTCATTCACGAAGCCAGTCCAAGAAAAGGTAGACCAGAATAGCTATAGGGCGGGAATTATGCTATACTACTATAGCAAATCCTTCTTTGCGAGAAAGGATGCTGAGGTCAACGACCCCACAGCATAATTACTGTGGGCTTGTTAGCTGTATTGTATTTCAGGACGATCCTGGGAGATTCACACAAGCCCAACGTTGACCAGCCCTGGCTATTCTCTGCTTTGCGAAACAGCGAAATAGCGTTGTTACGAGCGAATATATAGGCATCTTGGAAACCACGGCCTTCTTCCAAGCTCTGCGATAGAGGAAAGGAGTACCAGCTCCAACCATCTATAGGGAAACCGCTCTTAGCAATCCCTGGCGAGGCCAACTGAATTCTGGTGCGGCAGCGTTTGTTCCTGAAAAAGAAATTGGAAAGGACCCGCACTGCCCCTTTCCAATCGTCAAAGAGACACACAGCAAAGAAAGGAGGCGATGCATGCACCTATGCAAATAGGTCGTCAGCGCATCGCAGGTGCAGAGGTGGCGAAAGAACAGTCCCTGGACAATCTCTGGTTGGCACAGACGTTGTTCGATCTTGGAGGAGTCCAGTTTGGTAATTTTACGGTGAGCGAGTCAGCCGTAAGCTCACCAGTTTTTGTGAACCCCAAGGTCCTGATCAGCAGTCCAATTGCGCTCCGTGTAGCCAGTAAGCTCATGCAACAAGAGATCGATCTGGCTCAATCGCTTCGTCGGCCCAAGGTGCATCCCTTCTCGATGGTAGCGGGTGTGCCCGTTGGGGGTCTCCTCCTTGCCAGCGCCTACTCGCTTGAAACGAATACCCCGCTCATTTATGCCCGCACACGCCCAGAAGGAACGGGCAAGCGCGGCATCGAAGGCCGCTTTATGCGAGGCGACACCGCTCTGATCATCGATGATCTGATTACCAGTGGTAGCAGTGTCCTGGAGACCGCTGCCTTACTCGAAGATAATGTGATCAAGGTCAAAGATGTCCTGGTCTTGATTGACCGTGAGCATGGAGCCGTCGAGCGCCTGCGCCGCCATGGTTATAATCTGATGAGTATTCTGAAATTGGATGTAATGCTGACCCATTATATGTCAAAAGGGTTGATCTCAGAAGAAACCTATCGCACGTGCGCGGAGTATTTGCGCAGCAAACAAGGGGATATCCACACAGATACACTCTAGAACGCGTTTCCAGCAAGGAAGACAAAAAAGGAACACGAGAAAAACCGTGTTCCTTTTTTGTCTTCTTACGCGTGTGCGCTTACCGTTGTGGTATCGGCGGTTGCTGCTGCTCGCGCTGCGCAACTGGAGGGGTGTCGACTGCATGATAGCGATACCCTTCGACGCCATCGACCGGTTGAGCGGCACTCTCGGCTTTGCCCGTCAGGGCACCCATCAGCGGCTGGATGAGATCCATTGGCAGCGGGAAAATGATGGTAGAGTTTTTCTCGACCGCGATCTCCGTGAGCGTTTGTAAGTAGCGCAATTGGAGAGCGCTTGGTTGCGAACCAATAACGCCAGCGGCTTGCGCGAGTTGTGCCGAAGCCTGCAATTCACCTTCGGCATGAATGATTTTGGCGCGTTTCTCGCGCTCGGCCTCTGCCTGTTTGGCCATCGCACGCTGCATAGTGGCTGGCAACTCGATATCCTTGATCTCAACGGCAGTGACCTTGACGCCCCAGCGCTCGGTATGCTCGTCGATAATGGCCTGTAATTCTTGATTAATCTTGTTCCGTTGAGCCAGCAATTCATCCAACTCTGATTGACCCAGGACATTACGCAAGGTTGTCTGGCCAATCTGTGTGGTGGCTTGAATAAAGTTCATCACGTTTACAACGGCGGCGGCGGGGTCCACCACATAGAAGTAAAGCACGGCGGTCACCTTGATCGTGACGTTGTCGCGCGTAATTACTTCCTGAGGAGGCACAGTCAGCGTCACAATACGCAGGTCCACTTTCACCATGCGTGAGATGAAAGGAGGCACCCAGAAAAATCCTGGCCCCTTGGCACCGGTCAGGCGCCCTAATACGAAGATGACGCCTCGCTCATACTGCTGGACAATGCGCATACCAGAAAGAGCGATAAATGCAATAATCAGCACAATCACTGCTATTAAGGCCATAATCAACTCCATTACAAGCCTCCTTTTTTCAGGCTGCTGTGTTTTCTATGAATCTTCTGAATATAAGGATGGTGCTCACCAGTATCCTGCGGCATTGGTACCGGGCGCACCTGTAAACGTAGTCCATCGACCGCCATAATCTGCACCTGCGTGCCTTCTTCAATCGTACTATCTGGATGGTCGAGCGTGGCTTCCCAGTTCTCTCCGGCATAGTTAACGCGACCCAGAGGGCGCAGAGCTCTCGTGACGACTGCCTGTTCCCCTACCATACCCTCGACGCCACTCTTTACGGGCAGGCGACGTACACGCATGATATAAGAGAGCACAAACAGACCAATACCACCCACAAGAATACTCATGCTATAGACCAACCAGGGCAGGATATGCAGACCGGTCTGCGGAGCGGCATTCTGAAAGAAGAGAAATGTGCCAAAAATGAGGGAGATGGTCGCCCCAAGCGTCAAGATGCCATGCGCAGGAAGCTGCACATCGAGAATGAGCAGCAGAAAAGCCAGCACCATAAAGATCAGTCCAAACCAGTTGGGTGAGAGTGCAATGGCAGCAAGCAAAAAGATGATGAACGCCAGCGCGCCCACAATTCCAGGTATGACGGCACCTGGATGGGTGGCCTCAACGAAGAGACCAATCATCGCCACAATGAAGACTAAAAAGACGATATTTGGATTGAGCAACACACTTTGAATGATCTCTAACATGGCCGCCTCGCCTTTGTCACAGGTGATGAAACACCACGACTTTCTTTTCTTTTTCAGGCCATAACTATTTGCTATTAGCTACAATATAGCATATTGCAATCATAAAAGTCAAGTACCTATACAGAAGACGCTGAATGAAGAGGATTTTTGCGAATCAATCCCTGCATTTGCCACCTTTGCTACACTGAAAAAGAAGAAGAAGATGCCCAATCAGCCGCTAGAAAAGATCTGGCGTAGTGGCCTTCATGGCAAGACAAGGAGAGACAATGCTATCTTCCGTTGAACAAGACGGCCTGAAAATGACCGTCACGCCAGGATTTTCCTGGGACAGTGAGCAGAAGGTGTTTAAAGGTCCGGTTCTCTATGGTGATGAGATTCTGGTCCTCTGCGTGACTCGAGAGCGTATGCAGCGTCTATTGAATAGCTGCCTGGATGGCGATGAGGATATCGAACCACTCTTTCATCCTGAGACGTGGATCACAGATGCCGAGCATGAACATGATCGAGAAGTGTTTTTTGAGGAGGATGATGAGCTAGGACCAGATAACTGATGACAGGTCACGAGCGCCTGCTCCCGACAAACGCTTCTAGAGAAAAAACATACAAATAGCCAGAGAAAAATACTTCCAGTCCACGGCGTCCGACGCTTACGAGAAGCGTCGGACATCCGCTAAACTAAACCTGATGTGTGGACGTGCGGCTGTCTATCTTTCACGATGCTTAACCAGATTGTTTCCCTGATGTCTATCACCCGGAACGTGCTAATACCAACAACAACTCGTGAACCAGCAATCTCCTAAACCACCCCAACCAGCACAGTTATTGCAACAACTATTCCAACCACCATCCCAACCACCCCAACCAGTCCAACTATTGCCACCATGATACCCATAGTGCGCCCTACGGAAATGACGTCTGATAGACCGGTGACCACCACCCCAACCGCCAGCACCGATTACCTGTGAAAGTTTCTCATCAGAGAGTTCGTGAACTTCCAATTCCTGCTCTTCACGAAATTGACGATTGATACTAACGTTACGCACCTTTTTCATAAAGATGGCCCTCTCCTTTCTCAACAAGAACTCGCGAGCATTCCTGCAAGCAAACCTTTCTCGTGCTTGCTATCACAAAATGTACTCGCATTCTCTGAATGAATCAATGGTTACACAAAAAAAGCGTTACACTATCTTATCTAATGCATCCTGATAGCAAGGAACATAGTGCATGTTCCTTGCACTACTCTATTTCAGAACGTGCCAGTAGGCTTACTCCACTCATGCTTCTATGGCTTTTCGCGCGATAAAAAACAGGCAAATACATGCTGCCACCTGTTTTTATGAGGAGAAAAAGCCACCGATTTCGCTACCAGGCTTATCCTTTCGTGTGGGAAACGGGGATGCTCAAAAGGGAGGTTTGAAGTCCATGAGGTTATAAAATACGGTAGAGAAATATTTACGACACAGCTTATTGCATAGAGATTTCTCTACCTTAAGGTAAAATAGCGACGTACGACTCAGTTGAGAGGACTGAGACTAAAAACACCAGCGCTGTATCAATTGCTCAATTTTTTCCTGTCCGCCCCAAAAATTGGGCAGTGGAATACTTTCATTGGGCTGATGAGCCTCCTCCAACAAACCGGGTCCGCAGATATACGATCTGATTCCGGCCAGCTGGAACTGTCCCCCATCGGTTGCATAAGGCGCGCCAATCTCCGCTTTCTGGTCCATAATCTGGCAGAGAAGCTGGCAAAAGACGCTATCCGTGGGAGAGAGCAAGGGAGGGACCATGATTGCTTGTCCCACGACAACGTTTGCCTCGGGGAACACAGCCTGCATTCCTGGCAGAATGACCGTCTCGATACGTTTTCGCAGAGTGGTGAGCAAGGTCTCCATGGAATCTCCAGGAGAAATGCGGATACTTACGGTGAGACGACTGGCTTCAGCGATCATATTTGGGGCCAACCCGCCCTGAATCATGCCAAAGTTAAAGACCGAAGAGGGATAATCGGGGAACAATGTTTTGTTCTCGATCGTCGCCTGCGCCAGGAGTTCGCTATTGAATGAGCTTATCTCCCGAATCACCTCGGCCATCTTCTCGATGGCGTTTAAGCCCTTGTGTGGTGCGCTGCTATGGCCTCCTTTGCCATGCACGAGAATATCAAAAGAAGCATAGCCTTTATGAGCAGGCCAGATGGCGAAATTCGTAGGTTCGCCAATCAGGGCAACATCGGGCAAAGGATAATCGGGAAGCAGTTCGGGAAGCAGCTTCACGAGGCGCTCGGACCCCTGTCCCGCTAATTCTTCATCGCACGTGAAGATAAACACGAGCGGACGCTTGAGAGAACAAAGCGATGTAGCCTTTGCCGCCAGGAGCGCCTGGGCAATGAAGACTTTCATATCGGAGACCCCGCGCCCATAGACGCGTTGCTCATCATGGCTTAAACGCAATGGATCGACCGTCCAGCCCGGCTGGCCTTCGAATGGCACGATATCGGTATGCCCGGAAATGATGAGCCCACCTGGCACTTCTGGTCCAATCCAGGCGAGCACGGTGGCTTTCTTCACGCCATCAATGACCTCATGTACCAGCCGGACGACAAAGCCCAGATCTTCCAGATAATTGGCAAGATACGCAGTGGCCTGCTCATTGCTCAACGCACTTACAGTATTGAAACTGACCAGTTGGCGTGATAGTTCCCACAACTCACTCTGCTCAAGTGGCTCATTACTACGCATCGGACGATCTCCCCTTATAGCAAGACAATAGGATAGCAAACTGCCACCCATTTCCTTTTTCAGAGAAATGGGTTCAGACAAAAAAACAATATACCTGACCTCATCTTATGCTACCAGGCTCTTATTGACAAGTAGAACAATGCGCAGAACAGAGCAGGAGAAGGCCAGTGAATTGGCTGATAGCGGCGTTTGACAGCAAATTTGCGACCACCGAGGGTATATAATATTTGTCAGTTGATACGAAAGAACGTCATGAAGGCTTTGCGAGCATGTGCAAAGTGCCGAGGAAGGAAATAGAAGATTATGGCAATGGCAAAACGCTGTATTCCGTATACGCCCCGCTTTCGCGAAGTGAAAGAGAGCGTGTTCGCGCTGGTCACCACGACCGGGGTCCATTTACATGAGCAGGAACCATATGTAGAGAATGACAATTCCTGGCGTATTATCCCCGGCTCGGTTGAGACCAGTCAGCTTATGGTAACGCATGAGCATTACGAGCATACGGACGCAGACCAGGATATCAACTGTGTCTTCCCTCTGGACCGTTTGCGTGAGCTTGCGGAGGAGGGCATCATTGGAGGAGTGAGTGATAAACATCTCGGCTTTGGTTTTACACAGAATTTACGCGATCTCTATGAGCGGGCCGCGCCTGAAATGGCAAAGATTCTGCTGCGCTCTAAGGCTGATGGCGTGATTATCACTGCGGCCTGTCCCTTGTGTCATCGGGTTGCGGTGGGTATCCAGCGTGAAATCGAGATGGTTGGTATCCCTACGGTGCATGTGACAGTTGAGCCTGAAAGCTCGCAGCAGGGCGGCACCCCACGCGCCATTCATCCCGTGGGTTTCCGCCAGGGGAATAGCCTGGGGCAGGCGCACCAATCTCTGCTGCAACGTCAGGTCCTGCTCGATGCCTTACGTCGCTGGGAAGCCCGCGAAGAGCCCGGGCATATCTGGGAGATATCCTATCCAGAATATGTCTGAATCGCTCCGTTTCTTGTATAAACGTTGCTTCATAATAACGCTCTCGAAGCGGTAAGCGGTTCTGTGTCTCTCCATCTTTTCTTGTCTGAATTTGTGCTCGTTACTGCCAAAAAAAACGGAACTTACGCATATTTGCTGATCGTAAGAAAAGGCCCTGCCATTGGAGATGTGTCGAGGTGCTCCGCAAGCGCAACGGCTTTCTCTGATTTGTTGCTTAAATCAACAAACGTGCGTAAGTTCCAATTTATGGTAACGCTGACAACTTAAGGAGCGACATGGGCAAGCGACCAGGCCATGATCGCAGCATATGTTTTGGGAGCTGAATAGTGCAGGTTCAGATCATGGCCTGTATTTGGAATAACCTGTACTTGCAATTTCGCCTGGGCGGAGAAGAAGGGAGCCTCCTCCTTATAGACGGTAGCATTGCTCGAACAATCTATTGCATCGACACAAAACAGCAGGTCATTTTGTCCTACGACTTCCAATACCGGCACGTTTATCTGCCTGGAAAGGGTACTTGTGGTTGCTGACCCGATATCTTGTAGTTCGCCTAAGGTCATTGTATCCTTTATTTGCTCGTTATAATTAATCACGGCAGGATCGCTATAAGTACCAGGGTCATAGAAAAAGGCAGCCTGGATCCCACCTGGAGCCTGGGTAAGATAGCCAGCAGGGACATTGGCAAGACTCGGATCATCCTGGGCTGGCATAGTTTGCGCAATAGTGGCTGCGTTGGGATTCTGCTTATGCAGCGAACTGGTTAAAACAACGCCATCCACATCGTGATAGGTCGCAGCTTCTGTAAGAGAGGTGAGCGAGCCAAAGGAGTGACCTATCACGATTACCTTCGCGAATTTGGTGCCGCCGATGCTCGTGCCGGTCTTCAGTCGTTGCACGATCTCGTGCAAGACATAGGTACTCGTTGCCAGATTCACATCAGTACTTGCAGGACGAGTACTTTGACCCGTGCCAATGCGGTCAATGGCAAAGGTGGTATATCCCATGCTAGCAGGGGTATCATAGCCTGTAAAATACCTTACTGCTGAGTACGTGCTAGACCAGTTGGAATGACCGGGAATGTTGGGCCAATCCCAGTAGACGTGGTTGTATATAAGGCCGGGCACCAGGACTTGAACAGTATGGCCAGGACCATGCAGAGGGCGACAGAGCTCGCCATAGACCTTACTGTTGGCAGGTTGTCCAGTTGCCAGGGCGAGATTGGTAACGTAGATTGATTGGCAAGAAGGATTAGCTCCACTTGTCGTAGCAGCAGGAGAAGCTGCGAATACTCGCGTACCAAATGTTAAACCAGCTGCTAACGCAAGTGAGATACAAATAACGGAAAACGCACAGAACCAGAAACGACGGTGTGCAATACGCATTGAATGTTCCTTTTCCTAACGAGAAAATAGGCCTCTATCTAGAGAGCCGGTCAAGTAATGCCATTTCAGGAATATTCCTGGCGTTCATTGAGCTTGAAAATCTAGAGCTTATCGGCATTTTTGATTACTTGATCGGCTCTCTAGTAATACAGACCTACAAGAAGATTCGTCTTTTATAGAAGGTTTCTTCTCTCTCAAGTATATGCAGAAAAGCACTCATTAAGCAAGCATATAGCACTGTAAAGGTTGAACCATGATTCATAAATAAGAAAAAAAGAACGTAATAAAATAATACAAAATAATATAAAAAGAATTGTTTCCAAACAAAATTACACAATATGTTACAAGAATTGTGAGTTTGCTGATAAATTGACGGCATCACTGACTACCACATCTCCAGCTTGCAGATCCAGGACCGTATCGATGCGCCACGTCTCTCCCTTTATTAAAGTACGCGCCTATGGAGATAAACGTCGCCGCTACTACCCTGTCAAAGTTCATGGCGTCCCTTTAACCCCGCTCACCCTGATCAGTAGGGGCGTGGTGCAGCGAGAGCGGAACTGCGCCCCCCACCGGCCATCTCGCCCTCCTACGAGCTTCTCGAGCGCGTGTTCCTGGCGGGAGAAAAGACGCCATGACGTTTGACAGAGCGCTAAAGTACATTCAAGCAACGTTCGCGGAATCTATTGTGCTGCCAAACAGGCAAACATTCCGCGTTTATTGCTTGAATGTGCTTACAAAGGAACAATGTTTCTTTTCATACTTTTGTTTGCCGGATGCTCTGGGTGTAGTGCATGATGGTATCGACGGCGCGTTGGGCTCCGCCTGCCTGATGGACCTCATGTTGCATTGCCTGCACGCGGGTGCGGAAGCCGGGGTCCTGTGTGACCTGCTCTACGGCGGCACGGAGCGTCTCTGCGGTCAGGGTCTCTCTATCCAATGCAAGACCCAGGCCGAGTTCCTGGACGCGGCGAGCGGTCATCTCCTGCTCCATCATCTGCGGGACCACGACGAGCGGGACGCCGAACGAGAGGCTCTCCATTGTACTATTCATACCGCCATGGCTCACAAAAACGTCGACACGCGGCAGCACTTCCAGTTGGGGGACGTGCGGCGAGATGATAAAGTTGGCGGGCGTTTCTTTGAGTCCCGCGGGATCGATCTTTTGCCCGAATGCGAGCACGACCTGCCACTCGGTCTGCGCAAAGGCATCAAAGCACAGATTATAGAATTCGACCTGGCTATTGAAGGCCGTTCCCAGAGAGATGTAGAGTTGTGGACGTTTGTCCAGGCGATCCAGTGGGAAGTCACCGCTGTAATGGCGATGCGCCTGTAATGAAGGACCAACGAAGACGAAACGCTGCTCATCCAGATCCTCACCGCCTGGTTGAAAGGAGCGAGGCAGGAAAACGATGCTCAAATCTGCGATCTCCATGAGCCCCTGCATCGTATAATGGGGTAAATGATATGTATCACACAGACGAGCTATATCCGCATTGAGTGAAGTGAAAATCTTCTCCATCGCCTGGAGACGCTCGGGCGGCAGAGACTGAAAAAAGTTCGTGCGCCGGTTCAGCACATAGGTTGGGTTCAGCACGACCGCAGGAATATGCAGGATCAGGCTCAAAAAAATCGCGGGCAGAAACATGCGATCATAGAGAATGTAATCGATCTGCTCGGAGCGTATCTCTTCCAGCAGTTGAGGCAATGAATTGAAGCTTTCCTGCACCATCATATTCATCATACCGCCAAGCATCTCGCTCGAATATTCTTTCTTGCTCAACATAACGGCGGGTGCTCTGGAGAGCATCGCAGTAAACGCTTCGCTCTTGTAGAGACGAAAGGTGGCACCGGTAGCCTCGACGACGGGACGGAAGGTTTCGGGCAGGTAATATATGACCTGCTCCCCACGGGCAACCAGTTCCTGGGCAATCGCCAGCGTTGGATTGACATGGCCGTGGCCGGGAGCAGAAAACAGGGCGTATTTTGCCATTGCAGAAAGTCCTCGCTATTTCTCGATAGAGAACATATATGTATTATGGGTTATCATAACCACGACGGTTTTGTACTATACATAGTCTACAGCAGTGAAAGAGAAGTATCTTCCCCCCAAAGGAGCATCGCAAGGAGCATTTCTGGGCGATTAGAGCATTTGGAGATCACGGGCGCGAGCAACGGCCTGGGTACGATTGGTCACGGTGAGTTTGATCAGAAGATGCTTCACATGGCGCTTGACGGTATTGAGACTGATCAGCAGATGGTCCGCGATCTGCTGATTGGAAAAGCCCTCAGCCAGGAGCAAGAGCACTTCCTGCTCACGAGAGCTCAGGCGATCAGGGAGCGGCTGATGTAGTGCTGTTGTATGGATCGGATCGGGTAATACAGGCTGTACAGGTGTAATCGCAGTCTGAATACGTTGAATATAGCCTGCTGAAATCGTCGTGTAAGGGGCGATTTGCGTGAGCAGGCGCGCCATCGGCTGACCTTCATCAGCAAAGACGCGTACGTAGCCTTCTGCCTCGGCCTGAGCCAGCACGAGTTCGAGCGTATGAAGCGCCTGTTTGATTTTCCCCTGCGCCTGAAGTACGAGCGCGGTCAGAATCTGAATCTCGATGGCCCACCCATGCAACCCCTTGCCAGTCGTGACAGCGCGCAAATGGTCCAGCAGGATGAATGCCTGAGCAAGAGCGGGCGAGGTTCGTTGATCCCGTCCACGGGCAAGCAATACACGCGCCAGCGTCACATAGACAATATAATCTTTGCTCGAAAATCGAGAGGGCAAGGAATCATCAAAGCGCAATCCGCACGTTTTTTCCCAGAGTTCGGCCTGTTCTCGTTGGCCATACATGAGTGCCAGACGTACGAAGATCGTGCTCATGAGCATTTTCACGTGCTCTGGCAGGAAAGCACGAGTGACGGTGTCGGCGGAGATTGCGCTGGTACCGTTTTGTGTCTGTGCAGGAAGCCGCTCGAGCTTGACATTCTCTAATTCTGCCTGTTTGAACAACTGCCAGACTTGCTCATCATTGCCCCGCGCTCTGGCAACGCGTATCTGAATCCAGAGGCTCAACAGCGAGAAAATGGGTCGTCTGGTGTCCATAAGTGCGGCCTGTTCCAGGGCCAGATGCGCTCTGGATTCCGCTTCTGAGAGTCGATCCCACTCATACAACAGGGTTGCAAAGCGTATCTGGAGTAACGTCAGAAACAATGGCGACGGATCACAACGTTGGGCAAGCATCTGCAACAGGTCATCATAGTGCCTCCCCAGTGTGCGCAGGCGGCCCTGAGATTCGTACAGATCGGCCAGACTCAGGACGGCAAAGAGATTGAGGGGAGAAGCGGTACTGATTTCGCCAGAGTGATCAATTTCCAGAAGGACCTGCTCAGCGGCCCCAAGATCTCCACTCGCACGATAGGCAGCCCCAAGGATCACCTGCCGCCCCACGGCAATAAGCTGGCTCAAAACGCTTTCTGGACGAGAGTGCGCAGGCAAGCTCTGATAGGCGAGAGCAATTGTGCGCGAGATGTCGCCTTGATCCAGCGCAACTACGGCTTGCAAGAGGGGAAGTCCGTACTGGAGATCAATCCAGGACGCGGAATCATCCCGGGCATGTTCCTGAATCTGCTGATCGAGATGCTCAATCAGCGTCTCCACGGGATGCTTTTCAGCATTTCCCAGCAGATGTGTGCGCATCGCTCGCGTCCAGATCGAGGCGACAGAGAGTAATGGGGAGCACATAACCGACTCGGGCGGGAGTTGAGAGAGCCATTGTCTCAAGCGCAAAAACTTTCCCTGCGCAAGCAGATGTGGCACCAATTGCTCTAACAGGCTCGCAGCGTGTGAGAGTTCGCCCGCAAGAAAGGCATATTCGTACGCTTCTTCTTTCTGCTGTTGTTGTTCATACCAATAGCAGGCTCGACGATAGAGTTCCGGGAGCAGATCGGGTGCCTGCGTATGCAGATGGGCGCGCAGAGCCTCGGCGAAGAGTGGATGGTAGCGGTACCAGGTTTGCGTATCGTCCAGTTCACTGAGAAAGAGATTCGCTCGTAGCGCGCCCGCGAGCTGCATCTGCCCATCAGACTTGCCTGTAACAGCATCGCAGAGTGGTCCACAGAGGCGATCCAGAACGCTGGTTCGCAGCAGAAAGTGCTGCATCTCGGGCGTCTGTTGCGCCAGAATTTCTTCGCTGACGTACTCCAGAAGAAAACGGTGAGAGCCACTGGATGCGCGCAGAAACTCGGACGCATTGCCACGTCCACGCAGGACGAGCGCCAGCAGTTGGACACCAGCAATCCAGCCCTCCGTACGCTCTACCAGCAGACCTGTCACTTCAGCAGAGAGTGTGAGCCCCATCGTCTGCACAAATGCTTCTAACTCGGCAGAGACAAAACACAGCTCCTCTGCACGCAGCTCATACAACTGATTACGCGCACGCAGACGCGCCAGCGGCAGCGGTAGATCGAGACGCGTCCCGATCACCAGATGTAAGCGAACGGGCAGATGATCGAGCAGGAAATGGAGCATGGCATGCACTACGTCCGTGGTAATGAGATGGACGTCATCCAGGATGAGCACTGCTTCCCGTTCGAGCAGGAGAGTAACATCGTTGAGAAGATGTGTCATCACCGACTCCCAGGAATGCATGAGCGCGGCAGGATCGAGCTGAATCGCGGCCCCAATACGCGCATCCAGGCGAGCCAGAGCGGCTATAAGGTACGAGAGGAAGCGCGCAGGATCGTTATCGGCCACATCGAACGCAAGCCAGGTCACAGGCCGATCCGTCGTTGTCGCCCACTCCGCCAGCAGCGTCGTTTTGCCTGAGCCAGCGGGAGCCGAGACCACCGTTAATGATCGTTGCACCCCCTGTTCCAGCAGTGCAAGCAAACGAGGACGCGAGACATGCTGCCCCGGTAAGCGCGGCACATGCAGTCTGGTCAGCAGGACGGGATCAACATCTACGGTCGCGCCTGGGGCAGGGGATGAAACGGCTTGCGAACGTTCCCTGTCACTGATTCGTACAAGCAGATCGTGAGTCGCCTCGCGCAGGAGAGCCAGGGTCAAATGCTCTGATGTCCCCAGGTAGCGCTTGAAAAGATGACCATGCGCGCGACGATATGCATACCAGTACCAGCTGCCACGCCCACTGCTGGCACGAGCTCTATGGGCGGTAAAGCTGCCTTCCTCGCACTTGAAGGTAAAAGAGGTGGCATGCTGCAACCAGGAAAACCAGGAGGGCGTGTCAACTGCGAGCGTCATCTGTCGGCCTTTGTGCTGATACACCAGCGTGGCATCGAGGATCATTCCACGCGCGATAGATGGCTTGTCCATAGAGATTTCCTTCCCTCAGAAGAGGAGAAGGTTACCGAACAGAGAAGAACATGTACACGCTCATTATCATTTGTTACTGGTTCTTCCTCCTCCCAACAGTTACAGAACGGAGTATACCCATCGGGAAAGCAGACGTCAATGTGCCATGCAAAATGTCGTTGCCGGATTGGTATTCTCGTTCGCGAAAGATGACGACGATGGGCAGGCATAAAGCAACTGCCCCTACCTCTTCTGTTCCTTCGAACGGATTCGATCATCTGGCTACATGGGATGGTGAGAGGTGAGACAGAGAAATTTCGAATCTTTTTGTGACGCGCTACAAGATTTTTTTACGAAAAAGCTACATATGCTACACGAATGCCGATGTAATGGGGATCTTGACCCTACATCATCGCTACACTCCTCCCCATTGAGGCTACACGCCCTTCGCCATTGAAGTTGTATAGATATTGTGAGCGCTGGAATAGAGGAATTTTAGATCCTTTGATTCTCTATTCGGCAAATGGTGAGATTTCTGAAGGGACCATGTGAGGATTCGCTCCTATTCCGTTGTCTCCTTATCTTTATGGCTATAAGAATTATTATGTCAAGTTAAATATCCAGGTGGGGCTAATGTCATCGGGGTAGAAAGAAGAGTGTGGGGATATGCTGGGATCAGGCGGGGCGGAACTTTATGATGAGATTGGCATAATCGTCGGAGACGTAGATGTTGCCCTGGGGGTCAAGTGCCAGGCCCTGGGGCTCGATAAAGCCTTGTTGGGCGAGCACTTCGCGTTTGCCGGTTGCCAGATTATAGCGAATGAGCGCATGAATCGAGGGCTCAAGGTCGATCACGAGCAGATTGCCAGAGCCATCTAAGAGCACATCGTCTGGCATACTAAAGCCGCCAATGCGTGTGGTTTTTCCGGCGGGTGAGATGGTCCAGATTGCACCTCCACACTCGTCGGCAATGTAGATCGTTCCCTGCTTATCCACGGTGGCTCCGACTGGTCGGGTGATGCCGGAGGCGAGCAAGGTCAATGTTTTGCCGTCCAGGCTCAATCGGTAGACGTTCCCGATGGGGCTGTCAGGCACAATCAGCGTGCGGGTTGTTGGATCGAAGGCAATGCCATCAACACCGTCTTTACAGGTTGCAGTACTCGGTGTGCCAGGAAGTGTGCGTAACACCCGGGGAATGGTTGCGCCCGGGGCAAGCGAAACGATGCGGTTCGTCTTTTGCTCTGCGAAGAGAATGGTTCCATCCGGCAATACGACCATCCCTTCCGGGCCAGCTACGTCATGCAAGAGGACGGTTACCGAACCATCGACATTGATCCGACTGATTGTTCCGTTGATCTCGTCGCTAAAAAGCATGCGGCCGTTTTGATCGAAGGCAAGATCGTCGGGACGCCCTACGCCCTGAAGGATGATTTGAGAGGTATAGTGTGCAGGTGCGACAGGAGTGGGGGTTGGCGAAGGAATTGCGGTCGCAGTTGGCGAGGGCGAAGGAGTGCTGACGGGAGCGGTTGCCGTCTTAGCTGGCTCTACAGTAGTTTGATGGAATGATGGCTCACACGCTGACGCAAGTACAAGCGTGCTGAGTAGAGCGATACAGAGGAGATAGACGCGACGATGCATAATAAGCATATCCTCAGGTCTCTTGAAAGGCAGCATTCCACATTCAGTAGCAAGTATATCTCATTCTTCGATCCGGTGAAATGCCCTTTTTCAACAAAATGTCACGTAGAGAAGGGGAATCTCCCATCATTTCCGCCGTGGCAGCTTTTCTCAGTAGGGACGCCATGGCGAATGGCGTCCGCCCCCACCGGCCATCTCGCCTTTCTAGAAGCTTCTCGAGCGTGTTTTCCTGGCGGGAGAAAAGAGGCAATGACGCTTGACAGACCAGTGGGACGCCGTCAAAAGTCATGGCACACATTTTCTGTGGCACGCGAACCCGTGGAAAGGGCGGAGCGCCACGTCTGCGGAGCCAACGGGATCGAGCGAGTTCCCGGACGCTGGCCTGGGAAGCGGTGCCAAAGGGTGCGACGTTTGACCGGATGCGACGAAATTGATCGGAGATTCCCCTTATTTCCGTGACATTGCAGGCAAGCTGCGCCTCTACTCGGACCGGCAGGCTCCCAATACGCATCAACCAAAGGGCAGAGAGGGGGAAATAGCCATCGCCTCCGTTGCCGTCATCGTCTGCGGAGCCAAAAGAATCGTGCGAGTTCCCAGGCACAGTTCCGTTATCACTCCACCGTGCCACTACTGGGTCTGGGCGCGAGTTCCACGGCCTCAGGTTGATGCGTATTGGTCGCAAAAACTTGACGCTCACGTCTCTTTCACTGCAAGAGCCGTCGCATCAGGCGGCGCTTGACCAGTTCGACCAGGAACAGATAAATCACGGTCATACCGCCCAGGAAGAGGAAATAGAGGCCCGGCAACGGCACAAATCCGAGCAACGTGCCTAATGGAGTATAAGGAATAATGACGCCCAGAGCCACAATCAAGAGCACCGTGATCGTCACGGGACGACTGGGACGGCTCTTGAACGGATTAGAAGCGGTACGAATAATAAAGAGAACCAGCGTCTGGGTTGCCAGGGACTCCACAAACCAGCCCGTGTGAAACAGCGTTTGCGAAGCCTGGAAGACGGTGAGCATGATGAAAAAGGTGAGGAAGTCAAAAATTGAGCTGATAGGACCAATAAAGAGCATGAAATTGCGGATCAGGCTGATATTCCAGCGCTGCGGCTTCAGAATAAAGCTCGCATCAACGGTATCGGTCGGGATGGTGATCTGCGCCAGATCGTACATGAAGTTGTTCAACAGAATCTGCGTCGGCAACATCGGCAAAAAGGGCAGAAAGACAAATGCGCCCGCCATACTGAACATATTGCCAAAATTTGAACTGGTGCCCATCAAGAGATACTTGATCACATTGCCAAACGCCTTCCGTCCCTCAATAATGCCATCATGCAATACACCCAGGCTCTGCTCCAGCAGAATAATACTGGCCGCATCCTTCGCGACATCCGCCGCCGTATCGACCGAAATGCCCACATCAGCAGTATGCAACGAGGGCGCATCATTTATGCCATCGCCGAGGAAACCGACGACATGATGGCGGCTCTTGAGCGCGAGAATGATACGATTCTTCTGCGCTGGCGACACACGCGCAAAGATATCCGTCTGCTCTACGACATGGGCAAGCGCGGCATCGCTCATATGCTCCAGTTCGCTGCCCAGAATGATGCGTTCAGCGGCCAATCCGACCTGAGTACAGACGTGGCGCGTCACTAATTCGTTGTCGCCCGTCAGAATTTTCACATGGACGCCATCTTTGCGCAATGCTTGCAGAGAATCCGCCACATCTGGCTTTGCAGGATCGGAGAACGTCAAAAAGCCGACGAGCACCAGATTTTGTTCGTCCTCTCGATGATACTCTCGTTGTTGCCCGGGAAACACACGATACGCAACCGCCAGGACACGAAAGCCTTCAGCGGAGAGCCGCTCGTATTCGGCTTTACAGCGCTCGTTTGCCGATATATCTAATGCGTGCTGTTCGCCGTCGACCTCATAGGTCGTGCACACGCTGATCACGCTTTCGGGAGCGCCTTTGGTGATAAATACGGGCTCGCCATTCCGCTCCACCACAATAGAGAGTCGGCGGCGCTCAAAATCAAAGGGAATCTCGTCCAGTTTGGTATAATCGTGCAGATCGAATGTGGTATGCGCGAGAATTGCCGCATCAAGAGGACTTCTGATGCCGGTCTCATACTGGCTATTCAGTGTGGCAAGGAGCAACACGCGCTCAGAAGTGTTGCCGTTGAGATCGAGTGACGAATTCAGAGACATGATACCCTTTGTGATCGTGCCCGTTTTATCGCTGCAAAGCACATCAATGCTACCAAAGTTTTGCATCGATTCCAGGTGCTTGACGATAACTTTCTTTTTCGCCATACGCGTGGCACCCTGGCCTAATGTGACCGTCGTGATCATTGGCAAAAACTCGGGCGTGAGTCCGACCGCGAGAGCGATGGCGAAGAGCATCGATTCGAAGAGTGGATGGTGAAAGACGACGCCAGTAAGAAAGACGAAAAGGATCAGAAAAATAACGGTTTCCAGGATCAGGAAGCTGAAACGCCGAATGCCTCGCTCAAATTCGGTCTCCGGTGGACGATGCGCTAAGCGCACGACGATATCCCCAAAGGCCGTATTGCGACCCGTTGCCGTAACCAGCGCAGTTGCCGAGCCACTGACGACCGATGTGCCCAGAAAAACTCTATTCGCAGCCTCTGCGCCCTGCTCGTCCCCCACCTGCTCATCATCATCATCAGCGCGCTTCTCCGCAGGCATCGATTCGCCCGTCAGAGCTGCCTGCTGTACGTGCAGATCAACGGCCTGCAAGAGCGCGGCATCGGCTGGCACGAGATCACCAGCAGCCAGCCGGATACAGTCCCCGGGGACCACTGCGCGGCGCGGCAACGCCTGCCATTTCCCATCACGCAATACGGTTGCCATGGGAGCGACCTTCGCACGCAAGCGCTCAACTGCCTGCAGTGAACGATAGGACTGCATAAAATTCAGGCTCAAGCCCAGCACGACCATCACAATGATGATGCCTGCATTGACCACATCACCTAAAAAGGCTGAAACCAGGCTGGCAAGTAACAAGATAATTACCAGCGGATTCAAAAACAGGCGCAAAAATTGGAGGAGGGCAGAGGTCTGCTTTAGCGAGGCTGGCTCATTGGGACCAAATTTCTTCAGCCGTTGCTGCGCCTCCCGATCGGTTAAACCAGCCTCAGACGTCTGAAGCAATGAAAATAGCTGTTCCCTTGATACATGGGTGTCGGTTAATTGCGCTGATGCAATCGGGGGCACTATCGCTGGCGTTTGTGCTGGTCGTTGCATATGTTACTCCGCTATTTTCTCAAAGATCGTAGAGGCGGAGATAAACCCCGCCGCTACGTCGTGCGTTTGGTGTCTCACGGGCGATGATTATCTCCGCCCATAGGCATGAAGTGAGTAGCTTCTCCTCCAAGGGGCGAGATGGGCAGAGCGAGTTCGCAGGCACAGTTCCGTTCCACTTCACCGTGCCTCTACTGGGTTTACGTCGCTTCACCTATCGACACTACTTTTCCTTCTCTACGATGAGTTTACATACCCTTCCTTAATAACGGCGTCACAAATCGGTATAAAGGTATCACAAAGCGGTCCCAACTTTCACGATTCTATCACAAAGCTGGCCTCTTCTGACCAACAAAGAGACAAGGAATAGCCTGACCTGAGAGCGAATTTGTGATGGCGAGGTATTTCTGAAATAGAGCTTTTGTGATGAACCTGTGAAACTTTTTTTTTTTGCTGTGATAGCAATGTGAGTAGCACAGCATATCCTTCTAAAAGAAGATAAACGCCCAGGAATTATTCAACACTTGAGGATTCTTTACAACTGTCGATAGAAGAAATTTAAAAGGAAATGACACATGGAACGCTCCTGGATAACCATAGAAGGCAATGAGGCTGCGGCTGCCATTGCGTATGCGTTGAGTGAAGTCATCGCGATTTATCCTATTACGCCCTCCACACCGATGGGCGAGCTCGCCGATGCCTGGTCAGCAAGTGGACGACCAAACCTCTGGGGGACCGTCCCGCAGGTCACCGAGATGCAGTCGGAAGGTGGCGCAGCAGGAGCCATTCATGGCGCACTACAAACGGGCGCGCTGGCAACGACCTTCACCGCCTCACAGGGACTACTCCTGATGATCCCGAATATGTACAAAATAGCCGGTGAATTGACGCCGGTCGTTTTTCATGTTGCAGCACGCTCGCTTGCAGCACAGGGCCTTTCGATATTTGGCGACCACTCAGATGTGATGGCAACACGCGCAACGGGCTTTGCTTTGCTGGCCTCCAATTCTGTGCAGGAGGCGCAGGATCTCGCCTTGATCGCGCATGCCTCGACGTTGCAGACACGGGTTCCCTTTCTCCACTTTTTCGATGGTTTCCGCACCTCACACGAGATCGATAAGATCGAACAGGTGACGCACGATGATATCCGCGCGATGATTGATGATGCGCTGGTACGTGCCCATCGCGCCCGCGCGCTCTCGCCAGAACACCCGGTTATTCGGGGCACGGCACAGAATCCCGATGTCTACTTTCAAGCGCGCGAAACGGTCAATACGTTTTATCAAGACTGTCCTGACCGCGTGCAACAGGCGATGAATACATTTGCCTCTCTGACCGGCAGGCAATACCATCTGTTTGATTATGTGGGCGCGCCGGACGCGGAACGCGTCATTGTTGCAATGGGCTCGGGCGCAGAGACGGCTCAGGCCACTGCCGACTATCTTACCGCACGCGGCGAGAAAGTTGGCGTGCTCAAAGTGCATCTCTTCCGTCCATTTTCGCTTGCGCACTTCGTCGCCGCGTTACCACCCACGACCAGAAGCATAGCCGTCCTGGATCGCACCAAAGAGCCCGGCAGCACAGGCGAGCCGCTCTATCTGGATGTGGTGGCAGCACTCAATGAGGCACGAGTCCCGGCGCTCTCTTCCGTGCGTATTATAGGAGGACGCTATGGACTTTCCTCCAAGGAATTTACACCTGCGATGGTCAAAGGGATCTACGACGAAATGCGCAAGGAGGAGCCAAAAAATCACTTTACGATCGGCATTCTGGACGACGTGACGCATACCAGCCTGGACTATGACCCCTCATTTTCCATTGAGGGTCTTGATATCGTGCAATGCGTCTTCTGGGGCCTGGGATCTGATGGCACGGTCGGGGCAAACAAAAACTCGATCAAGATCATCGGCGAGGAGACGGCAAACTATGCACAGGGCTACTTCGTCTATGACTCCAAGAAGTCAGGCTCGGTCACGATCTCGCACTTACGTTTCGGCCCCCATCCCTTCTCTGCGTCCTATCTTATCGGAGCCGGGCAGGCTGACTTTGTCGCCTGTCATCAATTCGCGATGCTCGAACGCTTTGACGTCCTGAAATATGCAAAGGCGGGTGCGGTTTTCCTTCTCGATAGCATCTATAAGCCAGAGGAGGTATGGAAACATCTCCCCAGCGAGGTGCAACAGGAAATCCAGACCAAACACCTGCGTTTCTATGTAATCGACGCGCACAAAGTCGCCAATCTTGTAGGAATGGGTGGGCGCATCAATACGATTATGCAAACCTGCTTCTTTGCGATCAGCGGCATCCTGCCTGAAGAGCAGGCCATTCTTCAGATCAAGCAGAGCATCAAAAAGACGTATGGGAAGCGTGGAGAGGCCGTGGTGCAGAAGAACTTCAAAGCCGTCGATGAGACGCTGGTACATCTGCATACCGTCGCGATTCCTCTTCCCGAAGAGGCAGAGCTAGAGGTTGTGGGCGCAGCGGCACGAAGTCAACAAGCGCGACGGACGTTATCACTACCGATGCTCACACGGCGTCCCCCTGTGCCGGAAGAAGCGCCAGAGTTTGTGCGTCACGTGCTCGGACCCATGATCGCAGGTGAAGGTGACACGCTCCCGGTCAGCGCACTCCCCTTTGATGGTACCTATCCCGTTGGCACCACGCGCTGGGAGAAACGCAATATCGCACAGGAGATCCCAACCTGGGACCCGGATATCTGCATTCAATGTGGGAAATGTGTGATGGTCTGCCCTCACGCCGTCATTCGTATGAAAGTCTATGCCCGCGACGCCCTGCAAGATGCGCCCGCAACGTTCTTATCCGCGGATGCACGCTTCAAAGAATTCCCGGACACACGCTATACGCTCCAGGTTTCACCGGAAGATTGCACTGGATGCAGTCTATGCGTCGAAGCCTGTCCAGTGAAGGACAAGCGTCAGGTTGGACGGAAGGCAATCAATATGGCCCCCCAACCACCACTACGCGAACAAGAAGTGGCGAACTGGGACTACTTCCTCAAATTGCCTGAAGTAGATACCACCAATCTGAACATAGCAGCGATTAAAAATTCTCAGTTGCTGGAACCATTCTTCGAATTCTCAGGGGCCTGCTCTGGCTGCGGCGAAACACCGTATATCAAGCTGGTCACCCAACTATTCGGCGATCATATGGTCGTTGCCAACGCCACCGGCTGCTCCTCCATCTACGGGGGCAACCTGCCGACAACACCATGGACGGCCAATAGTGAAGGGCACGGTCCAGCATGGTCGAACTCGCTGTTTGAGGATAATGCGGAGTTTGGTCTGGGGATGCGCGTCACGCTTGATAGGCAACAGAGCTATGCTACCGAATTACTGGCACGCTACACCGATCTGCTTGGTGACGAGCTGGCACAGAGCCTGCTGCATACCAACCAGGGGAATATAGCAGGCATTCGTGCACAGCGAGAGCGTGTCGCATTACTCAAACAACATATACAACAGGTCGCAGATACCGATCCGGTACACGCAAATGAGATGCAGAATTTTCTGAGCGTAGCAGATGCCCTGATCCGCAGAAGCGTCTGGATTATTGGTGGAGATGGCTGGGCCTATGATATCGGCTATGGCGGGCTCGATCATGTCCTCGCCTCTGGGCGGAACGTGAATGTCCTGGTGCTCGATACAGAAGTCTATTCCAATACAGGAGGTCAGGCCTCAAAGTCGACGCCGCGCGGTGCGGTCGCAAAGTTTGCCGCGCAAGGAAAAGCGACCAGAAAAAAAGATCTGGGCATGCTGGCAATGGCCTATGGCAATGTGTACGTCGCGCGCATCGCAATGGGAGCCAACGATCAGCAAACGCTGCGCGCCATCCTCGAAGCAGAGGCATACGATGGCCCATCGCTGATCATCGCCTACAGCCATTGTATTGCGCACGGCATTGAGATGAGTAAGGGATTGGAGCAGCAAAAGCTCGCCGTACAGACAGGATACTGGCCACTGTATCGCTACAATCCGACGCTCCTCGACGAGGGCAAGAATCCGCTTATTCTCGACTCAAAGGAGCCGACACTCCCATTAGAGGCGTACATCTACAATGAAACGCGCTACCGTATGCTCGTACAAAGCAATAAAGAGCGGGCCGATTCACTGCTGCAACTTGCAAAGCAGGACGTTCAGGAGCGTGTAGCGCAATATCAACGTCTCGTGGATGAACACGATGAACGTGTACGGTAGACAAGGGCAGAGAAAAGAAAGAGAGCGATTGAAGATATGGCCATAACATTTCCTGACCTGAGCACAACGTATCTCGGTCTCCAGTTGAAAAACCCGCTGGTGGCTTCGGCTTCCCCTCTCTCGAAGAGTGTGGATATGGTCCGGCGTCTCGAAGATGCCGGAGCAGCGGCAGTGGTGATGTATTCGCTATTCGAAGAGCAGATCACCCATGAGAGTGATGAACTGGACCACTTTCTCAACCGGGGCAATGACACCTACGCGGAATCTTTGAGTTATTTCCCCGACCTGGAACACTATAATATCGGACCACAGTCCTACCTGGAACATCTTGCGCGTCTCAAAGCGGCGGTCAAGATCCCGGTCATTGGCAGTCTGAACGGCATCTCCTCAGGCGGCTGGATCGAATATGCACGCCATATCGAAGAGGCCGGGGCGGATGCGCTGGAGCTGAACATCTACTATCTTCCGACCGATCTCAACCTGAGTAGTATCGAATTGGAAGATGAGTATGTGAAATTAGTGCAGGATGTGCGCGCCCAGGTCCATATTCCCATTGCCCTGAAGCTCAGCCCTTTTTTCACCTCGCTTCCACATATTGCCAGGCGTTTTGTCGAGGTGGGAGCAAATGGGCTCGTGCTTTTCAATCGCTTCTACCAGCCTGATCTCGACCTTGACGAACTGCAAGTCATGCCCACCCTGCAACTCAGCACATCCGATGATCTTCGTCTACCGTTGCGCTGGATAGCGCTCCTCTTCGGACGCGTGCAGACCGATTTTGCGTTGACCAGTGGCGTGCATACGGCTCAAGATGTCCTTAAAGCAATGATGGCGGGCGCGAACGTAGCCATGATGACATCGGCGCTTCTGGTACATGGAATTGAGCATCTGGCCCATGTTCTGTCGGATCTGCAAGCATGGATGATCGAGCACGAATACGAATCCATTGCGCAAATGAGGGGCAGTATGAGCCAGCAAGCGGTGGCTGAACCGGCAGCATTCGAGCGAGCTAACTACATGAAGGTATTGAACGCATACAACCCTTATCTGCATTGAAAAATAGGTCTAAGTGGGAGGAGGATAATCTGTAGCAGAGGGAGGGGGAGCGGGTAAGAGCAACGGCAAGGTAAAGAAAAACGTGGTACCTTCTCCCTCCGCAGACTGGAACCAGATACGTCCTCCCTGTCGTTCGATAAACTCACGGCAGAGATACAGCCCCAGGCCAGTCCCGGTGATCCCGTGAGCGCGTGCATTGTCAGCGCGCTCAAAGCGACCAAAGATGCGAGATTGCTGCTCCGTCGGAATACCAATGCCATAATCTCGCATACTGAGCGTAGCCATATTCGTTTTCGCATTCGGCCAGAGCGTCACTTCTACGACCCCACCTTGCGGACTATACTTCATCGCATTATTGAACAAATTGCCAAGAATCTGCTCAATACGTTGCGGGTCCGCAGACACAACGAGATAGGAATGTTCGGTAAACAGAGAGAGTTGATGTTGCTGAGTTGTCAATTGGAGCCGGGTCACCATCCGCTTGCTGAGCGCAATAAGATCGATAGGTTCCACATGGAACTCCAGGCGTCCGGCCTGCAAACGTGTCATATCGAGCAGATCTTCCGTCAGATCAACCAGGCGTTCAGTGGCTTGATCGATGCCCTCAAGCGCCTCCGTCTGCCATTCAGCGAGAGCGGGTCCCTTGCCACGTGCGGTCTGGACCAGGAGTGTCTGGGCAAAGCCCTTCAAAATAGCGAGTGGAGTGCGAAGCTCATGTGCCGCCAGCGCAATAAACTCATCTTTCAGGCGTTCGGTTTCTTTTAACGCGGTGACATCCTGATGCATCACAATTGCCGCTGGCTCCCGAGCGGACTCACCAGTGCTCTTTGATAATTGGAGCAGGCGCTGAGCATCGAGAGCGGCCGCATTCGCGATGACAGGAAGCACCGTACCATCGGAATAATGAATGCTTTCCTGCTGCTGGTAGACATTTTTCCCTTCCTGAACAGCACGTATAGTTGCGAGTTGTGAGGGAGCAAGGACCCGGCCATCGATGCCGAAGATGCGTACCCCCTGTGCCTCCAGAAACGTAGCGAGAGGCATATCATAAGGCCACGATGCGCCCCAGAGAGATTGGGTCGCGCGATTGGCAAGCACAAGTCGGGCATCGCGTCCACGCACAAGATAGACACTCCCAGGGAGTTCATCCAGGATCATCTGCAACAGGGCAAGGCGCGTTTCCACTTCGGCATGTGCTTCACGCTCAATGCGCTCCAGACGGCGGCGTTCGCTCACATCGCGGAAAATCACGATCGCGCCAATAAGTTGGTCCGTTGCATTCCGTAGTGGCCTCCCCGTGACGATCATGTGAATGATCTGCCCATTTATGTCATTATACAAAACTTCCGGCGCGTTGTCCGGCGTTAACACTTCACCTGCGAGGATACGCGCAACAGGCCATTGCGCAAAAGAGAGAGGGCGATGTTGCTCATCAAACATCGTCAGTTGCGCAAAACGTTCTTGTGGTGAAGCGACAAAGGGATTAGCAGAGGTGGAAATACGTGCAAGCAATGCACGCGCGCTCGCATTGACCTGTATCACCTGCCCCTTACGATCATAGGCAACAATCCCATCCGTCATGGCTTCAAAAATAGCTTCGAGTTGATTGGCGTGCGCTCGCGTTGCGCGCTCCAATTCGCGGAATCGTCGTTCGGTCACATCATGCCAGACGACCACGGCCCCCGAGATAGCACGCTCTCCCTGCTCCATCTGTTTCGCGAGTTGCAATGGGCCGCTTGTCGCCTGAGGGAAATGAAGCGGAGAGGCCGTCACCAGATATTCTTTCACCTCACCGCCTTCATCCGCCATCGTCACCGTCTGATCATGGACGGCAAGATCCTGGAGGGCGGAACGTGCAGGGACGTGAAGCAACGCCTCCATCTCTTTTTGTTCCTCAGGATGAGCTTGCAGGCGCTCACGCAGGCGACGGGCCGCTTCGTTCTCACGGAGAATACGTCCCTGCTTATCCACCAGTGTAATGCCATCGGCCATACTTTCAAAAATAGCATTAAACTCCTGGGCACGCATCTGTACAGCACTATAGAGTCGTGCATTCTCAAGGGCAACCGCCGCCTGAGCAGCCAGACCAACAAGTAGCGCCTCATCTTCCTGCGTGAATTGATTGGGACGAGAATGTCCGAGAAGAAGACCCCCGAGCACCTGCTTCTCGCGATCCAATAATGGCGTGCCCAGAAAACTACGCACCACCGGATGCCCATGAGGCACCCCCATTGAGCGCAATTTCTCAGAAGTAAGATGTCCCTGTGCGAACGCAAACGCCGCTTCCCTGGCAGCCTCTTTCTCCTCAGCAGAGTTCAGATCAGTGAAATGGGTAAGATGTGTCAGAGCATCAGGAATCAGAACAGACACACCATGGCGAAAAATGGGAGCCAGCAGACCTTCGCCCCCGAGGGGCATACGACGAAAGAGAGCCTCCTGCTCTTGTGTCACGCCAACGACCGCAGCCAGATGAAAGAGCTTGCCCTCAGAGGGCACAAGTGGTTGCCCGGTCTCATCGGTCGGACGCAAACTAAAAGCCGCAAATTCGGCTCCAGTGAGTTCACAGGCAGTTTCCGCAATCAATTGCAACAACCGTGTCTCATCCAACTCACTCATAAGTGCTGTACCCACACGGCTCAAGGCCACAAATCGCTCTGCGGTTGAAAGCTGTTTGCCAGCCTGATCAGATTTCATACCTCCACCCCCTATGGCCTGGTAGAGTTTCTCATCTCTTTCTTCCTGTAACTGCCATATGCCTTTTCAAAGAGGAGAGAACCATTCTCCCTATTCCAGTTGTGACACAACTGTGATTTTGTAACCATTTTTGTGCTTTTGTTGTGAGTACTCTCCATGTATAATAAGGCATACACACATAGCATTGCAAGCTTCTCTCTCAGAAACGTGAAATGAAGTGGAAAGATAGGATGAGCAGACAACGGGTTCTATGACCTGTATCGTCGTGCGACTGGAAACCAAGGAGTATAGCATGCCTGCAAAGAGATCGACGATATTGATAGCGGATGATGATCCTCAATTGCTCCGATTAATTGCACGTAATCTTGAATTTGAAGATTATATGGTACTTACGGCAAACGACGGTCAACAAGCATTAGAACTGATTGAAGCAAATATGCCTGATGTGGTGCTGCTCGATGTCATGATGCCCAGGATGGATGGTTTCACGCTCTGTAAACAGATCCGTGAGTTCTCAACGGTGCCAATCGTCATTGTCACGGCGCGAGGCCAGGATCAGGACAAGATACGTGGCCTGGACCTGGGCGCCGATGATTACCTGACCAAGCCATTTAGCGTCGACGAGTTGCTGGCGCGTGTACGAGCGGTCCTGCGACGATCACAACTTGCCTCCAGGGACAACGGCACCCATAGCATTCAAACGATGACCATCGTTGGTGAGCTAAAAATTGACTATATTCAACACCTGGTCACTATGGCGAGTCGAGAGGTCATCCTGACGCCAATTGAGTATCGTCTGCTCTCTTATCTGGCCCAGAATGCTGGATGTGTGATTACGCAAGATCTTTTGCTCGAACACATCTGGGGCATCGACTATTCTGGAGAAAACCATATGTTGCAGGTGAACATCAATCGTCTCCGACGCAAACTGGAGCCCGATCCGGCCCATCCCAGCTACATTCTCACCAAGGTGGGCATAGGCTATCTTCTTGCCGCTCCAAGCACAAGTTCAAAAGGCGAAATACCTTTGAAATAGTCCCATCCACTGAAAAATGTATGCTTCTCCTTCCTGCTTCCCGTACCACTGGAGGACTCTGTCAAACGTCATTGCGTTCCTTTATGAAAACGCACGTATGAAAACGCACACGAGATGCACGTGTGAGGGCAAGATGGCCGGTGGGGGCGGGGCGCAGTTCCGCTCTCGCTGCACCACGCCCCTACTACTGATCTGGGCGAGCGCATTTTCATGAAGGTTGACTGAGCACTACAGCCAGCAGGCGAAGTGTGGCATAGCCAATACATCGAGTAGTTGTTCGACATTCTTTATCGGTTGAAGCAGCGTATTGACCCTGAGATGTTTTCCTTCGCTCATCTCTTCGCCGGTGACAGGCTCCCATTGAGCACATTGAGCAGCATAAAGATCTGGGCGACCATCGGAGGCATATGATGCTTCCTGATGAGTGCCCCCATGCCCTTCTACGCGCTCTTGCCAGCGCGTTGCCAGCCGCGCCAGGGCCAGTTCCTGAGAGCAGACACACTCAACAAAGAACACCTGTGCCCCTCTTGCCACGGCTTCTTGCACCATTATCCGACGCTGGCTCTGGCGTATAAAAGAGGCATCGAGCAAGAGAGAGCGGCCAGAGGTGACATATTCGCGTACCTTGAGTTGCAAGGCGGTATAGGTACGCACCGCCCACTCAGGGCTATAAATGCCCTGACCAAAAGCAGTCTCCTGCGGTTGGACGGGATCAAGTTGTGCCAGTTGCTTGCGAACACTATCCGAAGAGAAGAGCGGCCAGCCAAGTTCCCGATGGAGCGCATAAGCGAGCGTACTTTTCCCCGTCCCCATCAAGCCACCAACCATAATGAGCACTGGCTGCGCTGGACCAGAGGCATAGTGCGCGGCAAGTGCGAAAAGAGACGAAGCTTCCCGAGAGGCGGCCTCGCGCTGAACAGCGGGTATTTCCGGCTCATCCAGTTGAAATGAGAAGACTTTTCCCCTTACACAGGCACGGTAACAAGAGTAAAACGGCAATAGCTCGTACAACGTCTCATCGTGAGTTGCCTGACGATAAGCATTGCTGAATATGCGGGAGAGATCGGCACGACAGGCAGCATCCAGTTCCATAGTCAGGAACGCAACCTCGGCGGCCACGTCGCCGTAGCGGAAACGCTCGTTGAACTCGATGCGATCAAGAATAGCAATGTGGGGGGGATCTTGTGCGGCATCCTGCTGCGCTTCTGAGAGATAGATGTGCTGGAGGCGCAGGTCGCCATGGCAATCGCGAATGTATCCACATCGCTGGCGCAGAGCAAAAAGCGCACCATGTGCGTTGAGAAAACGCTGGACATACGCAAGCAGAAGATCATAGGTAGTGGCATCAATTGTACGACCAATATAGGGCTTCATCTGCGCAAAGTTCTCTTCCCAGTTCCGCGCAACGACATCGAAAGCGCCAAAGCTGGCGATGTGCTCATTGGTGGGAGTTGAGCAATGAAATGCGGCGATCTCCTGTGCGACCTCTTCCAGTTGATGGGAGGTCATACCAGTGCGCACGCGTGACTCTAACGTTGTTTCATCGGCGAGACGCACCATCACCACCGCAAAATCTATCACGTACCCGCCCGCAAGAGGGGTCCAGGGATACGGCACTTCATCGGGATGATAGGTGGTTCCAAAGCGCACATGGCCGCCCGCGCTGACAATCACGGGAGCAACGCCGAGATAGATTTGAGGCGCAAGCTTGCTATTGATATAGACCTCTTGCTGGCAAAAATGGCGACGAAGAGCAGGTGTGGAATAGTCAAAAAAGCCGAAGTCCATGGGCTTCTTCAATTTGTACACACGAGTTGGCGTCAGCAATACCGCCGATGCATGAGTTTGCACAACAGAGATTGCTGATCCGGATAGACGGAGAGAGGCTGGAAATGCATTCGGATGAGTGAGCGCGTTCAGCATCTTCGTAAAATCGAAAGACCAGGGCATGTTCACAACTATTTTTGATCCCTTCTGTTCTGGGAAAAGTTTAGCGTGCTTGACTTACAACAACCTTACAGGTGAGGGGGAAACCATCACAGAGCAATCTCAATAGTGTCATAGTAACTCGCAGGGGCAAGCAGATGCGGTAGAGAAAGAAGCTCATCCGAGTTTTTTGCGCGTGGATATAAGGCTGAGATATTGGAGAGGGCCAGTGGGGACCGTGGGCCGACATAAAGCCCGATCAATACGCATCAACCGAAGGGCCGAGTGGGCCGGTGGGGCACGCGGGCAGGGATCAACCGCGGCCACTACCTCTGCCTTTCTTAGGTTGATGCGTATTGGATCGGCATAAAGCCTATCCTGTAGCGATTCCCTATTGACACGCTTTTTCTTTTTTTACGCTAATTGCCCCAGATCTCTTTTGCGACGTTTGCCACCAGTTCGAGCTTGCTGCGCTGATCGTCAAGCGAGAGATGATTGCCTTCTATGGTGGAGGCGAAACCGCATTGGGGACTGAGCGCGAGCCGTTCAAGAGGGATAATGCGGGCCGCTTCTGCGATACGCTGGCGCAGTTCCGCGGCTGTCTCCAGACGAGACTTCTTGGTCGTCACCAGACCCAGCACGACATGGCGATCGTCAGGGACATGCTTGAGCGGCTCGAAACCGCCGGAGCGCTCATCGTCATATTCCAGTAAAAAGCGCTCGAAATGCGTCTGGCCGAATATTCTGGCGATTGGCTCATAGTCGCCTCGAGCATAGAACTTGCTCTGGTTATTCCCGCGACAGATATGAATCCCGAAAGTGATGCCAGGATGCCCGTCGATAATCGCATTGTCCATCTCAATACAGGTATCGATCAGCTTATCCGGGTCACTACCACGCTGGCGATACCCTTCGCGCATCTGCGGATCGAGGAGAGCGGCATACTGGGGAGCATCGATCTGGATATAGGTGCAACCAAGGCGAATCAGCTCCTCAACTTCATGGCGAGAGAAATCCACGATATCGGCAAGATAGGCATCGCGTGTTGGATAGGCGGATTTCGATTTTTCGGGATCATAGTAGGCGGCCGCCTGCTGAGCGCTCAGGAGCGTCACCTTACCGGGGTGCTTACTGCGTGAGCGAAAATAGACCCACTCCTCGGAGCACATGCTTCTCTTCCACGCGAGACGCTCAACGACAACCGGGCGCTGCAAAACAAGCTTGTCGCCACTTTCATCGACGAACGGGATAGCCCAGCCGCCATGTTTATCGAAGCCTGCCAGACTCTCGATCAGATGCCCGAAAAAGGCATAGCGGCGCAGTTCGCCATCGGTAATGACATCAATTCCCGCCTCTTCCTGGAGGGCTATTGCTTCGTTGATCGCCTGATCTTCAATACTTTTGAACGCCGCTGCGGTAAGCTGCCCCGCTTCAAGCTGTTGGCGGGCCGTCGCCAGGTAGGCTGGCCTGAGCAGGCTGCCCACCACTTCGCTGTGGTACGTCATGTACGAGTATCTCCTTCTTCTTTAGTTGCTACTTATCATCGTTTACCAGCATGATCAGAGAAATAACGAGAATGATGCGTGCGCTTGCTGTCCTCCTTTCACGCAGGTCGTGTCTTATGATAGGCCTCAAGGGCCCGATCAATAAAGAGATCTGCACTGCCAGTATATGCCGCCGGGTCAAGCGCGAGCGCTACCTCTTCTGAGGATAAGATGGAACACACCCGGGCGTCGGTCAGGGCAAGCTGACGCAGATCGTTTTTCGCGGGAATGACGCGCTTGCAAAGATCCTGGACGATACGATACGCTTCAGGCCTGCCCATATGCGCGGCGAGGGCCATCGTCAACGACTCGGCCATGATCAGTCCGGCAGTCAGATCAAGATTTGCTTGCATGCGTGCAATATCGATCTTCAGATGCACCACAGTGTTTCTTACGGCCTCGGCGGCACCCGCAGTAGAGCAGAAAAGGTTCGGGATAGCCGCCCATTCTGTCTGCCATCCACCAGCAGCGCGCTCGTGCTCCTGCGCCATAGCGGACAGGAGCAC
>Ga0310811_10000591_pt1 | contig 46528 bp, 46 predicted proteins | sample YCmetagenome_FD_207642 | JGI IMG/M metagenome (GOLD analysis project Ga0310811, IMG submission 207642) | Soil microbial communities from experimental microcosm in Duke University, North Carolina, United States - YC | ecosystem: Engineered > Artificial ecosystem > Soil microcosm > Unclassified ...
AGGTGCTCGACTTCAACTTGGTCCAGGGCGCCAATCCGACCGGCATCCTGGCTGATCCCAGCACCTATGCCCAGGCATCGTCGATGTTCCTGAAGTTCGACGGCATTGGCTCGTCGGAAGACATGATCGTCGTTCTGAAACTCTATGATACGGTCGCACACACCTACACGACCGTGGCCCTTATGGTTCAGAATTCGGACATCCAGAAGGGTCCGGGATCGGGTCCGGGAATCTATTCAGGCATAACGCTCGATCAGAACGACGGCCTGATCATCATCGAGCCCAACGATTACCAGCAGGGCAACACCAACCTGGTGATAGTCGGTGCGCAGATTGCGGGCAGCGATGAAGGACTCTCCGGAACGGCGATCGACTTCAACTACGGTGGAGTTTTGGGTGTTGCCAGCACGGGCACCCAGGACTTCTCGACCGATGTCAGTGACGGTCCGTTCAAGATCTCGTCGATCGGCTTCACGTCGTTATCGACCACGCCTCAGAACGCCCAGCTCGACTTCAACGTTACGGTAACTGATGGCGATGGTGACTCGATCACTCAGGCCATCTCGGCGACTGTCACGCCGGCAATCGACTCGGTGAGTGCGGCTACCATTCCGGCGGCCAACACGACCGTCGCGCCGGTCTTGCTCGACCTCAACGGTGACGGCGTGCAGTTCCTCGCCGCCGATGCCGGGGTCCGATACGACTACAATGGCGACGGTGTGAAGGAAGCGACGGCATGGGCCGGCCCGACGGACGGCATCCTGATCCATGACGCCAACGGCAACGGCACCGTCGATGGTGCTGGCGAGTTCGTATTCGGATCCGGCAGCGTCACCGACCTGCAAGGGCTGCGTGCGATCTATGGCGACACTCTGGATGCCAACGATGCTGACTTCGCCCAGTTCGGCGTGTGGCAGGATGCCAATTCGAACGGTGTGGTCGACGCAGGAGAGTATCAGAGCCTGACGGCGGCCGGCATCGCCAGCATCAATCTGGTCAGTGACGGCGTCACCTATTCCGCAGCTGATGGCGACGTCATCGTGGCCGGCAGCTCGACCTACACCAGCACGGATGGGTCGACCGGCGCGGTTGCCGATGCCAGTTTCTACGTCGGTCGGTCGGTCGACGACGAAAAGGCGTTAAGCAGTTCGACCAGCAACATCGCCCTTGCGGCGGCGATTGCTGCGGCGGGCCTGGCTGCAAGCCAGCCGGCTGCTGCATCGGTTCCGGATGAGGCCAGCCACGGCCAGACAGTTGCCGATACGGCTGCGGGCGTTGGCCCGGCCGTGGTAGCGGCTGCTGATGACGCCGCAGAAAGCCGTTCGGCCCTCGGTAACGAGGTTCGCGAGGCCGCCGACGACGTGCCTCAGGCGGCTTCGTCAGGTCATTCGGACGCGTCAGCCGACTCCAGCCATTCGCTGGATGACAGTCAGGCTTCGGCCCCGGCCAGCTCGGACGAGGCCGCGGCCAACGACGACCAGGGTCCGGCAGCTGCCACGGCAGATGCCAGCCCGGTAGCGCCGACGGTGGCGATGGTTTCGGCCGAGGCGCTGCAGGCAGCCGGCCTGGACGGCAACGTCCAGCATGGCGGCTCGGTGGAGAAGATCATCGTCGAGGCACTGGGTCACGGAAACGGGAACGGTGCGGTCGATGCTCTGCTCGACGCATTCCATGGCGGAAATGGCGGGGGAGCGGCGATTGCCAATCTGGCAAGCGCACCGTCCGGCGCCGTCTCGGCTTGGGACATGGCATCAAACGGGGCTTCCGCGGGAGCCAACGAGATGCTGATGAAGGTGGGTGCCGAAATGCTCCACCACGACGCGGTTCAGCCGACCCACAACGGCTAACCAAGGTATTGGCCCTCTCCGGTGGACGGGGAGGGTCTTTGCCTCTGACCAGAAGGGGGAAGACATGAAAAGGAAGCACTGGACGTTGATCGTTCCCGGGGCGGTGCTGATGTGCACATCTCCGGCGTTCGCGGTGGATCTGAGGGAGGCCGTCCAAGCCGCCCTCAATACCAACCCGGAAATCCGGCAGGCTGTGCACAACAAGCTGGCCACCAAGGAAGAGCGCAAGCAGGCCGAGGGCCTGTGGTATCCGCGCATTTCAGTCGAGGGTTCTGCGGGGGTTCGTGAGTTGCGCAACCCGACCCGCCGCGATCTAGGGATTGCGGGCGATACGCTGCATCCGGTCGAAGGCTTTGTGGTTGCCGACCAGCTGCTGTGGAACTCGGGCGGCCGCGTCGCGGAAATCAAGCGGCAGGCGTCCAGGACCGATGCCGCTGCTGCTCGTATCGAGGAGCGTAGCGAATTCGTCGCGCTCAACGTCAGCCGCGCCTACATCGACTATCTGCTGCAACAGCGGCTGGTGGCGATCGCGCAGGACAATGCGACGTTCCACGAACGGCTCGCTGGCGACCTTCGCGAAGGCGTTGCCCGGGGCTCGATCTCGGTCGCCGACCAGCAGCAGGCCGAAGAGCGGCTGCAGGCAGCGCGGACCCGCATCACCGAGGCCCGCGAGGACCTCGATACCGCGGCGATCCAGTTCCAGACGCTGACCGGCGTTCCGATCGATGCGGTCAATATGCCGCCCGATCTTTCGGCGATGATGCCGGCTTCGCTTCCGGAAGCGGAAGAACTTGCGCGGCAGAACAACCCGCGGGTCCAGGAAACCTTGGCCGACCTCAATACGGCACGGGAGGAAATCAAGACCGCCCAGGCCGAGTTGGGACCGCGTTTCAACGCCGAGGCAACCGCCAGGTACGGCGATGATATCGATGGCTTTAAGGGCCGCACTAGCGACCTTGGCGCGCGAGTGGTCATGCGCTGGAAAATCTTCGACGGCTTCGCCAATACGGCCAACGTCCGCGAACAAAAGCAGCGCGAGAACGAAACTCATGCTCGCCTGTTCGAGCGGACTCGTGCCGCCGAAGAGGATGTGCGTTCCGCGTGGAGCCGCCTGACCAACCAGGACCGGCTGGTCAACGAGCTCGCAACGCAGAGCCGCGTTACCGACGACCTGCTGCTCTCCTATCGCGAGCAGTTCAACGTCGGCCGGCGCTCGCTGCTTGACGTGCTGGACGCGCAGAACACCCGCTTCAATGTCCAGGCTTCGCTCGAAACGGCGCGGATGGCCAAGCTCTATGCGCAATATCGCGTATTGGCGGCTTCCAACCGGCTGATCGAGGCGCTCGGCGTGCAAATGCCGGCGGAAGCGGTCATGAACCAGCGGACGAAGTTCCACGTCAATCCAATCCCGCCGGAAGACCGGCAGGAGAATAGCTTCCCGTATCCGGTAATGGGCCCGCCTTCGATTGAGGCGAACTCTCCGCCAGTCGAAACGGCTCCGGCACCGGTCGAACCGGCTCCGGAACCGGCTCCGGCACCTACGGGCGGCCAGTAAGAAGGTATGAAGGGGACGGGTGTTGAGTATCATGCAATGGCTGGATTCCGCGCCGTCGCGTGAGATCGACCCGGTCCTCGACTGCCTGACCTTCCTCGCGCGTCGAGCAGACAGGCCGTCTTCCCCGGTCTTGCTGCGCGCGGGGTTGGCGCTTTCGGCCACGGGCACGCTGCCATTCCACCAAGTCGAGTCCGCGCTCGAGCAAGTGGGAATGCGTGGTGAGCCCGTGGCTCGTCGCCGCCTTTCCGGCTGGCGGCTGCAACAACTGCCAGCCATCGTCGAGTTGACCGACGATCGAGCCGTTGTCCTCCTTGAAATGAAGGCCGGCGAAGCGCTGGTCTACGCACCGGGCACCGCTGAACCGATGTGGGTTCCGGTAAGCGATTTCGAGGAAGCATTCACCGGTCATGCGGTGGCGGTCGAGCCGGATCCGACGGCCGAACGGGCCGGCGAACGGCCCTGGGACAAGGCCCGCCGGACCCATTGGTTCTGGTCGGAGGTCTGGAAGGTCCGCAAGGAATTCTGGCCGGTCCTGTTGGCGGCATTGATCGTCAACCTGCTCGCTCTGGCTGTGCCGCTATTCACGATGAACGTTTACGACCGCGTCATCCCCAACAAGGCGGTACCTACTCTGTGGGTCTTGGCGCTTGGGGTGTTCATCGCGCTTGGATGGGACTTCACCCTGCGCATCGCCCGCTCGCAGCTGGTCGACGAGATCGGCCGCAGGCTCGACGCCAAATATTCGCAGAAGCTGTTCGAAAAGGTAATGAACCTGCCGATGGCCGAGCGGCAAGGCAGTACCGGCGCCTTCGCCAAGCGGATCAGCGAATATGAAGGCGTACGCGACTTCTTCGCATCGACGTCCGTGGTGCTGCTGGTCGACATCGGCTTCCTGCTGGTGTTCCTGATCTTGATCACCGTTCTTGCCGGGCCGCTGGTGCTGGTGCCGATCGTCGGCATCGCCATCATGCTGACGGCCGGCGTGGTGCTGCAGCGGCGGATGGCCGGCGCATCACAGGATGCCCAGGCCGATAGCTCTCTGCAGCATTCGGTGCTGGTCGAATCTATCTCCGGAATCGAAACATTGAAGTCCGCGCGCGCCGAAGGCCAGATGCTCGGGCGCTGGCGGCGCTATGCCGCAATGTCTGCCGCCACGCAGGAAAAAATGCGGCGGCTAACAGCCGTTGCTGTTAACCTCGCCTCGATCAGCCAGCAGGCGATCAGTGTCGGCCTGGTGGTTGGCGGCTTCTACCTGTTCAACGACGGCAAGATCACGATGGGCGCGATCATCGCCATCGTCATGCTGGCCGGCCGGGCAATGTCGCCGATCGGCCAGTTCGCCTTCCTGATCACTCGCGCTCGCCAGTCGATGACCACGCTGGATTCGCTGCAGCGGATGATGGAAGCGACCGACGAGCGGCAGGTCGCGGCGCGCAGCATCGTTCCCGAGATCCGTAGCGGCCATCTTGAGATCAAGAACGCCAGCTTCCGCTATCCGGCCGCGAGTGTCGACAGCCTGAGCGGAATCAATCTCAAGATCGAGCCGGGCGAGCGGATTGCAATCATCGGCCGGGTCGCTTCGGGCAAGTCGACGCTTGGCCGGCTGATGTGCGGGCTCTACGCGCCGACCGACGGCGAGATGCTGGTCGATGCGCTCGACAGCCGCCAATACCATCCGCATCAGCTTCGCGAGGCATTCCGCTTCGTCGGCCAGGACGCCGAGCTGTTTTCCGGGACCGTCCGCGACAATCTCATGCTGGGCGCCGCCAAGGCCGACGACCAACAACTGATCGATGCCGTGGTCCGTTCGGGCGCGGACATCTTCCTGTCGCGCGATGCCGCGGGCTTCGATCGTCCGGTCGGTGAGCGCGGCGCGCTCCTCTCGGGCGGTCAAAAGTCCTTGCTGGTCCTCGCTCGTGCGCTGGTCACCCCGTCGAAGCTGCTGTTCCTGGATGAGCCGACCGGCGCGATGGACACGCAGACCGAGCTTTACTTCATCGAGAAGCTGAAAGGCGCACTGGCCAAGGACCAGGCGCTGATCGTGTCGACCCATCGCCATAACATGCTGTCGATCTGCGACCGGCTGATCGTCATCGACTCCGGCAAGATCGTTGCCGACGGCCCGCGCGACCAGGTCCTGGGAAAGCTCTCGGCCGCGGCCAAGGCGGAGAAGCCGCAATGAGCGCGCTTCGTCTACCCCTAGCTAGCCGGGAAAAGCTTGGCTTCGTGGCCGCAGTGGCCCTCGGAGCTGTGGTAGGCGGCGCCGCCTTGCCGATCCAGCCGAACCAGGCTTCGGCGACGGTGACCATCGCTCCTTCTGTGGCTGCCTCGCTGATCGCCGCGACCTCGGGCCAGCACCTTATCGAAAACCGGGCGACCGGTGAAAGCGCCCGGCTGATCAATGCGGCAATGCCGTTCAGCAGCGCACCCGTGCTCGCTTCCCGCCCGTTCGACCTGTCCAACTCCGACCCGCTCGATCGGCGCCGTGCCCTGCTGTGCATGACCCAGGCGATCTACTACGAAGCCGGGTTCGAGCCGCTGGAGGGCCGCCGCGCGGTTGCCCAGGTGGTCATCAACCGCATGCGCCATCCGGCGTTTCCGAAGTCGGTCTGCGGCGTTGTCTACCAGGGCGCACGCGAGCCGGTCTGCCAGTTCAGCTTCGTCTGCGACGGTTCGCTCTACCGGCGCCCGGAGCTTGGCGCCTGGAAGGAAGCGGAGCGGATCGCTGCCGCCGCGCTCGACGGCTATGTCGAGAAGGCGGTCGGCGCCGCGACTTTCTATCACGCCGATTATGTCGCGCCCTATTGGGCGCCGCGGCTGGCCAAGATCACCCAGATCGGAGCGCATATTTTCTATCGGTGGCCGGGCGCATGGGGCTCGACCGCTGCCTTCACCGGCCGCTACATCGGCGAGCCGGCTGACCCGCTTTCGCTTCGTCCGCCGCTTCGGCAGGCGGTCCTGACCGACGGCACCGTCGTTCCCGTCGAGGATCCGGCGATCGCCGGACCGCCCGTTCCCCGCGCCGAAAACGATGTCGGCGGATTGCTCGATACGTCGAAGGGCTGGACTCTCAACATTCCGATGCCCTCGGACAGCAGCTCGGCGACGAAGTCGGTCGCCGATCATCAGACAAAGGCGCCAGAGCCGGCAAAGCCGGTCGTGCTGGCGGCGCGATAGCGAATAGGCTCGGACAATGGCGACCCTTCCTCTCCAGGCACCCGCTAGCAGGCGGCGGCGCGAACCCCTCACCGGGGCACGGCTGATCATCGTCTCGGTTTCGGTGGGCTTTGCACTCTTCCTGTTGTGGGCTGCCCTTGCTCAGGTCGACGAGGTCACCAAGGGCCAGGGCAAGGTCATTCCGTCGAGCAAGATCCAGATCATCCAATCGTCGACTCCGGCCACCATCGCCGAGCTGCTCGTACGGTCCGGCCAAGCGGTTAAGCGGGGCCAATTGCTCGCCCGCCTGGACAATCCGGAAAGCCGGTCGATTGAGGCAGAAACCGAGGCTCTGCAGGCCCGGTCGGTGCGATTGCAGGCCGAAGGCACGGGCGCATCCGCTTCGCTCCAGGGCGAGGAAGCCGAGTTGAGCGCAGTCCGCCGCCAGGCTCTGTCGAGCCGGGTTGCAGCGTTGCACGCGTCTGCGGAGCAGCGCCGGCGCGATGCGGCCGAAGCGGCTGCGACGATCAGTTCGCTGTCGCGCAGCCTGGCTTTGGCGCAGGAAAATGTCGACCGGCTGGCGCCGCTCGCGGCGAAGAACATCGTGCCCCAGACGGAGCTATCCACTGCCCAGCGTGAAGTGGTCGACCTCCAGGGTCGAATTGCCGCGGCGCGTGAGCAGCAGGGCCGGGCCATGGCCGCGGTCAGCGAAGCGAACAGCCAAGCGAGCGAGGCTTCCTTCACTTTCCGCCAGGAGGCGCTGAACGAGGCCAGCCAGGTCAACCAGAAGATCGCCGTCAATGAGCAGTCGTTGCGAGGCGCGAGCGGCCAGTCGGGCCGGCTGGAAATTCGATCGCCGGTCGACGGCGTCGTCAATGACGTCCAGGTGACGACGATCGGTGGCTTTGTCCAGGCCGGCGAGAAGGTCATGGAAGTGGTGCCGATGGGCGACAAGCTGCTCGTCGAAACCCGGGTCAAGCCGAGCGACATCGCCTTCATCAAGGTAGGCGACAAAGCGCTGGTCAAGGTGACCGCCTACGACTTCTCAACTTATGGCGGGCTCGAAGGAAAGGTCGTACGGGTGTCAGCGGACAGCATTTATGACGAGGCCGAGCGCCAGGCCTATTTCATCGTCATCGTCGAAACCCAAAAGAGCTATCTGATGGCCGCCGGACGCCGCCTCCCGATCACTCCTGGCATGATGACCGACACCCAGATTATCACCGGCCGCAAGAGCGTATTGAGCTACCTGCTGAAGCCGGTGCTGAAGGCGCGCAGCGACGCACTTCGCGAACGCTGATCCCGATTTCAAATTCAGAGGCTGGTCGTCGCCGGGACTAGGCTGACCGACTCGCGTACGACTTCCGGCAATTCGCCCGCGCCCGATGAGGGCTCGAACTTGGCCTCGGCCAGGGCCACCGGGGCCATGACGCCGCTGCTGGCATATTGCACCGGCGGCAGTTCGCGGCGGTAGCCATGGGTGTATTCATGGCCGGCGGTGAAGGTCAGCACCGGCTTGTAATCCTGCACGTCGCTGGAATCGACGATCCGGTCGGTACCGTTGTCGAGCACCAGGAAGCGGCCCGCGGCGCGCACCACCAGCACCGCATGGTCCGCCCGGCGCGACAGGTCCTTCAGTACGACCAGATAAAGATCCTTGTCGGCTACGCCGGCGGCGCGAAGCATCGCCCGCTTGGCGAGTGCAAAATCCTCACAGTCGCCGCGTCCGCGCGCCAGCGTTTCCGATGCCGGCAGCCAGCGATCCGCAACCCCGAACTGGATGCGGTCGTCGACGAACCGCACGCGCGCATTCACATAGCTGTTGACCGCCTCGAGCTTGGCGATGACGCCCTGCCCGCGAAGCGATGCGGCGAAGGCGCCGGCGTTGCCGCCGACACCTGCCCCTGAAACCTTGTTCCAGCGCGCGTCGAGCGGGCTGCGGCCAATCGGCAAGGCAACGCTGTTGAACACGTCCGGACGATCCGCCGAAACCGGCGAGCGGTCGTAAGTGACCACCGCCTGCTGGATCGGAAGGCTGCGGCCGGCCGGCACGACATAGGAGCTGTAGAGCGGGCGGCCGCCCTGCTGGGAAGTAATCGCAGCCAGAGCGCTTGGCGCTCCGCCGAGGATCGCCTCGGTCTTGGTTATCGACCGGAATGCGCCGCTAACCACTTGTGCCTGGGCCGGAACGGCAAGCGCGGCAAGGGCCAGGCCAGCGAGAAGGCGACGGGAGAAGCGGGCGGCGCTGTTCATGCCCTGCTTGTCGCAGGACAAGGAAAAAACTGGCTTAAATCACAAGGTTAACGAGTGATTATCCTAGTTCAGCGAGAAAGGATTCAATCGCCATATTAAATGCAGGCGGCTGCTCGGCATTGGCAAGGTGGCCGGCGTTCGCGATCCGCTCCAGCCGCGATCCGGCTATCGTCCGGGCGAGCTCTTCGGACAGGGCCGGCGGAGTGATGCCGTCCTCCTCGCCGACCAGGATCAGGGCCGGGACGCCGATTGCCGCCGCCCGGCCCCGCTGGTCGGCCAGCCACACCGCTTCCACGCCGATGCGATAGGCGGCCGGGTCGATCTCGGCCATTGTCTCGATGACCTCGGATCGCAGCTCTTCGGTCGCCGCGCTTCCCAGCAACAGGCCGGATCGCGCCTCGGCCAGCGCGCGCATCGTCATCATGTGGCTTGCAGCGACCGACCGGTCGTAAATGGATTGGCCATCCGGATGGACGGCGAAGCTGTCGGCGATGATCAGCGACGCGCAGCGCTGCGGCGCCACGGTATGCATCGCGATCGCGATCACGCCGCCCAGCGACAGGCCGCAGACATGGGCGCGCCCGATCCCAAGCGCAGTCATCGCCGCAACCATCGACGCCGCGAAATCGTCGCGCGTCGCATATTCCACCAGGTCGCTTTCGCCGTAGCCTGGATAGTCGAGCGCCACCGCGCGCCTGGTCTTGCCGAAATGTTCGAGCTGCGGCCGCCACACGCTCTTGTCGGACCCGACGCCATGCAGGAACAGGATCGGCGTTGCATCGCCGCCGCCAGCCTCAATATATCCGATGCGCCCCCGCGCGGTCGCTATGCTCGCCATCGGCGACATCATGGGGTCGCGCGGCCGCACATTGCAAGTTAGGGTCCGCCCCATGACCAGCATGACCGTCAATGGCGAGGCAATCCACTACAAGCTCGATCCGGAAACGCCGCTGCTTTTCGCACTGCGCGAGGCGTCCAACCTCACCGGCACCAAGCACGGCTGCTACAGCGGCGACTGCGGCAGCTGCACGGTGATCGTCGACGGCCGCGCTGCCTTGTCGTGCCAATTGACCGTTGCCGCGGCCGAAGGCGCCGACATCACCACCATCGAAGGTCTGTCGGCCGACCGCGCGCATCCATTGCAGCAGGCATGGGCGGCGGAGCAGGTCAGCCAGTGCGGCCGCTGTGATCCCGGGTTCATCATGGCGCTTGCGGCGCTGATGCGGGCAACGCCCAACCCGGCCCCGGAGCAACTGGCGGCCCTGCCCAACATCTGCCGGTGCGGAGCGACTCCGCGGATCTTGAAGGCCGTGGCGAGAGCCGCGCAAGTCGCGGCGCCGCTGGGTCCTGTTGCCGGCCCGCCGGGCCCGGCGAATCCTGAACAAACGGAATCGGTTCGGTTAAGCAACGGCTCATCGTCCGAATCCCACATTCCACCCAACGGCACATGAAGTCGAAGGTTGGAGTAGAAGGTAATGCGTATACCAGTTTTTCCCTTGCTGATGGCCAGCGTTCTGATGCCGGTCGCGGCCCAGGCCGCGCCGGGCGGCTGGGGCACGCGCACCCACAGCGAGCGCTCAGAAAGCAATGACGACAAGCCCAAGGATCGGACGCAGCGCGTCGAGCAAGTCGAGCGCGTTGAGCGTTCGAACAGCGACACTCCCCCGGCCCATGCCGAGCGCGCGCAACGCAACGTCGAGGCCAATGCCGGCGAACAGCGTGTTCGCCACTCTGGCGGCGAGCAGGTGCAGCAGGTCGAGCAGGTCCAGCAGGTGGAACAGGTTGTGCGGGTTCGCCGCGGCGACCGCAGCAGCGACGGCGCCGCCCGCAGGATCCGGTGGACCGGCGAACAGCGCACGGCCCAGCAACAGCAACAGCAACAGCAGCAGCAGCAACAGCAACAGCAACAGCAGGACAGTGTCCAGGTCCACCGCGACCGCGGCGGGTTCGAGGGCCTGCACGACCGCATCGTCCGTAACGGCGACCGGGTCGACAGCAAGCACCGCTGGTCGCGCGACTGGCGGAACGACAACCACTATAATTGGTACAGCTACCGCAACCGTTACGGTTCCCTCTACCGGCTGGGCCGCTACAACGACCCGTACGGCTATGGCTATCGCCGTTTCTCGATCGGCTACAATCTTTGGCCGAGCTATTTCGGCTCGAACTATTGGCTGAACGATCCGTGGCAGTATCGCCTGCCGCCGGCCTACGGCCCATACCGTTGGGTGCGTTATTATGACGACGCGCTGCTGGTGAATATTTACGACGGCCAGGTCGTCGACGTGATCTACAACTTCTTCTGGTAGACTTGGGCTAGCAGTTGGTCGAAGGGGCGTTGCGGTGGACCGCGGCGCCCCTTTTGCCGTCGGCCATCCCGGGTGCGCACCGCTGTTGTGCGCCAATCAAGAGGTCGATGATGAATTTGAAGCTTGTCCTTGCCATTTCCGCTGCCGTCATTGCCCTGCCGGTCACTCCAGCCATTGCCCAGGCGGCACCGGCGGCGACGGCGCCGGTTGAAACCGCGCATGACCGGCTCTTCCGGCTGTTCAAGGAAAGCGACGAGGCCAGTCTCAAGCGCAACCCGATCAACGCGCTGTTTCGTGGCGACCTGCGCTACGCCGAACATCTCGGCGACAGCATAACCGACCAATATTATGCCGGCGAGCGCGCCGCCGCCGAGGCGGATCTCGCTGCGCTCCATTCGATCGATCGCGCCGCGCTCAATCAGACCGACCAGATTGCCTATGACGTCTTCGAATTTTCGACCACCGACACGCTGAAAGGCCTTCAGCCGGACATGCTGGCTCTGACCGCCGTCCGGCCGATGAACCATTTCTTCGGCTTTCACACTTTCTACCCGACCTTCGCCAGCGGCAAGGGCGCGGCGCCGTTCAAAACGCTCGCCGATTATGAGAACAACCTGAAGCGTCACGCCGAGTTCGTCATCTACCTCGACCGGGCGATCGGCCGCTTCCGCGAGGGCGAGAAGAGCGGCGTCGTCGAAACCAAGATGACCGTCCGCAACATGATCGAGCAGCTCGACACCCAGCTGGTCCAGAAGCCGGAGGACTCGCCATATTTCGGCCCGGTCAAGCAATTCCCCGACAGCATTGGCGCGGCCGACCGCGCCCGGCTGACGGCGGCCTATCGCGCGGCGATCGCCGATGAGCTCGATCCGGCGCTTTTTCGGCTGCGCGACTTCCTTAAGAACGAATATCTGCAGAACGCGCGCGACGGCTACGGCCTGATGTACATGAAGGGCGGCGACAAGCTGTACCGCTACTTGGTCCAGTCGACGACCACTCTGCCGCTGACGCCGGAAGAGATCCACGAGACCGGCCTCAAGGAAGTCGCCCGGATCACCGGCGAGATGGAGAAGGTCCGCAAGGAGGTCGGCTTCAAGGGGACCCTGCCGCAATTCTTCGACTATCTGAGGACCGACCCAAAGTTCAAGAAACCGACCCGCGAAGCGCTGACCCAAGGCTATTACGACATCGGTAAGGCGGTCGACGCCAAGCTTCCGGCCTATTTCTCGACGCTGCCCAAGGCGAAGCTCGACATCCGGCCCTACGAGCCGTTCCGCGAAAAGTTCGAGGCCGGCGGCAGCTATGAGCCGGGCACGCCCGATGCGTCACGCCCCGGCACCTTCTATTTCAATGCCTATGATCTGCCGTCGCGGACCACGCCGGGAATGACCACTCTTTATCTTCATGAGGGATCGCCAGGGCATCACTTCCAGATCAGCCTGGCGCAGGAGAATGGCGCACTTCCGCCGTTCATGCGGTTCGGCGGCAATACCGCCTTTGCCGAAGGCTGGGCGCTGTATGCCGAAACGCTGGGCTATGACATGGGCTTCTACAAGGACCCATATCAGCGCTTCGGCACATTGTCGGACGAAATGCTGCGGGCAATGCGGCTGGTGGTCGACACGGGCATCCACTCCAAGGGTTGGACCCGTGAACAGGCGATCGATTACATGCTGGCCCATTCGAACATGGGCAAGACCGATGCGACCGCCGAGGTCGAGCGCTACATCGCCATTCCAAGCCAGGCGCTGGCCTACAAGACCGGGGCGATGACCATCCAGCGCCTGCGGCGCAAGGCAGAGGCCGAGCTCGGGCCCAAGTTCGACATCCGCGAATTCCATGCCCAGGTGCTGATGACCGGCGCCCTGCCGCTCGCCATTTTGGAGCGGAAGATCGACCGCTGGATCGCTGCCAAAAAGGGTAGTTAGGGACGAGTGAGCGGGATGCTCAGCCCTGGGCGTCCCGCTCGTCGAGCCGCACCATCGGCTGGTTCTTGATCTCTTTTTTGACGAAGCTGGTCTCGTAGCGCCGGACCATTGGCCCCGCGGCCAGCTCGGCGTCGGCGAACGCATTGAATTCGGCCATGTCGCGGCAGGCGACCAGCAGCAGCATGTCGTCGCTACCGCTGACTTCCAGGCAAAGTTGGACCTCCGGGCGCGCTTTCAAGCGATTTCGAAACTCGTTGAAATGCGCTGCCTGCTCATGCTCGTGGAGCTGGAGGCGAACGATCGCGCGCAAGCGCCGGTCGACGATCTCCGCCGACAACAGGGCGACGGTGCGCGCGATCGCGCCGCTGTCTCTGAGGCGTCTGATCCGCCGTGCGATCGCCGATGGGGACAGCGCGACAAGCTCTGCCAGCTGATCGGCGGTACGGTCGGCATCCTCCTGCAGCGCATTTAGGAGCTTGAGGTCGAAACTGTCGAACATCTGTCGAACCTTGCCAAAATTTGGCACGAGCGCTAGTTGAATTGCGCCGCTTCGGCGGCCGGACTGGCGTATAGGTTACCCTAAGGGGTCAATGCCATGTTGTCGCGAATTGCAACATCGATCATTGCCGTATCGCTAGCGATTGCCACGCAGGCCTCGGCTGCAACTCCGGCGAATCACAAAAATTGCCCGTCCAAGGCGCTCCAGCATGCGAAGGTCGCCGCGGCCAAGCCCGCCACGTCAACCAAGTGGGGCGGTGGTGGCGCGGGCGCGCAAATGCGGCGCTCTCCCGACATCCAGATCCTTAGTTTCGGGCCCTAATCCTTCCCATTGAAGTTCGGTAAGCTCCATTTTTTGGCGCAATTTCGGTCGCTGCCGCGCGCTGCGCGCAAATATCCGCTCATTCAGGAAATCGTTCATCCGGCAGAAACCTGGATTCGGCCGAAAAGCGCGAAATGACGCACGAAATGGGAGGTTGTTATGCGTTTGAAGATGAATTTCTGCAGGATTTCGCTTTTGCTGACGGCTGCGGCAGTGCCGGCCGGAGCGCTAGTCGCGCAGGTCGCCACGCCAGCCGCCCAAGCGGGCGAAGCCGCGACCGGCGCCGCTGCATTGCCTCTTGAGCAAGGCGAGGGCCGGGCTGTTGCGACCAAGCTCGCCGACGATCTGCTGACGTCTTTCGTCTATCGCCAGCAGGCTATCCAATATGCCGATATGCTGCGCAGGAATGCGGCGGCGGGCCGCTACGATGGCGGCAATAGGGGCGACCTGGCCAGGCTGATTACTGACGATTTGCAGGCCGTCCACAAGGATGGGCATCTCCATGTTTCACCGGCCGAAGCCAGCCCCGGGCCCGGTTCGGGGCCGCGCGCTGAGGCGGCCGTCCCGCGCAAATTCCCGCCGTTGATCCAGTCGGCGAAAACGATCGCGCCGGGGATCGGCTATATCCGCTTCACTGCCTTCATGGGCCGCGACGAAGAGCTGGCCGCCATTCGCAAATGGCTCGCCGACAATCGCGACGCGCAGACGCTTATTTTCGATCTCCGCAACCATCATGGCGGCGGGCTCGACGAAATGGACGTGATCTTCCCCTATCTGTTCGCAGAGCGCACGCCGCTGGTGAAGATGGCCGTCGCCAAATACATCCATGATCAGGGGCGCTACTCGGCAGGCGACCGCCCGACGATCCAGACCGCAATCGAGGGCGACCAGGTCGTGGACACCCACTTCGCGATCCCGGGCGAGGACACGCCGCTGCGCAAAGCCAAGGTATATGTGCTGGTGTCGAATGCCACTGCGTCGGCCGCGGAGCATTTCGCGCTCGCCCTGAAGTCGACCGGCCGCGCCACCTTGATTGGCGAGCCGACGACGGGCGCCAACCATTTCGGCGGCAGCCAGCCGATCAGCGATCATTTCGCCGTGTGGATGCCCGTTGGACGGACCTATGACATCAAGACCGGCAAGGATTGGGAAGGCGGCGGCATTGCTCCCGACATCGCGATCGATCCGGCCCAGGCGCTAGTGGTGGCGCTTGAGAAGTCAGGCCTAAGCCATGACCAGGCGCTGGCGCTAAACTCGACGGAAGTCCCCGCTGAACCGGTTCACCGGGACAAGCTGAGATCGCGTTAGGCGACCGCTTCCTCGAGCGCTTCGGCGATCAGGCGGCGGCTGTTGTCGATCCCATAGAGGGCGATGAAGCTGCCCATGCGCGGGCCCTGGCTGGATCCGAGCAGCGTCTCGTACAGCGCCTGGAACCAGTGCCTCAGGCTTTCGAACGGGTGGCGCTTGCCGACCTCGAACACCACGTTCTGGATCTCGTCGCCGGGCGTGTCGGGCGAAAGCTTGGCTAGCTCGGCATCGAGATCCTTTAGCGCGTCGACTTCGTGACGGTTTGGCGCGCGCCGCTCCAGCGTCGGCGCCACGAAGTCTCGGGCATAGTTGACCGCCAGGCCGATCAAATTGTCGAGTTCGGGATCGGCCGCCGGCGATGTTCCCGGCGCATAGCGCTGGACGAAGCGCCAGGCGGTTTCCTTGTCGGCGACGCCGGGCAATGAGGCGAGGTTCAGCAGCAGCCCATAGGTCAACGGCAGCGTCTCAGTCGGCACCTTGCCGCCGTGGATGTGATGTACCGGGTTGCCCAGCTTCTGCTCGACCGGTTGGCCCGGATAATTGGCGCGGAACTGATAATATTCGTCGACCGCGCGGGGGATGACGCCGATGTGGAGGCTCTTGGCCTTGCGCGGCTCGCGATAGGCGAAAAAGGCCAGGCTCTCCTCATTGCCGTAGGTAAGCCAATCCTCGAGGCTAAGCCCATTGCCCTTCGACTTGGAGATTTTCTCGCCCTTTTCATCGAGGAACATCTCATAGTTGAAACCCTCGGGCGGCCGGCCTCCGATGACACGGGTGATCTTGCCCGACTGGATGACGCTGTCGATCAGGTCCTTGCCGGCCATTTCATAATCGACCCCGAGCGCAGTCCACCTCAGCGCCCAGTCGACCTTCCACTGCAGCTTCGACAGGCCCGACAGCGCCGATTGCTCGATTTCGGACTCGTCCTCGTCGGTGAAGGCGATGGTGCCTGCTTCGGCATCAACCACGCGGACCGGGACCTGCAGCACCTTGCCGGTGACCGGCGAGATCGGGAGCACCGGCGAATAAGTCTGCCGCCGCTCCTGGCGCAAGGTGGGTAACATCACGCCCAGGATTTCGTCCCATTTGCGCAGGACCTGCCGGATCGTCTCGTCGAACCGGCCGGAGGCATAATATTCGGTCGAGGAGGCAAAATCGTAGTCGAAGCCGAAGCGGTCGAGGAAGCGCCGCAGCATCGCATTATTGTGAGCAGCAAAGCTCTCATATTCGCCGAACGGGTCCGGCACCTTGGTCAGCGGGTGACCGAGGTACTTCGCCAGCAGTTCCTGGTTGGGGACGTTGTCGGGCACCTTGCGCAGCCCGTCCATGTCATCGCTGAACGCGATCAACCGTGTCGGCGCGCCGCCCGAGAGCTCCTCGAAGGCATGGCGGACCATGGTGGTCCGCAGAACCTCATTGAAAGTGCCGATGTGCGGCAGCCCGGAGGGTCCGTAGCCGGTTTCGAAGATTATCTCTTCACCCTTCGGCTTGCCCTCCGGCCAGCGCTTGAGCAACTTGCGCGCTTCCTCATAGGGCCAGGCCTTGCTTGTCATGGCCGCATTGCGGATCACTTCGTCGCTCAACTGTTGCCCTTTCGTTCCAGCCTGTTCATTGCTGGGCCTGTCGTGGCCGCTCCTTTGCCTCTTCCTGCCCTCCATGCAACCCATGCCGGCATCTGGATCGCCCTCGGGGGAGAAGTGCGCGAGGCTTCGCGCGGGGAGGCGATCGCCCGGCTGGCGGAGACGCCGCACATCATCCTGAATGCGCCACTGGTCGGCCAACGCCTCGGCTATCCCGATGTGTCCGGGCTCGACCTGCTTGAACTATTCGCCTTCATCCATCCCGCCCGTTTTGCCGTTCCGACCGTCTCCGGATTGGCCCGGGCTTGCGAGGTCGAGCCGCCGAATGACGACGCCCAGGCCGCAGGCACGTTGGTCCGAATCGCGGAATCGCTGCTCGATCGGCTGGCGGATTCCGACTGGCCGGAGCGCGAGGGCGCCTGGACCGCGAACGCATCCCTGACCCGGCTTGGCTGGACCTGGGCCCCGCTCGTCGGCAAGCGCCTCGCCAAGCCCGAGCGGGGCGAGCGGATGCTTTTCTCCCGGCTTCCGCAATGGGAAGAGCAGGGCGACCGGCCGCAACCCAAGACCGTCTCCATCCCGCCCGCCGACGCCGAGGCCAGGCTGGCGGAGCTGACCGGCAAGGGCTCCGAGCCGCGCGAAGGGCAGCGGGCCATGGCCGGCGAGACTGCGGCAATCTTCGCTCCGCGCTGTGCCTCGGGCGAGCCCAATTTGCTGCTGGCCGAGGCGGGCACGGGAATCGGCAAGACGCTCGCTTATCTTGCGCCGGCCTCGCTGTGGGCCGATCGGGCCCAGGGCACGGTCTGGGTTTCGACCTTTACCAAGGCGCTGCAGCGACAGCTGGATGCAGAGAGCCGCAGGCTGTTTCCCGATCCGGTGGAGCGCAACCGGCGGATCGTGATCCGCAAGGGGCGGGAGAATTATCTCTGCCTGCTCAATCTCGAGGACGCGATGCAGGGCGCGTTTGCCGGGCGTGCCGCCGTGCTGGCCCAGCTGGCCGGTCGATGGGCCGCCTATACCAAGGACGGGGACATGGTCGGCGGCGATCTGCCAGGCTGGCTGCCGAGCCTGTTTCGCCGGGCTGGCGCAGCCGCGCTCACCGACCGCCGCGGCGAATGCGTCTATGCCGGCTGCCCGCACTACCGGAAATGCTTCATTGAGCGGGCCGAGCGGGCCGGTCGGGAAGCCGACCTGGTGATCGCCAATCATGCGCTGGTGATGGTCAACGCCGCTCGCGGCCGGCCCGACGCGCCGACCCGGATCATTTTCGACGAGGGCCATCACCTGTTCGACGCGGCGGATTCCACCTTCTCCGCAGCATTGACCGGGCAGGAAGCGATAGAAATGCGCCGCTGGATTGTCGGGCCGGAGGGCAAGTCGCGCGGCCGACGCCGCGGCCTTGCGGCGCGGCTGCTCGACGTTTGCGCCTATGATGAAGCCGGTGCGCAGGCGCTGGATGCTGCGATCGAAGCGGCGCGCGCCCTACCCTCCGATGGCTGGCTCGGACGAGTCGCGGAAGGCGATCCGTTTGGCCCGCTCGAAGCGCTGTTCGCCGAGGTTCGCGGCACCGTCTATGCCCGGGCCAAGGCGCAGGAGGCCGGCTATGGCCTGGAGACCGAATTGGCCGAGCCTGACGGCAATCTTGTCACGGCGGCCGGCGCGGCAATGGAGGCGTTGGAATCGCTGGCGAAACCGCTCGCCACGCTGGGCCGCCGGCTGGAAGCCGTGCTGGAGGACGCGCCGGATTGGCTCGACAGCCAGGCTCGGGCGCGGGTCGAGGGCGCGATCAGCGGCCTCGCCTGGCGGCGCGAAACGCTGGCGGCATGGATCGCCTTGCTGGGCCGGGTGGGCGGCGTGGCCGATCCGGATTTCGTCGACTGGCTGGCGATCGAGCGGATCGAGGGCCGCGAATATGATGTAGGATTTCACCGCCACTGGCTCGATCCTACACGGCCGCTGGCCCGCGCCGTGCTGGAGCCCGCCCATGGCGTGCTGGTGACCTCCGCGACCCTGCGCGGAAGCGATGGCTGGGAGGGCGCCGAGGCACGGACCGGCGCACTGCATTTGCGTAATCCGGTCGGTCATTTCGAAGCGGCCAGCCCATTCGATTATGCCGAGCAGGCGGAGGTGCTGGTCGTCACCGATATCGGCCGCAACGACATCGGCGCGCTGGCGGGAGCATATGCCCGGCTGATTGAAGCCGCCGAAGGCGGGACGCTCGGGTTGTTCACCGCCATCCAGCGGCTGCGTGGCGTGCACGCCCGCATCGCCGACCGGCTAGCCCGGGCGGGTTTACCGCTGCTCGCCCAGCACGTCGACCCGATCGACACGGGCACATTGGTCGATATTTTCCGAGACGATCCGCACGCTTCATTGCTCGGCACCGATGCGCTTCGCGACGGCGTCGATGTCCCCGGCGAATCGCTTCGGCTGGTGGTCATGGAAAGGGTGCCCTGGCCGCGGCCGACCGTTCTTCACGCAGCGCGCAAGCTGGCCAATGGCGGCAGTTCCTATGACGACAGGGTGGTGCGAGCCAGGCTCGCCCAAGCATTTGGCCGGCTGATCCGCAGGCAAGGAGACAGGGGCCTGTTCGTGATCCTGTCGAGCGCATTACCGTCGCGGCTCTTGACGGCATTCCCGCCCGAAGTCGCGGTATCCCGTGTCCCGCTCGAAGTGGCGCTGGCCCGTGTTCGAACGAAGCTATTTGGCTCGGTCCGCGTTGAACCGGCGGAGACTGTCACATGAAGAGCCTGACCCTGTTCCGCCATGCCAAGACCGAGCGCGATGCCGATAGCGGGCGCGACTTCGACCGGCGGCTGATCGAACGAGGTCAGCGGGACTCCAGACGCATGGGGCAGGAAATCAGCAAATTAGGCCTATCCTTCGACCTCGTCCTGTCGAGCCCGGCGGCGAGGGCGTCCGAGACCGCGGAGCTCGCCGGCCTGTCGCCCCGCTACGACGAACGAATTTATGACGCCTCAACGGGCGACTTATTGACCCTCACCCAGCAGACCTCGAACGAGATTAATCGCCTGGCGATGGTTGGTCACAATCCGGGATTTGAAAGGCTGGCTTCGAAGCTCCTTGGAGGCGACATTGAAATGCCGACCGGCTCAGTGGTCGAAATCGCACTCCCGATCGATCACTGGCAGGACGCTGGCAACGGCGGCGGACAACTGGTCCGCTTCTTGAAGCCAAAACAACTGGACTAGCTGTCGAGAGCTGCCGCGAGGCGGTGGCGGAGAGCCTTCAACCGATCGATGTCGATCCGCCCCTGTTCCTCCGGAATCGGCGTATCGACCCCGTATGAAGGTTGCGGAACCATGTTCACCGGAGTCAAAACGAGCGGCTCCTCGTTGATTTCGCTCCTGGAGCGAAGCAGCTTTTGCACGCCTTTGATCGTGTAGCCTTCCTCATTGAGGAGGCGGTGAATGCGCCTGGCCAGCGCAACGTCAGCAGGGCGGTAATAGCGGCGGTTGCCGGCGCGCTGCAGCGGCCGAAGCTGTGGGAATTTCGTCTCCCAATATCGCAATATATGCTGGGCGACGCCAAGCTCGGCGGAAAGCTCGCCGATTGTGCGGAAGGCGTCCGGAGCCTTTTCGCCGGTCGCCATGCCGGCCGCTACTTGGCGATCCGATCGCGCATGATCTGGCTGGCGCGGAAGGTCATTACGCGCCGGGGAGCGATCGGTACCTCAATGCCGGTCTTCGGATTGCGGCCAACCCGCTGACCCTTGTCGCGCAGGATGAAGGTGCCGAAACCGGAGATTTTCACATTCTGGCCGACGCCCAATGCGTGGCACATGTGATGGAGCACCCGCTCGACGATTCCGGCGCTTTCCGCGCGCGACACGCCAAGCCGATTGTGGACGATGTCGGACAGGTCGGCGCGGGTCAGTGTGCCCGCATGCAAACCATCGGTCGAACGGGCAACACCCGCGTCTGCCATGATAATCTCCGCCCCCTAGAAAAGCGTCAGTCTCGGTTATTCGTTACGCTATCGCAAAGCCCTGCGTCCCGCAATTCAACTTTTGGCAGATTTTCCTTGGCATTCAATAGCGGAGAGCGGCCGCGCCCCAAGTAAAACCTCCACCCATCGCTTCGAGCACCAAAAGATCGCCGCGCTTGATGCGGCCGTCGCGGACCGCCGTGTCGAGCGCCAGCGGTACCGACGCAGCCGAGGTATTGGCATGCCGGTCAACCGTGACGATCACTTTTTCGGGAGCAAGACTCAGTTTCCTGGCCGTCGCGTCTAGGATCCGGGCATTGGCCTGGTGCGGCACCACCCAGTCGATGTCCGCAATGCCGAGTTCCGCATCCGACAGGACTTCACCCAACACATCGGCCAGATTGACCACTGCATGCCGGAAGACCTCGCGTCCCTTCATGCGCAGCTTGCCGACGGTGCCGGTAGTTGATGGGCCGCCGTCGACGAACAGCAGGCCATTGTGCCGGCCGTCGGCATGAAGCCGGGTCGAGAGGATGCCCGTTTCGCCTTCTTCCGCCTCAAGTACCACCGCGCCGGCTCCGTCGCCGAACAGCACGCAGGTCGTGCGGTCCTCCCAGTCGAGGATTCGGCTGAAGGTTTCCGATCCGATCACTAATGCCCGCTTGGCGTTGCCGCCCCGCAGCATCGAGTCGGCCACGGTCAGTGCGTAAAGGAAGCCGGTGCATACCGCGTGGACGTCGAATGCAATGCAATCGTCGATGCCGAGCAGCGCCTGAACCTTGGTCGCCGATGACGGGAACGTCTGGTCGGGTGTGGCGGTAGCCAGAACGATGAGGCCGATGTCGTTGGGTGCCATGCCCGCAGCCTCGAGCGCCTTGCGGCAGGCGTCGACGGCTAGCGTCGCGGTAGTTTCGCCGTCGGCGGCAATATAGCGGCTGCGGATGCCGGTCCGTTCGACGATCCATTCGTCGGACGTATCGACCCGCTCCGCCAGCTCGGCATTGTCAACGCGTCGATCCGGCAGGGCCGATCCGGTGCCTTTGACGACGGAGCGAAGGGTCATTCAGAGGCCTCACCATTGAACGCGTGGGCCCGGAAATTATCGAGGTCTTCACCGATTTTCCGGGTAATATCGTTGCGGACCATCGACGCAGCGACCCCGATCGCATTGGCGACGCCCTTATAGTTGGCGCCTCCATGGCTCTTCACCACCAGGCCATTCAAGCCCAAAAATACCGCGCCATTATGATTATTGGGATCGAGGTGAACCTTGAGCAGGTTCAGGGCCGGCTTCGACAATGCGAAACCGGCCTTTGAACGAAGCGACGATGTAAAGGCGCGGCGTAGCAGATCGGTCACGAAGCGCGCCGTCCCTTCCGCGGTCTTCAAGGCGATGTTGCCCGAAAAACCGTCCGTGACGACCACGTCGAGGTCGCCGCGGCTCAGCCGGTCGCCCTCGGTAAAGCCCTCAAATCGCAGTGGCAGATAGTCGGCGTCGCGCAGCAGCGCCGCGGCTTCCTTGAGCTCGTCGGTTCCCTTGAGTTCTTCGGTGCCGATGTTGAGCAGCTTCACTCGCGGCTTGGCGATTCCCAGCACGGTTCTCGCATAAGCCGAGCCCATCACTGCGAATTGCACCAGATTCTGTGCGTCACACTCGGTGTTGGCGCCCAGGTCGAGCATCACGCAATCCGTTGTGCCAAGCGTCGGCAGCAGCGCGGCCAACGCCGGCCGGTCGATGCCGGGCATCGTCCGTAGCGCCAGCTTGGCCATCGCCATCAGCGCGCCGGTATTGCCGCCGGACAGGGCAGCATTTGCCTGGCCTTCCTTTACGGCGTTGATCGCCAACCCCATCGATGTGGTCTTGGCGCGGCGAATTGCCTGGCTCGGCTTTTCGGAGGCATGAATTGAGTCGGTGCAGTGGTGGAGCGAGACCGCATCGACCAGCGGCTGATGCTTTGCCAGTTCAGGGGCGATTTGGGCTTCATCGCCGAAAAGGTCGAATCGAAGCGATCGATCCTTGCGGCGCGCGCGGGCCATCCCGGCGATCATCACCGCCGGGCCAATGTCACCTCCCATGGCGTCAATCGCGATGCGCGGGCTCACGGCCATGCGTGGGATGCCCCGGTCCGCGTTGCCGCTCAGGCCTCGGTCGAAACGATCTCGCGGCCGTTATAATGGCCGCAGGCCGAGCAAAGGTTGTGCGGGAGCTTCAGCTCGCCGCAGTTCGGGCACTCCTGGAAGCTGGCCGGGCTCAGCGCGTGATGGCTGCGGCGCATGTTCCGCTTCGAGGGCGATGTTTTTCTCTTAGGGACGGCCATCTCGGCTCTTCCTTAAATCTCTGCCAAAAAAATTGGCGACTCTCCTCGCCCTGCTCATCGGGTGAACCCGCGGCGGCGGCCGGATCGTCGCGAACGAAGGCGCCCTATAGCGGAATCAGACGGAGACGCAAGCGGTTCAGGCGCGCTGCAGCACGCGATCTCCGACGAACGGATTGGTCGCCCGCTCATGGCCAAAGGTCGACATCGGCCCATGACCGGGCACGAAGTGAGTGTCGTCGCCCATCGGCCAAAGGCGCTGGGTGATCGAATCGAGCAGTTGCTGGTGATTGCCGCGCGGGAAGTCGGTCCGCCCGATCGATCCCTGAAACAGGACGTCGCCGACGATCGCGAGCTTCGATTCGGGATGGTGGAACACGACATGGCCGGGGGTGTGGCCCGGGCAATGGCGGACGTTGAAGGTCAGCTTGCCGACCGTGACCGTGTCCCCGTCAACCAGATAGCGATCCGACTGGAACGGCTTGCCGGCAATGCCGTAGCGATGCCCGTCGTCCTCCAGCCGGGCGATCCAGAACAGATCCTCTTCGTGCGGACCTTCGATCGGCACGCCCAGCTCCTGAGCCAGGATCCCGGCCTGTCCGCAATGGTCGATGTGGCCATGCGTCAGCAGGATCTTCTCGATCTTCACGCCATGCTGGGCGGCGGCGGCCTTGAGTCGGGGGAGATCGCCGCCGGGATCGACAAAGGCGCCGAGCATCGTCTCGGTGCACCACAGCAGCGTGCAATTCTGCTGCAGCGGAGTCACCGGGACGATTGCTGCGCGGAGCGGCTGGTCGGTCATTTGGCCGGTTCGACCTTGGCCATGGACGGAGCAGTGGTTTCCAAAGAGCGCGATACCGCCTCGGCCTGGCGGAGGACGCGGAGGACATTGCCGCCGGCCAGCTTCTGTAGGTTTTCGTCGCTCCAGCCGCGGCGGATCAGCTCGGCGAACAGGTTGGGGTAGTCCTGGACGCCGGTCAGGTCCGCGGGGGTGTAGGGAATGCCGTCGAGGTCAGCCCCGATCCCGACATGGTCGTAGCCCGCCACCTTGGCGACATGCTCGATATGGTCGGCGACAGTAGAGACGGTGACGGCCGGCCGCGGGTGGGCGGCCTCCCATGCCTTCAGGCCCGCCTCGACCTCCTTCGTGCTGTTGCGGTGAAAGACCTTGAGCCTGGCCTCCTCGGCATTCTTCTCGGCGCCCCAATGCCACACCGCGTCCGAGACGAAGTCCGGCACGCAGTTGACCATCACCACGCCGCCATTGGCCGGAAGCAGCTGGAGCACCTCGTCCGGGACGTTGCGAAGATGGCCGACCAGCCCACGAGCCGACGAGTGGGAGAAGATGACCGGCGCTCGGCTGGCGGCGATGGCGTCCTTCATCGTGTCGGCCGAGACGTGGCTCAGGTCGACCAGCATGCCAAGCCGGTTCATCTCGTGCACGACCTCGACTCCGAAAGGACTGAGGCCGCCATATTTGGGATCGTCGGTGGCGCTGTCGGCCCATTCGGTGGTCTGGTTGTGGGTTAGCGTCATGTAGCGCGCGCCGAGGCGGTAAAACTGGCGGAGCGCCGCCAGCGAGCCGCCGATCTGGCGCCCGCCCTCGATCCCGATCAGCGAGGCGACCTTGCCCTTCTTGTGGATGCGGACGACGTCATCGGCGGTGAGGGCGCGCTCGAGGTCGCCCGGATAGGCGGCGATCATGCGATCGACGATGTCGATCTGCTCGATCGTGCGGCGGATGGCTTCGTCGCCGGTAAGCGTGCCGTCGATATAGACCGACCAGAACTGACCGCCAACGCGGCCGGCATGAAGCCGGGCCATGTCGGTCATCAGCGGGTGGTCGGGCCATTTGTCGGTGCCGCTGGCGAGGTTGGCGACACTGTAGCCGTGATTTTCCTGCAGCTGCTCTGCGATGTCGTTGTGGCCGTCGATCAGCGGCGTCTTTTTGAGGATGCGGTCGATCCGCGCCTGGACCTTGGGGTCGATCGGCTGCTGGGCGTGAGCGGCGGTGGACACAAGCAGTGCAGCGAGAAGCAAGGCAGAGCGCATCTAGTCAAACCCTTCGATCGTGGAGGTCCGAGGCTTTACGGAGCAAGGTCAAGCAGGGCAATGGCAGGGCATGTGGCTGCTGTTCGACGATGCGCGGGAAGGGGGAGCCGCTCCCCGGCTTTATGCCGGCCCGGCCGAAGTCATCGCCGCAAGCGAAATTGGCGACGTCATCCCTGCGCTGGAGCGGATCCGCGCCGGGCTGAGGGCGGGCAAGCATGCCGCCGGCTATCTCGCCTACGAGGCCGGACATGCGTTCGATCCCAAGCTTTCCGACAGCGCGCGGCAGGGCGAGGGGCCGCTGCTCTGTTTCGGACTGTTCGATCGCTACGAAACGCCGGACCTGGCTACGCTCTTGCCGCCGGCCGACGGTGCCTATGCCGGACCGGTTCGGCCCCGGATTGCCAGGAGCGACTATGAGGAGGCCGTGCTCCAGGTCCGCGAGCATCTGTTTGCGGGCGACTTCTACCAGGCCAACCTGACCTTTGGCTGCGACGTCGCGGTCGCGGGCGATCCGCTGGCGCTCTACGCGCGGCTGCGGCGGTCGGCGATGGCCGGATGGGGCGGCGTCATTCGTCATGACGAGGCGGCCATCGTCTCGCTGTCGCCCGAACAATTCTTCACCATCCGCGGCGGAATTATCGAAGCCCGGCCGATGAAGGGAACCGCGCCGCGCCTGGCGGATCCGGAAGCGGATCGGGCAATTGCCAAGGATCTGGCGACGGACGAAAAGCAGCGTGCCGAGAATCTGATGATCGTCGACTTGATGCGCAACGACCTCGCCCGCGTCTCGGTGCCGGGCAGCGTCGAGGTGCCGGAGCTGTTCGCCGTCGAAACCTACCCCACGCTCCACCAGATGGTCAGCCGGATCACCGCCCGGCTGCGCGTCGAATGCGACGCGATCGACGTCATTCGAACGATCTTCCCCTGCGGCTCGGTAACCGGTGCGCCCAAGGTGGCGGCGATCAAGGCGTTGACCGGGCTCGAGCCGGAGCCGCGCGGGGCCTACACCGGCTCGATGGGGTGGATTGAGCCTACCCATCATGGCGAACCGGGAGACGCGTCCTTCAACGTGCTGATCCGTACGCTTGAATGGCGCCATGGAGCGGCGAAAGCGCGGCTCGGCCTCGGTTCGGGGCTTGTGGTCGACAGCGTCACACGCGATGAATGGGCCGAGTGCCTTCTGAAGGGGGATTTCGTGCGGCGAGAGGCCCAGGATTTTGATCTGATCGAGACCATGGGGTTCGACCCCAGCGAAGGCATCGTCGAGCTGGAGCGGCACCTCGACCGGATGAAGACGTCTTCCGCGGACCTGGATTTCAAGTTCGATCGCCATGCCGCGCGCAACGAGCTGCAGGCGGCGACCTTCGGCCGCAAGCAACGGGCGATGGTGAGGCTGCTGCTGTCGCGAACCGGCGCGATGGCGATCCAGGTGAAGCGCTATGACGATCCGGACGAACTGCCAGTGTCGGTTGCGGTTCGTCCGCTACCGGTCGATCCGAGCGACTTCCGGTTGCGCTACAAGACGACCGACCGCCGCTTCCTCGACCAGGCGAGGCAAGGCGAACAGGCCTATGAGACCATCTTCACCGATCCCGACGGCCAGCTGACCGAAGGCAGCCGCACCAACATCTTCGTCGATCGCGGCGGCAAGCTGCTGACCCCGCCGCTGACCCGCGGGATCATGCCGGGTATCCTTCGCGCCAAGCTGATCGAGGAAGGGCAGGCCGAGGAAGGCGATTTGACGCCCGACGACCTCAAAGGCGGATTTTATATTGGTAATATCGTGCGAGGCTTGATTCCGGCGCGGTTGGCCTAGGCGACCGACGAGATAGGGAGTTCCCCGGCCTTCGCCGGGGAGCGATCAGGCGGCGATCGGGAAGCGGAGCAGGCGGTCGGATGAGGGGACCAGCGCCGAGGCGCCGGGGCCGACCTTCTTCAAGATTTCGGGATGGCCGGCGTCGAGTCCGCCGGTGAAGGCGCCGTAGGCGGGCAGGATCAGCTTGGTGGCGCTGGCGACGAAGCAGCGGCGGGAGACGTGCCGCCCCCGCAGGCTCATGCGGAGCTTGGGGTGGAAGTGCCCGGACATTTCGGGGCGCGAATCGTCCTGATCGGCCTCATGTCGGAGGATGATGCCGCCGACCTCGCACTCTTCCTCAATCCGACCGCCGCAATGGTCGATGAAGCCGGAGTCGTGGTTGCCGACGATCCAGATCCAGTCGACCCGCGAGGTCAAGGAGTTGAGCAATTCCCGCGCCGCGACCGGCAAGCGCTCGCAGCCGAACCGGTCGTGGAAGCTGTCTCCGAGGCAGTAGAGGCGCCTTGCGCCCGTCCGTTCGATTTCGCCCTCAAGCGCCTGGAGCGTCGCCTGGCTGTCGTAGGGCGGCAGGAACTGGCCGAGACGGGCGAACCAGCTGGCCTTTTCGAGGTGCAGGTCCGCGACCAGCAGCGCTTCCTCGGCCGGCCAATGGAGCGCGCCCTCGGGGCTGGCGAAGAAGTCGTGACCGGCGAACGAAAGGGGAACCATGGAAAGGGCAATACTCAACCCGTCATTCCTGCGAAAGCAGGAATCCACCTACACCTAAGTCGTTAGAATAAAGGTGGATCCCGGATCCAGTCCGGGATGACGACTTAGGGTTCGATCCCCATCACATGATCGCGCAGTGCCCTGGCGTCGTGGAGTGCGTTGTGCGGCACGACGCTGTTGGCGGCGGTCGAAAAGCCGTGCAGCGGCACGAAGTGGAGGCTGAGCGGCGGCATCGGCACCATCAGGCCGGGTCCGGTGACCAGCAGCATCGAGAGCTGCGCGAGGTCCTCGGGCCAATCGGCGACGATGTCCGGCGCCTCGTCGTGCGCCAGCCAGGCGGCCAATGCGCTCGCCGCCGCCGGGCGGGACAGTCGCGGGCCGGCCAGGCCTTCGGGCACCATGTCGAGGAACGGAATGACGTGACGCTCGACCCAGGGATCGAGCGGCGCATCGCATGAGAGCGTGACGTAAAACTCCTCGCCGCCGTCCTCCGGCACCAGGGCGAGGCTTAGCAGCGCTCCGCCAAATCCATTATATTCGGTGTCGAGAAAGTAGCGCATTCGCCGCCACTCTGGACGAGTGCGCCCGAACGTTCCAGTCTGGGATCAGTGAATCCAAATCAGGGGGATGCAATGAGCTTCAGACGCTTCATGCTGGCGGCCACCGCGATGGCCTTGGTCATTCCTTCGGCGGCTATCGCCAAGCCGGACGATCCGGGACGGGAGAAGGTGGTCGCGGCGATCAAGGCCGATCATGACGCGTCGATCGAGCGCCTGCGCAAATGGATCGCGCTTCCGACCATCGCCAATATGGGAATCAATCATAAGGAAGGCGCCGAATATATGCGCCAGCTGGCGCTCGACGCGGGCTTCCAGCAGGCCAAGGTGGTCAGCACCGACGGCGTGCCGGGGGTGTTCGCGACACTCGATGCCGGCGCCAAGGACACTCTGGCGATCTACTTCATGTACGACGTCAAACACTACGATCCGGCGGAATGGTCGTCGCCGCCGCTGGAAGGCCGGATCGTCGACCGGCCGGGCGAAGGAAAAGCGCTAATCGGCCGCGGAGCGGTCAACCAGAAGGGCCCGGAGACCGCCTTCCTGACCGCCCTCAGGGCTTTCAAGACGGCGGGAGTGAAGCTGCCGGTCAATCTGGTGTTCGTAGCGGAGGGCGAGGAGGAGATCGGATCGACCCACTTTTCGCAGGTCGTCACCCAGCCCGAAGTGCGCGCGGCACTGGAAAAATCGGTGGGGATCATCATCCCGTCGGCGAGCCAGTCGGTCGACGGCGGGGTGACCCTTTCGCTCGGCGCGAAGGGCGTGATCGAACTGCAATTGATTTCGAGCGGCGAGAAATGGGGCCGCGGACCCAACAAGGACATCCATTCGAGCCTCAAGGCCAATGTCGACAGCCCGGTATGGCACCTGATCAAGGCGCTCAACACGCTGGTTTCGGAAGACGGCCAAACGCCGGCGATCGACGGCTGGTATGAGAATGTGAAGCCGCTGACGGCGCGGCAGAAAGAGCTGATTGCCGCCGACGTCGCCGCCAACAGCGAGGCCGACGACATGAAGGTGCTGGGCATCAAGCATTGGTACAAGGATGAAGATTACCTGACTTCCCAATACCGGCTGGCCGGGCAGCCGACCGTCAATATCCAGGGGCTGGTCAGCGGCTATATGGGGCCCGGCGGCAAGACCGTCCTGCCCGGGCGGGCCGAGGCCAAGCTCGACCTTCGGCTGGTCCCGGACATGACCAGGGACGAAGCGGTGTCAAAGCTCAAGGCCCATCTCGCCAAGCGCGGCTTCGGCGACATCGAGGTCAATGTCAGCGGCGGCTACAGCCCGACCCAGACCGACGAGAACAGCCGGCTGATCAAGGCCGAACAGTCGACGCTGGCCTCATCCCAAATTCCGATGACGATGTCGGCGCGCTCGGCCGGAAGCTGGCCCGGCGTGGTGTTCACCGGTCCGCCGTTGCAGCTGGCGGCCGGCCAGTTCGGCGGCGGGCGCGGTGGCGGCGCCCACGCACCCGACGAATGGCTGCTGGTCGACAGCAGCAACCCCAAGGTGCTGGGATTCGACGGGCAGGCGATCCTCTACGCCGATTTCCTCTACGAGGTGGCGCGGACGGCGAAGGCGAAGCGCTAGTTCGCCGGGAGCGCCGAACAATCGTCCGAGGGGAGCGGCTTGCCTTCACGGCAACGCTTCTCCCTTTCCCGGGCTTCCTTGCCGGCCCTTTCCTCGGCCTTGCGCAACTCGCGCCCGCGCTTTTCGTCGGCTTCGGACTGGCTGGTCGTCGCGGCATCGACGCCGGCCGACACCACCTTGACCGGCAGGGTGACGACTTCGACCGCGGTGCTGGCGATGGTGGTGCAGCCGGCAAGGGGGAGCAAAAGGACAGGCAGGAGGGCGCGCATTCAACGCTGGTAGCGGCCCGCAGCTTGAGGCGGAATGAATTAATCCACCCGCATTGCTTCTTCGGCCAGCGCTTCGGCCTCGACCAGCAACGCTTCGTCGGCGGTCCCCTCCGGCGCCGCCTCGCGGCCGACGATCACCATCAGCGGCACCGCCATCGGAGTGATCCGGTCGACCTCGACATGGACCATGGTCGCCGCCGCCCGGTCGACCAGCCGCACCAGCCGGCCAAGCTCGGTCATGCGGGTTCGGGCATCGTCCCAGGCGGCGCGGAGCAGCAAATGGTCGGGCTCGTACTTGCGCAGGACGTCATAGATGAGGTCGGTCGAGAAGCTGACCTGCCGGCCGGTCTTGCGCTTGCCCGGGTGCTGCCGCTCGACTAGCCCGCCGATCACCGCCACCTCGCGGAAAGCGTTCTTGAGCAGGTAGGAGCGCTCGAGCCATTGGGTGAATTCATGCTCGAGGATGTCGGGGGAGAATAAAGACTGCGGGTCGGTCACCGGCTCCAGCCCGTAGCAGGCGAGGCCATAATCGTTGGCGACGAAACCGAGCGGCTTGAGGCCGGCATTCTCCATTCGCTTGGTCAGCAGCATGCCGAGCGACTGGTGCGCGTTCCACCCTTCGAAGCTGTAGGCGACCATGTAGTGGCGGCCTTCGTGGGGAAAGGTTTCCACCAGCAGCTGGTGCGGTTCGGGCAGCATCGAGCGCTCCGACTGCACCTCGAGCCATTCGCTGACGTCGTCGGGGAAACGGTGCCAGTCGTTGCGGTCGGCCAACATGGCCCGGACGCGGTTGGCGAGGTGGGTCGACATCGACATGCGCTGGCCGCCGTAGGTGACGATCCGCGCCGATTTCTTCGACGCCTGGACGATGATGTCGGTGTCCTTGAGCGACAGCACTTCGAGGCTCAAACCGGCGAAGAAGAAATGGTCGCCGGGGGTGAGGGTCGAGGCGAAGCCCTCCTCGACCGTGCCGAGCCGGCGCCCGCCCTTGAAGCGCACGTCCATCAGCGGCTGCTCGACGATCACGCCGGCGTTCATCCGGTGCTGCTGGGCGATCGCCGGCCTAGCTAGGCGCCAGCGGCCGGGGGCTTCTTCGACGATCCGCCGGAAGCGGTCGTAGGCGCGCAGGGCATAGCCGCCGGTGGCGACGAAATTGAGGATGTCGCGGAAGGTCTCGTCCCTGAGGCCCGCATAGGGCGCGGCGGAGCGGATTTCGGCGAGCAGTTCCGACTCGTCGAACGGCCCGGCGCAGGCGACGGCCAGCACATGCTGGGCGAGGACGTCGAGGGTGCCGGGGCGGAAAATGTCGGGATCGAGCTCGCCGTCGTCGATCGCGTCGAGCGCGGCCCGGGCCTCGAGATATTCGAACCGGTTGCCGGGGACGATCATGCCCCTGCTCGGCTCGTCGAGCCGGTGGTTGGCGCGCCCGATCCGTTGCAGCAGGCGCGACGAACCCTTGGGCGCGCCCATCTGGATGACGAGGTCGATGTCGCCCCAGTCGATGCCGAGGTCCAGCGAAGCGGTGGCGACCAGCGCGCGGATCTTGCCCTCGGCCATCGCGCCCTCGATCTTGCGGCGTGCTTCGACCGCCAGGCTGCCGTGGTGGATGCCGATCGGCAGCGACTGGTCGTTGATCGACCAGAGCTTCTGGAAGGTCAGCTCGGCAAGGCCGCGGGTGTTGCAGAAGACCAGCGTGATCCGGTGCTGCTCGATCAGGCGCATCACGTCGCGCGCTGCGTGGTAGCCGGAGTGGCCGGCCCAAGGGATGCGGTTCTCGGGGATCAGGATCGAAAGGTCGGGATCGGCACCGGGATCGCCCCTGACCAGCCGGACCAGGTCGAGATCGGCGTCGGGGGCGAGCCAGCTGCGATAGGCGTCGGGATCGGCGACGGTGGCGCTGAGGCCGACGCGGCGGTGAGCGGGGGCGAGCGCCAGCAGGCGGGACAGGGAGAGGGCGAGCAGGTCGCCCCGCTTGTCGCGGGCGAAAGCGTGGATCTCGTCGACCACGACGGTCTTGAGATTCTCGAACAGCAGGCTGCTGTCGGGGTAACTGAGCAGCAGGCTGAGACTCTCCGGGGTGGTCAGAAGGATCTGCGGCGGCCTGATGCGCTGGCGGGCCTTGCGGTCGGACGGGGTGTCGCCGGTGCGGGTCTCGACGCGGATGTCGAGGCCCATCTCCTCGATCGGGCTGAGGAGGTTGCGCTGGACGTCGACCGCCAGCGCCTTGAGCGGCGAGATGTAGAGGGTATGGAGGCCTTCGGCCGGATTTACGACCAGGTCGGCGATGGTGGGGAGAAAGCCGGCCAGCGTCTTGCCGGCGCCGGTCGCCGCGACCAGCAGCGCATGCTTGCCCGCGCGTGCGGCGTCGAGCATCTCCAGCTGGTGCCGGCGAGGCTGCCAGCCGCGGCTCGCGAACCATTGCTCGACAATTGGGGGAAGGGCACTCACATGGGCGATATGGCGCGCCTCGGCAGCTGGATCGAGCCTTTTCCGGAAGGCATTTACGTGAAACCGGCGGATGCCTGGGTCGATCCGTCGCGGCCCAAGGATCGCGCGCTGATCACCCACGGCCATGCCGACCATGCGCGGGGCGGGCATGGCGAAGTATGGGCGACGCCCGAGACGCTGGCGATCATGGACGCGCGATATGGCGAGCAGCGGGGCGCCCAAGTCGGCTATGGCGAGACGGTGCGGATCGGCGAGGTCGACGTCAGCTTCGTGCCGGCCGGCCATGTGCTGGGATCGGCGCAGATATTGCTCGAGCATCGCGGGGAGCGGGTGGTGGTGTCGGGCGATTACAAGCGGCGCGACGATCCGACCTGTCCGCCGTTCGTGGTGACGCCGTGCGACATCTTCATCAGCGAGGCGACGTTCGGCCTGCCGGTGTTCCGCCATCCCGACACCGGGAGCGAGATCGACCGGCTGCTGCATCGATTGAGGGCCGAGCCGGGCCGCTGCGTGCTGGTCGGCGCCTATGCGCTGGGCAAGGCGCAGCGGGTGATCATGGAGCTGCGCGCGCGCGGTTATGGGGAACCGATCTACATCCATGGCGCGCTGGAGCGGCTGTGCCGCCTGTATGAGGAGCTAGGCGTGCCGCTCGGCGAGTTGAGGCCGGCGACCGGCGTTCCAAAGGCGGAGCTTCAGGACAAGATCATCCTCTGCCCGCCGGGCGCGCTCAACGACCGCTGGTCCCGGCGGCTGCCCGACCCGATCACGGCGATGGCCTCGGGCTGGATGCGGATCCGCCAGCGCGCCCGGCAGCGCAACGTCGAGCTGCCGCTCGTTATCTCAGATCACGCCGACTGGGACGAGCTGACCCGGACGATCCGCGAGGTCGCTCCCAAGGAGGTGTGGATCACCCATGGCCGCGAGGACGCGCTGATGCATTGGTGCCAATTGCACCAGATCAAGGCGCGGGAGCTGAACCTGGTCGGCTATGAGGATGAAGACGACTAAAAGTCTTCCGAGTCCGGTTCTGCCATTTCGGAAATTTCATGAAGCGCTCGATGCGCCCGCTCACGGTCGATCACGAGCGCAGCGGTCTGGGTAATGAGATCGACAAGGGCGAGGTCGCTCACTTTCGGTTCGCGCGGTTCACGATGATACATGGCGAAGGTGCCCAGCACTCGACGGCCACGGGTGAGAATTGGGATCGACCAGCAGGCGCGAAGGCCGTGCGGCAGGGCGACCGCCTTATACTCTGCCCACAGCGGGTCATTGGCGATGTCTGAAACGAAAACCGGTGCGGCTGTGTAAGCAGCGGTACCGCAGGATCCCGCACATGGCCCGATTTCGGCGCCGTCGATCGCTTCCAAATATTCGCGGGGGAGGCTTGGACCCGCGCCATGTCGAAGGTGCTTTCCATCAAGGTCGAGCAGCAGGATGGATCCCAAGACTTGGGTTTGCGACGTCGACTCGATGATCTTGATGAGTGCGCTCAATGTCCGTTCGAGCGGGCTATCGCCGATCGCAAGCTCGAGCACTCGATTGTGGGCCAAACGGAGTTCTTCGCTCCGCTTATCTTCCGAAACATTGTGGCCAAGAATGAGAATGCCGGAAACCCCACCGTCCGCATCCCGGAACGGCTGGAGCAGGAGGTCGACGAATTTCTCTTCGCACCAACCGCCTGGCAAGTTGACGCGTATCGACACGGCTCGCCCAACGAAAGGCTCGCCCGAACGCTTGGCTTCGTCCACCAAATCGAAAAGGGCCTGCTCCACAATTTCCGGCACTGCTTCGATAAGGCTCTTGCCGACGATGTCGCTTCTCTCAACCAGCTCCTCGAACGCGCGGTTTGCGAAGGTAAAGCGGTGATCGCTGCCCTCGAGGATTGCCATGAATCCTGGCGCCTCCGCGAACATCTGCTGCAGCCAGTTACGCTCGACATCTCCGGCCATTTTGGCGCTGGTCATGGCAAGCTGTTGAGGCATGAGTCGGTCATAGCCAATCCGGCGGCTCTGGTCACGCCGCCTTCAATTACAGGCGTACGAAGCCCCGCGGCCAATGGTCCTGGTCGACTTCATATTGCTCGATCGAGAAGCCGTCCGCTTCGTCGGCGAAACCGGGCAATTGGCGCGATCGCTCCTCGGCTGCTTCCGCCAATGGCCTCGACGAGTAGATACCGACGACTTTCACCCTGCCAGTCTCGGGAAGGCTGTGGAGCAGTAGGAACAAGGGTTGCATGCTAGTGCGCGGCCTCGACCGCGGCGATGCCGCTCTGTTCCAGCTGGCCGTTGACCGTGGCCATCAGCCGGTCGAGGCCAGCCTGGTCCTTCGCCTCGGCGCGCGCGACCAATACATCCTGAGTATTGGAGGCGCGCAGCAGCCACCAGCCGTCAGCGGTCTTCACCCGAACGCCATCGGTCGAATTGACCTCGGCGCCCTCGGCAGCGAGCCGCTCGGCAACCTCGCCGATCACCGCGAACTTGCGGGCTTCGTCGACCTGGAATCGAAGCTCCGGCGTCGCCACCGACACCGGCATCTCGTCCTTGAGCTCGGTCAGCGACTTGCCGCTGGCCGAGACGGCTCGGATCAGGCGGACCGCGGCGTAGAGCGCGTCGTCGAAGCCGTACCACTGGTGCTTGAAGAAGATGTGGCCGCTCATCTCGCCGGCCAGGGGCGCGTGGGTTTCCTTCATCTTCGATTTGATCAGGCTGTGCCCGGTTTTCCACATCAGCGGCGTCCCGCCCATCTCGGCGATGCGGTCGAACAGGGTCTGGCTGGCCTTGACGTCGGCGATGATCGTCGCGCCGGGCAGTTCCTTCAGCACCGGGGCGGCGAGGATGATCAACAGCTGGTCGCCCCAGATCACCCGCCCCTTGGCATCGACCGCGCCGATGCGGTCGGCGTCGCCGTCGAAGGCGATGCCGAAGTCGAGGTTCTTGTCGGCAACGAGCTTCTTGAGGTCGGCGAGGTTGGCCTCGACCGTCGGGTCAGGGTGATGGTTGGGGAAGCGGCCGTCGACCTCGGTGTAGAGCGTGTGATGCTCGCCCGGCAGGCGCTGGACCAGCTTGTCGAGGATCGGCCCTCCGGCACCGTTCCCGGCGTCCCAGCCGATCCGGTAGGGCTTGCCGTCGAAGCCCTTGACCAGCGCATCGACATAGTCGTCGATGATGTCGGCCTGTTCGACCTTGCCCTGACCCTCGCTCCAGTCGCCATTGGCGGCGCGGCGGCCGAGTGCCTGGATTTCGGCCCCGAACACCGAGCGGCCGTTCAGAAGCATCTTGAAGCCGTTATAGTCGGCCGGGTTGTGGCTGCCCGTGACCTGGACCCCACCGTCGACGTCCAGAGTCGAGACGGCGAAATAAAGCATCGGCGAAGGGCCCATGCCGATCCGGACCACGTCGAGTCCGCCCTCTTTCAGGCCGCGCACCAGCGCCGACTCCATTTCCGGGGAGTGGGTGCGTCCGTCGCGTCCGACCGCGACCTTCCTCGCGCCTTCCGACACCGCCAGCGCGGCATAGCTGCGGCCGAGCGCATAGGCGTCTTTGGGATGGAGCGTCTGCCCGACGATCCCCCGCACGTCATATTCGCGCAGGATGGTGCGATTAAAAATGTGAGTCATCGAGAGGCCGAACACTCCAATATCGGAAATAGTTCAAGCGTGATCGTGCGCCAGAAAGGAAAGAGTTTCACGCAAAGGCGCTAAGGCACGAAGCCGTCGTGGCCGTTCACGACGCGCTTGATGCCATCACGGAACGTCTCGCATCCGAAATTCATTAGCAGCCCGAGGGGCTGCTTCATCAGGCGCAAATAGGTGAGCAGTTGCTTCGCGTGCACCGGCGCGTTTCGCTCGACGGACTTGACTTCAATGATCAGGGAATTGCCGACAATCAGGTCCGCCCGGAATGCTTCCGGCAGTACGACCCCGCGGAAACTGATCGGCACGGCCTGTTGGCGAGCAACAGAGAGCCCTCGTTGAAGCAGCGCCTCCGCAAGCACGGCTTCATACACTGACTCAAGAAGACCCGGGCCAAGTTCCTTATGAATGTGGAATCCGCAGTCGACAGCGACGGACGCCATCTCTTCAATCGCCGACATCGGGCTCCTTCGAGCCTTCGCGCCATTGCGTGAAACAGGATTTAGCCGGCCGCCGCGACCTTCATGTCTTCCTCGCCCGGGATGGCGAGGCCGGAGATCATTTCGCGCAGTTCCTGGCGGGCGGCGATGTGGCCGAGACCCACTTCGCCAAGCTCGCTGAGGTCGAGCAGAGTGAGGCCCTTGGGGAAGAGCTCGCGGTAGATGACGCGTTCGCCGAGCCCGGGGATGACCCGGTAGCCGACCCGCCGGGCCAGTTCGTCGAGGGCTGCGCCGACCCTCTGCAAATTGTGCGACGTGATGTGCTGCAGGCGGTTCCTCAGCACCACCCAGTCGACGCTCTTGCCGGTTTCCTTGGCCCGCTGGGTGCGGCTGTTCCAGATCAGCTCGGCATAGAAGCTGGGCTTGGTAACCTTGAAATTCTCGGGGTGGACCTGGCCGATGAGGTCGAGGTCGACGAAACTGTCGTTCATCGGCGTGACCAAAGTGTCGGCCTTGAGGATCGCGGCGCGGGCGATCGGATCGTCGCGCCCCGGCGTGTCGACGACGATCACATCGGCCTGTTCGCCGAGACGGCCGATGGCAGCCTCCAGCCCGGCTTCGCTCTGGTCCTCGAGCACTTCATAGGCGGCATAGGCCAGCTGCTTGTCGAGCCGGCGCATGGTCGCGTCGCGGTTTTCGAGGTAGCGGGTCATGGTCCGCTGGCGCTGGTCGAGGTCGAGCGCGCCGACCCTGTGGCCGGCCGCGGCCAGGGCGATGGCGGTATGGACCGCCGTGGTCGACTTGCCGGTGCCGCCCTTTTCATTGGCGAAGACGATGAAGTGCGGCTGGCCCATGGCCTGCTATTCCCCTTGTGAAACCCACAACCGCGCCATTATGTCGCGGCCCCCGCCCATAGAGATACCGAAGGCCGGAATCGCATGCAAATCATTAGAAGGTTGAGCGATTTGTCTCCGGCACTGGCCCCTTGGCGGGCGGCGGGTGAAAAAATCGCACTGGTGCCGACGATGGGCGCGCTTCATGCCGGCCATTTGGCGTTGGTCGAGGCGGCGAAGGCCAAAGCGGACCAGGTGATCGCGTCGATTTTCGTCAATCCGCTGCAGTTCAACGATCCCGGCGACCTGGCCCGCTATCCGCGGCAGGAGGCGGAAGATGCCGCCAAACTGGAGGAAGCCGGCTGCGACCTCGTGTGGTTGCCGACGCCCGAGCAGCTCTATCCGGCCGGTTTCGCGACGACGGTCAGCGTGGCGGGAGTCAGCGATCGCTGGGAAGGGGAATATCGGCCCGGCCATTTCGACGGCGTCGCGACGATCGTCAGCAAGCTGTTCATCGCCACCATGCCGGATGTTGCGATCTTCGGGGAAAAGGATTGGCAGCAGCTGGCCGTCATTCGCCGGATGGCCGCCGACCTCGGCCTTCCAATCGAGATTATCGGCCATCCGACGATCCGCGAGGCGGACGGCCTGGCGATGTCGTCGCGCAATGCCTTGCTGAGCACTGAGGAGCGCGAAGCTGCGCCGGCGCTGTTTCGGTTGATGGGCGAACTGGCGGAAGCGATCGCCGGGGGCGCTGATCCCACCAATGAAATCGGGGGCACAATCCGTCGCCTGGGCGAGGCCGGTTTCGGGCCGATCGACTATGTCGCCTATGTCGGCGGGGACGGCCTGGAGCCGCTCGATCGTTACCAGGAAGGCGGCCGGCTGCTCGCCGCAGCCCATCTCGGCAGCGTCCGGCTGATCGACAATATGCGTGTCATTTCGGACACAGTCCGAACAACAAGGTGATTGGCGCGTTAACCATTTGTTCGTCCCTTCGGCGCGAATTTCGCGTCGGACAAGAAACAGGGGACGTTTTATGGCGATCAGTCAGAAGAGTGCCGACTTCTTCCTTCGCAGCCGGATGGCCGAAGCGGAGGCGGGCAGTGTCGAAGCGCTCTACGAGCTTGGCGTCACATTTTCGACCGGCCGCGGCGGCATAGCCGTCGACCTGATCGAAGCCCATAAATGGTTCAACCTCGCCGCACTGTCGGGCGACACCCGCAGCCAGGCTTGCCGGGCCGAAATCTCGATCGAGATGACGGCGCGCGAAATCGCCGAGGCACAACGCCAGGCGCGTTCCTGGCTCGGCCACGGCGGGCATCAGCGCCACGCGGCTTAACGGTTGAGCCCCGACACGCATGAAGCGTGCCGGGTCTCCGGCTCAGCGGATAATCACCGTGACGGCGCGACGGTTCTGCGCCCAGGCTTCCTCATTCGAACCGGTCGCGACCGGCCGTTCCTTGCCCCAGCTGGTCGTCACCAGGCGAGCCGCCGGCACCCCTTGAGACAATAGATAGTCGCGCACCGCATTGGCGCGGCGCTCACCGAGCGCCTGGTTATATTCGCGCGTTCCCCGCTCGTCGCAGTGGCCCTCGATCGAGGCGCGGACGTTGGGGTTGGCCATCATCCAGCGGGCCTGCGCGGCAAGCGTCGTCTGCGTCGCCTGGTCGAGCGAATATTCGTCAGTGCCGAAATAGACGGTGTCGGATCCCGCCTTGGCGACGAGGTCCGCCTGCAGCGCGGGCAATTCGACCACTTCCAGGCTGTTGGGATCGGTCGAATTCGGGTTGGCTTCCGCAGCCGGCGGCGGGGTCACCTCGGCCGGTGGCGGGGTACGCTTGGCGCAACCGCCGATGGCCAGCGCCAGCGCGGTCATGCCGATCAATACAGTCCTATTCATATCCACTCCTTGGGTTACCTGTTCTGGCTAAACGTCGAAAACCGGGTCCATTGCGCGCCACTAGTTGTTGAGGGGCGACCAGCTGGGGTCGGAGCCGCCAACCGGGGTCGGCATCATCCGCGCCGGGCCGCCCTCGATCGAGACGGCATAGAGCCGGGCCGCGCCGGCGCCCTGCGGCGTGCGGTGGAACATCACGAACTGGCCGTTGGGGGCCCAGCTCGGGCCTTCGTCCTGCCAGCCGTCGGTGAGGATTTTCTCGCCGCCGCCCGACGGCGACATCACGCCGATGCGGAAGGGACCCGCGATCTTGGTGAAGGCGATGAGGTTGCCGGCCGGGCTCCAGCTCGGCGAGGCGTAGCGCCCGCCGCCGAAGCTGATCCGGCGCTGGCCCGAGCCGTCGGCGTCCATCACGTAGAGCTGCTGGTTGCCCGAGCGATCGCTCTCGAAGACGATCCGGCGGCCGTCGGGCGAGTAGCTGGGCGATGTGTCGGCGCCCGGCGTGGCGGTCAGCCGGCGCGGCGGTCCGCCGCTGGCAGAGACGACATAGATGTCGGTGTTGCCGTTCTCGGCCATCGAATAGACGACGTCGCGGCCGTCCGGCGAAAAGCGCGGGGCGAAAGTGATGTGGTCGCCGGGGATCAGCAGCCGTTCCTGCCCGCTGGCGACGTCGTAGAGCAGCACGCGCGGCTTGCGGCCGATGTAACTGACATAGACCAGCCTGTCGCCGCGGGGGGAGAAGCGGGGCGTGACCACGGTATTGCGGCCGATGGTGAGGTAGCGATGGTTGCTGCCGTCGCTGTCCATGATCGCGACGCGCTTCTGGCGATTATTCTTGGGCCCCGTCTCTGCGACATAGACGACGCGCGTGTCGAGAAAGGGCTGCTGTCCCGACAGGCGCGAATAGACGAGGTCGGCGCATTTGTGCGCGGCGCGGCGCCAGTCGGAGCCGGTGACTGCAAATCCCTGGTGGACCAGTTCCCGGCCGGCGGTGACGTCGTGGAGGTAGCAGGCGACGGTCATCCGCCCGTCGGGGCGCGGCTCGATATAGCCGGACACCAGCGCCGCGACGCCGGCATTGCGCCAGCTCGGATAGGCCGGATTGCCGGCTTCCTCGACCGAATAGGAGGGCAGGCCGCTTGGCCCCAATGGCGTGAACATGCCGGTCGAGCGAAGGTCGGAGGCGATCACTTCGGCGACCTGGCGGCCGATCACGTCGCCCGGCATCACCGGGACGGCGATGGCCGTGCTGGTCCGGACACTGCCGCCGATGACCTCCGGCGGCTCGTCCTGGGCCTGGGAGAGGGCGGCGGTGGACAGTCCCAGCGACAGGCAGGCAAGCGCAAGTCTTTTGATCATTTTTTCACCCTGTATCTTAGAGTGGTTTCCTTCCAGCCGCCGTCATCCGTGTCATACAATTCGGCCGGGAGGCGGAAGGGCGAGCAGTCGGCAAAGATGCGGCGCACCTGGTCGTCGAGCAATTCGCCGTACCTGGCTTTCGCGTCCGGCGGCCCGGACATTGAAGTGACCAGGGGAGGCCGCGAGAGGCGGCCTGAGCGAGTCAGATAGAGCTTTACATAGATTTGCACTTCGTCGGCCCCTTCGCCGAGAAACGGTTGCCGGTCCGCGCAAGGCTGGACCTGCCGGGCAATGGAGCTCGCCACGCTGGCGCGGGCGGTGGCGCTGAAGGTCGGCGCGGCGGGCTTGGCCGGGCCTGCCCGGGGCGCGAGATTGTCGTCCTCGATCCCCTTCAAGAAATCGGACCCGATCTTGGAGACCCGCGGGGCGGGCTTGGCGGGACGGGCGGGCTGGGGCTTGGCGGGCGCGGGAACGATGCTCGGCTGCGGCTTGGGCTGGATGACCGGCACCGGCTCGACCGGCTCCGCCTCGCCGATTTCCGGCGCCTGGCTCGGCGGGGGAGGAGTCGCGACGGTCTGCGGCGCTGCCGAGGTCAATCCGACATCCTCGACGAACTCGACGTCCATCGCGGGGGGCTCGGGGACGCTGGAGACATGGGCCAGGCTGAGCGAAAGCGCGCCGATCAGCACGACGTGGAACAGCAGCGCCGCCCCCGTCCCGGTCCATTCGGCGCGGTCCATTCTCATGGGCGCTGCTCCGGCCCGACGGAAACCAGCGCGACCCGGTTGAGGCCGGCGCGGTTCAATTCGCCCATCACGCGCATGACCCGGCCGTAGTCGAGCTTGCGGTCGGCGCGGAGATAGATGCGGCGGCCCTCGGGCGGCTGCGGCTGGGCGGCGATATTGGCCAGCGTCCGGGGCAACTCGGCATCGGCCACTGGGGAGTCGTCGATCGTAATCCGGCCGCTGCCGTCCATGGCGATCTGGACCGGCTTGGCCTTCTGGTCGAGCGCGCCGGCGCGGCTCTCGGGAAGGTCGATCGGCACGCCCGCGACCAACAGCGGCGCGGTCACCATGAAGATGATCAGCAGCACCAGCATGACGTCGACCAGCGGCGTCACATTGATCTCCGACATCGGCGCGCGGCGGCGCCCGTGGCGGGAGGAGGAGGGGAGGTTGGCGGCCATCAGTGACCCGGCGCCGCCTCCACCTCGAGCTCGCGGCTCAACGTCGCATGGAAGCGGTCGGCGAAGCGGCCCAGGCGCGCCTCGAGCCGGTCGAGGCCGTGGGTCAGCCGATTGTAGGCGATCACCGCCGGGATCGCCGCGAACAGGCCGATGGCGGTGGCGAACAGCGCCTCGGCGATGCCGGGAGCGACCACCGCCAGCGAGGTATTGTTGGACGCGGCGATGCCGGTGAAGCTCCGCATGATGCCCCAGACCGTGCCGAACAGGCCGACGAACGGCGCGACCGAGCCGACCGTGGCGAGGATGTTGAGCCGGTCGGAAAGGCGGTCGACCTCGGACGCGACCGCGGCGTTCATCCGGCTGGCGAGCCGTTCGCGGGTTCCGGCGCGGTCGACCTGCGCGGTCTTGGTCGAGCGGCGCCACTCGTCCATCGCCGCCGACATCACGGCCGCAATCGGCAACCGGTCGTTGCCGCGGCTGCCATGGAAGGCGTCGATGTCGCTAGTCGCCCAGAACTCCTGCTCGAACCGCTCGGACTTGCGGTAGATGCTCTTCAGGCGGATCGTGTGTGTGAAGATGATCGCCCAGGTCCAAATGCTGGCCAGGAGGAGGCCGACCATCACGATCTTGACCACCAAATCCGCCTGCAAGAACAGGTTGAGCGGGCTCATCAGGTCGGCGGAGGCTTGAACGTCAGGCATTATTTCTCGCTGATTTGCTTGAATTGTTCGACCCAGGCGCGGGGTTGCCGCCTTGGCCGGTTGTGCGGATCGAGAAAGGCGGCGGTGACGCAAGCATCCGCCAATGTTTCCGGCCCCCGCATGACTCGTTGATGAATGGTGACGCTCGCCGCCCGGACCTGCTGGACGGTCGATACAACGAGCAGGTCGTCGCCAAGTTGCGCCGGCCGGAGGTAGCGGATGTTGACCTCGGCCACCGCATAGACCCCTTCGCCGGCCTGCTTCGCCGCCTGCTGGTCGACGCCGACCGCCCGGAGCATGTCTGACCGGGCCCGCTCCATGAACTTCAGATAATTGGCATAGTAGACGATCCCGGCCGTGTCGGTGTCCTCGAAATAGACCGTCAGCGCGAAGCGATGCTCCTGGCCGACGAACCCGCCGCGGTAGGGATGGTCAAAGGGGGAGGGATCCATTCCCCGTGCCTTAACCGTCCGCGGACTCGCGGGGCAACCCCGGCGCGGCAAAACGACGCTTGACAGCGATGTAACACGAAGGTTACATGTAACCTACGCGTTACTAAGAAGGGGTGCCGTCCATGGTTGAGCGTTCCACGGCCGAACGAGCCGATTTCCTAAGCAGGCGCAGGGCGCGCATGCTGCCCGTGCTGGCCATTCTCTATTTCATGCAGCAGACGACTTACTTCCGCTCGACCGCCAATCCGCATCCGCGGCCGGTCGATCATGTCTGGATCAGCGCCTGGGTCGTACTTTCGCTGATCATCCTGACCGCTTTGGTGACGAAAGGTTTCTGGCTTCAGCCCAAGGAAGTGCGCGACCTGATCGACGATGAAAGCAGCCGCGCCAACCGGCTCGAGGGGCTGCGGGTGGGTTTCATCTTTGCCATCCTGACCGCAATCGCCCTCTACTTTGTCGATCAATATTCACCGATGACGGCGCGCGAGGCGATCCACATCATCCTGTCGCTCGGCCTTGGAGCGGCGCTGTTGCGCTTCGGGATGCTCGAGCGGCGCGCGCATCAGGATGGCTGAACGGCTGGCCAACCGGATCAAGGAAAAGCGCGGCGAGCTTGGCCTTACCCAGGCCGAGCTCGCCGAACGCTGCGGAGTCACGCGCAAGACCGTCAATACGGTGGAAAATGGCGTGTTCACGCCATCGGCCTTGCTGGCGATCAAGCTGGCGCGGGCGCTCAGCGTGCCGGTCGAGGAGCTGTTTTGGCTGGAGGATTAAGCGCCCCGACTTCGCGAACAAGGTCGCCCTGCGGCGCGCTCATGTCAGCCAGGTGCATGCCCCAGCCCGGGATGAAGAAGCCAAGGACGCCGACCTCGCCCCCAATGCGGTCGGTGCGCTTGTCCTTCGGGTCGGCATTGGTCCGGATCGAAAGATAGCCGCGCGGCCCGTCGTTGACGCAGCGGCCCGAGACGAGGCCTTCCGTGCGGAGGAACGGCGAAGGGGGCGCGCCTTCGGTCGACCATTCGATCGGACCGCCGGGCACGGGCTGCCTCGACAATGCATACCAATAGCTGTCGAGCGGCACCCAGCCGGCCGCGCCGGGTCGCGCCGGGTTGGTACATGCGACGGTCATGCCGGGCGCGTCGGAATAGCCGAACACCGCGCCGGGCGGTGGAGCGTTCTTCTCACGATAGCTGACCCAGGTAATGACGCAGCCGGTTTGGCCTGGCCTGGAGCAGACCGGGGTCGACTTGAACGTGCCGCCGACCAGCTTGCCCGGGGGCACCAGCACGTTGAAGCCGGGGATGATCGCCAGCTGCATCTGGCGTGCGATCGGCTTGCCCTCAATCTCTTGCGCGATCAGCGTCTGCAGCATCCAGCTGCCCTGGCTGTGGCCGATCAGGACGAACGGGCGTCCCTTGTTGTATTTGGCCAGATATTCCTTCCAGGCGGCGCGAACGTCGCCATAGGCGGTGGCGAAGGGCGCCTTGAAATCGGCCCCGGCGGCGACCGCGGTGATGAGGCCCACGGTCATCGACCGGTAGAGCGGCGCGAAGGTGCGGCAGCTGCCGGCGAAGCGGGCGAATTGGACCTCGACCGCCGCCTTCTCTTCGCTGGGAGTGAGGTCGCTGTTGACGCCCTGGTCGCGGCTGACGGTGGGATAGACGTAGAAACAGTCGACTCCCGCGTCCCTCACCACCGGCGACAGCCCGGTCGAGCCATAGCCGTTGGGGTTGAGCGCGGTGGTCTTGAGCGGGGTCGAGCAGGTGTCGGCGCGGCCCGGCAGGCACAGCCAACTGGACCCGTTCGAATAATCGGGAGCAGCGGATCCAGCGCCCGCCTGGGCGGCCAAAAGCGCAGCGGCAAGCAACATCATTTATCTCCCTGGTCGAACAATCCAGTCTGTGCGCCGCTGGGAGGGTTGAGGCCCAAATGCGTCCAGCCGCGCCCGTTCAGGCAACGCCCTCGTGCCGTGCGGGCGATGAGGCCGAGCTGAATGAGATAGGGCTCGATCACTTCCTCAAGCGTGTCGCGCGGTTCGGAAAGACCTGCCGCCAGCGTCTCGATCCCGACCGGTCCGCCGCCATAGAGGTCAGCGATCATCGTGAGGTAGCGCCGGTCCATCGCGTCGAGCCCGAGCGCATCGATCTCCAGCCGGTCCAGCGCCCGGTCGGCCACCGCGGCATCGATCGTGTCGGCGCCGGCGGCATGGGCGAAATCGCGCACCCGGCGGAGCAGGCGGCCAGCGATGCGCGGCGTGCCCCGGCTTCGGCGGGCGATCTCATGTTCGCCTTCCTTGGTGGTCGGGGCGCCAAGCAGCCGCGCGGCCCGGCTGACGACCTGCTCGAGCTCCGGCGTCGTATAGAAGTTCAGGCGGACCGGAATTCCGAAGCGGTCGCGCAGCGGCGTGGTCAGCAAGCCTTGCCGGGTGGTCGCCCCGATCAGGGTGAAGCGCGGCAGGTCGATCCGGACCGAGCGGGCCGACGGGCCTTCGCCGATCATCAGGTCGAGCGCGCGGTCTTCCATTGCCGGATAGAGCACTTCCTCGACCGCCGGATTGAGGCGGTGGATCTCGTCGATGAACAGGACGTCGCCATCTTCGAGGTTGGTCAGCAGCGCTGCAAGGTCGCCCGACTTGGCGATGATCGGGCCTGAGGTGGCGCGGAAGCCGACGCCCATTTCGCGGGCGACGATCCCCGCCAGCGTCGTTTTGCCGAGGCCGGGAGGGCCGTGGAACAGCACATGGTCGAGCGCCTCTCCGCGAGCCTTGGCGGCATGGACGAAGACCCGCAGGTTCTCCCGCGCCGCCTGCTGACCGATGAATTCGTCAAGGCTCTTCGGCCGTAGCGCCTGGTCCGCATCCTCGGCAGTGCGCTCGGGCGTGGTGATGCGGGCGGGATCGGTGGCCATTGCCGTGCTTGTGGCAAGTTGCATCCGCCCGCGCAATTGGTCACGCTGCAACTAGAAGAGGGAGGCGGGGCATGCTGATCGACCGGCGAACGATGATTGCGGGGAGCGCTGCGCTCGCCGCTGCCCCGGCCCTGGCAAAGGCTCCAGCCGCAAAGTCTGGCTGGTACGACCGGGCGATCGTCATCGATGCGCTGGGCGGGGTCGGCGATCCCTATGCACCGCCGGAGCAACTGCGCCTCAGCGATCGGGCCTGGAACGAGATGGTCGAGACCGGCGTGACCCTGCTGCGCGACACGGTGATGCCGGTCGGCAATGTCGCCGATCCCTGGGGAGATTATCAGAAGGACCTCGCGTCCAAGCTGGACATCCTCAATGCCAATCCCGAACGGCTGGTGCTGGTGCGAACCGCGGCGGACATTTTGAAGGCCAAGCGCGAAAAGAAGTTCGCCTGGGTATTTGGGACGCAGGATACGTCGATGGTCGGCGGGGAGCTCGACCGGCTGGCCGAGATGAAGAAGAGCGGAGTGATGACCGTCCAGCTGACCTACAACAACCGCAATCTGAGCGGCGACGGGGCGCTGGAGCCGGGCAATGCGGGCCTCAGCAAGCTCGGCAAGGCGTCGATCGAGCGGATCGAAGCGGAAAAGCTGTTGCTCG